>Ga0210239_101269_pt1 | contig 19981 bp, 6 predicted proteins | sample ChrtobMetP5a_0mM_FD_155451 | JGI IMG/M metagenome (GOLD analysis project Ga0210239, IMG submission 155451) | Chrysochromulina tobin associated microbial communities from unialgal haptophyte culture, Seattle, Washington, United States - P5a_0mM | ecosystem: Host-associated > Algae > Haptophytes >... | reverse complement strand
GGGGCGGCGGCGGAGGGGGCGGAGGCGGCGAAGGAGGCGGGGGCGATGGCGAAGGTGGTGGGGGCGACGGCGACGGAGGTGGCGGGGATGGCAGCGGCGACGGAGGTGGCGGGGATGGCGGCGGCGGCCGTGGAGGCATCAAAGGCAACGGCGCTGAGGGAAGCGATATCTTAAAGGGAGGCAAGGGAGGAGGCGGCTCAAGCGGTGGTGGCATTGTCGGGGGCGGGGGTGCCGGTGGCAACTTAGGTGGCGGGGGTGGGGGCGGTGGCGGTGGCGGTGGCGTCATGGGGGGCGGCGGTGGGAGCGGCGGGGGGTTCGCCCACATCCTTCCGACGAGGAGGACGCGCTGGATCTCTGGTGTGGAAGGGAAGCTGACATTGTTGGCCGGACGGGCTTGCGGCATAAAGGGCACTTGCAACCCGACGCTGCTGACCGGATAGCCAGTGTCGAGCCCACCGGTCGCAGAGGCCGACGCTGCTGTCGTGCCCAATCCCCTGAGCTCAGCTGATGCAGCCGACGCAGTGCTGTTGCTGGGAGGCGGCTTGTCAACGCACGCGCCGTTGCGCACGGTCATGAAGTTCGACACGCACTCTGTGCACTGGGTGGAGTTTGTGCACGACTTGCAGTTCGAAGGGCATGGCGCACAGCTGCCTGCTGACGAATCGCCAAACTGGCCGAGCGGACAGAAGGTGCTGCAATTGCCAACTGCAACCTGATACGCCTTGAAGGGGGTGGAGGAGCTCGCCAGGCACGTGATGCAGCGGCTGGCATCTGCCGGCGCCGTGCACGTACTGCAGGTGGGGTGGCAGGGCTGGCACGTCATCGTCGAGTTATCCCTTGAAAAGCCCACCGGGCACATGGACACGCATTGGCCATTGTGCATGTAGGGCGTGCCACCACCCACGCTGCAGCTCAGGCAGCTGCCAGGGCCGTCGCACGTCGCGCACGTGGCGTCGCACGAGGCGCAGACACCCGCTGGGGAGTGATACTGGCCAACCGCGCACGAGGCGACGCACTGCCCATTCATCAGAAGAGGCTTGATCCAGTTCCGTTTGCACGAGATGCAGACCGACGGCTGGGTCTGATCGCACATCTCGCAGTCGAAGTTGCGGCAAGGCACACACTCTGTAGATGTGATGCCGCTATTGTTGACAAAGACTGCATACTTCCCCGACTGGCAGTTGTTGTTGAGTATACACCGTCTGCCCACACGAGTTGCGCCTACGCCCTGCGCGCAGTCGCTGGTGACGAAGGGCGTGAGGGGCGTCGGGTCGCGGCATTCCGAATCCCAAGGTCCATTGCAGAGCTGACAGGCCGAATGGCACTTTTTGCACGTGCCGCTGGATGAATGGGCATAGTGCCCAGCGGGGCACTGGCTCACACAGGTGCCAACCGGGGGCACTTGCTCAATCGGCGAGAGCTGCAGGAGCGGGAAGACATTGGACGGGCAAGTGCTTGCAACGCAGCTGTTCGGCACGCAGCTAGTGCACTGCGTGGTGCGTGGGCCAGAGCAGGTCTTGCACGTGGACGAGCACGGTTGGCACACACGGTCCTTGTCGGCGAAGAAACGGTCGGGGCAGCGCGTGAGGCACTGGCCGTTGAGCGAGTATGCATGGGAGCCGATCGACTCGCATTTGGTGCACTGGTTTGCACCCGGGCCGAAGCACGAGTCGCCACAGGAGGCGTGGCAGGGTAGGCATACTCCGGACGAACTGGGCGCGTACCTTGCAGGACACTGGTCCACGCACCGGCCGTTGAGCAGCAGAGGGCGCGTACCACCGCAGCTGGTGCACATCCTGCTTGTCGCCTCGCACGTCGCTTGCAAAGTCGCATTGCAGTCGCTTGGGCAGTTGATCTGCACACTGCACTCAAGGTCGAGGCAGTTCGAGGCCCCACTCTCACACGAGGGGTGATCATCCCATCCAGTCTGGCAGACGCAGGCGCCCTCGTAGCAGCTGCCCCGCGGCCCGCAGATGACCCCCTCGCAAGGGTCTAAGGGGAACATGTTGACGTCCAGTGCCGTCGAGCCGGCAACGATCTTGGGAACGCGCATTCGATCCGATGGGATGCCGAAAATGGAAGCGAGGTTGCGCACGAGGTATTGCGGGTCGAAGAACTCCTCGATCGTCACCTCGATGCCAAGCGACAGCACAAGCTTGTCAACCGTCTTGATCTCAATGCCGGGCACGCCGCCACAGACGAGCACGTACAGCTTCTTCTCCCATTGCGCATAGGCGTTCGAGCCACACGGGTCGCTGACCAGCGGCTTGCGCATGGAGAAGTTGTACTGGTTGTTGGCGAGCATGTGTGCCTCCATGGGCGGCTTGAGCTGATTCTGGTAGTGTACCTCGAGTTGCTGCGGGTCGCTGTAGAAGATCGAGATGACCACGCGCGACCGCAGCATTGCCTCCGCGGTCGCTTCGCCGCCACCCGAGGGCAGCATCAAACGCAGGTGCTTCGGGTTGGTGCCCGTGAAAGCCAGATCGTACGAGCGGTTGATCGCAACTGTGGTGTGGAAGGTCATCAGCCGCTTGAGGCAATCATAGCCACCGCAGTCCTTGGGCCGCTGATGGTCCCAACCACCGCCAAACAGGTCGACGTAGCCTCCTGAGGCGAGCGCGACGGGTGCGATGTTGCGTGAAGTGTGATCTTCATCCATGCTCTCGATGATGAGCCGCGCGGGCTGCATGGAGGTGGCGTTGCACAACCACGCATTCCATTGCTGGTTGAGCACGCATCCTTGCCGATACGTACCATAGCCACGGTAGGCAACCTCACGGTGCGTCTTGCGTCTCGTACGGCACGCGGGGTCGTAGATGGCCGAGGTGGGAGAGCATGACGTGCCATCTAGGCCTTGGTAAAAGGCGCGCTCATCGCCAGGGTAGAAGACCATGCGGTTCCGCCAGTCCGAATCGGTCGCCGAGGCAAGCGCACGCCGTGTAAGGTACTCAGCCTCCTCCGCCGCAGTGGCCGCAGCTGCCTCCTCGCTCGACATGAGGGGTGCTGGCAGCGCGGCGGCGGCTGCAGAGCCAATGCCCACGCCTATCACCCCAGAGCTAGCGTTCGCCTCCGACCCCTCAAGACGGCGGTACGTGAACGTCTGCGCACCGTTGTTGTAGGCCGCGTACGCGCTCATGTCCCAGCCGGGATCTCCCGGATCGTTGTAGGGTGCTGGGTCGTAGAGCATCTTCGTCGGGATGTTGTACCACGTGAACTTGGTCGTGTCGTCACGTAGCTCGTTCATGAACTCGGCACGTGCCGTGACGCTTGCGCCAGCTCCAAGGCCGGTGAGCGAGCCATCGAGGTCATGGATCACCACATGCTTTGGCCCATCGCAGTCGAGCACGACGCATTTGGAAGGCACGATCCAGCTGCGCTTGGGCGGCGGGAGATCCGCCAGGTTGGCGCGAGAGTCGGCGTCAATGGTGATGCCCGAGAAGAAGTGGGGCGGCACGGCGTCCGACGACTCCATGCCGCCACGCATCGTCGTTTGCAGCACGCTGCTCCCGCCACAGTTGTTGCCGTTGAGCGGAGCGCGCGAGTAACGCATGAAGGTCGTGCCTGAGATGCGCACGTCGCCTGCAATTGGAGGATTGGAGCCAGTGGGATGCTCCATGCCGTAGATGCCCTGGGTCCAGTGGCCGCCGAGCGGGCCGCACACGCTGGGCGAGATCGAATAGCCCTGCGATGCAAAGATGGGAAGCAGAATAGCCACCTGTCCCTCGCAGATCGGGTTGCTGAAGCTGCGGCCGACGAAGAGCGAGTCGCGCACGTAGATGGATTTTGGACTCACCTCATGAATCTCCGGATTAGCACCGAGACCGCCCCAGAAAAATCCAACGAGAGAATCGGCAATGCGCACGTTGGAGATCATTGGCGCAGGGCTTCCCGAGTACCCCCAGACGGCGATGTTGCGGATGCGATAAATGGTGAGGTCCGACACGACGCCGTAACCTCCGCCATCAAAACGGATTTCGTCTGGCCTGCTCATCACATCTCCCTTGATGCCGATGCCGATCTCGCAGCTATGCAACGTGTTATTTCGAAAGCGAGATTGCCACATTGCGAAGCCTTTGAACCCCAGGCACGGACCCTCTGCACCTGCGACCGCATTGCCAATGAACGTGAGCCGCCAGCCATTGTCGAGAATCTGAAAACCCGAGTCGCCATCGGCGAGATCTCCAGGATCTCCTTGGGAGCCCGGGTTCTGGCTCATTAAGGCACCAAAGACGACATTGTTGATCACTCTCGCGCTGCCGCCCACGCGGAAGCCCGTGGCGCCTCTCCACACGATGTTGTTCTCGTAATGGCCATCGTTCAGGGTGTTATCCTCCACTCCGTGGCCCATGCGGGGGATCATGACTGAGCTCCGGATGTCGCACGTGCCTTTGCACCGAATCATCGGCACTACTTTGCGCTCTTCACGAATGGAAACAACGCTTGGTAAAAATGCCCCACCATTCTCAAAGTGCACGCCATGCAAAGTAGCCCTGCTACCACCGTTCGCATTGAAGATCAAGCCAAACTTGCTCGTGAGCATAGTCTTGAACGAAAAGTCGGCACGGAGAGAGTCGGCGCCCTTGATGGCGATCGGCGGTTGCGCGCTGCTGGTCTTGGCACGGAGGTAGAGGGCTACCTCGGCGCGCATCTCAAGCGTGTGGGCGCCATGGCGCTCCGTGACGCCAATGTGACGGTATACGAGTGGGTTGACGATGCTGATCTCCGTATCCTGGCCGCCGATGGGACTAGGAACGTACCGAACGGCCCAGATGGTAGCCCATTCCGTCTCGCTCGCGTCGTCGCCGGTGGTGCCGATGATGACCTGATCGCCGATTTGCCAGTCGATGCGCCCAATCACGGTGAGCACGCGAGAACCAGGCAGGGACGTTTCGCGCAGTCGCGACCACATCTTGCCAATCGGCGCGTCGCCATACAGCTCAAGAGCGCCGTTGACGTCAAAAACGCGGCCCTTGAGGCCGCCGCAGTGCGCGCTCTCAGTCAGCTCATCGCCCACCAGGTGAAACTGGAGCGTGCCTTTGAAGTAATTCACCGCAGAGCCAGCAACTATCTTGCCACCGGGCTTGATGTTGATGCAGACAGAGCGCAGGTTGATGATCGCGTCGGGTCGGTTCTCGATGTCGAGCACGCCCCACACGACGAGAGAGTACAGCTGCACGTCGAGGTTGAAGTCGAGCACAACCGTACGGCATGCCTTAATGGTCACGTTGCTCTTGAAGCCGGGCCACACGAAGAGTGCGTCGTCCTCGGTAGCGCCGAGGTTCATGCCCTGTCCATGCCACGTGTACATATCGGACCACATCGATGAGAAGCAGCCACCAAAGCAGGTCTCGGGGCAGCCCACCGTGTAATACGTGCGCCATTCCTCACTTGGAATTTGTGGCGGATGCATGGGGTTCCCTGGAGGGAGGTGCGGTGGCGACGGAGGTGGCCTTGGAGAAGGCGGCGGCCTGGGTGGTGGGTCTGGCGGATGGTAAACGCCTATAGGAGCCACCGAGATCTGGCTGGTGGTGAGGCCCAGGTCTGAGGCGACCGCTGCTCTGATGCTGGTGCTCTGGCTGGCGATGTTGGCGCCATCAGTGCCTAACGCGGTACCCTCGCTCTGTATTATGACGTCTGAAAGAGTCGAATCTCTCAAGGAGGGGCTGAAGCCTATTTGCATGCTCAGCCCGGAGAGCACAAGGCTTCCGAGGCTCATGGCAGCCGGTCTGGCCATGTCGAGCACTGAGGCGGTCGCCGAGACAAACGCAACGGGCGCGACCAAATTGGTGGGCTCCGCAAGGACTAAGGGATTGGTTACCTCCACTGGCCCATCCATCATCATTTCCTCCACAGAACTGACAGAGGGAGTCGTAATTGGAACCTCCTGCTCGTACAGATCCCTCGTGACCGTGAAGACTATGTCGCTCATCGTAGTTGTCTGCAGCTGGCGACGGCCGGCGGGGGCGTTCACTCGCGTTGCCGAGGCCACTGTCACAGAGCAAGTGGTTCGCTGCCCGCTGCAAACTGCAGCCTCAGCCACGGCGCGGGCCTGCTCGAGTGTCTGCGCGTTGTCAACATCTCCCGTGATGGATACCGACACGGCACTCCGAATCATCAGTGTTGCTCTGAAGACGGATGAATTTCTCTCCGCCGGGCTCAGGGCGGATTCGATACGGCTCTGAACCGAGGCGACCAAGGACGATTCGGACACCGTGGCTAGTTGGCTCGAGGGGATGGTCATGCGCAGATCTACCACAAATGCACGTGGGTCCGCGGGAGGCGACGGGAAAGGCGGTGGGCTCGGTGGTGGCGGCGGTGGCAGCGGTGGTGATGGGGGAGGCGGCGACGGTGGAGGCGCGTAGACGACACGGAACGTGCCACTCACCCCGCCGCAATTGGGATCCCACCACTTCTCAGTGATGCAGTTGGCCTGTCCCTGGATGCGAATTGTGAAGGCATCCGTCCTTGGGTTCCAAGTGACCGTGCCTCGCGAGAGTCTGCGCCGCGCCACGAGGCGGCGACGGCCGCCAAAGGTCTCGTCGGCCACACTGTAGGGGCGCACGGCAACATCGTCCCAATTGTCAGGGTTCGGGCCGGTTCGGACGCCGACCCCGGTCCTGAGGATCCCTTTCGTTGGCAGCGCTCCGCGTGGACGGATGCCGGGAGTAACATGTGTCTTAAGATATGCCGGATAGGGATTCGTCTCGAACTCGATCCAATCATACGGCCCAAGGTTGTTCCCAACGGTGATCGTCGTGGACTCGAGGTGATAGATGCCCTTTTTCGTGATTGGTTCGAGCATGTACGTGCGGTTGACCACAAACTGCGTCTGGTACTTTGAGTCCTCGAAGTGGGGAGTGTTGGCGAGATTCATCCCGAATGGGCTCATCCGAGCGATCGTATGCGAGGCCATCGATGGATATTGCACAGCGCCGTTTGTGCACTGCTCGGGCACGAGCTCACAGCGGTACCAGGTGACGTGCAGGTTGAGCTGGATCGTGCCATTGATGGTGTGGTCGGATCCATTCACCCAACTCAGCGAAGTGCCGCTCTCGGAAAAGATGCCGATGGCGACACGCGTGGCCGAGCTTTGGTCGTGCCAGCTCGTGTAATTGAATGTGAATCGTGCCATACGCTCGCCGATCCACACACCCGAGGCACTGTTCCATGACCCTTGCCATTCCTCGTCGAGCTCGCCGATCACAGCGGCGGTCATCAGGTCGGTTGACACGTCCATCTCCACAAAATTGAACTGCCCCGCGGGCATCCACTTGTTGCGCAGGAAGGTCGCGTCATCCGACCGCACGTAAATGCCCTGCTGGTTGCGATGCGAGATGCGCATCGTCTCGATGAGCATGAGCGGATCCTCAGGAAGGAAGCCAGCTTGCACAATCTTGTACGTCGGCTTACAGACCGTGCCGTCGTAGCGCGCGTCCTGATAGCAGTCGGGAAAGGCATCGGGGTCGGATACGAGGTTGTTCTTGAGCACCGAGCAGCCCGCGCAGAAGGGCTGATCCGCAAATGTGCCGTCAATGTCGTAAAAGAGTGCCTCGTCGTTCCAGCGCCATCGCACACGATTCGGAGACTGCAGCCACGTCACGCCGCTGAAACGCGTCTCCATCGCCCCTGCATTTGAGAAGTCGTAGCCGGTTGGGTCGAGCGGGAAGGCCTTTGCAAAGCCACCTACCGCGACCATGCCCTCGCGATCGTAGTTGATGAAGGTGGCGTTCTCCACGACCAGCCCGAGCCATGCAGGCTGCTCTAGGCCGAGGCGAACTCGCCCCCTCCAGCCTGCAGGCCCATGAACTTCGGGGAAGTATGGCTTCCAAGACTGCGAGCACTCAGGGCAACGCAGAGGGTGGCCAACAAAGAGGGGGCGAACCAGCTTGTTATAGCCCCAGGGCCCGCGCATCTTCGTCTCAGTGGAAGCGATGCCGGGGACGAGACCATCAGCTCCGGTGCCCTCGATACCACGCATGCAGTTATCTGCGACGACCGCATCAACGATGTGTACGGCAGCGACCGAGCCGAAGGAGATGCCGTTCTTGCCGTTGCGCCATGAGTACTGCCGCTCGAAGCGCGAGATCGCGAAGGTATTGTTGGGGCCCACCGGGTCGCATGAGCGCGCTGTCACTGGATAGAAACCCGGCATGCCCTCTCCGTTGTGCGGCGAGCGGCCGGTGAAGATACGCAGGCCATACCGGCCGTTGTTGTGCGCCTCATTGTCGGCAAAGTGGTAGACCGGAATGCCCTGCGGGCAAATGTCGCTGCAGCCCGGATCGAACTCGGAGGTGCCGCGAATCTTGGGCTCCGGGAAGAACCAGAAGCCGTAGTGCGTCGAGCCGGCGGCGATGTTGCGCTCGACGTAGTTGTCACCGTTGACGAGCCAGTAAGTGGCAGGCGTCGCATCGCTCGTGAGGCCGGTGAAGCTCTCGCGCGTGTTGGCGCCCAGATTGCCAGTGATGACGTTCTTGGTCTCCACGCCGTCCTCCACAAAGTACGTGTGGCCACGCGTCTCGAAGGCGACGTTGCCCTGCACGCGCAGGTAGTGGACGCCGTGGATCGCGATCGCGCGGTTGTACGTGTGGTGGATGGAGTTTCGGCGCACGTAGGAATTCCTGACGGCGCCGATCATGTGGAAGTGGATTGGATACCGTCCCATGCGTCCAAATTGGCCGGCATAGCGCACCTCAATGTTCTCGATTCGGGCGATGAGCGACTCGCCGTTCGAGCGATCGGCAATGCTCTCGTGCGTGCGCGAGTGCAGCATGATGTGCATGCCGTGCTTGTCAAGCTCCGACATTGCATTGCCCTGGAGGACCACGTTGCGAGAAAGGATGGCCACGTTGGCCCGAAAGTCAACCGATTTGCCGCCGTCAAGCTGAAAGGTCTGGCCGAGGTGACCGAATTTGAGCGGGTCAACGAGCCGGATGCGTGTGCCGCCATTGAGCAGCGAATCGATGATATTCGTCTCGGCCTCCTCAAAGGTTCCATTGAAGTGGGTCGACGTGATGACGATCTGGCTGTCAACGTCCCAACTCACCGGCTCCATCAAGTCGATGTACGTGGCGCCGGCAGACACGGTCTGCGCGAGCTTCGTGTGCGTACGCCCAGCTAGGAGTGGCTTGCCGTGCAGGTCGAGGGTGCAGAATCGGCACGAGAGCGTCTTGGCGCCGTAGACAGGGATCTCTTGCGAGACTGGGCTTCCATGCAGCGTGATGACCGCCTTTTGCATAAAGGGCTCCCTCTCCGTTCCGACGATGAACGAGCCACCCATGACGAAGATGTAGTTGGCGTCCAGGTTGATGTTGACGCGATCAAACTGGAGGACGCCTTGCACGATCAACATGTACAGCCGAACCGAGCAGTCAAGCAGAATGCGCTGACCGTTTTGGATCCACACCGAGTCGCCGGCTGTCTCCAGACCAGGGATGGTGTAGCCCTCACCGCCCCACGTCGTGCGGCGCGACCAGAGGTCAATGTACTCGTACGTCGCCTCCGCGGTGGCTGCCGCGGTGCCAACACTGGCAATGGTGAGCTGGACGGACCCCAGGCCAGGATTGGCAAGGCTCGTAACGCCGTACGAGCCCGTCGTGCAGCGCACCTGGTTGCTCGAGGCCGAGGCGAGTGAAACCGTGCAAGCCTTGCCCGCAATGGTGACGCTCACTTGAGAGGCAGTCACCGAGGTCGGGAGGCCCTCGACTGTGATCGTGAGCGCGGTGCCACCCGCAGTGCTGCCACGACGAGGCGAGACCGACAACACGCGCGGCGTGGCCGAGCGGGCGTACGCAAGGTTGGTACCGACGGACTGCGTCACTCTCGGCACCTCGCAGCTATCGGAGACGAGGGAGCTGAGACCAAACATGGGCCATGTCGCGGAAGCAGCGCCCGCCATGTAGATGCGAAGGCGGCGAGCCTGAACATAGGGTCTGCCAGTCGGGTCCGAGAGCGCGATCCGGGCGGGTACCGTTCCATACGACCCGCCAGCAATCGCCCAGTCAGCATCCGCGTTGCCCGTCACCTTGTCGGAAGCCAGCACGAGCACTGTTGACGCTGGGTACTTCCACGTAAAGTTGAGCGCGCGGATCGCCGTGTCCATGCCGAGGTCCACCGTGAACAACGTGTCATTGCGACCAACGGACAGCCAGTAGCTCGACCCGTCTCCATCGGTGGCCAGACCTGCGCCGTGTCGGCTGCCATATGAATTGGCCAGCGAGCTTGTACACGGCTGATCGAAGGTGTCGACGTCTTGAGACTGAAGGGAGGTGATGACGTCCACGAGGCTATTGATGGCAGGAGCGGTGGTCGACCCCGCCTCGGATGTACTGCCATCCGGAACGGTGAGGATCGCAGCCTTGTACGCGCTCAACACAGTCGGACGCACAGTCGCGTCGGACGCTGCGCTCAACGGCTGCCAAGGCTCCTCGGTGCCAAGTACCGACTCACGGACTATGGACGAATTGCTGAAGGAGATGGACGCGCCGCACTCGACGATGGAGGTGGCCTTCGCCAGCGCCTGAGAGCACGTTTGGCAGACTCGTAGTGGCCCGCTCGGGTTGGTGCAGCACGGGGTACGGGCCTCGGCCAGCGGTGTCGTCGCGCCCTTGAATCCCACCAGGGCATATGCGTCATCGATGCGCGTGGGCGGGTTGCGCGCTCCGAGCGTTGCGAACACGGAGGTGAGGTTGTTGCGATTGTGGGCCCACGAGAGGCGCGAGCACGAGGCAATCATCACTTGGGTGCCCAGCGGAAGCCCATCGATCCACGAGGCGAGTTTCTCCGCGCCTTGGCCCTGCGTCTTGGTGTCGAAGCACGCCGTCCGAGGCCTGTCGGGTGGATTGATGGCCGCAACGCACACGCCATCGCGGCCGACGACAAGACTGTCGAGGCCGCAGCTGGACATGAGATTGAGGCCGTTGACAGAGAGCGCGCACGTGGCGGTGCTGGTCGCAGCCGTCGCCTCAAGCTGCAGGTGCGGGCACGAGTTGGTGTCACCGAGTCGCACTGAGCTGAGAGCATCAAAGGGTGCGGAGCATGAGAGCGTTGCCGATGCAGGGAGCGTCGTTGGCACTGAGACTTGCACCGGGCATGACGCATCGATAGCCCAGGCGGTCTGGGCGACAGTCGATGGCGGGTCGAAGAGAAGGCGCAGCTCGGGCCGATTGAAAGCGTTGTTCGAGTAGGGGGAGTGGAACGAGCGCACGCCGGGGCCGTCCTTGGCATGCAGGAGGACCACCAGGGAGCAGCCTTGCACGCCCGTTGAGGTTGCCACGTCGTTGAGCAGCAAGCTTGAGAAGTCGGGGCTTTCATCCGAGGCAAAGCCGAGATCGTAGGGCTGCATCTCCCACTCGATGGTTTCGTTGGTCTGCAAGAAGGCATTGAGCATAGCCGTCGAGAGGGGACTCGGAGTGGAGCTGCAGTGGAGCGTCGCGTGCACAAGCGTCAGCACGGAGCCGCCCCCGCCGCTCTGCGGCGCCACGTGAAGAGTGGCACGTGTCAGGTTGCTGCCGCGAGGCAGGTTGATGTTCGTGAGCCCTGCGAAGTTGAGCAGCACAGACCGACCCCGGCGGAGGGTGAGCGCGTCCGACGCCACCACAACCGCCGCGACGCCCGGAGGTGGCGGCGGCGGTGCTGCGTACCCAAGGTCGAGCTCAGCTGAGGTGGCTACACTCAGGTTGAGCCCCTGTGTCCCCTCGAGGAGAAGCAGCCTCGACGGCACAGTGCAGCGGAGCGACGTCGAGGCCACGGACTTGATGGGGCACGTCACACCGCAGACGGTCACTCGGCTGCTGGTCTCGGAGAAGCCCGCACCGTTGATGACGAGCTCGGCGCCACCCGCGAGGCTCACTGTTGCAGGCGAGAGCCCCGAGAGGGTGAGGCTCATTCCGGTGACGGTGGGCAGGCTTGAGCTGCCCCGCGCGGAGCCACCCACGTTCACGAGAGTGACAGCCTGCGAGCCTGAGAGCGGCGGGCTGGCGTTGCACGTGATCTGCGTGCTCGTGCCTGTACCGGTCGGCACGCACCGCGTGCTGCCTATGTAGATCACGTTGGCCGAAGCCGGGCTGAGGAATCCCGAGCCGGACACCGTCACCAGCCAGTTGTCAAGGCTCGTACTGTCCGCCACAGCTGCCGTCGTCAGCACAGGCGTGCTGCTCGTCGCAAACGTGAACGAGAAGCTCGCGCCGCCGGCGAGGACACCTCGCACGCGAACGGCAAGCGTCTCCACTCGGTCTTGAGTCAGCGTCGTATGCGAATTGGTGAGGCATGTGACGTGCGACGCGTTGGAGGTCAGGACGCGGCAGATCACGCTGCCTAAGCGCACGTCGAGATCGCCCATACGCTTGCTCAGCCCGTCGCCGTAGAGGTTGACGAGCGTGCCACCAGCAAGGGATCCACGAATCGGCGACATGGAGCGAATGACGGGCAGAACGCGAATGTTGCCTCCAGGGAGCGCGGGCGACGCACCTTTACCACTGACGGAAACGCTGATGGTGTGCGGCACGGTGGAGTCTAGGATCGGCAAGCGGCATGTGAGACTCACGAGCGTTCGCATCTCCTGCGTGCACGAGAGAGCGGTGCAATTGGGCGGCACGAAGGTGCTGTCGACCGCGGCCGTGAGCACATCGCACGGCTCGCTGCCGATGGTCACCATGTTCTCACTTGCAGTTGTCGAGAAGGCGTGGCCCTTGATCGTAATCGTGTCGCCCTCGTTAGCGGTGAGCGGCGACGTTTGCGTGAGCACCGGCGTCAAGCTGAGAGCGTACGCGAAGGTGCATCCACTGGGCATTTCGCAAACCGCAGACTCCTCGCCGGAGATGGTAACCAAGGTCGGGCGCGTCTCGACCACCGGCGGAGGCGCAGCCGGATACGGCAGTCTGGGCGGCGGTGGGAGCCTGGGCGGTGATGGCTCCGGTGGCGGGACTTGGGGCGGCGGACGCAAGGGCGGCGGCGGCCTTGGGGGCGGCGACGGCGCCAGACGAATGCCGCAGTCAGCGCAATCCTTGCCCATCCCACACCCACTGAACTCTGAGCCAGGCCCGCCGTCGTCGCAAACGCCGTCACTCACCCACCCGATTTCAGAAGGGCCGCAGTCGTTCTGGCAAACCAGTGGCGGGAACGGCGGCGGCGGCGGGCTCGGCGGCGGCCTGCTCGGCAATGGCGGCGGTTGCGGAGGCATGGGCGGTGAGGGAGGAAGACTTGGCGTTGGAGGCGGCGCACGAGGCGCGACGACATCACTGCAACTCTGACTGAGCGCATAAGTGCCGTAGCTCCTCAGAATCCAGAACGTTTGATTGTTGGGAGTGATGTACTCCCTTGGCCCTAGACCACCGGGAGTGCTGCATGGGTTGAGACTGACGTGTGCGCACACGCCCAGATTCCAGCAATAGCCTCTATTCAAGCGTTGGCAGCCTAAGCACGCAACCACACTGCCGGGCGGCGGCCGCGGCGGCAGGGCGGGTGGTTGTGGCGGCGGCGGCGCCCGGGGCAGCGGCGGCGCCCTGGGCGGCGGCGGGGCCCGGGGAGGGGGTGAAGGGAATGGCGGTGGGAAGGGCGGCGGCGAGGGCGGCGGAGGAGAGGGTGGCGGCGGGGGCGGCGGAGGCGGGGGTGGCGGCGGCGGGGGGGGGGGTGGTGGGGGGGGTGGCGGGGGGGGCGGTGGGGGGGGGGGTGGGGGCGGGGGGGGGGGCGGTGGGGGGGGTGGGGGTGGGGGTGGTGGCGGCGGGGGGGGGGGCGGCGGCGGCGGTGGCGAGGGCGGGGGCGGCGACGGCGGCGGCGAGGGAGATGGCGAGGGCGGTGGCGGCGAGGGCCGGGGCGAGGGCGGTGGCGGCGGCAACATTCGAGGGCCGCAGTCGGTGCAGTCGGTGCTGCGGGTGCAAACCGAATATGCGGCTCCGGCTCCGCCATCGTCGCACCAACCATCCGAGGCGTAGTGGCACGTCTCTGTGCAGGTCAGTGCGCTGGGGGAGCCCGATGGCGATGGCGGCGACTGCGACGGAGGAGGCGGCGACGGCGACGGCGATGGAGTTGGCGATGGAGTTGGCGAGGGCGGTGGCGGCGAGGGCCGGGGCATGGGCGGTGGCGAGGGCCGTGGCGAGGGCGGTGGCGGCGAGGGCCGGGGCGAGGGCGGTGGTGGCGAGGGCAATGGCCAGGGCGGTGGAGGCGAGGGCCGTGGCGAGGGCGGTGGCGGCTGCAAAGGTGGCGGCGGTAGCGGTACCATGCCAAGTGGATAAGGTGGCGAGGGTGGATAAGGTGGCGAGGCCACGGCACAGATCGTAAAGCCCGTACTCGTGACCGAGCTATCGCTGGACCAGGTCACCGTTGTTCCGGCGACCACTTGCACATTCATCGGCCCGGTGGAGCCGGAGTACGCGGCGTTCCCAATCCTGATGAAATCGTAGCCGCCCTCGGTGTTGAACTCGGTGGCGGTGATGGTCATCGACACTTGAGCCTGCATCGTGCAAGACTCGCCGTCGCCATAGTTTCCGCTGCCATCGGTGATGCACATGCCGTCGGACGAGACCGAACAATACGACGAGCCCGAAACAATCGTCCAGCGCCGTGGACCGCAGTCGGTGCAGTCGGTGCCGCGGGTGCAATCCGAGTACTCGGCGCCGGGGCCGCCATCGTTGCAAATACCATCCGAGGCGTAGTGGCACGTCTCCGTGCAGGCCTGGCGCGGCGGCGGCGACGGCGGCGGTGGCGACTGCGGCGGCGACGGCGGCGGTGGCGGCGACGGCGGCGGCGACGGCGGCGGCGAGGGCGGTAGCGGCGGCAAAGGTGGCGGCGGCAGCGGTGCCATGCCAGGTGGATAAGGTGGGTGTGGATAAGGTGGGGGTGGCGAGGTTGGAAGCTGAGGCTGCGGCGGCGGCGGCGGCGACATTCGAGGGCCGCAGTCGGTGCAGTCGGTGCCGCGGGTGCAATCCGAATATTGGGCTCCGGGTCCACCATCGTCGCACAAACCATCCGTGGCGTAGTTGCACGTCTCGGTGCAGGTCTGCGAGCTGGCGAAGCCCACCATCAGGGTGAGGAAGAGCACGCCGACGAGCCGAGGCGCGGACCCAAAGCGGCCCGCAGAGCCCCGCCGAGCAGAGGGTCGGCACGAGGGAGAGGCGGCGCTGACGGCACGGCGGCCTTTGGGCGGCGGCGGCCCCATGATGGAGGCGAGGGCCGAGGCGCCAAGGTGCGCTGCGAAGGCCTGGACGGCACCGTACAGTACCGCGCAGAGCAGACCGAGCACCGCGAGCAGACCGGGAAGGAGGGCCGGGGCCATCGCGACAAGGGAGGCTCCCGTCGTGGACGAGCGCGCGTACGGCATGGAATCCGGATCCGTCTCGTGCGCGGCCTCCGCAATGTCGATGGTGCTGTTTGCCTCGAAGGCGTCGGTCTCAAGCAGCCCGCCCAGGTAGCTGATGATCGAGAGCGTCGTCTGGACGTCATCGAGCGTCGGGTCCACCTTGGCGCCCGTCGACGTCATGTTGGAGAGCGACTTGGCCGCGACGCGCGCCTTGAGGGTCTCGAGAGAGCCGCGCGTGCACGCCTGCACCGCGCCGAACGTCGTCGTGGAGAAGGTGTCGACGAGCTGGGCGGTCTCAGTAGCCACTTGCACATTCATCGGCCCATTGGTCAGAGAAGAAGAGACCCCGTTGACAGTGATGAAGTCGTAGCCGTACTCGGTGGCAAACTCGTTAGCAAACTCGTTGGAGGCAAACTCAGTGGCGCAGGCACAATCCGAGGCATACCCAGGAGCACCGATGCACGTGGTCGCGCACTGCTGCGCATCGGCGAAGCTCAAAAACAAGAGGAGGAAGAGGATGCGGGCGAGCCGAGGCGCGGCCCCGAAGCGGCCGACCGAGCCGCGCCAAGCAGAGTCATGATCTGGCGTGGGGAAGCTCACCATCAGGGCGACGAAGAGGTCGCGCGCAAGTCGAGGCGCGGACCCACAGTAGGGAGACTACAGCTGCAGCACCCACGGCATCGCCCCTGGGATTCCCGTTGATGACCCAGAATGTTGGCGAAGACGAGTTTCTTCATGTAAAATTAAGTCCGTTCGTCAATGGCAATGACGTCACCATCAGACGCAAATTCTTGTATTCATGCATGCTTCTGCCCGCCCGCTTTGTGCCGGAACGAGCGCGCGCGCCCTGCCGCCCTTACTTGCTGCTGCTGCTGCTGTGAAACACACAACGCGCACGCTCTCCGGGCCCCCAAGCCCCCAAGCACGGGGGCCGCAATCGCTACATGGACGGAGGCGTGGGCGCGTGGCCGACACAGCCTGCTATTACACAGGCCGTTAATCGGCGGGGAGCGGGGGAAGGAGTAACCCTCCCCCCTAACGTAACCCGATAGTACCGATAGGGCCGCTGTTAGCAGCGGCAGCCGCCGCGGCAGCGCGCACGTGCGCGCGCCGAGGTGCCGTCTCCCCCGCGAGCAGCAGCGTGACTCTCCTCACGTGCGCCGTCCGTACGCCCCCCAGCATCCGCGCCGCAAGCACCGCCGCGCGCCGAGCGCGGGCGAGATCGCGAAGCCTCGCGGCTTACTTGCTTGCACCTACATGTGAGCATGAAGCTAATTAGTCGATGCGACACAAGTACACCTGGTACCAAATACCGAAACGACACAACGACACAAGCGCAACCGAATAGCCAGCAGAGTAGGAAAGGGTGGGCGGAGAGGATGAGGTGCTTGCTTTACCGTTGTTGGTGCCTTCCGGTTTGCGGAATCGCAAGCTCCAGCTAACACGAGCCGTTTCACAGCCAATGTTTATAATTCGACACCCAAGACACCGAACCGGCGTACATACGGATGCGGTTACCATTAGCTCGGGGACCCCTGGACCCCCATTATCACCAGCCATACTTCACACATGGTAGTCGAGGGGCGCGGCGGTGGCGGTGCGCTGGCGTCGTGGCCGACTACATAGCCCTGCGCCATGAGAGGGGCGGCGCTCCACATGTGGCATGGGGGATTGCGGATCGCATGCAGGCGGCTGCGCGCGACAGGCGCAGTAGGGTGGTGATTACCCGGAGATCGGAACGCGGGGGTCACACTCGAGCGCCGTACGCGCAACGGGTGAGGTTACGGCTCGACGGAGTTACGGCGCCGCGACGGTCTCGAGTGCGGGCTGCCGCGGCCAAGGCTGCTGCAAACAGCGGCCCCATCGGCTCCTCTGGTATACAGTCGGGGGAAGAAGGACACCAGGCTGGCGCAGATGCTAGCCCGGGGTTCTCTCTTCCCCCCAGCTTTGCCGATTAACGGCCTGTGTTAATACGGTTGTGTTAGCACGGGTTGTGTCGGCCACACCTCCGTCCATAGCGATAGAGGCCCTCGTGCTTGGGGGTCCGGAGCGTATGCGCGTTGTGTTGAGCAGCAGCAGCGCTGGGCGGGGCAGCATCGGCCAGCGTGCGCAGCGCACCGCGGGTGGAGCTGCCCCTCCGCGCGGGTGGGGCCAGCGCCCTCGATCGTGGCTGCAGACGACCCCCGAGCCCACCCGCGGAGCCGCCGGCACCTCCATTCAACTTTGTGCGCGCCGATGGCAACCACCAAGCTGGTGTCCTCACCGAAGATGACGAGTCTGTCTACCGATTCGTGGGCGCGAATGTGTACTGGCTCATGACCGAAGCAGCACGCGGCGATGATGGCCGAGAGCGAGTGCGGCGCATCCTGGATGAGGTCTCAGCCCTCGGACTCAACGTGGTGCGGACTTGGGCGTTCTCCGAAGGCTCCGATACAGCCACAGCATTGCACACGGGGCCCCATCAGCCGCTCAACGAGCGCCGTGGCGCGTGGCCTCGACTTTGTCGTACAGCAAGCGCGACTGCGGCAGCTGCGCCTCATCTTGCCCATCATGGGGTACTGGCGTGATATGGGTGGCCTCCAACTCTTGCAGCGCTGGTGCCTCGGCGATGGAGGTGATGGCAGCGGTTGGGATCCGGTGGACAACGAGTGCCCTCGCTTCTATTCGGAGCCTGCCTGCCGGCAGCTCTACCTCCGACACGCCCGAGACCTGATGAGCCGTCTCAATTCGCTGACGGGGCTCGCGTATAACGAGGATCCGACCATCCTAATTTGGGAGCTTTGTAATGAGTGCCGCTGCCGCACGGTGCATGTGGAGGGCGAGGAGGTGGCGGGCGTCGGGGCGGTAGACGTGGGGGCGGTGGGCGTGCGGGCAGCCACGGCCGCAGCCGAGGACGCGCCCCGGGAATTGCAAGCCCCGCCCCAGTCGACGCCCCAGCCACCTGTCGACCTTGATGAGTGGGCAGCGTACATGGCGCCCAGATTACGGGAGCTCGCACCTCGCCAGCTGATCTCGATGGGAGGTGATGGGTTCTTCTTCCCCACATCGGCGAGCGCGGCGAGCGTGGCGGCGGCGACGTCTCAGAACCCGCAGCCCACATCGAACCCGGGATGGTTTGTGCACGAGGGTGTCGACTTTGAACGCACCGGCGCGGCCTTCGCCGCCATGCAAGGAGGAGTGCTCTCGTACCATCTCCATCCGCAGGACTGGATGGGGCTCGAGGACGAGGACGCGCGCGTGCGCTTCCTCAACCGGTGGATCACTTCGCACGCGCGCGTCGCGGACGGGCTGCACGCGCCACTCTACCTCGGAGAGTATTCTGTCGCCGACGACCCAGTGCCGACGCCGGCGAGGACGCCGAACCATCAGACTACCCATCGGGACCATGCCCCGGCGACACACGGCGGCGGCCGCCGGCTTACGCGCGACGCAGTGTACGCCAGCGTGCTGCGCACACTCTCGCTCACGCGGCCGATGCACTCCGGCTTCTTGTTCTGGCAGCTCACGCTCCAGGGCATTGGCTCACAGGAACGGGCCCTTGTCGTGGGTCGGTCCTCGGACCGCGCTGTGCTTGACCTGATCCGCGTCGCCGCGCGTGCTTTCATCGACGGCGGCGCCGCCACGAGACTCAGTGACTTGTCCGACGCCCCTCCCATCGTTCCACCGCCGGGGGGGGCCTCCGCCCACGCCGCCACCGCCATCGCAGCCATCGCCACCACCGCCCTCACTCAGAGCGCCGTCCCGAGCGCCTCCGCCATTGCCACCGCCTCCCCCATCGCTGCTGCTGCTGCCGCTGCCGCCGCCGCCACCGCCGCCGCCGCTGCAGCCTTCGCCGCAAACTTCTCCGCCCGCCGGCCCACCAGGAGTCGCAGCGCTTGCGCCCGGATCCGCCCTGATGGTGGGCGCATCGAGTGCGGCGGGGCTGTTGCTCATCGCGTCCGCGCTCTGTGCTGCCCGGCGTCGAAGGTACACTGCGGTCTTGACCGAGCCGCACCTGCCTCAGATGGGTGAGCACCCGCCTGACGTCACGACACCTCCAGCGCGCGCTCTCAAGGTGGAGACACGAGCGAGCCAGAAGGAACAAGGACAAGAAAGGAGGAAGAGAGAGGGGAAACAGCGGAAGCAACTGAACAACCAGCAACAGCCGCTGCGGCAGTGTGCACCACCAGGCCGAGGCGACGACGGCCGGGACCGCACCGACGAGGGGTCTGACGAGATCATTTAGGCGTGTGTCGGAGATGGGCATGCCGAGATGGGCGTGCCGAGCGATTCCCAGACCACACGCGCGCGCCACGTGCTGCTTCGGGCGAAAAGCGATGAGCTGGAGACCTGGCGGCCGCCGACAGAACCGGCATTGACGACCTTCCCGGCTGTGTGAGGAGAACTGTATGACGTCGTCTTCCGTCCGCGCACTCGGGCTCCCCCACATCTTCGCCTTGCGGTTCCTTCGTGCAGTCTGAGTTGAAGTAAATGTTTTGGCATCAGTGCAACATACGCCATACGCAGCGTATTTTGTTTTGCGTATTTTTCAGCATTTTGCGTATTGCGTATTTTTGACCCGAATTACGTATTGCGTATTGCGTATTGCGTATGACTGCAATTTTCACATCCAGCCCACTTTGACCCGCTTTGCGTATTGCGTATTGCGTGTTGCGTATTGCGTACTGGCCAGCCCACTTTGGCCTGCAT
>Ga0210239_101267_pt1 | contig 20012 bp, 21 predicted proteins | sample ChrtobMetP5a_0mM_FD_155451 | JGI IMG/M metagenome (GOLD analysis project Ga0210239, IMG submission 155451) | Chrysochromulina tobin associated microbial communities from unialgal haptophyte culture, Seattle, Washington, United States - P5a_0mM | ecosystem: Host-associated > Algae > Haptophytes >... | reverse complement strand
GATACATGCGGGATACATGCAGGATACATATCTCGGGGGTTGAGGGAATGTTTCGATGCCATCATCATGCCAAAGTGACAGATACAAATGTATCTTGATGTATCTTGATGTATCTTGATGTATCTTGATGTATCTTGATAGGACACATCGAAATACATGCAAGATACATGCAGGATACATCGGAATACATCAGGATACGTATCCGATAGGAAACCCCCCCCAAAAAGGATAGGAAACCCCACGTCACCCCATCTCTCACAGTTTCGATGAGCACACGCACGGCTGTGACGTTTCTGTCAGTGACGAGGTGACGAGGTAACGAGTGACGACGTACGGAAGCGGGCACCTGGGAGCTCGGCAAATGGAGCTGGGACAACGGACAAGTCGAAGCGCGCTCGTGGCTGCCCGCCCGCCCTCCGCCCCCGTAGCCGGCGCGTACTGCTCGGTCACGAGAGCACTGACTGAATTTATGTATGTGCTTGGTTGTTCGTTCCAGAAAGCGCCCGTCACGGCGCAATTCGTCATCGATTCGCCTCATGCCTCGCTTTTTGCGCCATCAGTCCAGGTCGTCTTCCGGTAGTGCGGCATCCACGCGCGGCGCCTCTATCGCACCCGGCTCGTCCAGTGCGGCCACGCGCTCGCGCAGCCCATCCGCCTCCGCGCGAAGGCGTTGGGCACGACCTTTGCGAGAAATCCGCGACCAAGTATTACTCCAGGCGCGCAAATCTGCACATCGTTTGCCGCCCATCCGCGAGCTTCCGGGGTTGATTGGACGTCGCATGCGGAGGGTGCTCCGTCAAGCGCCTGGCGAATCGCCTCAGCCATCCACGTCGCGCCGTCGTTTACCACGTCAGCTAATCCACTTGGCTTGGGATTCATCTCTTACACAGCGCCACCGTGTCACCCATGGTGACCTGCTCGTGCGTGAGTCTGGGCTGGATGCATGGGCGGCAGGCTCTCTACTTCCGCCGTCGGGAAAGTGCTCCTTTGTTCTGCGTGTCGAGCAGCGCGATGGACGAGCTGGACGTGCTTGTATTGGCGTGTGCGACGCGGATTCGCGTGTGGGCTGGGGCTTGCACATGCAGTCCGGCCGCTTGCTTCGGTGGACCCGTGACAGTGATGGCAAGGTCCGCAATGGGGCACAGTCAGGCCCACAACCCGCAAGTTTTGGCTGGGCGACACATCAAATGTACAGCGTCAGCGAGCCTGCCGGCGGCTCAAAAGGAGTCGTTGACGTAGAGGTGGGCGTGGATCACGATGCGGGTACCCTGGTCTTCTCCATCAATGGTGAGTCGCCAGTCATTGCCTTGCGTGGCTTGCCGCGGGCACCCATGCGTCCGTGGGCGCGTTTGATGTCCGTAGATGATCGAGCGCAGCTTTCTCAAGGGACTGGAGTCGGCCTTATTTGGGCACCCGAGCGATATGAAGCTACGGCCAATCGCAATCCAACACCAACGGTGGCTGGGCTGGCGCGCACCGCCTCGTCATGCGCCGGCCGGATACTCGTATGATCGTCTCGCGTTCGTTCACGGTTTCTCTCTAACTTTATGTCTCATAATTGAGTTTACTCTGTACTTATGCGTTCTGCGCCTCCCACGTTGTGTCTCCACGGGACCTGTGGCTGTGCGTCTTGCCGAGATGGCAATTTAACGTGAACGTGTACTTATGCGTGATTGATACCATTTTGTACTTAATGCGTGATTGATACCATTGTGCACGCTGATTCGCGCCATGATTCGCGCTTTCCCGCACAGGTCACAGGTCACAGCCAACATACGGGTACCGGTAGGAACCAACTGTTAGGAACCCGCGCTGGGTCCTCGTACCGTCGAGAGTGTTAAATTAGCACAGGTTCACAGCCAATGTTTAGAATTCGGTTCACACGAGACTGTGCTTGGGTTGTCCGGGCCGTGCGCGTGGTCCCCCCCTCTGTCTGCCTCGAGAGAGACTCTCGTTCGTGGGCCGTCCTCTCTCCGCGTGGGACGCAAACGAGGCACGACCCCTGTGCAACTGTGAGTTGATGCCTCCTTGGCGCAGGTCTGCGTACGAGGTGGAACTAAATGTCGTGTCCGTGGTGACGCTGTACGACGATAACGGAGATGGCATGTTTGACTTCGATGAGTTCATCAAACTCGTCAGCGATCTGCTCTGCCTCCGAGATGGCGTGCTCTTTGCTCCGCCTCAAGCGGGGCGCAATCTTGCCGAGGTCCTTGCAAAGCAAATTCCGGGCCCGGCACGACCCACGATCGAAGTGAAACATCTTGTTGAGCTCGACGGTCGCTGGGCGAGCCTGATCAAGCAGCCTGATGTGGTGGCCGCCGGCGGTGCCGGGCTGCGGTCCTTCAGCGATCAAAGACTCCACGGAGATCTGGATGAACTGAATGCTCGGCGCCTGGCACTCATCCCGCCAAGCACGATCGCGGAGTACAAACGTGAGTTGACGCGCCTCGGCATTCGCTTGCCTACGGGGAAGTTGACGAAGTATGACTATGAGGTACTGTGGCACACACACACAAGCGGCGCACGGCGATCTGCGACGAGTCCAGCAAGGCGTTCGACGGGTCCAGCAACGGGTCCACCTGCGGCTTCGGCAGCCTCAGGGCGCTCATCCTGGCCAGCCCCCCCCGCGCCGAACCAAAATGTGCCGCTCAGCCAACAACACCCACCTGCTGCATTTGCTAGTGCCGCCGCGGCCTCTGTGCTTCAGTCATCATCACAGCCCCGTGCGCAGCCACCGGCGCCCATTCCTCCTGGTGCCGGACCATGGTATGCGTGGCGACCATCGTCAGCTGCCTGGTCAGCCCCCCCCGCGCCGAACCAAAATGTGCCCCTGAGCCAACAACACCCACCTGCTGCATTTGCTAGTGCCGCCGCGGCCTCTGTGCTTCAGTCATCATCACAGCCACGTGCGCAGCCACCGGCGCCCATTCCTCCTGCTGCCGGACCATGGTATGCGTGGCGACCATCGGCCGCCCCAGCAGCTCCACAGAGATATGATTCCGAGGTACCTTTTCCAGCGCGAGCTAGCCCGGCTGCGGCTGCGGCTCCTCCGGCTCCGCCGCTCAGCCGACCCGCGCATTCGCCCGCGCGCGGGCGGCCAGACAGCGGTTTCTCAGCGCCTGTTGCCACCGCATCCGCGTCAAGGGCCGCACCCGCCGTCCCCGCGACGCAGCTCTCCCAAGAGCAGGCACGCGCCGTACGCGCCGTCCTTGCTGTCATGTGCGCTGTGCTGCTCTGGGGAGTCAGCCCGACTACGCACGCGATGTACGCCTTCGTGCGCAGTCGCGTTCTCGCGTTTACGCCTTACGTCGCGGGCACAGTTGCCGCTTTGCAGCTCGCTCAGTGGCGCTGGCGGTCCTCCCAAGAACAGGCACGCGCCGTCCTTGCTGTCATGTGCGCTGTGCTGCTCTGGGGAGTCAGCCCGAATACGCACGCGATGTACGCCTTCATGTGCGATTTCGTCCTAGCGCTGGCGCCTTACGTGGCGATCACCATTGTCGCTTTGTTCGGGGCGCAGCTCGCTCGGTGGCGCTGGCGGGCCACCCGCTGGCGCGCAAACGCCCGTTGGTACGTGTCCTCGCACGGAATGCTCAGCTTCAGCCTCAAGGTACCTCGGAGCCGCTTGTGCCTTGCACCTCTCATTCGTTCGGCGGACGCCGGTACCTCGCGTTCGGCTGCTACCGCCGGTACCTCGCCCGCCCCGGCAGTCGGCGGCCGTCCGAGCCGGGCCTCATTCGGCTCGCCTTTCGGCTCGATGCCCTTCGGCAGCCCTGCCGGCCAGCCCGCGAACGAAGCCGAGGCCCTTACCAAAGCCAAGGAGTGCGATGCCCTTCGCGAGAGTCTGAGGAAGATTGCGGATGACTTCGTGGCTGCCCCCACAGAAGGCGCTGGCGTGGTCGATCGTCGCAACTTGTGCGGTCGCTATTACACCCTTGCAGCGGCGGCGGATGCGGCGTGTGGCTTGCGAAGGGCATCCTCGGACTTGCCTCGGCTCGCATGGACGGATGCGTTCACCGGCCACGAGCAGCCGCCCACCTCGTCGTGGGGTTACGAGCTCGCATGCGCACTCTTCAACCTAGCCGCCTCGCTCGCCGACCTGGCCAACGGGAAGCCACATAAGGACGCGTTCAAACTTTATCAACAGGCGGCGTTCACGCTGGACAAGCTCGCCGAGGTCAGCCAGCAGGAAGGCCCGTGGCACGGCTGCGAGGACCTGAGCGGCGATACGGTCAGCATCCTGAGCGGCCTGATGCTCGCGCAGGCCCAAAAGGCCCTGTATCTCAAGATACGCGAGGAAAACTCGGCGCAGCCAGAGATGCTCGAGAAACTTGCGGCCGAGTGCGCGTCCATGTTCGAGGAGGTGTCTGAGCAGATCCGGCGCACCAACAAGCGTCCGTTTCGCAGCTTCAGCTCCGAATGGCTCGCGGTCATTGAGGCCAATCGGCTTCTGCTCGGTGGGCTGGCTCAGCAGCATGCGGCCAAGACGCACCGGATAAATGCGGACGCGGTCTTCGAGCGCGTGAACGAGTACGGCCATCAGCTCGCTCGGCTCGCCGAGGGCCGACGACTCACAGGCGCCGCGCTCGAGACCTGCCGCACCCACGCACCGCCCATCGTGCATGATCACTTTGGGCGCCTGCACGCGAGTGTCGAGAAGGAGTACGCAGAAGCATACCGTGAGCACCTTCCAGATGGTCCATATTGGGAGTATGAGCCACCGCCCATCGACTCGCTGCCTCCATGTAAGCGCATTCCCGCTGGGGGCAACGCCGGCCGAGCCAAACCAGTGCCACCGGAGGAGCTGGAATAAAGGTATCGTCCTGTGCAATACGCGTCGCCCGTAAGAGCGTCCTTGGACTTTGACCTTGTTGGGCGGCTTGGTGCGTGGTCTGTGGCGTGTCGTCAACGTGTACCGAACGGTTGCCGACGCGACGTGTCGTGCGGGCGTGCGGTGCCAGAGGGGTGCGGTGTGACGACTGACGTCCGACGCGACTCGTGAGTCGCTTCCGAAGTCGTTATGTGTGCGCGCTGCCGCGGGGACGGGTCGAGGACGGCCGCGCGACGGATGACGATGCCGCGCGTGGCGTGAGGGACCGGTGGACGGGATGTATCCATGTAACAACGAGAGAGGAGGGACATGACATCAGCATCGATGTGTGTGTGACGCTCTGCCGTGAGGTGGCTCGACTCCGTGCGAGTCGAGACTGAGCTCTGAGGTAGAGAGGTGTGCTCGCTCGTGTGCGCTGTGCCGTGCGCTGTGTCATACCGAGACTGAGTCAGAGACGAAACACATTGCACATACCGGTCGCAGTACGGTGACTGTGTCTTAACATCGTATCCGATTCTCTCTTCTCCGGCCGGGCCGGCCGCCCCGCGAGACCCGCGCGACGCTCGCCGCCGGTCGGGGTCGCTGCTCGCTCCGCATTAGGTGTCCGCAACACCTGCGCGCGCCCTCCACAGAGCACGATCGTGAGGAATGCTTCGGATCCCTAGTTATGAATGCTCAGGATCACTAATTAGGAATGCTCACGAATGCACTCTGCACCTTTGCGCGTCAGTCGTCCTCGGCCTCGTCGTCCTCGTCGTCCTCGTCGTCCTCTCGTACGTCCTCCTCCTCGTCCCCATCCAGGGCGCCCGGCCGCCTGCGGCTCCCGCCCTGCAGCCGTGACCCAAGGCGCGGCTTGATGTGCAGCGGCGCGGGCAACGGCACGATCACGACCGAGTTACGCGCTTCGCTGATCTTGAACCAGCGGCCCAGCCGATGCTCCTGGCCGACAGCGGCAGCAACGAACTTGCCGCTCGGCGCGAGCGCAAGGCCGTTGACGAAGCCGGTCAGGGGCGTCGAGAGCAGCGGCGTGAGCTTACGCTCGGTTTCGTCGCAGTGCCAGAAGCGCAGATGGCCATCGCACGAGCCCGAGACGACCACGTCCGAGTACGCCGGCGCCGCGAGCGCGGTGAGCCAACATGGACCACCCCACGGCGCGAGGCCGTGCGCGAGCTTCTGTGTGACGAGCGGTCGCTTGCGCTTCGCCGACCAGAACGTGAGCGAGCCGTCCTGAGCACGGAACGGCACGACCAGCGTCAGGACATGGGCTGAGGGCGCAGCGGGTGAGGAGTCGGAGGGAGGGTTCGGAGGCAGGCCCGCCTCGTGGCGGCGGCAGTGGCCGTGGCGGCGGCAGTGGCCATGGCGGCGGCAGTGGCCGTGGCGCCGTGTGCGGCGCGCGCTCTCCTCGTGTAACTAGGCTCGTCAAGCCACGAGTGCTACCTCGGGTCGGGACTTCTTAGAGGTTGTGATGTGGGCTCGTCACTGGAGGCGCCGCTCGCCGCACGTGCGCCCAGGTAGCCCAGGTAGCCCAGCCAGCCCAGGTCAGCAGCAACTGCCTTTCTTTAAAGGCGCTATAGGCGCGTCCGGCCGAATGGGGCGTGGCGTAGGTGGCGGCGGCTAAGTTGGCGTGCGCAGGGAGCGCGTGCAGGTGACGCGGGCATGGCGAGCGCAGGGAGTGCGTGAATGGACGCGTGTGAATGGACGCGGCGGGCGTGGGCAGGTGGGCCATGGCTGCGCGAGCGTGCGAGCCGGCGGCGCGTGTGCGTGTGAATGGACGTGTGGATGGACGTGTGAATGGACGTGTGAAGGTGCGCACCTGCGAGCCGCTGACAAAGGCGTCAGCATGCAACATAGCGACGCAATCGACGGGTGCCGTGTGCCCATGGGTGAAGACGAGCTGTGTCTCCTCATCGACCTTCCACAGACGGACCGTGCGGTCGGCGCTGCCCGAGAGCAGATGGTGCTCGCACAACGCGTCGAGGGCGCAGATGGGCTCCTGGTGGCCGTAGAGCGTCTCGACGTAGCCACGCTGCTCAACGTCCCACACGCGCACCGTCCGGTCATCGCAGCCCGAGTATAGCTCGGGACCATCCGCGTCCCGCCGCCGGGACAGGGCGCTCACCGGCATCTTATGCCCTCGCATCTGGTGCACCACGCGCGACGTGCGGCAGTCCCACAGCAGGATGGCGCCATCGCGACCACCAGAGGCAATCAGCCGGCTGTCGGCACTCACTACCACTGAGAGTACGTCCGACAGATGGCCGGTCTGATCGCTGTTCCCTTTCGACGTGCCAGCGCCGTCGCCATGTTCACCGCCGCCGCCGGCTCTGGCACCATGCAGGGCAGTGGCGCGACCGCCCAGCAGCTTGGTTCGCGCGCCAGACTGCAAGTCCCATCGGACGAGCGCGCCGTCCTTGCAACCACACACGACGAAGCTCTCATCGGGTGCCACCGCGACGCTCGTGGCACTGAGCCGAGGACCACGGAAGACGCGCGATGCACTCGGGTCCAGTTGGACGCCCCGGAGCTGCTCGGCCGCCAAGAAGCGATATTGGCCCGCACGACGCATCGCGTCCTCCTCGAGCTCCTGCGCGATCTCGTCGGCATGAGCGCCACGTGCCACACCGCTTACGTCGGCGGCGCCCTCGCGGCGCCTTGCGGCGGCAGCGTCCATGGCAGCGATCATCTCCTTGGCGAGCCGTACGCGACGTTCCTCAGCGGACTCTTTCAGCTCCTCGTCGTCCTCCGCCTCGCCAGCAAGCATTGCTGCGTGCTGTGCAGCCTCCTCATCGCCGCTGTCTCCACTGTCGAGCTCTTCATCGAGTGCGGCCTGCCGGCTGCGTTTGACGCCGTTGCCCGAAGACGGCGTCGGCGTGGCACGCGAAGATTTGCCATTCTTACCGGTCGCTGCGACCTTGCTCTTGCTTCCTCGCCGCATTGCTCTGGGTTGCGACGTCGCCGTGCACTCGTGCTCGTTTTCGTAAGTTGCTAAACATGCGGACGAGTTCGCCACACACACGAGACCTGCACACACGCACGACAATCAATTTCGAACGCCGTTCCGCCGTTCATTTTACATGTACGCGTGCGTCAACGCAATCGCGTGAATTGCAAAAGCGCTCAAGATGGCCGAGCCTTCCTGCCTCTGCGCCCCACCCAAGAGAAAGCTCCTCTGTCTCATCCGGCACGGGCAGGGCGAACACAATCCACGACGAAATCCGCTGGCGTTGGCCTTCTTACCATCGCTCTTGAAGCGCGACGCCCCACTGACGGGCAAAGGCAAACGCCAGGCACAGGCGCTCGAGGAGCCGATGAGTGCGATGCCTTTCGAGCTCATCGTCGTCTCGCCGCTCACCCGCACAATCCAAACTGCCACCGAGATCTTTAGCACTCACCCGACGCCGAAGCGGCTCTGCCACTTGATGTGCGAACGCACGATCTTCCCGTCTGATGTTGGAACTCCCAAGGCTGGGCTTTTGGCCAAGCATCCGCACATTGCGCAGTGGCAGGGCTTCGACGAGCTACCAGACGAATTCTGGCCGCCACGTTCCTTCAAGAACGCCGAGCAAGAGGTTGCCGCGAGAGTCCTCGAGTTCAAGGAATGGTTGCTCTTACGTCCCGAGAGCTGCCTCTGCCTCGTTGGACACTCGGCCTTCTTCAGCACAATGACCAGCCTACCCAAGCTGGCTAACTGTGAGGACTTTTGGTGTGAGCTTAGGAGCGACGGCGAAATCGTGCCATGCACACGACTGCCACCGCCGCCGTCTACATGTATAGACCCAGACCCATCCTGAGCCAGCCACATGGGCGTGTATGAACGCGGGTCGCGGCGCAGGCCGCAGCTGGGCCGCCCGGCCACCCCGGTCTGTGGCGGTTTCGTCATGACTGAGATGTCGGTCCGTCCGCCGCCGCGGCCGGGCCGCCGTACTCAAGGTTAAGTACTGAAGACGATTTGCTTTGAAATCATGAGCGGATGAGCCTCTTGAAGAATACACCGGTTACCCTCATTGTTGGCAACGTGTTTACGTACTTACTTTATACTCTTCGGTCACGAGATCGTCATCAATCATCATACTCATCATCTCAAATCACGTGAGCTCTGCTACTCTGCTATGCCGTTTTGGCCTTCTTCTTTCCCTTCGCTGCGAGCTTTGCTAGCCTGGCCGCTTCCTCTGCCGCTTCACGCTCGCGCTGCTGCCGATCCATGATAGATGCGAGCATCCTTTCGATGTATGGCCGCATATCTTTGGCCGCCTCTTTATATGGGATGTACGTCGGCGCTGGCCGGAATGCCCAGTGTTCTCGGAATCCCTCCTCTCGGTTTGTTGCGCTCTGCACTGGCGGTATGTTGACCTGAATGTCAGTCAGGTCAACGAGGCTGATGGCGTCTAGGATGGGCGCTGCACGGTGCGACGGCGCGGTGAAAACGGGTGCTGACCGATGCTTAGGTGCTTGCGACCAGCCCGAGAAGCCTTGCTCGGTTGTGTCATTCCCCGTGCGTGCGCGGCGCGTGATACGCAGAATTGGTACCGCACCACGCGTGTCCATCTCCTCGGGACCGTAGTAGAGCTGGCGCGGAGGTACCTTTGCCGCCTTACCCTTCTTACCCTTCTTGCCCTCCTTTTGCAAGCCCGCGCCAGGGGTCGACATTGTCGCCGCGACCAGGACGCACCTCACCGGGTTCTAGCACTCACGCTCGTTTAGCACGAGAGCGCCGTGAGGGCCTTATCTTCTTCAAGAACAGCCAGAGCCGTTCCCTTTGTTGAATGCGCGTCGAACAGCGTTTCGCCTGACCCGATTCGCAAAAAAAGCCCAATACGGCGCAATGACACGCAGACACGCACACACATGCCGCTCTTGGCTCACGTGAGTTCTCATCCCCCCCCTCCCCCGTCGAACCCTAAACGGACCCGCTAGAGCAGCTTCGTACAACGTCGCACGAATCCCCCTCGGTGCTCGGACTCCCAATAATAACCTCCAAAATACCGGCGCTGCCGCAACGGCAGCTTCACGCGCGCTCTCAAAGTGCAGTTGCTACACGTCGCAAAGCCAAAGGGCAGTTTGCGTCATCCCGAACGGAGACTCATAGAGCTCTTGCCGGTCACGCGAGGGGAGCTTCCCATGTCGACTCGCCCGTCGCATCATTCCAATAGTACGAGTCGCCTTCGTCGTCGATGATCTCGCGCCAGCCCTGCTTGAGCGGCCCAGTCTTGACCTTCTTGGTCGGTGCTTCCTCCTCGTCGTCGTCATCCTCGCCATCCTCGTCGTCGTCGTCGTCGTCGTCAGCCTCTGGTGCTGGGCGCTTTCCCTCGCTCTTCGAGCTGGACCCAGCCACCGAGGGACCGCTCTCGAGCAGCTTGACCGCATCGGCATGGCCACACTGGCGCGCCTTGTCCAGGGCCGTTTTGCCAAACTTGTCCTTGGCATCCAGATTGGCCCCAGCCGCGAGGAGCACCTCGATTGAGTCGAGCTCGCCCTGAGTGCTCGCGATCATGAGAGCCGTGAAGACGAACTGTGCAGACCGAGCACACGAGCGGGCGTACGTGAGCAATACGTGCGTACGGCAGGGCACTCGCCAGACGTGCAGTCGCTCTACTCACATTGTCTGTCGCCTCTATCTTGGCTCCCGACGCGAGGAGGAACTTAATCACTTCGACATGGCCGTTGGCTGACGCGTACATGAGGGCGGTTTGCCCATCCTGGAGCACGCGGAGTCCACCAAAGATGAGCAGCAGCCGAGGCTCATCACCGGACGCGGGCGCACACACCTTGGCATGAGGAGCGTCAACGTTGACACCCGAGGCCACACAAGAACGAATGGTTTCCAAATCGCCATCCAATGCCGCCTTGCGCAGCTCATTCTCCTTTTTCTTCGAGGTCATCGAAACTACCCTCGCGACGTGCAACAAGTGCGGCGAGCCCCCTCCCCAGCCGCGTTGTTCAGCGCGCGCGGCGGCGCTCACGTTCCAGTGGTCGGCGCCCTCCTCTCACACGGTCTCTCACGTGCAAAGCGTCGCTACCGGTAAAAAGTCCCGGCTCCCCCCGGTGTCTTTTTACCGGTAAAAAGACAAAAATCACCTTACACGTGAGCATGATGCACGTGTCGATCGCCTCGAACGCCACGTGCTCGGCGCGGCTCCAGCTGTCGCATAATTCCCAGGTGATCATTGCCGGAGGTTTAACGGAGGTGAGCCAGCCGTCGAAATCTAAACACCTCGGCCCCTCGGTCGGGGTCACGGGGAGGCCCAGGACCGGTCAGGCCTCTCTCGGCTCCCCCGGTGTCTATACGGGGACAGCCTCGTCGGAACCGCAAACAACCCTCACACACGATAGTATGAACGCTGTGTATGATGTGTATTATCCCTACCAGAACGGACCGGTCGGCGTATCGACGACGGATGGGTTGGCTCGGACCGTGGCTGCGGGCCGGCGGGGCTGGCCGCTATCTACGCACTACGGCCCGTACGGTGGCAGCCTCCGTCGGTTGATGCCGTCATTGCCGTGCCTCGTAATGGTCGATGCATCACTGGACACTGCATAGGCACTGCACTCTGCACGTCCTGCTTGCCTTCTCGGCGTTAACAAGACTCGATACGTCGCGTCCGAATCCCGGCGTTCTTCAATGTGTATTTGTTGATTGTTTTGACGCTTACGCGCACGCCCCCCGATCCCAATTGCCCATCATGCATCAAGGGATCCCCTCTTTGTGGTCCGTTCGTCACGGATGCTTTGACACGCTGGCAGGACCTGTCTATGTCCTCCACGCCCACCGCCTCTCAGTGATCCCCTTTCTCCTCCTGCTCTGCCATCGAAGACCTCATCGAAAACGCTGAGGACGTCATCGCGCTGCTTGAAGGGATTCCGAATTTGCTCTGGGCTCTGCCCATGAGGAATTCTCCACGATCGCCCCAATGAACCCTAGCCACGCTGGGCAATACGCCGTCACGGATTCGAGACAGCGCTGAATTCGTGAAAGGCACGTCATGCGTGCCCATGAGCCAGCTGACATACTCCCTGTGTGAGGAAGGCGGCATATGCTGATCCCACCCTGCCGTCGGGTTCCACTGCATCATCAAGATTGAGGTGGCGCGAGGCCCCCCACCGTAGTGCGGAGGCAATGTTTGAGTCGCCTTTCCCGTCGGTGGTAGCCTCGTCGTCGATTTTGTGTTGGCCCTCGGTACGTACAGCGGTGTGGTCGGAGGCTGCCGACAGAGGTCCACTCCTTGTGATCGCTTCCGCGGACTTGGAGGCACGGCTCGTTTCCATGGCCTTGACAGATCGACGTATTCCATCGCGCTCTTGATTGCTGGTAGGCTCGTCGCGCGCTCCATGCGAGGGACTTTGACGATGTCGGCCATTGTTTCACAGCCAATGTTTATAATTCGACACCCAAGACACCGGACCGGCGTACATACGGATGCGGTTACCATTAGCTCGGGGACCCCCGGACCCCCTATTATCACAGCCATACTCACAGCAAGTATTCGACACGCAAGTCACTGACCGGCGTACCGTCCAACGGATGTTTCACATTGAGTCTGAGGACACCGATCTTCAGAATGCATGTTCATTTCAGAACACGCCAACACGTACGAACGAAATCGCGCACACGTGAAGTAACAACAGTGCAACACGCAACGCACCTCGCACGCGCACATGAGACCACATGTATTCATTTATGAATGCTTACACTATCGACTATGACGCACGGAAAGTAACGCACACATGGGCAGCAGCGCGGCACTCGGACGTGTCGAGTCTTCAGTCATCGAGAAACGCGGCCTTGTGCATCGGCGTCACGAAACGCAGGTGCGCCGACGGCCGGCGCCGTGCCGCGGCGATGAGCTCATCGAGCCGTGCTCGTGGGCCAGGCCCTGATGCCATTGGCCGGTTGCGGCCGAGGATGGCGTCGACATCCGCCGATACGGACATGAGTGCGTCGTCCTCGTGGTCGTCCACCTCTGTCCCCGGCGCCGGCGTCGGTGGCAACCGTGAGAGCACCTCGCCGTGCTGCGTCATCGTCGCAAGGCGATCCGCACACTCCTCAGCGTGGGCGGCGACAACTGCCTCGGATGCGCGCTTGCGCTCCGTCACGGCCCTGGCGAGGGCATCGCTCAGGTCCTGTGCGCGGCGCACGAAATCCGCTTCGAGCGCCTCAAGGCGCCGTTGGAAGTGCTGCTTCAGCGACTCGACGCTGGTATGCAGTGCCTCACGCTGCTGTGCGTCGCAAGCGCTCACCGAGCACACGGCATCCTCGAGCGCGAGCTCAATGGTCGATGCATCGGTGCCGCCCGGTGCGTCCGTAGATGCCAGCCGCTTGAGGTTGGCAACGTGTTCGGATAGTCCGAGGTCGACCTCTGGCCAGCGCTCTGGCTCAGCAGCGAGGCTCTCGGTTTCGTCGGCCTCGGTTGCAGCGTCGCTCGGTGGAGGGAGCTCCTTGGCGGCGACGATCTTGGATGCCCGATTGAGCTCCTGCGCGCGGCGGTCGATGACGCGGGCACGGACCTGGAGCTCTTCCAGCGAGAGTGCAGCACCTGGCCGCCGCACCACCGACGCGGGAGGCTTCTCAGGGAGCGCCCGATCCAGGTCAGCACGCACCAGCCGAAGTGGTGGCTGCGCCGCGCGCGTGCGGTCCTCCTCCTCCTCGTCGTCGGAGGACAGCAACGCGGCCTGAGGCATTTCCCTCGCAATCGTGAACAGTTCACAGCGCCGAGATCCGTCACGGGACAGACGATGACGGTTTTATGTGGGCCGGCTGTGCAATTAAAAAATTGCCGCGAAGGTGCGAGCACGGAACCCTCGTGATGCTTCTGACGCCCTTGCTGTACGCGCCGCTGGCCGTGCAGCTGCAGCGAGTCGTGACACCTGAAATTCGCCTAGCGGCACGTTCATTCGGGACACTGAAGCAACTCGATGCGAACTTTCCCAGAACAGATGCTTGCCGCCGAAGTGATGGCCAAACCCTTGAGGGTGTGCACGCAGATCCTGGCGATCCTCTCATGGAGCGTGTGCTGAATCGTGTGCCTGAGCTAGCCCGCTGGGAAGACTGGTACCGAAGCCCGCTCTTCTTGCGCAACGGGCACGTGCACACCATCTTCGCGGCTAAGACTCGGATTACAAGGGCAGTCCGGTACCACCGTCTGCTCGTTCCTACTCCTGATGGTGGCACCCTAGCCATCGATTTGCTGGCGGGCATCCGTCGAAAGATGCAGCGCGACGGCTCCATCTTCACCGGTAGCGGCGGCTTGCTGCCTGGTGCAGCCGAGGAAGGCGGCGACACGCATTTCGTCGATGCGGCGCCCGACCTCAACGCCACGCGCCCCATGCTCTTGCTCGCCTCAGGGCTGGGCGGTGGCTCACAAGACACGTACGTGCGCTCCATGGCAGCCACTGCCGCGGAACGCGGTTGGCAAGTGGCGGTCGTCAACATGCGCGGTTGTGGAGGCTCGCCGGTGACGTCGCCACGCCTCTTCTCCGCATTCCGTGGAGCGAACGACGATCTGCGGCTTGCAGTGAGTCATCTGCGGCGCACCAGGCTCGCTGGCGTCGGCGACGCGCGCCTCGCAGTGATCGGCTGGTCGAACAGCGGCACCATCCTGAATAATGTTCTCGCCGAGCAAGCCACCACGCATGCGAACGAGCACGACGGAACGGCGCGCATCGACGCTGGCGTCGCGTGCGCGTGCCCTCTCAACATGCCCGCGAATAGCGCAAACCTCCGCCGCCGCTTCCATTCCGCTGTATACGACCGCAACCTGGGTAAGTCGTTGCAGAGGCTGTGGGCTGCAGCGCGCCCTCAGTTTGTCGACGCCGTCACGGACACCCCCGTGCCCGTGCCGTACTGGTCGGGGTTGGGCCGGCCTGGGCTGCTGGACCCGACTGGCGCGGAGAAGTCAGGTGGTAGCTTTGTAGCCGATGATCAGCTGGCGCGCACGGCCCTCTCCATTCGGGAGCTCGACGAGGCGCTGACACGCCGCCAGTACGGGTACGAGAGCGTCGATGCCTACTATGCTGCCGCCTCGAGCGACCAGCGTCTCGCCCTGATCGAGAGTCCCCTACTACTGCTCAACGCATATGACGACCCCATCGTGCCCGGGGTGTCGCTGCGCCGTGCTCTGGACAACGCGCGTGCCAACCCAAATCTGCTCATGGCAATCACCGCCGACGGCGGCCATCTCGGCTGGTGCGAGCCTTCCGACCCGACCGGTGGGCCAGCGTGGGTCGAGCGCGTCTCATCTGGCTTCCTAGAAGCGGTGCTTGGCATCGAGCCTACAGATGCATGCGAGAATCTCGGGTGCGAGATCTTTGACTGAACGTCGATGGCTCGCCGAGCGCGACGAACACGGCGCGCATCTGCCGACCGTCATCGCGCCCGCCCGCATGTTTGGATCCAATTCGCGGCCCCGCGTTACGGAACATGGTAGTGTACGACCGCGAACTGACACTCGGACGAATGTCATGAGGTCGATCTAACGTCGAAAGCCGAGCGCCGAGCGGTCCGCGCCATGCCGATTGCGATACGGCACGCGCACGGGGCTACCACCGTGGCACGGCAGGAACCCACAAGCACTCGCCGCACGGTGGCGGGACCGGCGGGGCACGCCGGGACGGTGCATGCGGCACTGGCGCGGCGCGGCGCGCCCATGGCCGCGCCGACGCGCCATCGCACGCGTCCGCCGACACCGCCCGCGCCCCGCCGCAGCGGGGGCCAGCGAGGCCCGGACATCGATGATCGGATCGATGGAGAAATGGAGGCCAAGAAGGCGTAGCGCGAGAAGCTCGACCAGTGTCGAAGCGGCGTTCCGGTAGCGGTACTGGAGAGATAGCGCCGCGCCGCCCCGTGGTTGGCAACCGTCGGCGTACTAGTTCTATAGATAGTACAAGTGTGGGATGAACGCCGCGCCCCGGTGCTCCGGCCTCCCGCGTCCGGCTCCTGCTATATACAGCTATAGGCCGATAACGCGACCCGGCCCCCCCCCGCCCGGCGGACCGGCGACCGTTGTCCCGGGTCGCGGCCGCGTCGAGGGCGGCGGTATAATTACGTCTTTACGTGTATTATCCCGTCGGCGTCGATAACCGGACTTTAACGAGCGCATAACGGACGCTCGTCGTAACGTGACGCAAAAACGTGTAAGCGCGCCGAAAGATAGTCGCCATATTGCTGGGTATTCGTCGCCCCCCTTCCGAATAATAAATAAATACGAATGCCGGCTCTGTGCAACGCAACCGGACGGCTCGCCATGCTTCATGCTAGCCGCCGCGCGACACGGAACTGCTCGCGCTGCAACCGCATGCTCGCATACATCATCTCGCATGGATCATCTCATATGACATGTGGCCGTTGCCATCCTGCTAACCACCCTGATCGCATCTCTCTATTTTCGACGCTTCGGCATTCATCATGTCGTGCTTCACCGCCTCTCGCCCCTTGGCGGCGTAAATCATGCGTTTGGCTGTGGCTCGCCGAACCGCCTCCCATGCGTCCATGCCCACAGCCCCGGCGATGCTAACCGCGTGTGCCTCTTCCTTTCCCACAGGGTGGGAGTGCAGCCTCCTTATCCTTAACATGAGTGCGCCAACCCATCAATCAATAGCGATGGGCGCGCCAGTGGCGAGCCGTCGTTGTAGCCGTCGTGTGTGTGCAGAACCCATAGCGGCACGAGCTGAACGTCGTGCGAACACGTCTCTGGCGCAGCCGGCGGGCCGGTGACACACCTCATCCGGCGCGCCCATGCTGCGTGGGGCATGGTGTGCACATCGTCCAGAGCTTATTGCCCAGGTCGTTCACCTTGAGCCCCAGAATCAGCCCGATCGGCAGCTCGAGCCAGCGTGGAGCGACGAGCTCACCCAACGAAGGCGGCAGCCGGCTCGTGGGTAGCAGCAGGAGGAAGAGAAGCGCCACGAGCACGAGCGCCATCTGGGCGTGCCGCTCGGCGCCGTGCTTGAGCACGAGGGCGCGCGTGCGCGGCGTGTGCGTGAGCAATCGCTCGTATAGCGCGCCCGCACAGCGCGAGGCGACTGCGGCCGCAGCGCTCGTGACTGACACGATAAGGTCGAGGTCAATCGCTGCGAGCATCGAGGCCGCCGAGCCGCGCGACTCGAGCAGCGGCGCGTCGCGCAGCTCGCGCAGCACGTGCGGCTTGCACGGGGGAGCACCGGCCTTGTCCGCCGGCTTGGTCTTGCACGGAGATCGCTTCACACCGAGCTTCTCACGTCCCGGAGACAAAACAGACCCGGATGTAGGGGTGCCGTCCGTGTGCGCATCGGGCGAGCTCGGTCGTGGGTCCTCTGCGGAGCCTGCGGACAAAGACGACCAGTCCTCATCATTGAGGAGGGTCGTCTGGTCCGAGTGCCCTTCGTCCCATTTGCTCTGGTTGCTCCCACGCACCTCTCCCTTGGAAGAGCGGTCCGAAAGCGGCGGCGCGTCTTTCAGATGCAGCGCGCTCACTCCGATCTCCATTCCGATCTCGCTCTCGTTGCCGGAGTCCTTTCGATCGCCAGGGCCGCCCTTGCGCGCGCTCCGACGGTTCGATGGCGCCGTCTCCCACGGCTCCTCTTGCTCACGCGCCGCCGCAGCCCTCAAAGCGCCCCCGAGCTGCGCCTCGACCCACAAGTCGTGCGCCGCACGCCAGTCGGCAAGGGAAGAGCCGTTCCCGAGCAGCTGCCACTCCTGCAGCAGCGCGAGCTCCTCTGCCTCATCCAGATCGCTCGGCGCCGCGGCCGCGGCACGTTTACCTGCGCTGCTGCCTGCGCTGTTGCCCTCTGCCGTCGACGGCCTCGTAGACTGACCCGAAGCGGTTCCGGAGCTGCCCGCAGGTGGTACCTGTCGCTGCCTGGACGTTGCTGCTCCTGCTGCTGCCGCCGCCTCGAGCCCCCCGCGCGACGCAGCGTTCGATGGCAGCCCGTGTGCTGCGGCTGACGCTCCGTACGATGGCAGCTTGCTGCCCTGCGCGGAGCCTGCGCTGCGCGTCTCGTACGACGGCTGCGCATACGGTGCGCTTGCTTTCCGAGAGGAGGCCGACCTTGGCTCCAACCTCGACTGCTGCTTGGACGTTGCCGCATCTCGACCCCGCACGGGCGCCTCACCGGCTGCCTCGCCGCCGGCAGCCACGCTCGGCGTTTCCACAGCAAGCATCGCTCGTGGCCACTGCTGCTTTTGCTGCTGCTGCAGCTGCTTTTGCTGCTGCTTTTGCTTGAGCTGCTGCGGTTGCGGCTGCCGCGGCTGCGGCTGCTGATGCAGCGACGGCGGCAACAGCGGCTGCTGGTGCGTAGGCTTGGCACCGGCCTGCGCGTGCTGGTGCGATGGCGCCGTGTTGGGCGAGGCCGGCGATGAGCGCGACGGCTGCATGGTCTCCGTTTGCCCATGGATCACGTTCGCTGTCGAGTCCAACGACGGCGCCTCAGTGACGCGCGAGAATCCGGTCGAGCCCGTGCGAACAAGCGGAGATGTTGGATCCGACCTGCTGTCAGGCGACGACGGCGTCGGCGAGGTTGGCCCGCCGAGCTGCGCTTGTGGCACCAGCCAGCGCTGCCAGTCATGTCGCTTGCGCACCATGCCATTGCACACCTCGAGCTCCGGCGAAAGGCGCAGCGCCTCAGCGACGAGATTGACATCCATCGTGAGGCTGCGCAGCCGATTGAAGGAGGCGATCAACTGTATGTGTAGCCAGCCTTCGTGCTGATCCATGTGGCCTCGTAGGAACTCATCGCGACAAAGATTCTCTGCTGAGAAGTAGTAGTGCACTTGGTGGATGATGCGCTCGAGCAAGGTCGGGCTCGACGGGTATGCGACCATATCCACCGGCCAGTAGGGCGCCTGTGTCAGCTGCGCGCCTGGCAGAGCAACGAAAGGCGCCTGTGTCAACTGCACTTGAAGCATCGCTGGATGGCCGGCCTGGCCTGTCTGCACCGCCTGCACCACCTGCGCGTGCGCGGCCTGCGGGCTGGCGAGCTGCTGATGTGAGCCATAGCCCTGGCGGCCGAAGCCCTGCTGCGACGAACTGGGCTCTTGGAGATGCGCCGTCATCGCCAAGGGCGCCGCCATGTCGCGAGGACTGATAGCAACGCAATCTCGATTCTCCTCTTTTTTCTCTTCCCCGCAATCTCGTTTGTCCCGAACTTCTCGTTTTACTTTAGACATTTTTAATCTCTAGAAACAGACATGTCAGGACATGTTGGGTTCCAACAAACCTCCTTCACCTCACCACAACACGAGATACACCGAGGGCGAAGGGCTGTGCTTCAGCAGCACATCGACCACTTGCTGCACGATGGCTTTGGTGTCCACATCGATGGGACTCGGCGACGGCTCGCACTCCATCGGAACGGGCGGCTGATTCGGAAGGCCACCGAGCGCATTGGCGAAGGATTCGAAGTCGGTGTGCTGGGTGGCGAGCATGGCGACGAAAAGCAGGCGGACGGAGCAGCAGCGCATGCAAAATGCCTGCGAGTGCGCCCACGAATGACGTGCGAGCCCGGAAAGTGCGCAGCTCAGAGTACCCGTAAACGATTGGTTTTTCCTTTTTTATCGAGTGACAACGCGGCCGCTCTGGAATTTGGTCACTTACTAGCTAGCAGCTGTAAACAGACATGTACAGGACATGTTGGGTTCCAACAAACCTCCTTCACCTTACCACATCATTGTCTATGGTCCACGTGCCGTCGGCCCGGGGCCGTCCCTCTGAGCCGGGGCCGCAGTCGTCGCAACCAGTGTTGAGTGTACCATGCTCCCCAGTACACGCCGCGCCACGCACCCTCCTTTGAAACCGTCACCGATGCAGAGGCTCGCCAACCCGCAGCTCGGGAGGTGTCGGGGCGTAGGCGAGGTTCCCTTCCCCCCAGCGCAGCTGGTGGAACATGAGCCACTCGGACATCTGCACGCGCCTCGCCTGCAGGACCACGGCGCGAATATGCGCGTCGTAGAGCCCACCGTTGCTCGCCGTGCTGGATGTGCTCTCGAGCTCGTCCGACACGGGGTCAAAGCTGTGCGCCTCCCACACGGACTTGAAGCGCTCGTTCAGTGACACCGTCTCAACAGCCGGCACGTCCAGCGTGTTGGCCGTCGGCGGGAAGAGCGGCCGGAGCTTGAGCATCTTCATGCTCTGCCGCCCAGGCACGGCCTGCTCGACGAGCCAGTGCGAGATGATCTCGTGCGGCGTGTTCATGTCGTCCGCCAGGCGGTACACGC
>Ga0210239_101262_pt1 | contig 20086 bp, 8 predicted proteins | sample ChrtobMetP5a_0mM_FD_155451 | JGI IMG/M metagenome (GOLD analysis project Ga0210239, IMG submission 155451) | Chrysochromulina tobin associated microbial communities from unialgal haptophyte culture, Seattle, Washington, United States - P5a_0mM | ecosystem: Host-associated > Algae > Haptophytes >... | reverse complement strand
TGTACTGAACTCACATGCAATTATGTGTTTCGTTAATGTATGGAGATGTGTGTCTCCGTGTGCTCTGTAGGTTCGCTTTCTGGAAAACTCTCTTCAGCATCGCGCTCTTCTCTGCTCTGCTCTCTCACAGGGTCGGGTTCGCTGGGGGCGGCCTCTTCTGAGTCGGCCGCGGGGAGCGGTCGGCTCTGGGCCTGCGGCTGTTGAGTCGGCCGCGGCTTCGGTCGTCGCGCTGACGTGCTGGGTGTGTGTTGTTGGAACTGGGTTTGGATGGTTGTGAGGTTCGTCTGTGTGGTCTGTGTGCCTTTGTGCGTCCACGTGTCCCGTGTGTCCCGTGATGAGTGTCCCGGCTCCCCCGGTGTCTTTTTACCGGTACGAGTGTGCCCTGATGAAAGAGAACGTGTCCCGTGTGTCCCGTGATGAGTGTCCCGGCTCCCCCGGTGTCTTTTTACCGGTACGAGTGTGCCCTGATGAAAGGAGAACGTTGACCGGTTCGGATGCTGGCTTGGCTTCCTGCGACGGTGACCGTGTGGGACAACGGCCTCGCGCGGACGCCGCCTCGCGGATTCGCGACGTGGAACATTTGGCCGTTCACCTCGGAGAAAAATCGGTCGTGTTCCCCACCAACGTGCGTGCCCGAACAATGGATCATGCGCAGTGTGAATGAGTCACAGTGCCAACACTGGGCGCAAGCGCTAGTGGACGCCGACCTCGTTGGCGAAGGTGGCTTCAGCTACTTTGTGGTGCAGGAGCCTTGCTTCGGCCCGCGCGATCCTCTGACGGGCGAGCTCACCGAGACGGGTGAGTACCGGGAGCGCTGGCCGCATGGCATGGCAGCCTTTGGCAGGTTCCTCAAGGAGCGTGGGATGAAGCTCGGGATCTACACCGACATCGGCGACTTAACGTGCGGCGGATGTGTCGGCTCTGGAAGCGGCCCCACAGGGCACGTCGCGATCGACATGGAAACGTTTGCGAGATGGGGCGCCGACTTTATCGAGGTGGACGCGTGTGGTGGGCCGGTGGATGAGGAGACGTGGCGTGAGTATCGCGACGCGATCAACGCGACGGGCCGGCCGATGGTCCACTCTGTTTGCGCCGAGGGTTATGCAGAGCCGTGGACGTGGGGAAACGGCGTGGGCAATATGTGGAGAGTCAACGGGGACATCGCGGACGGCTGGCTCAACATCATCCAGGGTCTGAACGGGGCTAACGCGATCCCACAGCTGGCGCGATACGCCGGCCCCGGCGGGTGGAACGACATGGACATGCTGGAGATCGGCGCGCTGCCGTCAAACTTCTCTTGGGGCGGGCCTGGGCTCACCTTAGCTGAGGCGCGAAGCCACTTCACCCTTTGGTCTGTCCTCAAGTCACCGCTGCTGCTCGGCGCGGACGCGTCGCGGATGTCAGCCGAGATCTTGCAGATCGTCAAGAACAAGGAGCTGCGCCGCATCCATGAGGATCCCCTCGGGCTACAGGCGGAGCCCCTCGACGACTTCTACCCGGGCTACCATGCCGAGACAGCGACGGTCTCCGTGCTGCGCCCATGCGTCCCAAGCGACCCGCAGCAGCTGTGGGGAAGCTCATACGAGGGGAGGGTCAGTATGCCGGTGGTGGGCGTGACGACCCCCCCCTTCCCGCGCGTGCGCAATGCAGGCTCGGTCACGCACTGCCTCTCCGTGCTCAGCTGCGAGCCGAGCGCCACCTCGCCGTTGATCATTCGGCAGTGCGATGACTGGTCCAAAGACCCTTGCGTCATCGGCGATGTTCCATTCCCCACACAGGTTTTCACCCCAGCCGCCCCTACGCACCGGCCGACGGACTCTCCGTGGGCGCTGGTGGCAAACGTCACCCAGAACAATAGCGATCCTGCCGCACCGTTACTCTGCCTCACCGCGCCAAGCTCCGGGGACGTGCCACTTCTGGATCGTTGCGACCGCGTGCCAGGCGCCGTCCCGAGCGATCGGCAGGGTTGGTGGTGGGAGATCGACCCTGCGACACCCGGCGACGCCCATCCGGAGCACCCCGGCACGCTGATACGGTCCGTCTCGCAGAAGGGGATGTGCCTCTCGACGAACTTCACCGCAGCGCAGACGAACGAGGTGTACGCTGCCGGACTCGAAGGCGGTGGCTGGGCGATCGCGCTCTTCAATCGCGCTCCTCTGCCGCAGACACTGTCCGTACAGCTCTCTCGCCTACGGCCCGCACCCAGCTGTGGGTGGATCGCGCACGACATCTGGGGCGGGCGCAATCTCACAGGGCTGGGTATGAACGCCACGATAAGCCAAACCGTCGCCCCGCATGACGTGGCGCTGTTCCGGCTTGAGCCGGATCGTGCGTGCGCGCCCGCCGCGTAGAGCGAGTGCATCGACATACTACGGTACGACGAGATAGGGTTTGATTCAAACTCACGATGCCACCTCCTCCGGAAGGCTTGCGTCAGGCTTGCGCGCACCCACCTCCTCTCGGACCCTCGCGCTTTCGTCTTAACGCCGCCAACCCTCCGCGCTTTTCCGCGCTGAACGGCTGAACCCACCCCAACCCCCCGATCCCGACGGCGCGACGAACCTACGACGCGACGTACGAGCTACGTACTCACACTGGCGCCCACGACGCATCGCGGACACCCTTCACACTGCTCTGTCGCGTGTCGGCGACTTGACACGCCCAAATGCCGAAGTGGTCTACTACTCGAGTATAATTTCCATTTGACCTTTTGAGTCTAGCATATAGGGCGCCATCCGCATCCCTACACGGACGACAGTAATCCGACCCGCCGACCGGACCGTGCCTTTGGGGATTTAAACGGAATAGAATGGCCGGCAAGGACAACTGTGAACAATGTTTACAAGAGTGTTTACAAGTCTGCACGCGCGGATGCGGCAATAACGAAACGCGTGTGGGAGTGGGTGCCGGTCCCGGCTCCCGCGTGCCGCGATCGGAGCTTAGCGACTCGATCACCGTAGGAGGCTCGCGCCATGGCGAGCCGGTCCGCGGCAAATTCTAAACATTCAATCCCTTTTAACGAGCTCACGTACGAGAAATCGACGGTATCGCGCGCCGCGCGCGCGCATGCCTCATGCGCGGCCGCCCCGGCCGCCGGGGGGCACGCGCGGCGCGGGCGCGACGGCTCGCACGCCTCGCAGCCTCGCACCTAGCTACTCGCACCGCACGGTCGTGGCGCCCGCCCGCCCGGCCCACGCCGGGGGCGCGGCGCGGTGCGGCTAATACTTCGCGCTTCGCGGCCGACGTAGCCGTCCCCCCCCGGTAGAGCGCCTACGGGGGCCTAGCGCGCCCAACGCGGCGTCGCTATCTTCAAATCTTGAATCTTCGCGTACCTCAGCCGGCAATGCGCTACCTCAGCGCTACATGTACGGCCAACAGACAGCAGGCTTGAGGCTACCCAGACGTGCACTACACCGTATACGAGCCTCGTGCGCCCGTTAACTCCGCACCAATAAATGCGGGCGATCTATGTACTCGACTTTGTGGTATGCGCGCCGCCAAACATGGGTCAAAATCCATCCATATAAAACATGCTCTGCACCCTCCACCTCTCCATCCAGAGGCGAGAGGGTTTGGCATCTCGCGCATGCACGGAGAGGCGCCTCAATGCCGCGGGCTATGGGCGCTGCTCAGTGCCGTCCCGGGCATCGCCAGCCCGACACCTGTGACCGACTTGAAGGGCGAGAGCGCCTTGTAGTCGGGGTCTTGCTTGTCGAGGCACAGCGGCACGGCGCCGTACTGGGCAGGCTCGCGCGGCGGCAGCATGTCCCGGAGCTCGGGGATCGGACCCAGCAGCACCCGCGGCGCGCGTCTTTCAGGCATGGGCTCTATGTCACGCTGCTTAGCGGCGCTGCCGCCGCACGCACCGCTTTCGCCACTCACGCGCGACGCCTGGCTCATATGGGATACCTGGCTAGCGCGCGACATGCCGCTCGCGCGGCTCACGCCTGAGAGGGCCGAGAGCATGGTGGACGGCGTGTTCTGTTTGAGCATCTGCTCCACTAGCTGCAGCTGCGCCTGCAGTTCGGCGTGCCGCTCGATCAACAGCTCACGTCGGCGGTCGGCGGAGCTCGTGATCGAGACCGTGCGCATCGACGGCAGGCTCACGGCCGAGTGCTTGCTGCTCGCCACACTCGGCGCCTTCATCGGCAGATTGTTACGGCTGAGCGCCGCGTCCCACCTCAGCGCACTCGTCGTCGGCTCCACGCTCATCGACGGGCGGCCGGGAGGCGGCAGGTGGCTCAGGTCCATGGGGCCTTTCAATGCGCGCCACTGCTCGGAGGCCGGCCGCGAGGCGGGTGCCTCCATGCCGAGCTTATCGCCGAAACGGTGATGCCACTCGCCCTTGGACCTGCGTGAAAATGGGCAGCCCAGCAGATGAGCAAGGAGGAGCAGCAAGCAAGCGCACGCAGTGCCAAACATGGAACAGGCGAGAGCGTGGTGGTGGTGCGCACTTCTCCTCGCGCGAGAGCTTGTCACGCCAGACTTCCAGCGTGGCTGTGGTCGTCACGTCGTCCACGGAATAGACTGCTCGATGCGGCATGTTGTTGAGCGGCGCGACGTCAACCAAGGTTTTGTAACCGTTCGTTGCTGCTGCTGGGTGTCGAATTCTAAACATTGGCTGTGAAACACAAACGCGCACACTCACCGGACCCCCAAGCACGGGGGCCTCTATCGCAATGGACGGAGGTGTGACCGGCGGTACTTCTGTATTTGTTACGTGGGCGGCGGCGCGCGCAGCACACCCCGCCCCGTCTGCAGGACTGCGACCCCCACCCCCCGTTCAGGGGCGTTTCCTTGTGTGTCAAACTCATCAACCTATATTCAACCCCGACTTTGAGGCTACACCTTTACAGTCCTTCACGGTTTAGTCATGGGTTTAGTACCGCGACACGACATGAGGTCCCACCTCATGCCCAGGCGCCGTCTGATGCGTAATGCCTCTTGGGCCGCGCACGGGCCTTATCGGGCGCTCGGCTCTGGCCTCCAGAGGCCTCGTGCCCCGGTAACGGACCCTGCTCCATTTTTAGTCGGAAATGCGTCGAGCGGCTCAGGGAGAAGTTAACGGTTAGCCGAGCGTTACCCCGTTCGATTACCGGTTCGAGATGTATTAAAATTAATTAATATTGCGGACGCGTTGACGCCGAATTCGGACCGGACGGCTGTCACATGCAGCATCGTTTTTCTACCGTCCTCTCTCCCTCAGTCGCCCCCCCTTTACGGTACCCCCGTCCGTACTCTGTATAATCTCTGCCCCTCTCGCACTCTCTCGCTCTTCGGCATTCGGATGCTGTTCAGTTTCTCAGCGTTTGTGGTTTCCCCCTTTCCATCCGCATCCCCTCAGCCTGCCTTGCCTCCACTGGTTCAGCTGTTCATCTCCGTCCCTCGCCGCGCCGTCTCAGCTCGTCGCGAGCATCTGCTTGAATACGCGCAGCTCGGACGTAGCGAGCTCCAGATCGTCCTGCGAAATGCACAGCCAAACGGCGCGCTGCAGTTTCTCGTGGGGCGAGGGGCGGCCGGTGGCGCCGCCGAGCCCGAGTAGCCCGCACACGGCGAGGTTCTCGCACATGTTGGCGAGCTCCTGCCGCGAGAGCGCAGGCAGCTTCGCCTTCGCGCACAGCTTGTCGTACTCCGCCGACAGCATGTTGATTGTACACCGCTCGTGCCCGCCCGTGGCCGCTGCGAGCGCGGCCGCGCGGCTCACGGCTGCGGCACTCGCAGCGGCGGCAGCCGCTGCCGCGGCGGCGCTCGTCGTCCGACCGCTGCCGCGCCCGTTGCCCCTGGCGGCGGCGGCAACCTTGGCGACGGCACCGTCGGAGGTGTGACCCTCGGCCGCATCCGCACCGCGGTCAGCCTCGGCACCAGCCTCCGCCTCCGGGCCTTCGCGCGTGCACGCCTCCTTGGCCGCCGCCTCGGCCGCATCCTCGGCCGCCCTCTTGGCCGCCTCGGCCGCTCGCGCCGCCTCGTCCCGCACCTGCTGAGTCAGCCGACGCATGCGCAGCACCATCGTGCACAAGATGAGTGACTGGTGGTGCGGCAGCGACTTGAGCAATTGGAACGAAGCACTGCGGAACGCGACGCCGAGCGCATCTTTCATGTGATCGAAGCGGATCGGCGGGTCCGCGGACCACGCGGGAAGCAGCTCGGTGCCGCCGGAGACGTCCGCAGAGGCGCCCGCGGCTGCGCCAGAGGATGAGCCCGCGGAGGACGAACCGGCGGCGCTCGAGGCGGCAGACGCAGAGGCGGGCGGCGGCAGCATGCCCGGAGCAGTGGCGATGGCCGTGGAGGCAGCCGAGGCGGCAGATGCGTCGGATCCAACGGACGAGGGCGGCACGGCCGACCCCCTGGCCGACACAGGCAGCCGCGGTGGCAACTGCGGCCGCAACGCGAGTCGCGAGACCTCAGCGCCCGCCGTCAGCGCTCCGGCCCCGCTCGGCGTGCAACTGGGCGTCGCGCCCGCGCCGGCGCCGCAGCTCACGCCGGCAGCGCCGCTCGCTGCGGCTGTGGACGCGCGCTGCCGCTCGGCATCGCTGATGAGGGGCGATGGGCGCGGAGCGAGCGGCGACTTGCCGCGCATCATGTACGGCGCGCCGTAGGGCGCGGCGCGCGCTGTGCGGCTCGGCGGCGGTGGCAAACGTTCCTCAAAGTCCTTGAGCTCGGCGATCGCCTTGTCGGCAGCAACGCGGCATACCTCGAGCGCGCGGCGCGCGTCGCCCGATGCGGCCGCCACCTTCTTGGCCGCAAAGGTCACCGCCATCCGATCGACGAGCGTCGTGCCGAGCGTCGCCTCGATGGGCTCCAAACGCTGCTGGATGATCGACGAGAGCTCGTCGTGAGAGTATGGGTTGAACTTGAGCAGTGTTGGCGCCGCCCCCTTGGCATCGAGCCGCGGCAGCGAGTGGTCGATCAAGTCGAGCGCGTTCGCGACGCCGATGAGCACCAAGCGCGAGCCAGGCCGGGCCGCGAGCTCGAAGAGGTAGTACAGGATCGCCTGCTGGCGGCTCACAAGCTGGTCGAGCTCGTCGAGCACCACAATGCACATGCCGCCCGCGCGCCCGCCGCCGGCGCCAAGCGCGCCGCCGCGCGCGCCGGCCGCCTTGGCGTGGGTCGTTCGCCTGTTCGATGGCTGCGCCACCGCTCCAGTGAGCTCATAGGGCACGAGCGAGCGCGAGGCGCTCGAGGCGCTCGCCACGGCGCGGCGGCTGCCGCCCACCGAGATGAGCATCGCGGTGGACAACCCCTTGTCGCGACGTGAGAGGCCCTTGAGGGAAGACGCGCCCTTGGTCGCCTCGGGAGCTTTGAGGAGCGCGATCATCGCGTCAGACGCGGGCCGCGGCGGCGAGGGACCACCCTCGGGCTTCAGCCGCCCGGTGCCCACATGCACCCACTCGTCAAAGCGCGCCTTCCACCCCATGTAGTGCACCTTGACCTCGCGCGTCTCGCCCTCGCCGCGCACACCAATCACCTTGGCGACGTACCAGTTACCGTACGGGTCCTTTGCCTCGAGCTTGTCGCCAGCGGCCAGGCACACGCCGTACATGGCCGCGTCCTCGTCGCGCTCAGCTAGCTCAGCAGCTGCCTCGGCCACCGCCTCGGCCACCGGCTCGTCGTCCTCATTGTCCTCCTCCTCCTCCTCCTCCTCTTCAACCGCCATCGGCTGCTCGTCATCCTCCGCTGCGGTGGCCTCCAAACGCGCCTTCAAGTGCATCTGAGCAGGCGGGGCGCTGGGCGCTGGAGCACCTAGGGGCTTGAGCCGCCCCGTGCCTACTTGAATCCACTCATCCCATCGCTTTGCGTTCCAACCGGGGAAGTGTACGAGGACCGTGCGCGCCATGCCCTCGCCCTCGAGTTGCACGACGCGCGCCGAATGCCACTTCCCAAGCACGTCGAGCGCCTCGAGTGCGTCGCCTACCTTGGCGTCGACGCCATAGTTCTCGTAGCTCATCGAGGGAGGCGGGGGCGGCGGAGGGGGCTCCTTGGCTTCCACGGCCGCCGCCTCATCGTCGTCTTCCGCCTCGGGCGCGGAGCCGTCAGGCTGAGGCGCGCGCGGCGAGGGCGCGCCCATCGCCCGGAGCCGCCCCTGGTCGACCCGGATCCACTCGTCGAAGCGTGCCTTCCATCCCATGTAGTGCACCTTGAGAGAGCACCCGTCGCCCTCGCCGTCAATCTTGACGACCTTGGCGTCGTACCAGATCCCCGAGCGCGAGTCCTGCGCCTGCAGCTTCTCGCCCACTGAGGAGTGAATACCAAAAGAAGGATTGGGAGCCGCAGCTGGTTTGGACTCCTCGTCCTCCTGCTCCTCGTTGTCATCCTCATCAGGCTCCTCATCAGGCTCCTCATCGGGCTCTTCCGCCTCCTCCCCCGCCTCGTCTTCGGGCGCACTCCCGTCCGGCTGGACCACGCATGGCGACAGCGCGCCGATTTTCATCAGCCGCCCGGCGCCAACCTCGACCCACTCATCCCATCGCTTGTTCCAGCCAAGAAAGTGGACGCGCAGCGAGCGGGTCTCACCCTCGTCATCAACAGCCACCACGCGTGCGTCGTAAAATTTCCCCTTTGAGTCCATCGCTCTTAGCTTATCGCCCACGACAAGGTCGTTGCCGAAAGATGGGTCAAGCTCTGCCTTCCCGCCGTCCTCCTGCTCCTCGTTGTCATCCTCCTCAGGCTCCTCCTCAGGCTCCTCCTCAGGCTCCTCCTCCTCCGGCTCCTCCTCCTCCGCCTCGGCCTCGGGTGCGCTCCCGTCCGGCTGGATCTCGCACGGCGACGGCGCATCGATCGTCTTCAGTCGCCCGGCGCCGACCTCGATCCACTCATCCCAACGCTTGTTCCATCGGTTATAATGAACCTTGACCTCGCGCGCCTTGCACTCGCCTTTGAGCTCGATGATCTTGGCATCGTGCCACGTGCCGTAGCTGTCCTTGGCCCGCAGCCAGTCGCCCACCGCAGCGTCGACTGCAAATGCGGGATCTTCCTCCGTATCCATCGCCTCTTTCATCGCTTCCTGCCCCTCCTCCGCCTCCTCCGCCTCCGCCTCCGCCCCCTCCCCCTCCGCCTCCTCCTCCTCACCCTCCTCTTCCCCCTCCTCGTCGGGCGCCGGAGTGCCCCATGGAAGCAGCCGACCCTCGCCGACAGGAACCCATTCATCCCACTTGGCCTTCCACCCAAGAAAGTGCACGAGAAGTTGCCTATCGAAGCCCTCGCCCTCAGTGTCGACCACCCTGGCGTGATACCACTTGCCATGAATGGAATCACGAGCCTCGAGGTAGTCGCCGGGTTGCAGCAAGGTGCCGAAATGTTCGTCTTCTGGCGCACTCCCGTCCGGCTGGACCACACATGGCGACAGCGCGCCGATTTCCATCAGCCGCCCGGCGCCGACCTCGACCCACTCATCCCATCGCTTGTTCCAGCCAAGAAAGTGGATGCGCAGCGAGCGGGTCTCACCCTCGTCATCAACAGCCACCACGCGTGCGTCGTAGAAGTCGCCGCGTGAGTCCATCGCTCTTAGCTTATCGCCCACGACAGCGTCGTTGCCAAAGTCCGGATCGAGCATCTTTGCGTCCTCGCGCGGTGCCTCCTCTGCCGAGGGTCTCTGCCGAGGTGGGCTCTTCTGTGGGGGCCCGGCCCGATGCGCTGGTGGTGAGCTCGCCCCGATGGGCCGCAGCCGTCGGTCCGTCACGAGGATCCACTCGTCATAGCGCGTCCTCCAACCCATGTAATGCACCTTGACGTCGCGGTCGAGGCCCTCGCAGCGCACATCCACTACTTTTGCGTCATACCAGTGGCCCTTGTTGTCCTGGGCTTGCAGGCGATCGCCGATGACGCTATCAACCCCGAAGCTCGAGGGATCGTAGTCGAGACGTTTCGCATGTTCCCCCTCCGCTGCCTTCGCCTTCGCCGCCTCGGCCTTCGCCGCCTCGGCCTTCGCCGCCTCGGCCTTTGCCGAAGTAGCCTCGGCCTTCGCCTTCGCTTTTGCCTTCGCCTTCGCCTGAGCCTCGGCCTCAGCAAGCGCTTTCGCCGCCGCCGCAGCCTCAGCCGCAGCCTCAGCCTTGTCCGCCGCCTCGCGCTCGGCAGCCTCCCTGGCAGCAGCCATCTCCTCGAGCGTGCGTGGCGGCGAGGGACCACCCTTGGGCTTCAGCCGCCCGATTCCAACTTGCATCCACTCGTCAAAGCGCGCCTTCCACCCCATGTAGTGCACCTTGAGCTCGCGCGACTCGCCCTCACCGCGCACCTCAACGACCTTGGCGTCGTACCACTTGCCGTAGCTATCCTTGGCGTGCATCATATCGCCCACGCCGCACTCGACGCCGTACAGGCGATCGCACATGGGCTTCTCCTCCGAAGGCGCCGTATCATCGTGAGCTTCCACGGCCGCCGCCTCGTCGTCGTCTTCCGCCTCGGGCGCGGAGCCGTCAGGCTGAGGCGCGCGCGGCGAGGGCGCGCCCATCGCCCGGAGCCGCCCCTGGTCGACCCGGATCCACTCGTCGAAGCGTGCCTTCCATCCCATGTAGTGCACCTTGAGAGAGCACCCGTCGCCCTCGCCGTCAATCTTGACGACCTTGGCGTCGTACCAGATCCCCGAGCGCGAGTCCTGCGCCTGCAGCTTCTCGCCCACTGCAGAGGCCGCGCCAAACGGCAAATCGCTGCCGGCCGCCGTGTCGGACGCCGTTGCCAGCGCGCGCGGCCCCGAGGCGGAAGCCGCCAAGGCAGCCGCCGAAGATGCATCGACCTTTGGCAGCTGGGCATTGAGCAGGGCGGGATATGAGGGCGCCTCGCCGGGGGCGCGCGAGGGCGGCCCGGCGACGTTCGGCGAGGCGAAGTCGACGCTCGAGAGCGCTCTGACATACGCGGGAAGGACGCCGTACTCGACGACGCCGTCGGTGTCGTACGTGACATCGCACGAGCCATCCGCATGCACGGCCGTCACAACCGCCGTGTACCAGCGGTCAACGAACTTGTTGCGCGGCCGCTTCGCCTTCGGCATCGAGGCAGCGTACTTGGCGCGTACCTGCTTACCCACGTGCAGCTGGTCCGTGGGTGGCGCGCTCGAGGCCGATCCGTCCGCGCCTGCAAACGCCGCCGCCTCGGCCGCGACGATTGCGAGCGGCGCTGGCTTCGGACGCGCAGACTTGGGCAGTCGCGCGCTAAAGGCGCTGTCACCGACGACGACGCCGACACTGCCGCTGGCAGGAGAGGGCGCGCCAGCAGCCGCGCCGCTCGCAGCCGGCGCGCCGCCCGCGGCGGCGCCGGACCCGTCATCAGACTGGCTGTGCATGATCTCGAGCCAGTCTTGATCTTGCTGAGCGATGCGCCTGCTGCTGTTCGAGGCACCCGAGGAAGATGAGGGCTCGCGCGCCGCGGCCGCGGCCGCGGCGAGCTGTGCCGCGGTTGAGGGGTTGCCACGTGGCGAGATACGCTTCATGGCGCTGCACGGAGCCACCGGATAACCATCGTCCACCGTCGCCGCCGAAGCCAGTGGCATCGCCATCGGGATGGGCGCGAGGACACGAGCGTCGCCGACACCACCGTCGCAAGCGCCCGTCTCCTCTGCGGCAGCGGCGGCACGGGCGGCCGAGGAGGCATGCGCGCGAGGCGACTGGCGCCGCTCCTCAATGGGAGCCGCCGGCCGGCCGATCGTTGGGCCGCCATCGCTGCTGGTCACCGACATGGGCGGCGCTGAGGTCATCGGCGCGGCAGCACTGCGCGGCACCATCGCGCTGCGGAGCGGCGCGACGCTGCCAGGGGGCGCGGCGCCGCCACAGTAGGCCCCAGCCATGGCACTGCTGGGCGTTGACCCCACGACGCTGCTGGGCAGTACGACGCTGCCGGGCGGCGCCGTCCGGCCAGAGCGCGACGCGACGCGCGAGGGCAGCAGGCTCGGCGGCGGTGCTGCTGCCCTCTGCGAGGCGGCAGGAATCGACTGAAACATGGTGGGCAAGCGGCGCTGGCTGCCAGGGTCGACGGATGGCGATCCGAGCGCCTCGCCATGCACCGGTGACAGCAGTGCGGGTGCCTCACCGTCGCTCCCCGGCGAGCCGATAGCGTGTGCAGCCATCTTGGAGCGCGCCTTAAGAGGTCGGCCGACGCCCTCGGCCGCTCTCTCGATGAATTCCATTGAGTCACCCGCGCCGCCGCCGTCGTCGTCGTCGAATGTGCCCTCGCAGACGCCCTCGCCCTCGGCTTCGGCTCCGGTGGCGGTAGCAGCCCCGGGCTCAACGCCTTCGGCCGCGCCGCGCCGCTTCCGAGTCGGTCGCGAGGGTTGCATGCCGTCGCACCTGTTCGCACCTGCCGCCTCCGGGGCTGCCATCTCCTTGGCAATCGCTCCCTTGGCCGACGCCGCCCTGGGCGGATTAGCGGCGGGCACAGGCATGTGCGCGGCGGCCTTGGGTGCGGCGCGCTTGCCGCCGCCATTGCCACCTCCAGAGGCCGCCGGCGCGTCGCTGCGCAAGATGAACGCCTCGAACGCCATCCGAGCCTCAGCCTCTGGACGCCGCGTGATGGCAGCGGAGCCGCCGGCCTCACCGGCCTCGCGCGGCTCGGCGCCGAGCTCGGCGAGCAGCGTGGCATACACCGCCGCGGGCGACGCGAGGTGAAAGGCGTTGACGAGTGCGAGCCGGTGCGAAGGAGAGAGCTCCTCAGCCAGTCGATCGTGTGCCTGCCGAATGGTGAGGCTTTTACCTAGCCCCGGGGAGCCAGAGACGTACATGGCGCCGCCCTGGCCAGCGGCGAGGCGCTCGCCGCAAAAGTCGAGTACGGTGCGCAGCTGCTCCTCGCGGCACAGCAGCGCGGCAGGCACCGTCGCCAGGTGCAGCGCCGCGCGCGCCTGCTGCAACATCGAGCGGCGGCGCGTGCACCAGTCCCGCGCCACACCCGCTGCCGAGGCCGCGTCGAGGGCGTCGGCCGCGCCCGTGGCGTTGCTGCCGCCGAGGGCCGCCGCCGCCGCCGCCCCGGCTGCAGAGCAGGAGCATCCCGCCGAGGCCGAGGCGGCGCCAAAGGCCGTCGCCGCCGACGACGACCAGCTGTCGGGCGCCCTCGGGGTCGCGCCGACGGAGTCGGCCGCGTCGTCAGCGCAGCCCATCACACCGGCGTCTGGCACGGGTCCAGTCGCCCCGAAGGCCTCGACGCACTCGGGGCACAGCCATCGGCGCTTCGGCACGCGCTCGAGAATGGGATTGAGGCACCTTTGGTGGTAGCCACGCCCGCAGCCTTCCCTGTCGCAGAGCAGCAGCTCGTTGTTTGGCTCGTCGTCGCCGCCGCCGCATACTTCGCAGTCGGTCAGAAGGTCATCGGCCAGCTGCTGGGCGCGCGTCTTGGCGGACGGCAGCGCCGCGACCGACTGCTGCCACAGGGTTGATGGCAGCAGCCTCGCCGGCGCCTTGAGCGCTGCATCCGGATCGGAGGAGCGCACCATCGCGCCGCCCGAGACCGTCGGGGCACTGGCCTTTGGGACGATGCTCCCCATGAGCCCGAGCTTGCGCAGCTCCTGCCGAGAGAACGGAAAACACGGGGCATTGTGAGAAGAAGGCAGTAGGGCCGCCAATTGTGAGTGAGCGCACCTCGGCATTGTCCTCCATGTTCTTGGCGCGTTTGGCCTCGTAAGCGGACAGGTGCGAGGTGCCACCGTCAAAGGGGCGCTTGGTGCTCGGGAGCATTCTTGCGCGAGGCGAAGTGCCGCTGACGGCACGCTCTGCCGAGAAGGTTGGTGGAGTGTTGGCGCAGCCGCGGTGGAGACTTGTGGCGCGAAGACAAAGGAAAAAAAGTCAAGTCAGGTCAAGTCAAGTCAAGTCAAAACACCAGGTGCCAACCGCGCGCGCGATCCGGAGGGCAGAACCACACTACATGTCGCGTCACCTCTTGGTCTTGTATCTTGATCAAGACGAGCTGAGCACCCAACATATTCATTTTTCGTATGTCACCCCCCTCTTTTAGTTTCACGAAACGACAGCGCGTCACAGCCAATTGCAACTGTCATCGAGGAAGCAAGAGCCATGGTTCAGAACGTGACTTCTTCTTCTCTGGCCGCGCTCCTCGGCGCGGTCCTTGTTGGCGTTTTCATTGGAGCCGCTGGTACATGCCTATCCGTCGGTCGACGATTGCAAACTGACCGGGTGGGTGGTGGTGGTGATGCGCTAGCGGCAGAGAGGAAAGCGAGCAGCATCTTGAAGCGGGAGGAGCTCACAGCACCCACGAGCTCAAGAGCACTTCAACAAGATGGGACTCGCCCGTACCACGGCAAGCATCGCGGCCGTGCAGAGCTTGCAGACCTATCTGATGGGATCCATGGGCTGCTTCGTGAGTGGCAGTGCGGCGCGGGCAACATGCAGCCACCGAAGACTATCTTTGCTGGGGGATTCGGCTCGATCATTGTTGACATCGGACTGGGTGAAGACGCAGCGGAGACGATGGCGGCGGTGCAGAACGGCTTTGTCGTCCTCGCCTTTGAGCCCATGCCCGACAACCTGGCCAACATCCGTGCAAGGTATGGGAATGCCCAAAACGTGCAATTCGTCCAGTTGCACAGAGATGCGAGTGGCAAGGGATGGGAGCTCCCACCGCTTCGGAGGCCTCAGCACGGCGGCTTTGCGTACATCATCCATGCGGCCGTGGGCGACGAAGACACCACCGTCTCTCTGCCCCGTAGCGGCAATAATGGTGCGCTGGGCTCCTTGGCAGCTGCTCGAGGGCGCAGTAATACGATAGAAGTCCCCTCGGTGCGCCTCGACTCGGTGCTGCCGTCGTGGGCATCGAGCGTGCATCTGCTCAAGATCGACACGCAGGGCTATGAACTTAAGGTCCTTCGTGGCGCGATCAACTCCCTTCGGGCGTTGCGCTTTCGGTACGTCCTCTATGAGTTCTCACCGTGGCTGATGAAGCAAGCCAACCTCGGCGAGCCCTTTGACCTGCTGCGCCTCATGCCCGGGATGGGCGGGCTCTGCTTCGATATGATGGGCACGCATAACATGTTTCCGCATCCGCAGCGCCCTCTGACTGCGTATTATGACGGGCTCTACCACGGGGCCAACTCGTACATGTACGGCAACCAGCTGTCCGAGTTGGAGCAGGTGCCGCCGAGCCCGGCAGTCGGACCGTGGGATGACATCATGTGCTGGTTCCCGCATGCCGGTGAGCGCTCTTTCCCCATGCAAGAGGGGCAGTTTGGGCACCTGAAGTACAATGAGTCAGGCAGCTTCGGCGCGCGCTACAGGCAGCAGCACGGTCGATGAGGCATGTGCTCTTGGATGCTCAAGCCACAAGCGCTAGCGCTCTCGCGCCTCGTAATTCTGTGGCGCGGCGCGCGCATGTGGAGGCATGCATGTCGTGTTCTCCAGTTGTTCGCACGATCCTCGATCCATTGGCAGCATCATTTAATGGTCAGTGAATGAAAATGTATAAACGCGGTGCCGTCGCCGGAGATAGCCAGATGGCAGATCGGCGGAGATCGGGATCTGTTCGATGTACACACGCACGACCACGAGTCACTCCACCGTACGGGGTACGGGTCGTCGGTCGAAGACTCCACGACGAAACCGAACCCTGCGGGACGCACGGGTCAGTCTCTATACAAATACGTCATCCGATTAACGAGTATAAACGTAAGACCGGAATCAGCGAGTTATGACTCCACGATGTCGGATGTGCATGTGGCGGGGCAGTTACTCCAATCGCACTCGGAGGAAACGATGAAGCCAGGGCGCCACACCCACAAGGGGCGGCGGACCCTGGGGGGCTCTGGCACCGCGCCGGCGGCGGCCGCGCCGGCCTTTAGGGGGGGTCCGAAGGGTAGGGGCTCCGAATCGGAGCCTCCTCAGGACATTTTGGGAGCCTCGGGGCCGCCCATCACGACTACCGTCTGCGTGCGCTCCGGCGCGCCTGGCGGCCAGTACAAGGATGTTCCCTCCACCAGGTCAGCGCGGATGTAGTACTCAAAGTCCTCGCCGCCGTGTGCATCCACGGGTAGACTAACTCGGTACACTTGCCCCTGGGTGCCGTGAACGGACATGGGCACTGGAATCCACTTGCCCTGGCCGAGCGGGCGATGGAAGGCGGTCACGCTGACCCGGAGAGGAACAGGCTGTGGTACAGAGAGGATACTCACGCTGAGCTGCATCATCTCGGCAAAGTCCGCGGTCGAGCGTGGCTCCAGGCAGACGATCCGCTCGGTGCCACGGAAGCCGGGGGCGGGCAGGCGCGCTGAGGGCGGCAGCGCGCCCCCTAGCCAGATCTCGAGTTCGTTTGCCGCGCTCTGATTGAGCAGGTTCTCGCCAAAGCCACTGTCGCTGGCCTCAAGGAAGAGAACACTCAAGTGGAGCGTCGCAAGCATACCCATCTCCCCCGGCCCGTCCGTCGCCTCGAGCAGCAACGTGGTCAGGTTGGTAGCTGCGGCCACCATCCGCTGCTTCAGTGGAAGAAGGGTGTCGTTCGCGAGGGCGCGTCGCTCATCCGAGGGCGGCAGCGCGCGCGCCTGCGCCGCGAAGCCCTTGTACTCGTCCGCCACGCACGCGGCGCGCGCTGCGGCGACGGTATACGTGAGCAGCGAGCTCCATTTGCGCCAGCGGTCGGCATGTTCGGGGGAGGGCGACACGAGCGGCGCGAGCAACAGCAGGCTGAGCACTCGCCGCTCTACATCGTCGATGGCCGCGCCGTCGGAGCAGAATTGCACCGTGCCCGGGCAGCCGGCGAAGGTCAGAGTGCCCTCGATGCCCTCGAGGTCCAGCCACGCCGTCGCAAAGGCGTCTGCGTGCGCCTTGGAGGTGAGGCCAAACTCGCCAGTGGACCAATCTTGCCACACCTGGCGCGCGGTGAGATTCGCCTCCCAGCTCGCCCGCGAGGCCGCATACAGCGTGGGCGCAATCGCCTCCATGCGCCACGTGATCGGCACGGCGCCCGTCGCGCCCAACACGGCGCCCTGCTCGAGGTGCGCAAGCGTGCGGCTGACCCAGAGCTGGCTGACACCCAAATGCGGATCGTCCTCGAGCCAGGGCATGACGATCGACGGGTGGCGCGTCACGTTCGCGTACTCGGGCTCCACGTCTACCGTACCGAGCAGCTCATCGAGCGATGCGAGCGCCCAGCCTTGGGGCAGCACTGAGTCAAAGTAGGCGCGCTGCTGGCGTGGGCCGAGGGTCCAGCCTCCTGTGACGAGGCCAAGACTATCGGAGAGGCCGAGGGCGTGCCGCGCGCCGTCGAGGGCGAGGAAGTCGTCCACGGCGGTCTGCACCGCGTCGCTGCCCACCGCAGCCCACGAAGCGTTCCCATGGCTGCCAAACGGGTCTCGCGCATTCCACACCTCCTGCGTCCACAGCCAGAAATAGTCGAGCTGGAAGGCACGTGTCGCCCGGGACAGCGCGCCCTCGTAGGTCGATTGCAGCCACGCGCGCGGCCGGTGGCGGAAGACTTGGCCTATGTGCGCGCAAGGCACGTACCCCATCGCCGCCGCGTCCTGCTCGAGCAGCGGCGACGAGGTGGCCATCATGTCGCCCGAGGCTGGATCACAGGGCTGCGGATCTCCGCGCGCACGACCGTGATCGAGGCTGGTGGCGTTGCACCTCCAAAGCCGCAGCGGGTACAGGTCGGTGCCGAGGTTGATCCCCTCTGGGAGCGCGTCCTGCCGCACCGAAGGTGGGTAGACGTACCCCTCGGCCCGCACGCGCACATAATTGCAGCACGGCATGTAATTGCAGCGCGAACCCTCTTCCTCTTCCACACAGAGCAACGTGTTCCCGGGCGACGCTTTGGAGCCGTTGTAGTACGTGGCCAGGGGCAGCGTGCCCGCGGCTTGGTTGGCGAGCACCCATCCTTGGACGTTGTGATGAAGGTACGGCTCCTGGTAGTCGAATTCGGGCGCACACGCCAGGCGCCTGCCTTGCGCGATCGTCCCACACATCCAGTCACACTTGGTCGAGTACTCACAAGCGTAGTAACCCGAGGTGAGCAGGCTGTCGGATGGAGCGCGGAAGGCATTTAGGTAGACCAGCGTCGTATTGAACACCTTCGGCGGTGCTGACGGCACCTCCGAGCCGATCGCACTCTTCACGCCGCGCGCTCGCAGCGGCGGGAACACTTCACCAAACAGACTGGAGGCGTCGTTGAAGGCGGCAACGTGCGCCTCGACGGTATCGACCGCTGCGGACAACGGCTGCCAGCGCTCCTGCACGCAGGGGGTGCCAAAAAGGAGCGCGGCGCCGCTCACAAACGACCCGGTCGGCACCGGCGGAGCGCCGTCCTTGGAGATGCATGTGGAGGCCCAGCTGATTGGCATGGTGCCGTTGGCGTACGACGAGTGCACGTGCCCAAGGCCATCCACGTCTGACGGTGGGCCGAGCCAGACCGTCGGCTCGGCGTACCCAGCTCCATATACGGCGCCTTCCTCTTGGTAGTCGTTGTAGTTGTGCAAGACCAGCACGTTTAGCCGCAGCTTCGCCATCTGCGCGCCGTAAATCTTGTAGTTCCCTTTTTCCCATAGATCAGGCCCCTCGAAAAAATCGTGGAAAGGGTTGAGACCGCGCGTCGCGAAGCGCGGCGCGCGCACGCCGCCGCGCTCCCGGAGCGCGCGCGAAGCGTCAGCGAGATAGCCTGCCCAGATCCTCTGCACGCAGATGTCGCCGCCGATGCCAAAGTGTACGCCGAGGGCGATCTCGGCAAAGTGGTACGCTCCGTAGAGCAAGCCGAGCGCACTGCCGCCCCCGACGACGAAGGGGTTGCGCTCGACGGAGTGGTGCACGAGGAGCGCTTCGCCCTCCAAGTTCGAGACGGCGCGCAGCGTCGCGTCTTCCGGACCGCGAGCTTTGCGCGCACAGGCGGCAGTGAGCAGCACGACGTTTCCGCGCGCCTCGTCTAGGATGGCATCGCCGCAACCACGCAACGAAATGTTGCTCAGGACACCGGTACTACAGAAGATGTAGCGACGGATCTCGCGCGCTGCGAGGAGCTCCTGCGGGTGAGGCGGCGTGGCGGCGAAGAGTGTGATCATCTCCTTGTGGCGCCCTCTGTGTGCCTGTGTGAACGTTAACACGACAGACGCGACTTTGGGCGTCGGCGGCTTCATGGCGGTGGAGATGTTGGCAACGTGGTGCGTGAGGAAGCTGCGGGGGGACGCGCGGCCCTCGCCGAATCGCGTGTTGTCAGTGGCGCCGGGGAGGCGCGTCTGGCGCGCGAGGAGGCGGAGGATGGTCATGAACGAGGCTGGAGCGAGCGCGCCAGTGGTTTCGGCGACGAGTAGGGAGACGCCTGTGTGAGTTCAAGGGGCTCCCAGCCCCTTGGTGAGTTTGCAGTTTCAGTTCACGGTTCCGGGTAAAAAGACACCGCGGAGCCGGGACAGGTAGAACGGGTAAAAAGTAAAAAATAATACCATAGGTAGAGGTGGCAGCGGAGCACCAGGTCGCGCGGAACGAGCCCTGAGAGCATCGCTGCGATGACGGGGGTACCAGCCAAGGCTGTTGAAAGCGTTAGGTCGGATTGGTCGGCTATTTTTGGTTGCGGGTTGCGATAATACGCAAAAGTTGGCCATTTTGTTGGCCGGCCACATTTTCCGAAAAAGTGGCCAGACGGCCCGCGCCGTTGCCCGATGTCGGCAAAGGCAGAGGCGGAGGCGGCGGCGGCGTTGCGTGAGCTCGGCGCGACGCTGAAGGCGTCGACGAAAGCGCCGAAGCTTCACACGCTGAAGGTCCTCAACGAGCTCGGCCTCGACGAGGAAGAGGACGAGCTCGAGCTGAGCATGATGGAGGAGCTCGCCACGTTGATGAAGAATGCGGATGGTCCGGCGGGCGAGAAGGTGAAGTACGAGCACGCGGTAAACTCGATGGCGAAGCGGTGGAAGCTCTTCCTGGCGCTGTACGACCTCGGCGAGCAAGCGCCCACGCTCGACATGGTGAAGCTCTTTGTCGGCTTCATGTACACGACTACACGTACCGTCAACGTGTGAGCAAGACCGGCCGTCAAGGCTTGGGAGACTCCATGGCAGAGATGGCGCAGTACATCCTAGCTCAGGTGGGCAGCTTCATGGCCAATGATAGCCATGCTGGTTGCTGATGATTTGGCTGCTGAGGGCCACTGATGGCCACAGCTCATGCATGAGAAGGAGCTCGCGCGC
>Ga0210239_101260_pt1 | contig 20170 bp, 24 predicted proteins | sample ChrtobMetP5a_0mM_FD_155451 | JGI IMG/M metagenome (GOLD analysis project Ga0210239, IMG submission 155451) | Chrysochromulina tobin associated microbial communities from unialgal haptophyte culture, Seattle, Washington, United States - P5a_0mM | ecosystem: Host-associated > Algae > Haptophytes >... | reverse complement strand
TCCGCCGCTTCGGCCGCCTCCGCCTCCGCCTTGGCCTTAGCCTCCTCCGCCGCCGCCGCCATAGCCGAGCTCTTCTCCGCTGCCTCCGCCTCCGCCGCCGCCGCCGCCGCCGCCTCCGCCTCCGCCGCCGCCGCAGCCTCCGCCGCCGCCGCCGCCTCCGCCGCCGCCGCCTCCGCCTCTGCCGCCTCAGCCGCGGCCGCCGCCGCGGCCGCCGCCTCCGCCTCCGCGGCCGCGGCCGCCGCCTCGGCCGCCTCAGCCGCCGCCGCCTCGGCCGCCGCCTTATCGTCTCCCTCTGCCGCAGCCGCCGCCGCCGCCGCCTCCGCCGCCGCCGCCTCCGCCGCTGCCGCTGCTTCGGCCGCTGCCGCCGCCTCGGCCGCTGCCGCCTCAGCCTCCGCTGCCTCTTTTGCAGCCGCCTCCGCCGCGGCCGCCTCCGCTGCCGCCGCCTCGGCCGCCGCCGCCTCCGCCGCCGCCGCCTCCTCCGCCGCCGCCGCCTCAGCCGCCGCCGCCTCCGCCGCCGCCGCCTCGGCGGCCGCCGCCGCCTCCGCCGCAGCCGCCGCCTCCGCCGCCTCCGCCTCTGCGGCTGCGGCAGCCTCAGCCGCCGCCGCCTCGGCCGCCGCCGCCTCCGCCGCGGCCGCCTCGGCCGCCGCAGCCTCCGCTGCGGCAGCCTCCGCCGCGGCCGCCTCCGCCGCCGCAGCCTCCGCTGCGGCCGCCTCCGCTGCGGCAGCCTCCGCCGCCGCCGCCTCCGCTGCGGCAGCCTCCGCCGCCGCCGCCTCCGCCGCCGCCGCCTCCGCCGCCGCCGCCTCCGCCGCTGCAGCATCGTCTGCGGGGGGCTCCGCCGCCGCAGCCTCGGCCGCCGCCGCCTCGGCTGCGGCCGCTTCCGCCGCCGCCGCCTCGGCCGCCGCCGCCTCCGCCGCCGCAGCCTCCGCCGCCGCCGCCTCCGCCGCCGCCGCCTCCGCCGCGGCCGCCTCGGCCGCCGCCGCCTCGGCCGCCGCCGCCTCGGCCGCCGCGGCCTCCGCCGCCGCCGCCTCCGCCGCCGCGGCCTCCGCCGCCGCCGCCTCCGCCGCCGCCGCCTCCGCCGCGGCCGCCTCCGCCGCGGCCGCCTCCGCCGCGGCCGCCTCCGCCGCGGCCGCCTCCGCCGCCGCCGCCTCCGCCGCCGCCGCCTCGGCCGCGGCCGCCTCGGCCGCCGCCGCCTCGGCCGCCGCCGCCTCGGCGGCCGCCGCCTCGGCCGTTGCCGCCTCCGCCGCCGCCGCCTCCTCCGCCGCCGCCGCCTCAGCCGCCGCCGCCTCCGCCGCCGCTGCCTCCGCCGCGGCCGCCTCCGCCGCGGCCGCCTCCGCCGCGGCCGCCTCTGCAGCGGCCGCCTCCGCCGCCGCAGCCTCGGCTGCGGCCGCCTCGGCCGCCGCCGCCTCGGCCGCCGCCGCCTCGGCCGCCGCCGCCTCGGCCGCCGCCGCCTCCGCCGCCGCAGCCTCCGCCGCGGCCGCCTCGGCCGCAGCCGCCTCCGCCGCCGCCGCCTCCGCCGCGGCCGCCTCCGCCGCGGCCGCCTCCGCCGCGGCCGCCTCTGCCGCGGCCGCCTCCGCCGCCGCAGCCTCGGCTGCGGCCGCCTCGGCCGCCGCCGCCTCAGCCGCCGCCGCCTCGGCCGCCGCCGCCTCGGCTGCAGCCGCCTCAGCCGCCGCCGCCTCGGCTGCGGCCGCCTCCGCCGCCGCTGCCTCCGCCGCTGCAGCATCGTCTGCGGGGGGGTCCGCCGCAGCATCCTCTGGCGCGGGGCGCATATCCTTCTCACGGCACTGCTTGATCTTGCCGGAGCCAGCACTGTCAAGCTCCAGCTTGTAGATTTTCTTCTCCGCGTCGAACTCCTTGATGAAGGCGAGATTCTCCTCTCCGCTGCTGCGCTTCACATACACGCGGGCGCCGACGGCGAAGGCCGACCCCTCGGCCGGCGCCTCCGCTGCGCCCCCCTCTGCATCCAAGGTGCGCACAATATCTTTCTCACGGCACTGCTTGATCTTGCCGGAGCCAGCTTTATCGAGCTCGAGCGTGTAGACTAGCTTCTCCTCGTTGAATTCCTTCACAAAGGCAAGACTCTCCTCGCCGCTGCTGCGCTTCACGAACACGCCGGTGCCGTTGGCGTACTTCTGAGCCATCTCCGCTGGGCAGGGCCGTCGCGGTCGCGGATGCGCTGCGCGGTCCAAAAGAGTTGCCGTGCTCGCCAAGTTCTAAAAAGCGTTAGGTCCTGGACTCGCGGGAACGGAACACGTGGCGAAATTGGCAGCAAATACGAAATCCCGCTGGACGTCCAGATGTACACGCCGTCAATCGTTCTCTGGCCCTCACCCTTCGCCGCACCTGTATCAGACAGAAACATATCAATTATCATGCTCTCGCGGCTGCCGATTCGCCCGTCCGTCCGCCCACTCGCGCCCCTCCCGCGGACTCTGATGGCGGTCCGGTCGGCCTGCGCCGTTGCAAACTACCTTGGCTTCTAGTTCTATCAGGAGTTCTAAAAACAAGCCAAGAGGTCAAATAGGAATATCCCAATACTCAATACACTGTGTAAATACTTATACACACTCCGGGAGGGGAACACAAGTCTTGAGAGAGTCTGCCTCGTATGTCGGGAGTGTCGGCGAGTCGCAGAGGTGTAGGTGCAGGTGAGCGCCCATCGCACGCGCATGCATTCGTGCGCGCGCAGCTCAGCCGATCTCAGCCGATCTCAGCCGATCTCGAGTGCGCCAGCTGAGGATAAGTCGATCCTGTACACGTGCTGCGCGCTCTTGCTCCAGATCCACGCCTGTGGCTCGTCAGATTGCAATCAGATTGCAATCAGATTGCAATCAGATTCCAATCAGATTCCAATCAGATTCCAGCCAGATTGCAATCCACGCCTGTGGCTCGTCAGATTCCAATCAGATTGCAATCAGAGGCCACGCACGTCAGATCCACGCCTCGTTCAGATTGCAATCAGAGGCCATCAGCGGCCATCAGCGGCCATCAGCGGCCATCGGAGGCTACCAAAGTCCATCCGTGGCCATCAGGGGCTGCATATCACCTGTTGCTCGTCGCTCAATCCCGCCTCGTTCAGGAGGGCCTCGCAGCATGCGAGCCACGCACCCAGGGGCGCCGAGAGAGAGCACACGGGCCAATCGCCGCCGAAGAGCAGCCGTTCGGGCGGGAAATGGGCCAAGCAGTGGAGCACCTGATGAGGGAGGCAATCAAGAGGCGATCAGAGAGGCGATCAGAGAGGCTACGAGAGAGGTACGCAGAGCAGTGCGGCACGCAGTGAGGCCCCTCCATACTGTGTAGGGTAATTAGGGTAATGAGGGCAAATAGGGAGGCACGCAGTGAGGCCGTGCCGTACCGTTTCGCGCTGTGCGTCGGGTGACCAGCCCACGACGCCGCCGCCGCCGCCCTCGGCGCCACCCTGGGCACCCAAGAGACCGGAGAGCTTGCAGTACACGTTCGAGATCGGGCCGAGATGCGAGATTCCATCTCGCCACGCCTCGCGCATCGAGGCGGGCGAGCTCGGTGTGAGCTGGTGGTGGCCGCCGCAGTGGTCGAGCACGAACCTGCAGGCCACCATACGGTCATCAGTGGTCATCAGTGGTCATCAGTGGTCATCAGTGGTCATCAGTGGTCATCAGAGGTCATCAGTGGTCGAGCACGAACCTGCAGGCCACCATACGGTCATCAGTGGTCATCAGTGGTCATCAGTGGTCATCAGTGGTCATCAGTGGTCATCAGAGGTCATCAGTGGTCGAGCACGAACCTGCAGGCCACCATACGGTCATCAGTGGTCATCATTGGTCATCAGAGGCCATCAGTGGTCATCAGTGGTCATCAGTGGTCATCAGTGGTCGAACACGAGAACCTGCAGGCCATCAGGTGAGCTCTGGGCGAGGAACCCAAGGGGGGGAACCTCCTCTGACGAACCTGGTGGACGGAGCCGCGGCAGCGAGCGCGGCGACTGATTTGAGGTCGTCCGCACGGACGCAGAGCTCGAAGACGAGATCGAAATCTCCCGCGAGCTTCGCCTTCGCCACGATGTCGTCGCGCAGGCAGGTGCCCGCCGGCTGCGGGTGCAGCACCTGGCGCACACCCTTGACCGATGGCACCGCCGACCATCGCTCCACCCAGGCCGCGAACTCGTCGACGGTCCCATCGACGACGGGAGCGCCTATGACGGCGCCGCATAGCCGGTTGCTTGGGTCGGCGCACAACGCGACAAGCGCCGCCGCCTCCTTGGCACGATCCTCCGGTGCCACATCCACCTCCATGTAGACGCAGTGCGTCACGTTGGGAACCTGGGACGCGTAGTCTGCGATGGAGGCGTCGACGGCGATGGAGGTGAGGCTCGTGTCGCCGATGAGCCAAGGCGGTAGCGACGAGGCCGACCACAGGTGCACGTGCGTGTCCACGATCGTGCGGGAAGTTGTCGCAGCACTCGCCTTCTTGGCCGCCTTCTTGGCCGCTTTCTTGGCCGCCTTCTCAGCAGCGAGCTCGCGCTTGGCCTCCTCGAAGGCGGCGTCGACGTCGTTCGCGAGGTCCGCCATCGAGCTCTCGAGGTCGTCGACTTCTAGCGCCGCCCAGTCCGACGGCTTCGCTAGACGCGACTCATCGAAGGGACGCAGAACCAGTTGCTCGTCGGACGCCATGTCGCCCAAGCCGCGCGCGCTCGTCGGACGCCATCGCCCAAGCCGACATCGACCGTGAATGATCGGTTGACTCTGTGAATGAACGGCGGGGGGGCCGACGGGCGCGCGCGCCAATAATCTCCTCGACTTTCACATTGACGCCTTTCTCGCTTGCATGCATGTCTAGGGGAAACACAAGACTAGCCCACCACTCTCACCTCAAGGAGAGCCATGGAAGTGACGCAAGCGAACGCGTGCGCACTGCACTGGCTCGATGCAGGCGCTTACATCTTCGACGCGGTCAGCCACAACAACGTGCAGGCGCTCGAGCTCTACCTGCGGCATGTCCAGAAAACATGCAGCTTCGCGAGCTCTGCAATCGCGCGCACCGGCGACGACGAGTGCATGTGGCCGCTTCTCAAGGCCGCGCAGGAGGGGCACTACGAGTGCGCGAAGCTGCTGCTCGAGCACGGGTCGCCGGTCGACATGCCCGCCGAGTACGTCGACCGCGCGCCCGATCTCCCGCTCACGACACCGCTCATGTGGGCAGCGCATCGGCACGACGTCCGGCTGGTCGAGCTTCTCCTCTTTCACGGAGCGGACCCGCGGCGCATCGACGACGTCAACGCCGACGATGAGAATGGGAGCGCGTAAGAAGCCCCCGAGCCTCTCACTGACCTCTCACTCGCTCACATTCGAGTAGTGTCCTCCTCCAAGTGCTGCACTCGCGCCCTGTGCACACTGCGCGCTGGACGCGACGCTGTGGACCGCTCGTCGGACTCACTGACAAACAGTACGACCGTCACTGACAGTGCGAGATCCCCACTCCTCCCCACAGGTACGAGTACGCTCTGGGAGGCGATCTGACGACCTTCCAGCTCGACAACGCAGGCGAGCGATGCCTCGAGCTCCTCACCGACGCGCTGGACGAGGCTGAGCGCGGAGAGCGCGAGGAGGGCTGCGCGTACGCCGACTGTTCGTGTCCGTGGCATGGTGGCTACGGCAACAGACCGTGGAGCTATGCCCAAAAGGGCTCGAGCAGTGGTTACGCCCAAAACGGCTCGAGCAGTGGCTCGAGCACCGACGGTGACGACGCCACCTTGGACGACGTCCACGACGAGAATCACGACGACCGGCGTGAATCTCGTGGGAATCTCGACGAGAACGGCGAGCCCGTCGAGCTTCTGGAGTTTCGCACGGGCTGTGGCAAGGCAGCAGTGCCGGCACTCGTCACGGCGCTCGGCGCGGGATGCCTCGAGCTGCTCAGTGATGACGGCACTGCAGCGTCCTCCGTGCCTGCACCCGCACCGGCGGCGGTGCTGTGGCACAAGAAGGGAGTGAGCTACACGGCCCGGCCTGTCAAGTCGGGTGTGAATGGCAAGTCGGGTGTGAATGGTACGGATCGGCCTTTGGCCACAGCGAACGTTCGGACGAGCGAAGCGCTCGACATGGCTCTCATCGACGTCGACGACGCAGCAGACGACCGTGTGCTGCAGCCGCTGTTCAGCCTCGAGAGCGGCTTCACGCAGACCGCCGATCTGCCCCTCGGAGCTCTCCCCTCCGACCAGCCCTCAGACCTGCTGGTCTTGCACCTGCCGCCCGAGCCGCTCACCTCCCTGACCTCCCCCACGGCGCGACAGCAACCCCGCCCGGCGCATGCATGTGCTCACTACGGCGCGCGTCCGCGAGACGTCCACCTGAGCTTCTCGGCCCACCTGCGTCGCCGGTTGGGCGCGATGAGCGACTCAGCCGTCATCGGACCCTGCGCCGCCATCATCAAGCGGCGCTACCCGAGCGGGTAAGTTCCGTCACTGATTGCCACTGAGTGCAACTGATTACGCCGCCATCATCAAAGTGGCGGTACCCGAACGGATGACCAGAGGCCCCAAGCCCCTGCCCCAATGAGGGCGCATGCAAGCGCTCACCTCGGAGCCCCCCCCGCTCCCCCACACTCTCCACAGGTACAACAAATCCAAGCTCGGCCCGAACCAGGGCCATCGGTCGCATGGTGGCGGCACTCGGGTGGCGGTCGTCGAGTACATTTACACGGCTGGCCAATGAACGAGTCATTCGACGAGTCATGACCTCTAATGACCTCTAATGACCTCTAATGACCTCTAATGGCCTTGCCCAAGGAAGCACCGCGTGATGGCAGCCGCCTAGCCGCCGCTTGGACGTCGACGCTGATTGACGGATCAGAAAGTGCAGCCACGCGCGGTTGAGCTCCCTACAGAGACAACCTAGGGAGAGGAAGGGAGAGGTAGGGAGAAGAAGATCATGTGGAGATCATGTGGAGATCTTGAACGGAGCCCCGCTGGCCGAACGGAATACAGTCACTGGGTTCCCCAACATACCTCTAAACCTCTCTCATGACCTCGCCTCTCGTCTCTTCATACGAGCCTGCAGCCTGGCCGGTCGCCCACCTTGGCGCGTGTGCGTGCAGTGACCAGAGTGGGCTGTGCGGCACGGCCGGGGTGGCACGGGGCACGCACCGAGCCAGAGAACGCGACGTCGGAGGTCATAGAAGCGTACGGTAGAGAAGCGAAAAAAGCATGCTTGTACAGTCACGTGGAGGTGTCTGACTGGTCGCACGGGTCTGACAGCCCTGCGGTGTGTACACCGTAGTAGTACTGACATTCGTCTCGCTACGACCTTCGGCCGGCTGAACGGCTAAAAGTCGCGCTCCCCACCCTACAGTCACGCTCTAAACACGCTCTCGAGGTGCTCCCGTCCGCTGCTCGATCTCCATCTCCTATCCACCTCCATCTAGATCTCGATCTCGATCTCCGCTGCTCGATCTCCTTCCTGCATCCATCTCCTACAGTACAGCTACACTCGGCTCGCTTGTACCTGCCAAGACGCGCGGCACACCGAGCGTCCCCCGGCACCACGAGCAGCCGAGGGGGGGGGGGAGCACCCCGAGTCACCGAGCGTTCCGACCTTCCGTCAGAGGCTCTACAGGCTAAGCTTTGCGTCCATCTCGAACACCACATCTTACAGCTTGCTTGCGAACTGGGCCTCGCGGCCCCGCGCCGCCAGCGCAACGAACGCGGTCGTCACACCCTCGCTCGGCGCCGTCACGGGCGCATCCTCACGCGTCGTCGCGGGCAAGAGCGCCGCCGCGAGCAGCTCTTCGGCGGTGGAGCACCAGATGAGCGTGAGCTCGGCTTTGACCTAATTTGGGCGATGCCAAGAGTCGGCGCTCAGGCATGCAGATAGGAACACTCAGATGCACCATCAGTGGCAATCACTTCGGGGGCGAGATCATGCACATCCTAATTAGGAACACTGAGATGCGCCATCAGTGGCAATCACCTCGGGGGCGAGATCATGCACATCCTTCTCGTTCCTACGTGGCAGCAGCACGCGCTGCACGCCCGACCGATGCGCCGCGAGCACCTGTGAGGGATGCAATCAGAGGTCATCATCAGAGGTCATCATCAGAGGTCATCATGAGAGCATCGCGAGCACCTGATGAGGGAGGCAATCAGCGGTGCAATGAGGGCTCATCAGTGGTGCTCAGCGGTCATCAGTCCGCCCGGTGCACCGCGAGATCGCCGCGAGATCACCTTCTCGCGCACGCCGCCCACAGGGAGCACTTGACCTCGCAGTGAGATCTCGCCCGTCATCGCGGTATCCGAGCGTGCCAACCGGCCTGTGAAGAGCGATGCGAGCGCCACAAGCACCGCTGCTCCGGCGGAGGGGCCGTCCTTCCGGATGGCGCCCGCGGGGAAGTGCACCTGATGATGGAGGCCATCAGCCGCCCATTAGCATGCAAGTAACCCCTCGCAATCGGCCTCGCGATCCGTGGCCATCAGTGGCCTTCAGTTGCAATCAGTGGCCTCCAGGGGACGCGTACGTGCACATCGATGCCTGAGAGCAGCGAGGTGGCCGAGATCGCGCTCGTCTCGGCGCGAGATGCGCTCGAGATCGCGTCGTGCTCGCCGCTTCCCGAGGGTTTCGTTATGAGTTTCGTCGAGGGTCTCGTCATTGCCGCATTTGGCGCCGAGGCGGCGGCGGCGGGCGGCGGCAGCTGCTCCTCAAGCCCGAGCTCAGCCGCCTGAAAGCGAGGCAACCAGCGAGGCCATGGACGTGGTCATGAACGTGGCAATGAGCGAGGCAATCAAGAGAGGGCCATCGGCGGCATGCACCTGCGAGCGAAGGTAGGAGAGGGCCGTTTGCACGGACTCCTGCATCACCTCCCCAATCTGGCCTGTCAAGATGAGCTGCGATGACGGAGACGATGCACAGCAGCACTCAGTGGCCATCAGGCGCCTATCAAGCCCCGCTCACGAAGCAATCACGCTGGAGATGCGCGTGAGATCACGGGAGATGCGCGGGAGATCGAGGGAGATGTGCACCTGGCCCGAGCCGCGCATGCGTGAGGACTCGATGAAGAGCAGTTCGCCCCCCGCCGGCGTCCAAGCGAGCCCGAGGGCAATCCCCGGCCGTGTGAAGACCTCCCGCGCTTCCCTCTCGTACTTACGGGGGCCGAGTAACCGCCCGAGCTCCTCCGGGGGCACCTGATGAGGGATGCAATCAGAGGTCATCATGGGCCGAGTAACCGCCCGAGCTCCCCGGGTGCGTGTGAGTACCGAGGTTGGGAAGGAGGCGGCAGGTCATCAGGGAGGCGATCCGGTCAGCCTTCATCAGGTTGGGCCATCAGGGAGATTGTGGGGAGGTTGGGTCATCAGGGAGATTGTGGGGAGGTTGGATCATCAGGGAGATTGTGGGGAGGTTGGATCATCAGGGAGATTGTGGGGAGGTTGGGTCATCAGGGAGATTGTGGGGAGGTTGGGTCAATCAGGGAGATTGTGGGGAGGTTGGGTCATCAGGGAGATTGTGGGGAGGTTGGGTCATCAAGGAGGCGATCCGGTCAGTCCTCATCGAGAGGCGTCCAGATACTAACGCATCTGTGGCAATCCAGATAGTATCTGGTCAATCTGCGTTAGTATGTGACACCACGTGCGGCGCAATCTCGTATCTCCCCGCAATCTCGTATCTCCCCACAATCTCGTATCTCCCCACAATCTCCCCAATCAAGAGGAGCACTCACCGTGATCGCGGGCGCAATCAAGAGGAGCGCTCACCGTGATCGCGGGCGCCGCCTCGCGCTCCTTGCCAGGTGGCAGCTTGGCCAGTTCCACAGCGACCGCCCGACACAGCGCCGCGACCTCGCGCTCGAGAGATCGCAATCCCGCCTCTCGAGTGTAACCGTCCACCAGCGCGACGAGCGTCGTATCGGGCAGACGCACGAAGTCCGCAGGCAGTCCACTCTGGCGCACCTGCTCCATCAATGGTAATCAGTGGCAATCAGAGGTCATCAGTGGCAGTCCACTCTGGCGCACCTGCTCCATCAATGGTAATCAGTGGCAATCAGAGGTCATCAGTGGCAGTCCACTCTGGCGCACCTGCTCCATCAATGGTAATCAGTGGCAATCAGAGGTCATCAGTGGCAGTCCACTCTGGCGCACCTGCTCCATCAGCAGAGAGGCGGTAATCAGTGACAATCAGTGGCCATCAGTGGCCATCAGTGGCCATCAAAGGTCATCAATCAGAGGCAATCACCTGTCGCGGCAGCAGGTGGCGCTGGGCGATGTGGAGCTTCTCATCAAGCGTGTAGCCGCTGATCTCGATAATCTCGAGACGATCGAGCAGCGCCGGAGGTAATCGGTCCGTCGCGTTCGCCGTCGCGAGGAAGAGCACCTGATGAGGGAGGCAATCAGAGGTCATCATCAGAGTAATCGGTCTGTAACGTTCGCCGTCGCGAGGAAGAGCACCTGATGAGGGAGGCAATCAGTGGAGGGAATACTTGGTCATCAGCGGCCATCAGCGGCCATCAGCGGCCATCAGAGATCATCAGTGGCCATCAAGGGTCATCAGCAGCACTCGCAGGAGACCGTTACCTTGGAGAGGTCCACCGGCAGGTTGAGGTAGTGGTCGGTGAACGCGCCGTTCTGGGCGGGGTCGAGCACCTGATGAGGGAGGCAATCAGAGGTCATCATCAGAGTAATCGGACGCGCCGTTCTGGGCGGGGTCGAGCACCTCGAGCAGCGCGGCGGACGGGTCGGATCTCCCATCTCGGCCGAGCTTCTCGATCTCGTCAAGCATGAGCACCTGATGAGGCATGCAATCAGAGGTCATCATCAGAGTAATCGACCGAGCTTCTCGATCTCGTCAAGCATGAGCACCTGCAATCACAAGAGGTCATCAAGAGGCCATCAAGAGGCCATCAAGAGGTCATTAAGAGGTAATCAAGAGGCCATCAGTGGCAACCAAGCTCACCGGATTGCTCGTGCCCGCCCGGCGCAGCGCCTGCGCAATCAGCCCTGGCAACGCGCCCACATATGTGCGTCGATGTCCCCGGATGTCGGCCGCATCCGACACACCTGATGAGAGGTCATCATCAGAGGTCATCATCAGAGGTCATCACATACCTCCGAGCGAGATGCGCTCAAACCTGATGAGGGATGCAATCAGAGGTCATCATCAGAGGTCTTCATCAGAGGTCATCACACACCTCCGAGCGAGATGCGCTCAAACTTGCGCCCGAGTGCACTCGCAATCGACTTGCCGAGTGAGGTCTTACCGACGCCGGGGGGGCCAACGAGGCACCTGACGAGGGAGGCAATCAGCGAGGGTCATCAGCGAGGCTCATCAGCGAATGTCATCAGCGAGGGTCATCAGCGAGGGTCATCAGCGCACAGGATCGGCCCGCGCGTGTCTTGATGAAGGGAGGCAATCAGACTGATGAGGGAGGCAATCAGTCATCACGCACAGGATCGGCCCGCGCGTGTCTTGATGAAGGGAGGCAATCAGACTGATGAGGGAGGCAATCAGTCATCACGCACAGGATCGGCCCGCGCGTGTCTTGACGAAGGGAGACGACAGCGAGATACTCGTAGATGCGCCGCTTGACGGAACTCAGGCCATAATGCTCCTGGTCAAGCACCTGATGAGGGCGGCAATCAGTGGCAATCCGCCGCACTCAGACGTCAGTCATCAGATGCACGCAAGCCATCTGAGTGCCATCTGATTTCAATCTGAGTGCAATCTGAGTGCAATCTGGGCGCACCTCGCGCGCGTGGCTCAGGTCGAGCTGATCTTCGGAGGTACGCCCCCACGGCATGGCCGCGAGCCAATCGAGGTAATTGAGCAGCACCGAGTACTCTGCATGCATGGGCTGCATCTGGCGCAATCTGCGCAGCTCGCGCTCGGCAACGGCGCGCGCCGTGTCGGGCAGCTGGGCCGTCCTCAGCCGAGCGTGCACCTCGGCGACCTCGTCTTTATCTCCCGCCTCGACCGCCTCAGCTGAAGGGGGGTCTCCTCCGAGCCCACTGCCGCCGCCGCCGCCGCCCAGCCCGCCGCCGCGGCCAGCGCCGCCGCCGCCGAGCCCGCGGGCGCCGTGCCGGCCATCCCTGAGGCCGCCTCCCGCGCCTCCATTGACGAACCCGCCGCCATTGACGAACCCGCCGCCGCCCTCGCGCAGCTTCTGACGAATCGCCATTAGCTGCTGCTTGAGCCACAGCTCGCGCGCCGTAGCGAGCGCGTCGTCTCGGGCGCCGGTCGTGCGGCCTGGGAGCGTCGTAATGAGCGCGAACCGCCGTGCGAGGTCGAGGCGCCGTAGTGAGCGCATCAGCTCGAGTTGCCTGTTTAGGATCGAGATCACGAGCTCGGCGCGCTCGCTGATGAGCGCCGTCTCGAGCACTGCCTGCTTCTCGATGGGACTGGCGTCCGCAGCCGCCGCCAGGCCGTCGACCTGCGAGCCAAGAGGTTATCCGAGATGTCATCAGAGGGGTCATCAGAGAGGTCATCCGAGAGGTTATCCGAGATGTCATCAGGGAGGTCATCAGAGAGGCCATCCGAGAGATTATCCGAGATGTCATCAGAGGGGTCATCAGAGAGGTCATCAGAGAGGTCATCCGAGAGGTCATCAGAGAGGTCATCAGAGAGGCCATCAGAGGTGATCAGGCGGCACTCACCAGCAGCGCGAGCGTGCTCGCATCCATGCGGCCGCCCGAGCGGCGCACGGCGGCGAGCAGGGAGGCGGCGCCGTGGTGGGCGAGCAGCGACGACGCGCCGTGCTGAGCGTCCTGAGCGTCCTGAGCGTCCGCAGCGCCGCCGCCTTCGAGCTCAGAGTTCGAATTCGACTCGAGGCCGGACGCGATGGCAGCTAGGGCGCCGTGCTGGAGCGAGCGCAGCACCTGAGGCACGAAAGAAGGGCAGAGGCACTCAGTGGCACGCCGTCGCACTCACTCGAAGGCCTATCAGTGGCTCTCAGTGGATCGGCGCCGTGCTGGGCACCTCCTGCGCCAGACTGTGCAACGCGAGCCCGTAGGTCGTCGCGCTCTCGTGATCTAGCTCCGACCCCGGCTCGAAGCGGCGCGCTGTGAGGCGTAGGTAGGGCTTCTCCTGCGCGGTGGCGCCCGCCGGCTCAAAGGTCAGCCGCTCGACGCCCTGCACCACGATCACGTACACGGCCGCAGCCGAGAGGCCGCTGCCGCCCGCGCCGGCGCCGACCATGGCCTGCGTGACCGCGCGCACCTCGAGCAGCCGCACCGCCGTGCCGACACGGTGGATGGGCGGCTCTTCGTCGGGCTTGGCGAGCGACACCGCCAAGAGCGCCGCCGACGAGGAACGCGCGAGGTCGTCGAGCGGCCCAAAGGGCTGGCCGAGCGCATCGAGGAGCCGTTCGATGAGCGCGACGGAGGAGCGCTTGCCAACGGCGTACGTGGCGACCTGCATCGGGAAGAGCACGCGGCGCACCGGGAGCACCGAGAACGTTGCCTCCATGGTTGTCCCGCTCCTCAGTGCTTGCAGTAAGCGTCACGCTCGGTCCACGGAAGCAGGAAGTTTTTGTCCAAATTAGGAGGGCAGTCCACATGCAATTGGGGGAACGGGGGAGGGGGGGCAAGTTCAACCCCCCTCTGCACGGGCGACCATGTACCGGTGCCCGACGAGAAGCTTGATAGTGAGCGTTGGTCGAGGGTCGGCAGCGGCGTGCATGCAGACAAGTAAGTCAAAGTCGCAGTGTCCGCAGGCGAGGGAGTTAAAACCCCAGGTGCTTACCCTGCCGGGCAAGTGCAGGTGCAGGTGCTAAGTAGAACATCGATGTGTCTGTCGGGGAGCTGGGCGACTTGTCATCCGCTGGGCTGCCCATCGCATACAGCTGGCCGTCCCATGGATTATTGTTGATTATGCATCGCGCTGTTCTCGCCGCTGCTCTCGCCGCTGCTCTTGCCGCTGCCGCTCCTCCCGCATCCGGCGCCGCTCCCCTCCCCGCCCCCATGAGCCGCTCCCCTCCCCGCCCCCCTCCTCACCGCCCTCGCCCTGCCCCTTGTGGCCATTCTCTTCATCCGCTGTGCAGTCTCCCCCGGGCGCTTCGGCTTTAACTGCGGCTGCGCGTGCACAATGAAGGGGGGGCAGACCCGCCCATTGGCGCTCGTCGTCAGCCCGTCGGTCACGTGCCATGGCTTCTTGCCGTCAATCGTGCCGATCGAGAGGGTGGAACTACCTGAATGGTGGAACTACCTGAAGGCATGTTTGCGTCTTGTGAGCCTCATGGCGCACGCAATGGGCGAGTGCTGGCAAGGCCGGCCCGGAACCCCATTGGGAACCCGGGTTGCCCTGGCAATCACTCTTGCTTGCACGACAAAGCCACCGAACCTCGACGAATCTGGCAAATTGGAAGCATGCGTTCTTGCCCCAAGGTTTCTGTTGAAACTTGAAAGTGACCCCTAGGGAGTCCCACACAAATTTTGCTAGCACCTGTTGAAGCGAGGCCCCTTCAGATGACTGACTCATATGGAGAGCCATGGAGCACCAGTGAGCCATCGCCTGTTCAGCACCAGTGAGCCATCGCCTGTTCAGCCGCGTCTTTACACGGCGGCGGGGGCTTGTTGATCTCACTGCCCTCTATGCCACTCGATGGGTCATCGTTCGACCTGCAAACACGCTTCCAGACAATGATGCCGTTGAAGTCTCTGGCCGATTGGTGCGGTGAGCTGGAACTGCCGCACGCCTGGCGTGCCGCACGCCTGGCGTGCCTGGCACACCTTCGATGGAATCGAGCTCTTTCTTAGCCTCCAGCGCAAACAGCTTGGACCCGTGCTCGATCATCGAGAGCAGCTTCTCGGATGCTGGTCGTCGTTGAAGCGCCGCGCGACCGGGAAGTCAGCATTCACGATGCGCAGCAGCTTGACCGAGTCGGTGACCGTGTTCATGGAGATCCCAACGTCGGTGATGATCTCGATCTGCCAGAACGCCATGGTCTGAGCTCTCCCTGGGCGCCATCACCTCCCACCGATTCGACACGAAGTCGTATGGGTCAAAAGGTGGGCGTCGCCTCACCCTCCCACATCGCACCCACGCAGTAGAGCGTCTGAAAGCTCATACGACGAATCCGCAGCGTACGTGCAGAGGCGCACATGCACATGCACATGCACAGGTGCGAGGGTGAGACGGACCACGGGAGTCTACTGGATCGATCCCACGCGACGCTGGCCCGACGCGCTAACGTGGGGGCAACAGCAGCCCACCTTTGCGCCGACGCAGCCGGAGAGCTTTTTGAGGGTGCTCATGCCTGCGTTCCGCAGAGAGACTCTTGTAGAGTCTCGCTGGGCTTTCCACAGGAAAATTCAATGGTGAAATTACAGGAAAATAGGTCAGCAAATCCTAGAGAGAAGTTCCTGTAAACTTGTCTGTGAACCCACGAAATAACCCACAAAGCAGATCTTCAAAACAAGTGGGGCGACCTTCACGAGGTTCTCGCGACGACGCACATTCGGAGCTCTATGTCGGCGCTTCGGCTGGCGCTGCTGCGGCGCGCGTCGCGAGCAGCGGTGCGGACGGTTCTTGCCAGGTCGCCCGTGGCTGCCCCGCAGGTCCTGTCGCCTGCAGCATTCGCACACCATACGTCCTGCACTTTGCTCCACCGCTCTCTGCTCCACAGCACGCCGGTGCGCTTTGCCGCACTCGCCTCTCCGGATGAGATCACAACGGCCAAGTCAAGCGGCGCCCTGGTGATCGACCTTCGCTCCATGGCTGAGATCGCCGAGGTGCCGGCCGCTCAAGGGGCCGTGCATTGGGACCTCAACGCCGACCCGACCGGTGGCAAGATGTCGATGCCAACCAGCCAGCTCCCCAAAGAGTTGACGACGCCGATCATCATCCACTGACGTTCAGGGGGTGGGCGCGCTGCGACCGCCCACGCGCTGCTTCGGGGCCTAGGCTACACCAACGTACTCAACGGCGGCGGCCCGAATCAGCCGGCGCAATGGACGGCTCTCACCGGTCGGGCGAAGCAGAAGGCAAGCGCCTGACCCTGACATAAGAAGACAGCGACGTAAGCGGAAGCGGGAGGACGGCGCTGAGCGTCTGAGAGGAGAGATTCGCACTTTGAGCTCAAGAAACGCCGAGCGCTAGCGTGGCGCGCGGCCTCGATGAGCACGGCATTTGAGAGATGATGGCCAAGCTTGTACGTCATGACGAGACGGCACTCAGTGCACAAACTCAATTTGGCAGGTGCCGTCTCCGAGAAAGGAAGGCAAGCAAATGCGGCCTCCAGGCAGACTGGAGAAAGAGAGTGAGAGAGCGTTGCTCAAGACGGCAAATAAAAGTACTGAACAGTACGTGAACGAGAAACATAGTGTGCTGCGCTGTGAGCGACGAAGGGCTTTTTGAATACACATGGGTCTCGCCGCACACTCTCCTATTTTGGCTGTTTCTCGACTCACCGCCCGCATGTGTCTCATTTCGAGAGTCCTGCGTTGCTGTTACGTGTTGGTGTGAATCCACGTTTTTGAGATTGCGTTGTACGTGTTGGTGTGTTGTGAATGAATTCGAGGTGTTGCCCTTCACGCATTTGAGTTTGGTTTGTGCGTATTGGTGTGTTGCGTGTTGTGTGTATTCATAATGAATGCAATTCGCATTCACATTCACGTTTCGTGTGGTAGTGGCTGGTCGGTACCTTGTGTGTCGATTCAACTGACCCTTTCTCAATTCACATGAATGCACATCTGACCCACATGTCGCTGCCACCAATCGATGCGAGCTTTTCGTGGTCGGCCAAGGCTTCGCCTGCGCGGGCCGTCGATCCGTCTATTGAGGCGGAGCTGGACGCTCTTCATCTTGAGCTGGGCGTGAAGCGCGGGGCGGCGCTCACAGGCACTGGCACGAAGCCAGAGCTGACAGTGCCGGTGCCGCCGCTTCAGATGGCGGTGCCTGACTCCATCCACGTACACGCAGCGCGCAGGGCGTCGCTCACCCCCGCGACCGTGCTCGCCGACGCGCAGCCCAGCACAAACGCGCCGAGCGAGGCGGACGCGCTCGTTGTCGAGCCCGCCGCTCGCACGGCGGCGGCGGCGGAGCCTTTCGCAACCCTCACGCATGCGGTGCTCGTCGAGCCGCTGCTGAGCGAGACCCAGCGCGCTGCATCGCACTATCTCGATACCGGGCTGGCACCGCCCGATGACCCAACGGCGCTGTGCAGCACGCACTGGCTGCCGCTGGCCGCAGGTTCGTGGCCGGCATCGCCGACCGCCTTGCATGCGCCGCGGCATGTAATCGAAGCCGCGGTGATGGCGGTGGCGCGCGCCGCCGCATCGGCCCGCCCGTCGATGCATGGCGCCGCCGTCACGGGTGTCGAGTGGTGGCTGCAAGAACAATGGCCGGAGGACGCGCCCAAGGAGCATCACACCGACAAGGTGCTCGCCATCTCGCCGAGATCTCGCCGAGATGACGGCGAGCTGGCCGCTGGAGATGCGGGCGAGCTCGCTGGAGATGCGGGCGAGCTCGCTGGAGATGCGGGCGAGCTCGCTGGAGATGCCGCCCGCGACGGCGAGGCCGTGCCTCTCCATCCGCTCCTCTCCACCGTTACCTACCTCTCAACTACAGGCGGCCCTACGGCGGTCTTTATGCAAAGGTTCCGCTCATGACCACTGATGACCACTGATGACCACTGATGACCACTGATGACCACTGATGACCACTGATAGTACCACTGACTGATGACCACTGATGACCACTGATGGTACCACTGACTGATGGCCACTCATGGCCACGCTGATGGCCTCCCTCATCAGGTGCCCTGTTGGCCAGCCGCCCTCGCCAAAGCTTCCCACAGCTGTGGCGCTTGCCTTTCCTACGCCGGGCTCAGTCTTCTTCTTCTCTGGCGACCTGCTGCATTGCGTCTTGCACTCGCCGCCCGCGCCGCTTGCGAGTGTCCCCACAGAGGCCGCGCCACGGCGCACGCTGCTAGTGAACCTGTGGGGAATTCGGCCGCCGGGCGCGGTGGACATGCCGTTGCACTCCCTCGCGCCGCTCAATCTCGGTGGGAATCTCGGTGAGCATCTCGGCGCATCGGACAGCACGCCGTTGCCTTCCAATCTCGGTGAAAATCTCGGTGGTAATCTCGGCGCATGGGACAGCACGCCGTTGCCTTCCCTCTGCCCACCGCTGCCGAGACCGCTCACCACGCCGCCGCTGCCGACGCCGCTGCCGACGCCGCTGCCAACGTCACTTCCCACGCCACCATCATCCACGCCAGCGCTCGTTCTCCGTTGTACTTCTCCCTTCGAGGCCCATTCGGACGCGTGGAGAGAGCAAACTCTACCCGCCGAGCTCGTCGGCGCGGCGCTCGCCGCCATCAGCGCCATCAGCGGCGCCACTCAGCCGCCGCCATCAGCAGCCTTGACGGCCGGCGGGCTACCTCTGCTCTTGGTGGAGTATCCGACGACGGAGCCAACTACGGAGCCGGGGCAAGGTGGACAGGCGCATCCCGACGCTCGTATGCAGCACGTCGCTTGGTGGCACAGCGAGAGTGAATGAGTGCGAGTGTGATGGTATGGACGTTGGACGTTGGACTTGGAGGACGCCCGGTTGCCGGTACGGAGAGGCGCGCCGGCCCACGCCCGCGCGCGAGACTGATCTGTGATCTCGAAATGTTGTACGTCGGCAGTACAAGTTGCGCGCGCGTTGCGGTACGATCTAAATATGACTACTGGTAAATGTCAGCTAGCGACGCGACACGGCGGCAGCGCACGTTCGCGGCCCGGGCGGCGGCACCGACCCTGGCGGGCAAAAGTACGGCCGCTCGACGCCCTGCGCGTCCATGCAGAGGGGCTCGCCCGCATAGCGGCCCCGTGCCCTGTTGTGCGAGCAGCGCGGCGGGTCGTCGAGGATCGTGCGCGGGAAAGCGCCGCCACACCCGGACGAGGCATAGGGCACGCATGCGGCGTATGCAGGATCGCAGAGCGCGCCCGCGTTGCAGCGGCGCATGGCGGTATAGTGCACGGACAAGCCGGAGCGCGGCGCGGGCGAGAAGGCATGTGCGCCGAGCACCGCCGCCACGTCGAGCGCCATCAGCGCGCCTTCGGAATCAAGCCCCAGCCGTTGCTCGAAGCTGTCGCCCTCTCGCTCGGCATCGCGCGCGGAGACGACGGCGACGCGCCAAGGCGCAAGCGCGGCGGCCGCGCGCGGCAGCACCCTGTCGAGATCGTCCGTCGCAACGTAGAGCGTCGCGGCTGGCGGCGGCATCGCCACCGGACTCGTCGGCGACAGCGGCTCACTTGGCTGGGGACCCAAGTGCGAACCCAAGTGCGCCGCAGTAAAGTTGACGAGGCGCGGCAGCCACTCCTCCGCACACTCTGACTTGAACTTGTCGCGGCGCAGCGCGCGCACGTGCGCGGCGAGGTAGTGGCCGCGGCCCAGCCCGCTGCCCGGCGCGCCAGCGTCCGCGTGCGGCCGCGGCAAGACGCGGCGGAGCGCCGCGCGCGCGGCCGCGAGCACATTCGGCTGGTAGCGCAGGCTGCACGGCGCTGGCACCATGCGACTCTCCCACGTGGCGAGCGGGTAGCGGCCCTGCTTGCGCGCGGAGAGCACGTCGAGCATGGAGGAGAAGTGCAGCCAGCGCGCGTGGCCCAGCGTGGCGAGGCGGCGCAGCATTTTGCTCACCGACGTGTAGATATCGGGCGGCTCGACCATCAGCACGCAGCCGTCAGCCGCGGCGCGGTCGTCGGCGCACTGCGGCAGCGTGTGCGCGCGCAGCAGCAGGGTGACGTTGTCCAGCAGCGGCACGGATGTGTGCGCCTGTACGAGCGCCGAGAGCGCCGGGCGCGTGCGGATGAGTTGAAGGCGCTGCTTCTCGGAGGTGTACACGTTGCTGTCGCGGTGCCACACGAGGCGCGGCAGGATGAGCGTGCGATTGAGCAGTTCGGCCGTCGCAAGCGCGAGCGAGAGGTCGCGAAGCTGGTCCGTGTGCCCTCCGCCGGGATCATAGCTGAGCAGTCTGTCGCGCCCAAGTCTGTCCATAGAAAAATAAGGGGGCTTCCAAATCCTTACTATAAAGACGGAGGGTCCTTTTTTTCGTCGGTTTTCCCCACGGACTTCTGACGCACTTCTGTATCACACCTCTGTCTCACGTCGCCTGGGCAATGGGCGACGCTGCAGAGCCTCGTGGCGCGTCGTCCGCCTTCAGCAGGACGTGGCAGCTGATTCTCGCGCCGTGGTCGGAAGCGCAGCGTGCAGCACTGCGTCGCTTTGGCAAC
>Ga0210239_101254_pt1 | contig 20209 bp, 14 predicted proteins | sample ChrtobMetP5a_0mM_FD_155451 | JGI IMG/M metagenome (GOLD analysis project Ga0210239, IMG submission 155451) | Chrysochromulina tobin associated microbial communities from unialgal haptophyte culture, Seattle, Washington, United States - P5a_0mM | ecosystem: Host-associated > Algae > Haptophytes >... | reverse complement strand
GGCGCGATCGCGGAGTTCATCGCGACGATTGGGTTCTTGGGGTTGCCGACGAAGAGCGGCGGCGAGCGCGGCCGGAATTGATTGCATCGGCAACGTGGACATGACTCAACTTTGATGTGCTTTTTTGGGCTTTCTTGTTAACAGCGAAACAGGACACAGTGAAGACCGCAACCGAATCTTAGACACGCTCTGGGAAGCGTTATCTTTGGGCTTTCTTGTTAACAGCGAAACAGGACACAGTGAAGACCAGCAACCGAATCCTAGACACGCTCTGGGAAGCGTTAAGCGGGTAAAGGTTAGAGCAACCGGTGATCTGCGAGCCCACCCGCTCGAAGTGGTGGGGCACAGGCCGGCGCTCCCCGCGTGTCGAAGACTGGTTGCAGATACCCCTCCGTGGCAAGTGGCATGTTGACTCAGGCGCAATGGGCGTGGGAGAGGGGACGCGCGCCGCGAGGCGGGCAGTGTGCCAAGGATAGCGCGACGGCTCCGAGAGAAAAAATAAACTTCATCCTCGCCGTGGCTCGTGCCGGCGAAGGTCAACAAATCCCTCGTCCCTCGCCGATGGTGCCCAGTTGGCACAAAAAAGAAAAAGAAAGGGCAGGTTCGGAGTTGGGGAGGGGCTTCGAGGTCAAGTCCCCGATCGGCCGCCGATCCTCTGAGGGGATCGGTCGGACCGAGTAAAGCCCCGCTCGCTTATCGTCCTACATCCTCCCGTCCCTCGCAGCAGGGCCGTAGATCCAACTCAGATCGGGTTCCTGCGATGCGGGGCTCCAAAAGAAAAAAAAGAAAGGGCAGGTTCGGAGTTGGGGCGGGGCTTCGAGGTCAAGTCCTCGATCGGCCGCTGATCCTCAGGGGATCGGTCGGTCCGAGTTAAGCCCCGCTCGCTTATCGTCCTACGTCCTCCCGCCCCTCGCAGCAGGGCCATCGATCCATCTCAGATCGGGTTCCTACGCCGCGAGGGGGTTGGGCGAGTGGGGGTGCCCAGGGATCACCCTTCCACTATCAGGCCCGACGCGCCTTACCCAGAGGGCCTAGGCCGCGTTGTTGCGTTGCCGCAACAGACAAAGAGAGGAGCCCCGGTACGCACACTCAGGTACGCCCGGGAGTGGTAGTCGTCGTTCGGCGAGGTGTGTCCTGGTCGTCGTCGTCGGAGGTCGGGATCGATGGGGCGGGCGATGCGGGGGGCTGGGCGGTGGCTGGGGTGGCGGTGTGGAGGGTGAGCATGGCGTAGGAGGATCGGATGAGGGTGGCTTGGAAGGAGGCGAGGAAGTGGGCTTTCCGGGTGGCAACGGCGTGGGAGGAAGTGAGGTTGAGGTTGGCGAGGGAGGAAGAGGTGGCGTAGATAGAGTCGATAAAGTGCCAGATGGTGGCGGGGCCGATGCCGCCAAAGGTGGTGATGACCCACGGGAGGAAGAGGCGGCCGCGCGCGGCGGAGCCAGAGGCGTGTTTGGCGGTTTTTTCGGCGGCGCGGGCGGTGATGATGGCGTGGGCGTCAAGGGCGGCGGCAGCGGCATAGGAGGGGAGGAGAGGGCAACTGACGGTGAAGTCGATGGCGGTGGAGTGTTCAGAGGCGAAGGAGGAGAGGACGAGGTCGACTTTGGTGGCGGAATTCTGGGCTCTTTTGTTAACAGTGAAACAGGACACAGTGAGTGATTTGGGCTTTCTGGGCTTACTTGTTAACAGTGAAACGAGACACAGAGAAGAACTGCAACCAAAATCTCTTGGAAACTCAGGAGCTTAAGCGGTGAGAGTTAGAGCAACCGGTGCTCCGCGAGCCCACCCTCAAGGAGTGGGGCGCGGCCGGCGCTCCGTCGATTCCGAGATCCGTTGATAGTCGTCCTCCGCGGCAAGTAGCATGTCGACTCAGGCTCAGGGGGCGGGCGGGGGGTCAAGGATCGCGCGCTGGCGGGCAGTGTGCCAAGGATCGCGCGACGGCTCCGAGTAAAAAAGATAAACCTCATCCTCGCCGTGGCTCGGGCTTACTTGTTAACAGTTGGGCTTTCTTGGGCTTACTTGTTAACAGTGAAACGAGACACAGAGTTTCTTGGGCTTACTTGTTAACAGTTAAACAGGACACAGTGAAGACCAGCAACCGAATCTTAGACACTTCTTTGGGCTTACTTGTTAACAGTGAAACAGGACACAGTGAAGACCAGCAACCGAATCTTATTTGGGCTTTCTTGTTAATTCGTTCCTGTGAACGTTAACACGACAGACGCGACAACCGGTGCTGCGGCACTGTTACTGCCCGCTCAGAATACATCACACACCTTACATGACCCCATATGAGACTAATATGAGACGCGGAGCATGCGCGCGCTGGCGGCGTTGAGGATGGTTTGGGCGTCGGCGGCTTGGATGACGGTGGAGATGTTGGCAACGTGATGCGTGAGGAAGCTGCGGGGGGACGCGCGGCCCTCGCCGTATCGCGTGTTGTCGGTGGCGCCGGGGAGGCGCGTCTGGCGCGCGAGGAGGCGGAGGATGGTCATGAAGGTGTCATGAACGAGGCTGCGAGCGCGCCAGTGGTTTCGCGTTTCGGCGACGAGTAGGGAGACGCCGACGCCTTTGGAGAGGGCGTCGGCGTACTGCCCGTTGTGTGGTCCTGTTTTACTGTATTCATACTGAACTGTTCTGGACCACACAGCGCCCCCCGTACAGAACTATTCGATCCAGTTCTACAGAAAAACAGTGTGTAGAATCAGGGGTTGAATCCAGTACATGTACAGTAAAACAGTGGGTGTAGAATAGCCGGTCTAGAATCTCGCCCTCTCACAAGATGACTTACATGTACATGTAGATGAGACACACACATGCAGACGGAGAGCTGAGAAACAGCCATACAAAGAGAAAGTCCTGTCTTCACGTTTTTGTTTGTCCTCCCCGCAAAACCCCGCGCAAAACTCTCCGGAGAAGTCGAGTCGACGACTCTCTGTGAAAAGTACCGGTAACATTGTGTCCCGGCTCCCCCCGGTGTCGTTTTACCGGAAACATAAAAACTTAATGAAACCTCGACCACGTCCCTCTGGATTAATCCTGTGTTCGGATTGCGTTCTCGTGCGTCCGGATTGTGCTGGTCTCTCGGGCCCCGTGCGCGGGTTTCTCAAAACACGCACGATGCCTTCTTCGCTACACGTCAAGGAGCCATCGAGCATTCCATCGATTCCAAAGAGCCAGCCCACAGACGGCATCACTGGCGGCCTGGCGAGTGCCGAGGCGTCGCTCTTCGCGGTTCAGCGCAGCAATGCCGAGATCGACGTGCAGCGCTCTGTGATCCAGTTTCGCGTGGACTACCTGGCTCAACTGAACACACAGACGACGCTGCTCGCTGGTGCGGCGATCGCCATGTTCTCCTCGCTTGAGCTCGAGGCCATCACCACGCAAGAGGAGCTTTCGGAAGAGGATCTCACCAGCTGGTCGAGCCACACGTTCATCTGCTTTATCTTCATCACCTGCTCGTCCATCTCGCTCGGATCGAGCCTTTGGGTGCTCTACACCTCGAACAACCTCATCAACCTCGCCACCTCCGCGTCGCTCTATGCTCGCCACTTGAAAGATCTGCAGGATGCGGATGCGGTGATTGGCTTGCGCATGACAGAGGTGCGCCAAAGGTATTTCCACGCGTTGCTCGCTCTGATCCCCTCCGTGCTCTCGATGACGATGCGGATCCTCCCCTGGTACGGCTGGATATCCGCGTCACTGATCATCGCCAGGTACCTCGTCCACGGCATCCACGAAGACTATATATCGGAGCACCACCTGATGGAGACGGCGTTCGCGCACCTGCCCATCCACACGCTGCGCCCCGAATGGGCGCTCGAGCGATTCGCGCAGTCGATCTCGAGGTTCATGAACCGGCTGGCTCCGTGGATGGATAGCTACCCCTTCCTCGCGTCGATTTTCAGCGCGACCTTGGGCGAAGGATCTCTTCCGAAGGCCCAGCGCCGGATGAGCCGTGATGAGCCCGACCCAGCTCCGAACACCCTGATCGGCAAGCGCCCGGCGGGCTGGATGTTCAAGACCGCCTCGAACAAGGGCCCCTCTGCGCTTGTAGGCGGGCTCAAGCTCGCCAATGCCGATGGCCAGCCTGACACGGGGGCAATCCTTAAAGCCATCCTTGCAGCGCCCGCTACGACGCCTACGTACCTGCGCTGGTGGACGCTCGAGGGTAAGGTGCTCACGTGCTTCGTGTCGCCCGAGGAGGCGTCGGAGAAAAGTAACGTGAACGAGCGCCTCGTCATCGACCTCTCGCACTATGTGGTCGGAAGAACGGTCGATGCGGCTGGCTACTTCGCGATCGCTCTCATCCCGTATTCGCTCATCGGCATCGACTCCATCGGCAGAATCAAGAGCTCGCCCTGGATCTTACGGAGGAACTCCTCGAAGAAGAACCTCGCCGACATGGAATCCAGTGACGGGGCAGACGACAACGAATCGACCCGTTACAGGAAAGAGTCTAAACGTTATGAGGGCGACTCTTGCCATGCAGGCTCGTCGTATGATTCCTTGGTTGACAAGAGCGATCAGGACCGCTCGTGGTATCTCTTACTTTTGCCTGCCTCTCCCTGCTTGCCCCCTGTTCCTCACCCCAACGTTTTCCCACCGGCTCCTCATCGGCATCCCCTGTTGACCCCTCCCCTTTTGCGCCTCCGTTGCAGGTATTTCTCTGGAGACCCGCCCACTTCCCCCGGCGAGAGGCCCTCGGCCACGGAGGAATGGTACCAGCTACTGACGCGCGTGTGCATGGAGGTGAGCGAGGATGGCGAGCTGCACAAGCCCCGCCATCCCCATCTCGGCCCCGCGGGCGCTCTCAAGAGCCTGTTTAAGGGGGTCAGCACCGCTCTCCATGGCACCGCCACCGTATCCACCTCCGTCGCCGCCACCATCACCCCCTCCCAGACCGCCGCCACCATCTCCGCCGCCACCATCTCCGCCGCCACCGTCACCCCCTCCCAGGCCGCCGCCACCATCATGCCCTCCCACGCCAGAGGGCCAAGCGTTCCAGCTGAGAGCGAGCTTCCGGATGATGAAGTAGCTGCTACGGTACATCGGAGCCGAGGCGCAAGCTTCGATCGAGATCAGATCTTATCTCAAGCTTCGCAGCCTTCGCAGCCACTTCGCAACCAACCGGATCCGGCTCAGACCCTTGCGGACCTTGCGCACGAACTCGGCGTCCTCAGCCGCCATCTCAGTCCACGCGCCCCAGCCACCATCGCCGACACCACCATCACCATCCCCTCCTTGGCCACCGCCACCCTCGCCCCCTCCGCCGCCACCATCACACCCTCCACCGTCCCCGCGTCGTCATGGAGGTCGCGCCTTGCTGGGGCTTTCTTGTCGAGATTTCGTCAAACAACAACGCCCCTCGTGTAAATTTGCCAATTGGACCGCGAATTCGCGTACCCAGCAACACAACAGTGTTGCACGTTACGAACTTCATACGAGTGCGCGATCTATGGGAGTGCAGAGTCAAGCTTCGATTTGACCGGTTGTGCCATGTGATCGTAGCTCGGTGTGCGAGGGTACCCGCGAGAGTGCGACCTGTGGCTCCTTGATGTGTAGCCCGGTCGGCACCGCTACCTGCAATAAAAATAATAGGGGGGATCAACACCTCGGGTCCGGGATGGATTGATACATGTATTACGTCGATCTAGGCACTCGAGGGAAGAGAAAAAAAGGGCCCTCCGGGAATCGAACCCGGGATCTGTTGATCTGCAGTCAACCGCCTTGCCGCTTGGCCAAGGACCCTCGTTGACAACATGTAAGCTAAACATTTTTGGGACTTATAAGAACTGACACTTAAGGAAACTTTCCGCAAGAACTTAGCTTCCATAATGGCCTTCGCACTGTCTACAGTTCACGCTGTACCCAGCGACTGGTACAGCGATCAGCCGGTGTCGGTTAATAGACGCCAAGGTGTGGGGGAGCTAATCAGCAGTCGAAGTGTGCAAAAAACTTCCCCCTCACGCGCTTGCATAGTCTCCTCTGCTCGCGAGTCGGAGCACCCCCTCCTTTTCATGGTGTTTCGTCGTTCGCCTGTCGCTTCGACGCCTCCGAGCCTCGAGCGGCGCTGCGACGCAGCAAATCGCCCCGCCGACGCGCGCCCCGGCCGGCCGCGGGCCCACCGACGCGCGCCATAGCCGGCGCGCGCGCGCGCGCGCAGTCACCATGGCCACCGTGCGGCCACCGTAACTCTTCAATCACAGAGACTGGTGTTGACAGAAATGGAAGATCAGCCTAGGGCTGCTCGGCGCGCCGAGGACGAGGCGCGCGTGGTTTTCCTTTAGGTACTGCTGCCACGCCGCGCTGCCACGCATGCTCCTCGCACCTTTTCCTATCTTATGGGCCTCCTCACCGATGTCCGCACCGAAGATGAGCTCCTTCATGAGCTCCAGGGCCTTTGCCTCGCTCTCGACGAGGATGTGGTGGGCCCGGGCGCGAGCGTCCGTCGGGGCTCAGATGCGCCACGAGCCCCACGAGGCTGCGGCGACAGCAGCGCCGCCGACCGAGGCGACAGCATCGCCGCCCGCCTCCTCGACACCCGCGGTGCCTGTATCGCTCACCACAAGGGTGTCCTGCTGGCGCAATCGAAGCTCGAGATCTCGGACGACTGACACAGTCTCATGAGTGGCAGAGATCTCAGCGAAAAACTCGTCTTTGAGACGGTCAGCCCGACAGCCTACACGACTCAAGAGGTCGGGCCACAAGTCAGCAACGACTTCGAACAGCACGACTCCAGCGGTCCTACCATCATGGCCGAAGATGTCATAGACGAGGTCACCGACTATACAAAATCCACTTCACCATCTGCGACTTCTACCCCGCATGAACTCACACCTCGTGGCTCCATGCGCGCCACGCTCATGAGGATCGGTGCCAAGGTGGAGCCTGAGGCCGATGACGAGGCATCGCTACGGGGGGCTTTGCGGCTCGCGCTTCTGGATTCTGAGAGAGTCAAAATGCCACTGCTGCGCGGCGTGCTCTTCGAGCGTGGAGGCACGTGCAAGGGCTGCATCGAACGTACAGAGTACGTCGAGGCCATCTTCAGCAGCCTGCACAAGCCGCTGGTCGGTCGGCACGGGCTGCCGCTCTTCTTGTACGACGCGCCGCTCTTTCCGCACACTCTGATGGGGCTCAATCTCTACGCGCCGCTTCAAGCTCGTCAAGCACTGGGCAGAGCAGTGCGCCGGCTGCCCGGAGCCGCTGCACTACGCGGATGTCACCTATTTGCCCGACACAGACGACTCAGAGCCAGACGACTCGTGGCCGCACCTGGTCAAAACGTCGTTGAAGCTCCACCATCAAATCACGTCCACCGAAGTGCAGAGGCAGCTTGAGGCGCAGCTAGGCGCCATGCCTCGAACCAAAAGTGCGAGCCCGACGGTGCGCGAGCACGGGTACGCGATCTCCATGTGGCTCGCGGGTGCGTGCTCCGCACTGAGCCCCGCGTGCAGGGCCGAGGCCACGCAGTTGCTGACGACCACGTCAACACGCGATCGGCTCGAAAGGATCATCAAGGCATACAGGAGCATGCAGGCGAAGGAGGCATCGCGAGGTCAACGTGCAGAATTTGGCGTTCGGCGACCAAATGTTTGAGCAGGGATACAGTACACTGCGTTGTGTTCAAGCGTGTATTTCCTATTTTAGTATTAGTAGAACGCACGTTTGTGACGCCCGAAGGATGGCAGGGGGACCTCGCTGAGGTGACCTCGACCTCCGGGACGGACCTGGTGTAACCAAAGGGCAATGAGCCCGTTATCGCTTGCGCGCCGCGCGGATCGGATGCAGCCCACTGCAGCAGCACACTACGCTGGCAGTCGTCACGCTGCTCGCTTCGGCTTGGAACAAACCCTACTCTCGGACAATGCCGGCCGCGACGCCGAGTAGGAATAGTGGAATACCCTCGGCGAGTTGCGAGAGACGCGAGAAACGAGAATGACCAATGAGCCGCGTCATATCGCGGGGCCGTCTCCTCTATCCGCTTGTAATCATTGGCTTGAGACGGTGTGGTGAGTGTGGGGGGACCGCGACGAACCTGACTGACTGACTGAATGGCTGTGAATTAGGATTCCTAGTGTATTGTATTGTATTGTTTTCAGGCTGTGCTGCTTACGTGTTGTGTGTATTAACATGAACGAAACCTCTCGAAACGCCATTGTGGTCGTGACCAGGTCGTCGCTCTCTCGCTCTCGCGGCGCAGCATTGGATCCAACATCGCAGGACGACCGTGGGCCGCTGCCGCTTGCAACAATAAATCAGCGTGCTGCAACCACGTCTTCCTCCCAGAAATCCCCGAGGAGCGTGGACGCCGCCGAAAGGCAGCCTCTTGCGGCCGAGGAGGAAGATGGCAACCGTTTGAGTGAAGATGATTCTGCTCCGATGAAGCCCGAGGTCGTCTCCACGCCGAAGAGGAAAGGGCCCGAGGGCGGCTCGCCGTTGTTGCTTGCCTTTTGTTTCTTCGGTCTGCAGATATCATACCTGACGTGGGGCTACGTGCAGGAAAAGGTGATGACTACGGAGTACACGACTGGCAAGTTCCCATCTGCCACATTCTGCGTCTTCTCGAACCGCCTCATAGCCATCATTGTGGCTCTGGCGGCGATGTTGTACCAGCACGGCAGCGCACGTGTACCGGCTCCTCTCTGGGCGTTTGCGCCGTGCAGCCTCTCAAACTCGCTCTCGTCGTACGCACAGTACCAGGCGTTGCGCTATGTCTCCTTCTCGCTGCAAACGCTCTCCAAATCCACCAAAGTCATCCCGGTGATGCTGATGGGCAAGCTCCTGAACAAGAAGTCGTACCCATGGCGGGATTACGGCGAGGCCGCCCTCATCTCTATCGGCGTCTCGCTCTTCTCCTTCTCCGAGTCGAAGCCGAAAGGGTCGCACACCACCGAGCTGCTCGGCGTGCTGCTCCTCGTCATGTATGTCACCGCCGACTCGTTCACCTCTCAGTGGCAGTCGCGCGTGTACAAGGCGAATCCAAACGTGGACCAGTTTCAGATGATGTTTGCGGTCAATATGTGGTCGCTCGCTATGACCTTCATCACTCTCGTGGCCTCGTCTGAGCTTTTCGTCTCGCTCAAGTTCCTCTCAGACAATCCGGCGGCGATCACGGACCAGATGATCATCTCAGCGACATCGGCCACCGGGCAGCTCTTCATCTACTTCACCATCCGTCGATTTGGCCCCATCACCTTCACCATCATCATGACCACTCGCCAGATCTTCTCGATGGTCCTCTCTGCCTTCGCGTTTGGCCACACGATCCATGCGCTCGGTGGGGTCGGAGCGCTCATGGTCTTTGCAGTGGTCTTTGTGCGCGCTCGCCGTGGCGGCGGCGACTAAAGGGCCGGCGCCCGCTTGCCCGCGAAGATGGAGTGAGGCGGGCCATGCGGGACTGTTTGGACGGACCGCAGCATGTGCGGGCCGTGCGCGCCCGATGCGCGGCGAAAGTCGGTCGACCCAACAACACATCCGCTTGTGATCGTCTGATCTGACCGAGAATCTGTGAGCATCTTGCTCTCTCTGCGCGGGCGTGTGTCGCGGGACGCGGGCGCGAGCGCCCCCCGTGTCGGCCGTGTGGCGTGGGGCCCACAGCCGCGGGCGGGAACCCACCCCGGGCGGGGGCGGGACGTATTGATACTCGCGGCACGATTCTTTGCGTCGCTGCGGTGCATTCATGATTCAAATTTCGATTTCCCACCCCTAAATATCCAGCACACGACCCATCACCCCATGGTTACGCTGCCCTGCGTTACGGAATTAACTGCTCGTCAGCTCTGGTATCCGGGTCGCGAGGGCCCCCGGGCCCGGCGCGAGAGCGGTGCGCCCGGTGCCATAGTGCATAGACGCGAGCCCGCGCGGACGCGTCTCAGTTTCACAGTCAGTTTCGTCGCGGTCCGGTTTGTTATCGTAAACATGTAAACGGTTTTGACGAATCATGACGAATTGCAAGAAATTGAATCGACGTGCCCCATTCCACCGTAACCATGCACCGCCAGCTCCGTCTCAGCGTTCAGCACAACCATGGTTCGTGTGCGACGCGCAGCTGGGGCGGCATCTGGCGTCTGGGCGGGCCGTATCTGTATATATGTATATATGGTGGGGCGCGTTCGGCATAGAATCTGCGCCCGGGTATGCACGCCGTATACACGGCGAGGACGGTCGGCTTCACGTGCCCAGTACTACCGTAGCGCCCTCGTGGGCGAACTGCTTTCTAAGGGCGCGCACTCGGCGACCGTCTTGAGCACGCGCTTGAAGGTGCGCACGTACGAGCCCTCGACCGACTTGTTCTCGGAGATGATGAGATCCGTCGAGCGGTCGTATTTCTTGGTGATCGTCGAGCGCGAGCTCTCGATGCCATTGCAGTAGGTCACCTGCTCGAGCACCAAATGACTGCCGCCCACAGCGCCCACCGCAGGCACCCATTGCATCGTGAGCACGATCTTGGCACCGATCGCTTGCACCGTCAGCGACGCGCCGTTGACGCATTTGATCTGCTGCTTGCCTTGGCCGGGCACCACACTCGTGTAGAGCAGGTCGCCTTCTTCATCGATTGTGAAGGTCATGTTGAGTCGTACGCTGAGCGCGAGCTTGCGGATGGGCCACGAGTAGCCCTGCGTCTTCAGGATCGTCTCGAGCTTCTCCGCCTCGAGGCTCCCCTGCTCCCACGTACCCAAATATGGATGCGCTGCGAATCGGGACTGAGCGAAGCCATCCTTGCTGCTGCGGCCATCCTTGCTGCTGCTGCTGCTGCCGCCACGCGGCGTGAGCGAGGCCTGCAAGCTCTGGAAGCCGCGCTCGAGCAGGCTCTGGGAGCGCACGGGGCCCTCGGAGTATTGCACGACCCGTGCGACCGCCAGGCGCTCGTCGTACGGGATGTTCTCATTGGAGAGCACGCGTTTGATCGCGGGCGCGCTCGGCGCAAGCCTTCCCTCTGCCGCCTTGACAGCGCTCGCCACATCCGCAGGCTCGACCTCGAGCGGCTGAGGCGGCCGGGGTGGCGGCGGCGCGTCATGTTCGAGCAGCAGCCCGAAGCCGCTGATCACCATCAGCGCGAGGATCAGCGGCAGAGGTCCGCTCCCGGCCGATCCTTCCACGCCCGTGCCAGGTGGTTTGGCATAGTTGACGGCTGTGGTGAGCGCCTGGCCGAACAGGTGGCAGCTGAGCGCGAGCTTCTTGGACGGAATGTCGTCCGAGAGTAGCGCGAAGGCGCACAGCATCGCATTCAGCGCCATGCCGCACGCTCCGAAGACTCCGGTCACGTGCACTATCAGCCGCTCGATTTCGAGCGGCACTGGCGCCGGGCGTCCGCTGCTAGCCTTGGGCATGAATCGCGCGTAGTCGAAGCCGAGGGAGGCCAGGTTCCCGTCGGCAAATACCACGTGCGGCAGCCAGAAGAGGCTGAAGAAGGCGGCGACGAAGAGCATCACGACGTCAATTCGCAGGAGCGCCGGCATGTGTTAAGCGCAATAGTGAGAAAGGCAGTGCATGTTAATAGGCCCGGCGTAATACTGTCTCAATCATCAGACTTCATGTTTTCCTGGGATTTCTCTTCACTGCTCGTTGGCTCCTGTCACTGTCCACGAATCGCGACTATCCGGAACGCAACATGGCGTTGCTCGGAGAAGGCGACGAGCGCTGGATCGTCAAGGAGCGCGCGGACGGCGCGAACTGCAACAATTGGCACTGGACGACCAAGGACGTCTCGGCGCACGTCAAGGAGCAGCTCAACGAGGCGGTCAAGGGAAACATCTTCCCGGCCGACGGCCCGCTCTCCAATATTGAGATCAAGAGCTGCGAGACGACGGGTGAGGCATCGGTAAACAACCGCAAGGCACGCACCTTCATCATCTACCAGCTCGAGATGAAGCTCAAATGGAAGGGAGATCTCGTAGGCGAGGACGGCGCAACAAAAGAGTCAGCGTCTGGCTCGCTCAGGCTTCCCGACGTGAGCGCCGAGAGCCTCGACGACCTCGAGGTCGAGTTCGAGACCCAGAGCCGCGGTTCAGCGCTCTCGGAGGCGATGCGTAAGCAGGGCGTCAGCTGCGTCAAGGCAGCCGTGGTCGCCAAGATGAAGGAGCTGCAGGCAGAGGTGACTGCAGAGGCAGCCAGACAGAAGCCTCTTCCGGCGGCGGGTGGCCGCATGTACGCGACGCCGTCCGTGCCCGTGCCGATGCCGCAGCCGATATCAGTGGGGCCGGCCCCCGCCGCCACCGCACCTGCGGCGCTGCCCACGGCGCCGCCGCCCAAGCCACCGCCCAAGCAACTCGAGCCGTCAGAGGACGACGATGAGGAGCTGCCGCCGCTCAAGATGCGAGAGGTGCTCAAGCAGCTGCGCAACAACCCGAGCACGACCAGGGCGCTGAAGCTGAGCAATCTGGCCGTGAGCGACGTGCACCTCAGGGCGCTGCTCGAGGCGCTCAGCCACTCGCAGGTCTCAGGAGTCGAAGAGATCGACCTGACCTTCAACAAGCTGACGGACGCAGGTGTGCACGTGCTGCTAAAGGCGCTCGCGGGCGGCACGGCGCTCGAGCTGACGAAGCTATACCTCGGCGGCAACAAGGTGTCCGTCGCCGGCATGGCGCTCAGCCAATCGCTCAAGCAGCAGCGCCCCGACCTACTCGTGACTTGGCACGAGCAGCTACCCGGGGGCAAGTCGATGTGCACTGTTGGCACCGTGTATGCCGCGTCGCCCGCGATGCAGGCAGGGCTGTGCCAGGGCGACTCGATCATCGCCTTTGGCCCCGTCCAGGCGGACGGGTACAAAGGCGTCTCCGAGTCGATCGTCCCCGTAGTCAAGGCGAGCGTGGGCAAGCCGATCGACGTCATCGTCGTGCGTATGAGCGATAAGGATCAGCAAGTGAAGCAGCTGCAGCTCACGCTCACGCCCCAAAAGTGGTCAGGGGCGGGTCTGCTGGGCTGCATCCTCAAGTGAGGCGTCCGTCCGCACGAGAGGCGCCCACACCCACATACGAGTAGGAAAGAGAGCTTGCGAGCAGCGGGAAGTTAGCGCACAGGCTCGGCGCGGACCTCGCGGGGGGTCGAGCGGTCGACTTTCATTGGCCATGTCACGCTTTTGGGCGCGGTATTTGCGACGCTTGACCGTGGATGAGGGGAAGAGAGACTTCTGACTTGTCCGTAATTCTATAGAAACGGCACGCGACTAACCGTATCAATGATCGTAATTCAACAACGAACGTCCTCTCCGCCGTCGCCGACTCTCCCGTCTCCGCCGGCGCCGCACTCGCCTCTCCTGAATCGTGAGACGTTACACCGTCGTCGAGACCGCCGCGTTTCTCGGGCCCGCGCCGTCCGCCGCGGACACGTGTCCGCCACGCTGTTCAAAGCCTATGAGGTAATTACCTGAGTAGTGGGCTAGGTCCCCCTTTAGGTCAAAAAAGTGCGCCGCTCCGCGCGCCCTTCGCGGCTCGCGGGTGGTCGCACACAGCATCACAGGGCATCCCAGAAATGGCCCATCTCTGTGAGTCCGCCATAAATTGAGGATGGCCAGATCAGATCTTGTAAAACGCTTCCGCAGCGCCGGCGAAGAGGAGCACCTTGTCCTCTTCGCTTCTGTCCGCCACCCAGCTCTCAAACTTGCCATACAGCTCGGGCATCTCGGGCCCAGTGTCGCTCTTGCCGTCCGAGTCTGAGCCCGCGGCGGAGATGTGAAAGTTGGACGCGAACATACAGCGCGCGGGGCCGAAGAGCTCGATGGTCTCGAGCACGAGGCTCTTCAGCAGCGCTTCCTTGGCAGCGTCCGCGTGCCACCCCGGCACCGCGTAGCCTAGCATCGAGAGCTTCACACACACCTGCGGCAGCGCCGCCATCAGCTTCATACCCTGGCGCCACTCGGTGATCTTGGCCGTATCTTCGGCACTGCCGTCGGCCAGCAGGTGACGTGGCTTCCCCATGTGGTCGATAACCACAGGCACCATCGGGTACTTGGCACACAGAGCTGCGGCCGCAGGCAGCTGCTCGGGCGCGCACTGCAGGTCGAAGCTGAGACCGCGAACCGCGAGGGCGGCAAAGCCCTTCTCAAAGGCGGGTGCCACGGCAGGATCGCGCAGGTAGTCGACACCGCCGCCGCCGCCGTGGCGCACCATGTTAGGATGCGTCGCATTGTTGCCCCCGTCGAACGGACCGGCATAGTCGATGATGTAGCGGTTGCCGCGCAGGCGCGGGCACTTGGCCTTGATTTCATCCAGTTGAGCCTCAGCGTCCTCGTCGGCAAGATTGACGCCCGCGACGATGGCCGCAACGTTGCACCTGCCCGCATCTGCGAGGCCTTCGACCCACAGAGCCTCGCCGATCGCGCTGTCACACATGGCCTCGACGTGCACAGTCTTGCGAATCGGGAGTCCAGCGGAATGCTCGGCGTACTGCTCGGGTAAGTAGGCTGGGCAGCCAAACGAGCCGAGAAACTTGTTGAACGGGTTATTGGGCGGGTCGAAGAAGTGGAAGTGCGCGTCAACAACATTTCTTGACATCGCTCGGATCGAACATGTCGTGCGGAATTCACGAATTCTGCATGGGGTTGAACTTCTCAGCCGGTAAAAAGACACCGGGGGAAACTTCTCCCGGTACATGTACATATATCATTCGTCTGGCCGCCGCACGGGGTCTGAGAGACTCTACGGTACCGGCACAGGACCTAGCGGCAAAAATTGTGCCAACCAGCGTGGATTTGCAGGATCGCCCTTTTGGCGTTCGACGCCGAGGAGACTTGACGCTGTCGCGCCGCCATGCGCGGCACTGATCAAGTTGTGCGCGGGGTCGATTGCAGGCGCCGCCGCTTCGTCTGCGGGTGGCGCCGCGTTGGTAGCTGGCGCGGGTGCCGACTCTGCCAGCGCCGTCTCAAATGACGCGCGCTCCGCTGCCGCCTCCTGCTTGCCGTCGGCGGACCCCTGATCTCCCTCCTGCCCCTCCCCCATCCTCCCCACGTGTGCCTCGTCCCGTCGCAGCGACAGTGCCATCGCGAGCATTCCCCCGCTGATGCCTGGACCCGACTCACTGCGCGCCGACTTGAGCGTCGCGAAGGTGGGCGGGTCGGCGGCGCCGGTGGCCTCCTCAGCGAGACGGAGTGTCTCCTTGAGCTTCTTGGCACGCAGCGACAGGGCCTCGGCACGTCGAGGCGGCGCCACCGGTGCCGCTTCCTTGGCGGCGCATTCGGCGCACATGGCGGCCTGATGCCAGCCGGGTATGGTTCCTCGAAGGGGCGTGATCGAATTGGACGTGCCGCCGTCGCCGCCAGCATCGGTGCGCACGATCAGGCGAGGCGAGGCGAGGCGAGCGGTAGCGGACGCCGTCGCGGTCGTCGGGCGCAGGCTCGAGGGCAGCGTCTTCGCGCGCTCGGAGGTCAAGATCGCGGGCAGCAGCGCATTCTGAGGGCGCAGCAACTCTTCAAGAACGTCGTCCTCGGCCTCGGGGTCGTCATGGGCGTCAGGCGCGCCCTCGCCAGAGTAGACCTCCATGGCGCGGTACGCGGACATGTCACGCGCGGGCTGCAGCGCAAGGTTCCGCGGCTCGGTGCGCCCGCATCCACGGCAGATGAAGTAGCGTGAGCATAAGAGGTTGAGGCCGGGCACTTTCTCCGAGGAGCCCCTCGAGCCACGTGCACTCGAGATCATGGCGCTCTCCGAGGAGCTCTTCGACGAGCCACGGCCGCTCTTGGGCTGCGCCTGAAGCAGGGCGAGGCGCACCGGCTCGCGCGGTGGCGCGGCGGTCGCCTCCTGAGGCAGCTCGGCCGCCTTCATCGACGCGGGGAAGGCATATGCGGGGAAGGCTTCGTCTCCCGCGGCACTTCCAGCCCAGAGGAGCACGACTTTGTCGCCGCCGAGCAGCTTGAAGTCGGCGCAGATGTGCACTTCCTCCCGCGGTGTGTTCTTACCGGCGATGCGGCTCGCCAACCCCTCGCACACCTCTGTCGCCTTCCGCACGGCCGCCTCAGGAACGTGTCGTTCCTTCTCCGAGTAGTACATGACGGGACCGTGAGTGGACAGGCGCTGGTACGCGGGCACGACCGTGTGTGACGAGCCGGCCTGCAGCGGTGCCATCGCACTGCGCAGCTCGTACTGGCTCACCTGCGCGCGCCAGTCGAAGCGCAGAACCGCCTCGCGCTCGCCACGATTCCGCACGTACTTGACGACCGCTTGCAGCTCATGGCGCCGCTGGGCGTCGTCAACATCGAGGAGCCAGCGCAGCGGCCCACGCTCGAGCGCGGCCACCGAAGAGCCCATCCGGCCTCGAAGGTCCATGAGGCCATCCGGCCCAAAGACGGCGAGCGCCACAACCTCGCCCGGATCGTTTTCCAGAGGAACGTTCGCGGATGGTAGCGGATTGCCAGCGCACAGGCGCTTCGAGAGCTCGGCGACGCTGAGGCTCTTTTTTTGCTTGCGCTTCACCGTGCCGTCTTTCGCCGTGAAGTACCAGGCACGCACGAAACCGTGCCGGAAGAAGGCGACCTCCGCGATTGGACTGCCGCGCCAACCAAGGGCAGGGCCGTCTTCAGCATCAGCGGCGTCTGCTGTGGATTGCCAGAGCATCTGCAGGAACTCCCAGTAGGAGCCCTCGGGATTTGTGGGTGTCATGTCCATGGTGTCGGGTGCTCGATGCGCTCAGGTGACTGATGGCAGTCGATGCGCTCGGATGCGCTCGGATGCGCTCGCTCGTCGCTCAAGTGTGCGATGTTGTGCCTCCGTTGCCTGTGTGTTCAAGAGCCCACTGGAGCCGAGCGTTCGACCAGAACGCACCGAAACAACGCGCCGCACATTCTAAATGAAGAATCTGAACGGTGTTCGCCCATCTACGGACGGCTACTATTCTCCAGCTACATGTAAAGCACGTGCTAAGTGCGTTCACATGCGTTCCACATGTGGAGTCGAGCTGCAGCATGTAAAAGCTCAAGCTCGAAAACTCGAGGAGCGTCTGAAACGCTCGACAGCTTCCGCCATCATGGACTCGTCGTCGGCGGCCCATTTGGGATGAAAGGCCTCCAAGGTCTTCCGTCTCTGCCCTTCCCCAGCAGGAATGAGCGTGAGGTCGCGGGCATGAGCGAGCCAGTGGGGAAGGGGAGTACGGTCCCAGAGCTCGGAGAAGGAATCTCGTGGAGACTGGGCAGCTGCTGCGAAAGCATGAGCAGGAGCTGGGCCCAGGATAGCGTTGCACTCTTCCTGCGACCGTCGCATCGCACGATTCAAGCTTGTGGGCAAAGACTTGGCTTGGCCCACAGTTTGAGAATCGTCGGTTGTCAGGGCAACCGCTTCTGCGGACACCAGCTCGGCAGTTACGCGAATGAGCTGCTCGCGTGCAGCATCCCGCTGCGCCCTGAGCACCGAGCACGTCATGGTGAGCTGGCCATTATTATATCGAAGCTTTCCATTCTCGGCTTCGAGTTGTGCAAGACGCTCCAGCATCAGTGCTGTGCTCGAATCTTCGATAGTATCGCTCCTGCCCATGTCTCGCCGCGCACGAAGTCTCAGCTCTTACAAGACGGCGTCGCGTTTCGCGACGTTCGCCGCGCGGGTCGGCTCCAAATCGCGTCGCGGTAGATAAGGCCGCGGATTTCGTCATGTTTTGTTCGAACGAGAGCGGACTAAACTTCCCCTGTTTCCTTGGAAGTTACATATTGGCTGCACGCGCACGTGAGTGGATGGATCAACCGTACGGGTATGGGCGTTTTGCGCAGGCTTCCGGTCGATGTCAACTTCCGCGGTCGATGATTCTTGATTCTTCCCCACCCCCGTTGGAACACCGGGAGGGAAGCCTCTGAGATTAACCGCCCGCGTGAAAATAGCGCGCGCGCGACCCGATAGGTTTTGGCCGGCTTTTTTTGCGTGTCCGTCTGTGTGTCTGTCTGTCCGTGTGCCAGTCTGTCGTCCCAAATTTGGGAGCACAAAAGCGGGCGCTTCAAGCTCCTTCGAACGGCGTCCCAAATTTCTCCACCGGCCGAAGAGGCTTCCATGTGACAGCGCCTCGGCTGGCGCTGCTACGCAGCAAATCGCGCCGCCGACGCGCGCCCCGGCCGGCCGCGGGCCCACCGACGCATGCCATGGCCGGCACGCGCGCTCGCGCAGTCACCATGGCCACCGTGCGGCCACCGTCACTCCTGAATCACTCCAGGCAGCAGCCAAGCTGCCGTGCGCCACGACTCTGTCGTCTCTCGACGCCGCCGTCGTCACGCGACGGCGGCATCGAGTGACTTCTTTTGCGTTCCCTTCGGGGGGGGGCGCCAATAGGCGCGTCTCGACACCTTCGACTCGCCCTCTGCGACGACGCGGCCCGCGCCGAGCAGAATGCATCTACGGCTCCGAGTGCGAGGACTGTGTCCCACATGCGTGCCGGCCGCCGCCCCCGATGGCGATCTGCATCAAGGACTGCATGATCGGAATGCCCTCGTACGCCTCGGACGGCGATTGCGACGGCGGCGGCCCTGGCGCCCAGGAGCTCGTCACGCGGCTGTGCCGCATGCGGCCCGCGCTTCCCGCCTCCTCCGCCCATCTGCGCCGAGACGCCGACGACGACGCAAGGGGTTTCGCAGGTTGTGCTACTGGGCTTCCGACGACGGCGGCCCCGGCTCGGAGTTCCGCCCGGCCCCGGGCCGTCACATGTGGTAAGGAGAAAGTTTAGTGAAAGTGTTTGTAGGAAACCTCAACGTCTTAAGTAAGAGCCGCCTCTCAACCTCCGAATACGCGAAACGACAAAGGGGGTGGGGAAGCCGGCGGTAGGAAGGTCGGAGGTACCAACCCAAAGGGACAGACCAACCCAAAGTTGTCTCAGTGAGGCACGATTCCCGCCTCAGTGAGTCGTTAAAACCGTCTCACTGAGGCGGGGAAATCCGACTCACTGAGGCGGAAAACTGTCTCACTGAGTGGGAAAACTCTCTCAGTGAGCCGGAATTCTGTCTCAGTGAGGCGGAATTCCGTCTCACTGAGCCGACTTTCCGACTCACTGAGACGCATCACGTGGCTCAGTGAGCCGACTCACTGAGTCGGCTTTCGTGCTATGTGGCATGTGGAGCGCGCCTCAGTGAGCCACGCAGGCACCCGCACAGGGATCCTGATCCTCGTATCCTTGATCTTCTCATCACATGTCGATGGCTGCGCTGGAGCCATCCGACGCTGCGCCGCCGCGCCGGGTGGAGCGCGGCGGGTATAGCGAAGTGGACGTGCGCAAGGCGCTCTTGTACCTGCTCGCGCATGTCGAGCAGGGCATTGCGCCGCCGACCCCGTGGTTCGTCGCACACAAGAAGCTCGGGGTGCCCGCCATGTACGAGCCGGTACGCGCGTGTGTGCTGTCCTTCCGTGTGCGGACCTGCGGCGGCGACGCCCATCCGGGTGCTGCCCTGCGCCACCCCTGCCGTGGCGCGCGCGCGCGCTTTTCGTGCGTGTGGGCCCGCCCCAACCCGTGTGCTGAAGCGCTCGTTGCTCTCGGGCACGCCTGCGCACAGCTCAAGAACGCGTGGGCGGCGATCGAGAAGATGTCAGCCGACGCGCGGCGCGCCGCGATCGCCGCGTACGAGCTGCCGCGAAAGGGCGGCGCGAAGAGCAGCATCAAGATCTTCAGCGACGACGAGGAGGTCACGCAGCTGCTGCTCGACGGCTGCAAAGGCCGCATCGCTAGCATGTCGGGCTCGATGCCGGTGTAAGGCTACTAAATAAGGTGTTAGTAAGGTGTCGCCGGTGTTCTAGCATTATTCTCTTCGTTGTAGTAATCAACGTTGTAGTAATAGCATACAGACTCTCGTCATACTCTCATCACAGGGTCCGTTAACGGGTCTCGTAGCAGGTTGGGCGGCTCACATGGCGGATGCCACGCATGCCAGCACGCCAGCACGCGCACGACATGAGGCGACCACATGGTGTGTGGATCTCGGGTGCATCTTTCGCACCGCGAGCTCGAGCCGAAGTGACTGTAGGCTGTCCGATAGCAACGTAGATCGCCTCGGAGTGCTCGGCACGCCGCTCTATGCACCTGTAGCCCACCAGCTCAGGCACATCACACTACACGGCTGACGGGATGAGGCGACCACAGTGTGTGTGGATCTTGGGTGCCTCTGTCGCACCGCGAGCTCGAAACGGGGCTACTGTAGGCTGTCCAATAGCAAAGTAGAGCGCCTCGACATGCTCGGCACGCCCACTCGTGCACGCGTAGCCCACAGGCAAATTTCGACATTCTTGCAAACAGAGCTTGCTCGCGTGCGCGTTGGTGA
>Ga0210239_101249_pt1 | contig 20273 bp, 16 predicted proteins | sample ChrtobMetP5a_0mM_FD_155451 | JGI IMG/M metagenome (GOLD analysis project Ga0210239, IMG submission 155451) | Chrysochromulina tobin associated microbial communities from unialgal haptophyte culture, Seattle, Washington, United States - P5a_0mM | ecosystem: Host-associated > Algae > Haptophytes >... | reverse complement strand
TCACATGCTTTTGACGCAGCATCTCGGCATTGCTCAGCTCCTCTGCGCGGATCTGGCATCTGCGACATGATCTGCGATCTGCTCACGCCGCGCGAGCTCCATCAGTGCAGGGGCGGGCTTCACCTTAAAACATGTTCATGCACAAGTTGCCGTGTCGCGCATGCTTTTATTACGTGGCGTTAAGCCGTATTGTCTACTGAGCATGCGGACCTATTAAGGACTTCGGTCTATCCGGCCCGGTATCCGTCTTGCGTTATTATAAACGAACAGTATCAGTAACAAAAAGCCTGTATTATCCGAATATGAGTAGACTTTAGTTCACGTGCGATCTACACCACCGCGGCGCTATCGCGCCGCGGGGCTCGTCTAGTTTTTGTATAGAGAGACGAAAAGAAAAGCGGGTCCCCACAGCCCTCGCCCCCTGGGCCCATATCTTTTGCAGTCCATTGCTGTGCGCGCGCGCCGGGTCGAGAGGTACGTGACAGAGACGCCATGGCGTGCTCATGTTAGCGCTGGCCCTCATCTGGCGTGCGCGCTGGCCCTTACGGCCAACTCGGGAGCCCGGCCGGGAGGCAGCCCTCGTCGAGCATGGAATTGGCCCTTGAGTCGAAGCGCCCTCGCGGAGCATGGCATGCTTCGCACCTTTGGGGACTCGGGGGTCTGACAATTTCGCTCCGATTGCGTGTCAGGGAACTCGTCGGCCGACCCTCGCGCGCCGCTGACACCGCGCAGAACACATGGGCTGGTTCGGTCCCTCCAAGACCGAGAAATTGTATAAGGCCGCACAGGACGGCGACGAGGCGGAGCTCACGCGGCTGATCGAGCGTGGAGGGAACGTCAACTGGCACAATCCTGATGATGTGCGCCGCCGCATGTGCCTCGCGTGGGCGCCCGCGTCCTCGCCGCCTCTGGTGCTTTCGCCGCCGCGCTCGCCCGAGACGGCGTCATCTCCCCAGAGCTCGCTGTACCGCGCGCGGCCGCGCAGCCGCCGAGCTTGGCACACGCGTCCTCGTCGCATGGCGCGCGCCGCACCCCCGCGTGCTCGCCCACGCTCCTCGCGTGCTCTGGCACTCGATGACGCCGCGTGTGCTGCATTTGCCACAGAGCGGACGGACAGCTTTGATATGTGCCTCCATCTACGGGCGCGAAGGGTGCGTCCGCCTCCTCCTCGAGGCCAAGGCCATCGAGGTCAATGCCAAGGTAAGCCTCGAGCATGCCCTCCCCCAGCACATGCGATGGATCCGCTTCCATGTACTCATTCCGCTTGGCCTCTCGTTTGTCTTTAGAGCAACACCGGTTGGACAGCATTGCATTGGGCGGCATGCCACGGCTACCTCGCGATCGCCAAGCGCCTTCTCGAAGGGGGCGCCGATCCGACGCTTCGAACCAAGGGCGGCGAGACGGCCATCGACATCGCACGGGAGCGTGGCAAGAGCGAGGTCGTGGCGCTCCTCAGCGAGCCTCGGTACGCCGCGCGCGCATGCACACTGATTGCCCATCGCTGCCGAGCGGATGTGCAGAGGCGCCGTCTTGGGCGCACGCGGACCACGGGTTTTCGGCCGCTCGGCGAACGAATGGCGGCCAATCGTCATGGGATGAAGCCGAGAGGACGCAGCGCACCCCCCATGGGGCCACACGGCGAGTCGCGATCGCACATCCTCAAGATTTTAGGACGGAGTCCGCACGGGCCACTCCCACGCGCCGTGGTGGGCACGTCGGGTGTCGGCGGCGGACTCGCGGCCTGGTTTGCGACTCGTCGCGGCTGCGATTGGCCGCGCCGGCCGCGCCACAGACAGTGGCGACGCGCGCTCAGGCGCGCACTGGAACGCTCTCTGGCGCACTCATGAGCACTCAGGCGCAATCATCGGCAATCAGCAGCACTCAGCAGCACTCAGGCAGCACTCGGTCGCCCCACGCCGTCGCCCCACGCCGTTGTCCTCGGAGAGGGCGCTGCTGCCTCCTCTGCCTCTGTGACTGCCTTGCCAGCTTCACGACCGCCCTTCGCAAGCCCTCGCGCTTCCTGATGGCATGCGATGACGCGCCGTGATGGGCGCCACTGCTCAGCGCCAACAGCGTGCGTTCCCCGTGCGCTTCGACACAGGTGGGACAAGGCGGCGGCCGCGAAGGTGGCGGCCGACAAGGCGGCGGCCGACAAGGCGGCGGCCGAGAAGGTGGCGGCCGACAAGGCGGCAGCCGACAAGGCGGCGGCCGCGAAGGTGGCGGCTGAGAAGGCGGCAGCCGTCAAGGCGGCGGCCGACAAGGCGGCGGCGGACAAGGCGGCGGCCGAGAAGAAGGCGGCCGCGAAGGCGACGGCCGCGAAGGCTGCGCCAGAGAGTGTGGCCCAGCAGGCACGCATCGCCGACGTCGCCGACGAGCCGCTCGAGCTCATGGGCCCGATCACAGGGGTGATGAAGTGCGTGCGCTTGTCGCTCATGGACGCGGCGGCGGCGAGCGGCGTCGAAGACATCGACGCGCACGCCTTCATGGCGAGTGAGGCGGGGGCGCAGCTTGCCGCGGCCGATCCGCACGGCCTCGACGCGGACGAGGCGGGCGGGCTGTGGCTGTACACGGCACAGAGCGACTTCTACCCGAAGCTCAACCGGCTGCTGCGCACACGCGACCGCTCCGCCCTCATTCCCTTCTTCCCGTACCTGCAGCTGATGCTGACGGCGCGCAGCAAGCTGCCCAAGTACACGGGCTCCGTCTGGCGCGGCGTCAAGGGCGTCGACCTGCGCGCCCAGTACCCCAAGGACAAGGAGGTCTGGTGGTGGGCCTTCTCGTCGACGACCAAGCAGCTGCATACGCTGACGAACCCGATGTTCCTCGGCACCAGCGGCGTGCGCACCGTCTTCATGATCGAGATCGTGAACGGCGTCGACCTCCAGCGCTACTCGGCGTTCCAGGGCGTAGCGAGCGAGGCGGAGGTCCTGCTCTACCCAGGCACGAAGCTCAAGGTGGTCGACGCGATGGAGATGGGTGGCGGCCTCTTCCAGGTGCATCTGAGGGAGGTGCCGCTCACCGTCGCCGTCTTCAAGTGAGCGACGCCCGAGCACCTGTCGACGCTGTGCTGGCGCCGCCGCATGGTGCGTGCCGAGGGGTGGCCGCGTGCGAGGTGGGTCTGGGTTAGGTCTGGGTGGTGCCTGTGAGCTCTCCGCACGTGCAGCACCATGTGGAAACTGGAAAGTGCGTGCACTAATGTGTGTGCTGTATGTGGTTCCAGGGTGGGTCGCGGTGCGTGGGCGTTTGAGGTGCGCGGACGGCGGACACGTCGGGGCATCGATGGTGCGCGTGTGGGGAATCGGTGTATTGGATACAGCTGAGTGCCGACCTATACATTCAAGACTTACGTTACACACATCACAGAGAGTTTTCGTTTTGCGTGCGGGGTGCTCAGTGCTGGCCGTCCCAGCGGGCGGCTTGCCCTGAGGCACCGACAGGCCCGAGTACTTCCACGGGCTAGTCATGAAAACTGGGCGCGAATGCAGCCCAGGAATCTTACTCTAGATTATACTACACAACAAACTGGAGGGCTCGCGCCCAACCAGTTACACACTAATTTGGTAACACAGTTGACGGTTTGGGAATGCATGTAATCGCATGCCTCCGGGACAGGGGTGTGGCCTGGCAGGCCTCACGCGCGTTTCGATGGTTTACATTTGAGACAGCTTCGATCCGATAAGTTTATGTTACAGCTCCGGGCGGACGCGGCGAGGCTGCCCAGGCGTTCACGCGCACGCGCCGCGCACGCGATTGCAGCGAGGGCACAAAAAGCAAGCATTCAGTCGTTTTGATTCGCGACCGCCCGCGCATGCGACGCGACTGTGTCATGTGGGGTCACTCGATTCACATTTCACAGTAGCCATTGGTTGTAAGACGAAACATGGTGAATGGCACGATGGTGGCTTGCGCTGCCGCGGATTGCTGTGTACTCGCACCGGTGACGCAAGCAGAGTGGGCATGGGGCGTATGGTTCGCCCATCGGCTCTTCGGAATCCTCGCCCTGTACCTGATGGTCGCGTGGTCTGTGCTCTTGCTGGAGCTGACCACGCTGGAGCGTGCTTTCTGTGCATCGGGTGGAGCGACGGTAGCCTGCGGCATCTGGCTCGTGCTCTGGGTTCTGCTGCTGCTTAAGCCGTCAGTACCGACACACGAGCTCTGGGACTTTGCCATGGCCGATCTCGCGCAAATGCAGCATCTGGCGATGGGCGTGCTTTTTGTGGCGGCCGGTGGCGCGGAGCTCTACTATGCGGCCGCTGTCGCATATCTGCCCCGCCGTGACGTGGACGCCTTGCGGTGGCCGCACATCATCTGGGGCGTGTGCATGGCGTGGATCGGCGTGGACTTTGTCGTGCATCCGCAACGCAATGAGGAGGAGACGAGGCGCCACGTGACGATGGGGATCGCCATCGTAGCTGGCTCCCTAGGTCTGGCACTCGAAAAGCTAAGCGGCGACCTGGAGAAGGATAAGCCGCTCACTGAGGCGATGCGGCTCATCATCGCCGCTTGCAGCTTCGGCCTTGCCGCCGTCCTCCTCTTCACCTTCCCGATGCCCCACGCCGACGCACTGCCTACTGTGAATGTGAACGCCACCAGGGACGCGCTCAACACGACGCTCACGGCGACGCTCAACGCGACGCTCAACGCGACTGTTGGCGGCGTTGGCACCGCGGCTCTCAACGCGACGAGCGCCGCTCCGTCTGCCCCCAGCACGATCAGCGCGGCCGCCGCGGATGATGCACCGCACCGAGGGCATGCGGCCCTCTGTCACGCCTTCGGAAAGGTAGTTACCCTTGTCGGTCTGGCCGTTGGCCTTGCATGCATCGGTTGGGCGGCCGGCCATGCGGTGGTGCAATGCTGCGCGGCCGTGCGGCGCATGCGGCGTGGGCTGGTGGCGCACAAGCAGCAGCAGCATCACAAGCTGTGTGAGGATCCGTCCATGTGTGAAGCTCCGACCATGTGTGAAGCTCCTACCGGCGAGGCCGTCCCTCACGTCGAGCTCAGAGAGTCTGCACAGAGGTGAGAACGGACCTCGGACGTGGCGCGTGGGCGGCAGGAGCAGCGACCGACGAGAGCTGTTCCACGACGTCTCACCGTGAGGGTCCTGTACTCGACGAAAAATTTGCTGGCTGTGGGTAGTTCGTCGCGCGCGATCGGCTTCAGTGTTCAGAGCCTTCACTGTGTTGAGTGTAAAAGTTTAATACCTATGGGTTCAGGGTGAGGGTCGACCGCCCCCGGCCGCGCAGCCGTCAGCACGCGAACTCGTAAATAACTTCGAAAATAACTCGTAAAGTGCTGCAACAGTGCCGGCGGGCAAACCGCGCGCGGTCTCTCTCGAGACCGCGTGCACCGCAGTCCGCACCTCCGGCCTCGCTATACGACGTACCATGTTGACCTGCCGCCGCCGCCGGGGTCCAGCTGTATGCGTGTATGGTCCTACTTCGTTGTATGCCCTTTGGCGCATGGCCATGGGAATACATGCCACGTGGCATGGCCATGGGAACACATGCGAAATGCGCAGCGCTCTCTCTCTTGCCAACAGCTTCGCTCGTTGCGACTCAACTCTCAAGTGGCTTGAGTGCGCTCCCGGTCTTCGCTCGTCATCTCTTCTCTCTCTGCAGTGTCCTCCCTACCGTACTGTAGCAGCTCCGCAGCAGCGCCGCCCGCGGAGCGGCGCCAACGGCTGGCACTGCCGCCTACCTGCCGCCAATCTCCTCGATGCGGCTGCTGCTCTCGCGCACAGCTCTGCCGCTGCCGCCGCCGCCGCTCCCGCCGCCGCCAAAGTCGGCAAACTCGTTGCCGAAGCCGCCGCTCATCCTCATCGACTCGAGCTCACGCATGAGGTCAGGAGGGAGGCCGGCACCGGGGGGTCCTCCCCCCTTCTCCTTGTTATAGAACTTGGAGCTCTGCCAGAACACGAGCATCATGATCACGCCGAGGACCATCGGGTTGCGCAGCAGCGACGAATGGCCGCTGTTGCCACTGCCGCCCTCGCCGAAGCCGCCGAAGCCGAATGCGTCTGCTGGAGACTCCGGTCGCTCCTCCTTGTACGCGAGCTTCGAGAAGAGCAGTTGCAGCTCGCCCGCGGCGCCCGCGCCCACGGCGACGTGGCTCTCGTCCGCAGCGAGAAGCGGCGCGCCCGCCGCGCCGCCGCCGACCGTTGCGCCGCCGCTGACCGCCGCGCCGCCGCTGACGGCTACCGGTACCGGTGGGAGCGATCGGCCGAAGAAGACGGTGGGCTCGTCAAGGCGTCGCTTGTAGAGGCCGGAGACATTGTGGATGACGAGGAGCTCGTCGGCGGCCGAGAAGAGGAACCCTTTGAGGGGTGCGAGCCGCACGGGCGCGGGGGCGTGCCCACCCAGCACCGTCACCAGCTTGCACACGGTCATCACCTCGGTTCCGTTGCCGTATTTGTTTGGCTGTCGAGAGCGCGACTTTGTATTGAACACGAGCATCTCGCCGCTTGCCGTGCCCGCGTAGAGCAACTGCGGCAGCTGCACGTCCCACGCGAGCGAGACGACCTCCGCGCCCTCGGACGCGCGCACCTCCGCGCCCTCGTCCGTCGTGCCCCACAGAGCGCACACGAGAGGTACCGGCATGGACTTGGACAGATCGAGCAGCTGGATCCCTGCCACCCCATCGGCCGCCACGGCAAAGTGCACCGAGTCCTTACTGCGCTCGACGACGCGCACGGCGCCGCCGACGGGTACGGACGCGCGCTGTGTGCCGTTGCGGTGCAGCAGCCGCAGCGCGCCCGAGCCGTCTCCCACCGCGAGCAGCGTGCGCCTCGAGCGCAGGTATGAGGTCAGCGTGAGCACCGGGACCGGGGCGCCGCGCTCGTCGAGCACCGGAGGCGCGCGCATCGCGAGCGTGAGCGTGGTGGGGGGTGGCGGCGGCAGCGGGTCGCCCGAGGCTGACGTCGGGCTTGAGCGCAGCCGCGGCAGCGATAGGTTGTACAGCGCCACCTCGCCGCCGACCGAACCGGTCGCAACGAACGGGTCGTCCTTCGTCCCGAAGATGATCGACGAGATGATGGCGGCCGAGGTCTCGCCCGTCGCGGGCACCGATGCGGCGAGTTCACCCGCGCGGTCGTACAGGTGCAGCGCGCCCGACGCGTCCGCGACTGCGACGAGCCGCGGCACGCCCTTGTGGTCGACCAGCGCAGAAGAGATGGCGAGCGCGGTGAGTGGCTTGCCAACAGACACGTTGAAGACGGTGGTGAGCAGCTCCTGCTTCTTTGCCGCGGCGCGCCGACGCTCGCCAGCGCGGAACGCCGCGAGCTCCGGCTCCGGGTCGACATCCAGCGGCACGCACCTCTCTGGAGCCTTGGATTGCTTGCCGCCACTCGGCTTGGGCGGCGTGGCACACACGCCCGTACGCAGCTGCGCCTCGAGCGATTGGATGCGCGCGCTCTGCGCGGCGACTGTCGCGTGCAGCGTCTTGAGCGCCTTTTCATTTGCGCTCGCGGGCGTCGCTGCCGTCAGCACGATTGCGACGAATGCCGCCCGACCAATCGCCATTGCCGGGAAAACTTACCGGTAACACTTTGATCGTCTCGTTCTTCACACCGCCCCTGAGCGAGTACTGGGAGGCCCACGCCCCTCCCACCTCAAACACCTAATCTGCTCACCGACCGGTCAAGTGTGAACAGGTCTCGCACGCAAATGGAGAACGCCAAGGCCGTGGTCGCGGACCTGCTCCTCAATGGCGTGATCGACTACTTGACGCCGGACGAGATCGATCCGAACGCGTACATAGAGCTGCCGCACTCGCACCCACTGCTGCAGCCTGGCGCGTTGCTGCGATGGGAAGCGGGCAACGCACTCTCGCTGCTCCAGAGCGTGGGAAATGACGGCCTCGCGCCACTGCGCACCTTTTTCATCACAAACGCCGCTCGCGACAAGGTCGGACGCCTGATCCAGTACGCGCTCCAGCTCATCACGAGCGTCTTCAAAATTCTGCCGCCATCAGAGGCTCGGCAGCGGCTTGCGCAGACGCTCAACGCGATCGTTCTCAACCTCTCGAACGCGCGGCGCGCCGCGCGCACGCTTGAGTTGACCCCATTTGTGGCAGTGCTCACGAGGCACAAGGATCCCGAGCTGTTCGGGCTCGTTGCACGGTGGGCCATCGCCGGCTTTCATTGCCTCGACCGCGTCCGATGGTTGCAGCAGCACGGCATCGCGTTGAGTCTGTTCGACGGCTCGACGCGCACGACGGCTCGGCTCTCCTTTCGAATGCTGTTCGTCGCGCATGCGTGCCGCACGATCAAAGAGCTGCGGCGTGCGGCGGCAACGCATGAGGCGGCGCGACTCACGCGCAGATTGCGTCACGCCCAGACGGTGCGCAGTCGCTTTGGAGTTGGAGAGGCGGCAGGACTCAACGGCAATGGCAACGGGCAGTCCCACGGAGCTGCTCACGCGGACGCGGACGAGATGCCCAGCGACGACCGCGACGTCTTCATGGCCAGCCTTCGCCAGGCCCTCAAGCAGCTACTCTGCATGCTCCAGGCCGCGCACATCGGCAAGGTGCCGAACTTGCAGGTGGGCGAGGTCACTGCAGCGGCCTTAGGGGTGCTCACGTCGTGGGACGACGTGTCCCTCATGTGGCACAGGAGAACGCCGAACGGCTCAGGACAATAGGATGCCAATGCAAGGATTGTAGAAAGGGTTGCATTGGGGGACCGCGTGGACCCATACCTAGCACACACGATTGACGTCCGGATTTGGACTTCCGGATTGGGCGGACCTTCCCTCCAAGGCCCCGTCTGTGTAACGATGGTGCGTCAGAGCGCGCGCGCGCGCTCGCCGCTAATTACGCGCCGCGCGCCCGGCGCACACGACGCGACACAGAGGAGCCGAGCCAGCCGCCGCTTTACTGTCGTTAAAAGATTACCCGCTTTTTCGGAACCAGGCGACGCGTGACATCCTGATTTCTTCATTTTCCACAGCAAAGAATGTAAGTACACGTGGACACTGTTCCCGGGCCTCTGCGGAATGCGGGCACGCCCGAGCCGTTAGCTCACAACCTCGTCCTCGTCGCCAAACAGTTGTGCTGTGTCGACATTGTCATCGTCGCTCGACTGCTCAGGCGCAGCTTCCACGGCGACCGCAGCAGCTCGTTTAGCGGGCGTGACTCGTGGCGCTTGAGTCACGCGTGCACCGCGCGCCGCTCGCGCCTTGAGCTGCGCCACAGCCTCGGGTGTAAGCTCGGGTGCAGTTGCCTTTGCAGCATCCCGCACCACCTTGAGGTTCTTAACATTCTGCGAGAGGCGCTCCAATCGTAGGCTTCCGTCCGAATCGCGCAGCAGCACAAACTCGGTGAGTTTGTGAGGCTCCACGTTGCCTTCAAAGCGCACGGCGCGTGCTCCTCCTGTCTGGACATGCATTTTGACTGCGCCGCTCGTTCCCAAGTGAATGGACCCATTCGTCGCGTGAGAGACACTGTCCGGCTTGAACGCGTAGCGAAGCGTGTGGTATGATGGCCCGCCAGATTCCACCAAGGAGTCGCCACGCGCGACATGATACTTCACGCCCGGGGTAAGTCGCGCGGTGAGCTGCCCCTCGAGCGTCGCGTCTTCCAACATCGATTCGCTGAGGACGCGCGAAACTTTCTTGTGAAGATAACCTTCGGCTATGAAGAAACCGAAGAAAGCCAATCAGCAGCAGACGTCCATCGCGCGCTCTGATTATGCGGGCCATCAACGTCGACTTGTATGCGCGCACCCCGAGCGTCCACAGGGAGCATGAGAGCACACCACACGCCGAAGCCCTCGCACGCCGCACAACCTCCCCAGCGCGTCGCATGGAAGGGACATGGAAGTTGGCACATTGTACAACCCTGGCAGCGCCAGTGCTGGCCAGATTGAGACAGGGCTTGGCAATCAGATGTGGGGTCTCCTCGGAAATCTGCTTCAGGCGCATGTGAAGAATTACACGCTCTGCCTGCCTGCGTTCACGTCCACGGTTCACAAAAGAGGCTCAACGCAAAGAATTCCATTTGAAGACCTGTTCAACTCGAGCGTGTTTATTGCAGGAATGCGACAGGTTGGTGTTAGATGTGTGCACATTCGTGAGTGTGCTCATCTCCGTGGAAACGTTTCATCGGGCAGCGCCAGAATCACGGGCTGGATGATGAACAAGAAGATGTTCCGCTACAAGCTTGCGCACGCTCTGCAAAACGATGGGAGCATGAGCCTGGCAACGCCGTTTCAGACACGAGATCTGTTGCGCCACTGGCAAGCTATCAGCACGCAGATGTACAAATCGCTGCAGCTAAGTGACTCAATGGAACGGATCGTGCACCAGTTGATGACGTCGGCACAGCTCAAGGGCTCCGACTATGGTTGCGTCCACGCCCGAGTCGAGTCCGATATCAAGCATGCAGCTGGGCCTCAAACTGAGCTGCCCACGCTGGTACAATACCTCAAGTGGGCTCGCTCAATCGCTACAGACACGCAAGGTCGTGGCAGCGTAAATGACTCCCCATTTTCGACGGACCTGCACGGCCACGAGGCCGTCGTCGGTGGCCTTCACTCCTTCGCCGCCAATGCCTCACATCGTCACCAGCACGGCGTCCATGGCACGGAAGGTCTTGAACATAATCGTCGCAGGCCCACCGTGTACCTGAGCAGCAGTTCCTGGCTTGACGTGGCGGCGACAGATCCGAACGAGGCGCACAACGCGTCTGCGCAAGTTCGATGGGTGCAATCACCGTTCAAGACCGGATTTGACTCGGTCTCATTCCAGCTCGGCATCAACGTGACATACTTGTTCGCGTCGCTGGTCGACTTCAGCATCTGCCGGCGCGCGAAGTGGTTTGTTGGCCTGGCCTTCTCCTCGTTCTCTCGCATATTAGCAGAATACCAGGCGTTGGACAACAAGAACGGTTGGTTTTCGGCCTGCGTAGAGAGCGCTGGCGGTTTGCGCTATTTCCCTGCCGAGCAGTTGCATGTTCTGTACACGAACTGGTCGACGTGCCCCGTGGATTGCTCGAAGCTGAACATCAAGGTGGTACCCAAAGGAAGCTTTGGTTGGGGCGTTTCTTGTAAGTAGAGTACTTAGTCATACGCGATACACGGAACTCGTCCTGACAACTTTCCTTTCCTATACGCCTGTCTCTTTCCTTTCCTACAGGTATGGGTTGGTGTCACCCAGCCACGATGATTACAGTGAGTAACCCGCCGACGGCAACGTGCTGTCACCGTTGTTCGGCGACGGCGCGGCGTCGCGCTTGGCCGCCCACCGACCGCTCGCCTGGCCCTTGCGATCGAAAAAGACAATTAGAGAGTAGCGCACGCCTCGAGCCATCGCCGTCACGCCATGAAGCAGCTTGGACGAGTGGACGGTCGCGTCGCCCTCCTCTCTGCAGATGGCACGAACCTCGCCGCCGTAGACGCCGAGCAGCGCACCGCCGCCGAAAGCGTCGTCCGATCCCAGCGCAACATTCACAGTGACCTCGTAGGCGTCCGTATGGAATGGGATCCAGGGGCGCGTCCCCGCGGAGTAGCGCCGGACAAAACATTCCTTCAGCTCTGCAATCGCCTCGAGCTCCGCCTCAACGGCCGCAGTGCCCTTGGCTTCAGCTTCCGCGGCCCGTGCTTCGCTTGCAGCATCGCCCGTGTCTGTAGCGGCCGGAACCGCGACTGGAACGACGGCGGTGCTCATTCGAAAGCGTTTGGGCAGCTGCCAAATGCGAGAGCACTGATCTCGTCCTATCAGCAGCTCAAGCGCCTCGCGGCTGAGGTTGAGCTGGTGCTCTGGGCCTCCATCGACTGAATCCCGGGCGATTGTTCGCTCCGAGTCCACTGCCGCACGGAGCGTCGCGCACGCCTTAGCCGAGAGCGCCGCGGGCACATGAAGCACGGGGGCCTCGAAAGCCATATTCAGGTGGTGCGGAGACGCACGGCCGAGCACCTCCAACAAGGATTGCACTGACACCGTGTCTGGCTTGATGTTGTCGACGAGCACGCTTCGCAACAGCGGAGGCATAGCCGCGGCTGAAACCTTGAATTCATGCGGCCACTCGGAACCTGACTGCTCATCGAGAGCACGCACGGATCCGTCCATCAAGCCAGTCCGCGCGGAGGCTCGAGAGTTGTGTTGTCGAGAGTCGAGGTTGTCAAGAAGGAGTTTTTACACACGTGCCAAATTAGGTAAAGAGTCGTTGACCGGCGCCCTAATACCCGAGACCCCTTCTAGCGCTTCTTGTACACGCACGGCTTCAGTGCCACTGCCGGCAACGACGCCGAAGGCCGGTCGCTCTTGACGTAGTCGAAGAGCACGAAGTGCGTGTTGGAGCTGTCCCGCGCGACCTCGTCGAAGCCGAGCGCGTGCAGCAGCCGGTCCCATCCCTCGGCGTCGGTGATGCGAGATGAGACCTCGGCGATTTTCAGGATGCCGTGCGGCTTGAGCAGCCGGTGCGCCTCGCCCAAAAAGTCGACGAAGTTGGAGCCCATGAGCGCGAGGCAGAAGACGGCCACGTGGACCGTCTGCGCGCCCAGCGGCACGTGCGCGATGTCGCACGCGGTCACGCGCTCGTTGGATGCCACAAGGTCAAATGAGTGCACGCGCTGCGGCACGCTCGTCGCGAGCTCCGCATCTCCGCACCCCAGATCAGCCACCACAGACGTTCGCGGCTGCGTGGCCTTGAGCCACTCGGCGATCAACTGCACAGGGCGCTGCGGCCAGCGCGCCGCTTGCAGCCGAAAGCCCTCATGGTACGCCTCATATAGGCGTGGTTCATCACGGAAGAGTTCGACCGCCTCTTCTGACGGACGTGTGTAGAGCGTCTCGTTGATGTACCGAAAGCTTGCTCCGGCTAGCTGTGCGGCCATGCGTTGCTGGCGCCGGTCGCCCTTGGCAGACGAGGACGATGCATCCGTCACCTTTGGCCGTGGGCCTGCGTGCTGTGCGTCTGGCTGGTGCTCATTCTTCTTCTTCTTCTTCTTCTTCTTCTTTCCTGGCTCAGGCGAGGCCTGCCCCTCGGTTGATTGCCGCTTCGGCGCCTTGGCTCCTGCAGGCATCGGCTCGGCCTCGAGCTTTCGCTTGCGGTCGAAGAGGGCAGCAAAGTCGGCCATTGCTACAGAACAGACTCAAACAAAGGGTACTGTCCGACAAGGGCCCACTATGTGGGGGCACCTTTTTGTTGCGGTGGTCGGATCGGTGGTCGATCCAGTTTCGAGCTCACGATGTGCTCGTGGGTGTCGCGAATCGTCGTCGCAATGCCATCTATGAAAAGTCTATGAATGAGTTTGAGTTTCTCGCAATAGGCAGCCGCGAGTGGCCGCGTGACTGACTGGCGCTCCGTCCCCTTGACGCGCCCAAACTCGCGATTTCGGCGTTTGCAAGTTCGAAACTTGTATGGAAAAGTCCTCGCCGAAACGCGCGGGTGCGGCGAAAGTCACATGAAGACGCTCCCCACAGTTCCCGAGTCCGTCGGCGGCAGCCCGCAGGTTTCAAAGCGCGGGCAGGGTTCAGCGCGCATGCGGACGCCCGGCTCGGCCTCGCACAGGCGCCCGAAGGACTCGGGGCGGTCCTCGAACCCGTCGACTCCATCGACTCCGCACTCCGCGAAGGCAGACGAGGAGAGCAACGGAGACGGAGACGAAGTACCCACATACTTGGCGTTCGTGATGACGAATCGCGTCATCCCGCAGCCGCCCCCCGCGGCATTGTCGCGCGCAGACGAGGAGCGGAAGACGGAGGCCGTCAAGCGTGTGCAAAAGGTGCAGCGCGGCCGCACGGCGCGGATGCGTATGAGGGGTGGGGCATGGGGCAAGGCCGGGGATGAGACGGTTGCGCCCGTGCTGAACGCGGACCCAGACGAATCTTTGTCGCCGGTGACCGAGTCGTGGACTGCCGCCAAGTTCCTCAGCAATTTCAACCTCCCGGAGTTGCTCGCGGCGCGTCTCATCGAACCGGGCTGCAAGAATGAGCTCGGATCCCTGCGGTCGCTCGCAAAGTCGGCCGACCTTGCGAAGGTGCTCAGGGAGCGCCTCAACGCGGCGGTCGATGTGCTCGTCGAGAAGCTCGAGCCCGCACTCCGGGAGCTCGCGTCGGGCGCCGCGGCCACGCCCAAGCAGCTGCAGGCCAAGTTCTTGCAAGAGGGCGCCGGGCTGCTCAGCTACGGAGACCTGAACACGTTCTTTGGCGGGCTCGAGGCGATGGTGGGTGCGCCGCTGCCGCGCGTGCGCGAGGCCATGGCCACGGAGCACACCCAGCAGCCCGATTCACGCCTCGAGTTCACGACCAAGAATTACGTCGTCACGACCACGTCGGAGACCGAGTGGAAGTTTGTAGCGGAGCCGTCGAGTCGATCGCCCGACGCGTGGCCTCTCGAGGCGAAGCTCGTGCTGGCCGCGAAGCACCCGGGCGGCCGAGTCACGAGCCTTCGCGACGTGGTCCAGATTGTCGCAAATGAGCGTCACAAGAACCGTCGCGAGCCGATGCCCGAAGGGGTCCTCCGCTTCAAGGTAGCGGCCACGTCGTTGAAGCTCCAGCAGCAGGGCGAGCCCGCGCTCACGATCGAGGAGGCGTTTGCTGCGCGGCTGTACACGGGGCCGCTCTTCACCAAGTACAATACGGTGCTGCGTGGACTCGACGGGCCGGTGCTGTGGCTCCGCTGCGAGCTGGTGCGCCTCTGCTGCTCCTCGGAGGACGCGGTGGCGCACAATGCCGCGGCCGAGGCCGCCAAGGCCAAACGGCTCAAGGAGGAGCCCACGTTTGATGAGCGTAACCCGACGGCGGAGGACGAGGTGGCTGCCCTCTTGAGTGCCTCTTGAGGGCCTTCTGAGTGCCTTCTGAGGGCCTGTTGAGTGCCTCTGAGTGCCCTCTGAGTGCCTTCTGAGTGCCCTCTGAGTGCCTTCTGAGGGCCCTCTGAGTGCCTCTGAGTGCCTCTGAGTGCCTCTTCAGTGCCTTCTGAGTGCCTGTTGAGTGCCTTCTGAGTGCCTCTGAGTGCCTCTCATCGCGTCCCTCATCAGGCGGCGGAGGAGACCCTGATTGCCACCGGATTGCATGCTGATGGCCACCTGATTGCGTCCCTCATCAGGCGGCGCTGCGCGAGTACACGCGCACCGCGTTCGAGTCGGCCATGCGGCGCGTCAACAAGTACACGACCACGCTGCACGCGCTCAACTCGGCGATCGTCAAGCTGAGCAAGCTGACCGTCGCGTCGACCGTGTACCGCGGCGTGCATGATTTCACTCTGCCCGATAAGTTCTGGACGCCCAACCGTTACAACGTGCGCGGCGGCATCGACGGCGCCTTCATGTCGACGACGCTCGACCGCGAGACCGCGATCAACTACGCGCAGAGCGGGAAGACGGCCCCCATCATCTTCGAGATCCAGCAGGGCATGATCGACCGCGGTGCGGACATCTCGTTCCTCTCCTTAATTGCCTCCCTCATCACTCTGATGACGTCTGATTGCCCCCGTCATCAGGTGCGGACATCTCGTTCCTCTCGCAGTACCCCTTCGAAAAGGAGATCCTCTTCAACCCGCTCACGGGGCTCGAGGTGCGCGGCTCGCGCGTCGAGGGCCCGGTGCTCATCGTCGAGGTGAAGCTGAGCGTCAACCTGACGTCGCTCACCATCGAGCAAGTGATCGGCAAGCGCAAGAAGATGCTGCAGGACATGGTATTTGGGCTGATGACCTCTGATGACCTCTGATGACCTCTGATGACCTCTGATGACCGCTGATGACCGCTGATGACCGCTGATTGCCTCCCTCATCAGGTGTTTGGGCTCGAGGCGGAGGTGCGCCAGGCGCTGCGCACGGAGGGCCTGGCCACAGCGTACGGGACGGAGAGGGTTTTGGGCGAGTTTCGCAAGGACGTGGAGGAGGACGAGCTTGGGCACCCGTCCGAGTGGTACAATGGCGACGAGCGGCTCGCGGAGGCGCTGCAGGTGATGACTGATGACTGATGACTGATGACTGATGACTGATGACTGATGACTGATGCTCGCGGAGGCGCTGCAGGGGATGCTCCAAGCGCGACGGCAGTATGGGCTGGGCGGGCAGCGACGGGCCGAGTCGCTCGCGCATATGTCGGCGGAGGAGGTGGGGCGTTGCGGCTTTGAACCGAAGGCATACGTGCCCAGGGTGGTGGAAGCCCTCAAGGGACTCGAGCATGAGGACAAGAGGAAGCGCGATGAGTCGGTCGAGATCCTCAAGAAGCTCGAGACGGTGGCGCTCGCGCCGCACGGCGTTGCCCTGGTCGCCAAACTCGAGCACCCGGACGCGAACGTGCGCACTGCGGTGGCAGCGACGCTGGGGAGGCTGGATGGGTCGGTGCTCGCGCAGCACGCCGCCCTCCTCGTCGCCAAGCTCGAGCACTCGGACGCGGATGTGCGCAGGAAGGTCAAGGAGACGCTGGCATCCCTTGATGCGGCGACGCTCGCCCAGCACGGCGCCGACCTCGTCAAGAAGCTCAGCAATTCGGACCAGGTGCGCCTGATGACCACGGATGACCTCTGATGACCTCTGATGACCTCTGATGACCTCTGATTGCCTCCCTCATCAGGATGTGCGAGTGGATGTGGTGTCGACGCTGGCGAAGCTGGATAAAGGGGCGCTCGCGCAGCACGCCGCCGTCCTCGTCGTCGCGCTCAAGGACACGAGCGTGAAAGTCAGAAAAGCGATCGTGACGGCGCTCGGCAAGCTCGATGCAGCGACGCTCGTGCAGCACGCGTCCGTCCTCGTCGCAAAGCTCGACGATCCGGAGCCGATCGTGCGAACCGGGGTTCGTCAGATGCTCCAGAAGATTGATCCGGAGGTGCTCGCCCAACACGGCGTCGAGATCATGTTTGAGACGAAGGTCGACGTCTCGGAGCGTACGAAGGTCAAGAAGCCGAGCAAGGGCCCCAAGAAGACGAAGAAGGCAGAAGAGTGAAGGAGTTCCGGGGCGGGCCGAGGAGATACGGGGAGATTGGCCTTTCAGAGCGACGTACACGAGGGCGGTGGTTACGCCGCGAGTGTTCGGTCGCGAGGCTTTCGCCGGCCCGGCTTTGGAGCCGCTGGAGCCGCTGGAGCAGCAGTAGCAGCTGGAGCAGCTGGAGCAGCAGTAGCAGCAGCTGCTGCAGCCCGGTTTGGAGCAGCTGGAGCAGCTGGAGAGGCTGGAGCTGCAGCATCAGCGATCAGAGGAGATTGCAGAAGAATGAATGTGGAGGTTGTGCGGCGCGCTGGTCACCTTGATTGCGCAGTGATGAGTGCCCAGTACGGCGCTGCCGATGCCCGGGACGGCGCGCGGGTCACCTTGGGGGTGGCCCCCGGTATACTCGAGAGGGGGGCACCTTGGGGTGGCCCCCGGTGGAGGGTCCGAGGTACCGAGGGTCAGGGCCCTTGTGGAGGACGGCCGCCCCCGACGTGGTTTCGCGCAGTCGGCGGATCGGGGAGGTGGGGGGGTGTTCATTCGTGGGCTACGGCAGTTGCCCCGTGACTCTCCGCAACGGACGTGTGTGCCGACACAGCTGATGTGTATGGGGGTGTGTGCGAGTCACCGGGGTCGGCGCCGGTCCGGTCTACACCCGTCTTTGTCTGTCCGCCGGCGCTCGATCGCGGGGTCCGGGCGAAGTGAACGTGGTGTCGAATTGAGTGGTGTGTAACTCCGCTAGTGGTCGTTGCGTGTCCTTGAGAAAACGCGGACGCGAGGCGCCAACCATTTCGGGGCGTGCGTTACCACCGTGCACTGTACACCGCGAGTACGCGCAGTACACACACAACGGACGCTCGGTGTCGGCCGCGCGCCGAGAGCGACCTACCGCATGGCCGAGTACTACTCAGTCGAGGTCCCAGGCATCCTGCATGCCCGATCGGGCTACGCGCGAGAGGCCCGCCTTGAGCCGCTGCGCTTCCTCCGCCTCGCGCTTCAGGGACAGCAGCTCCTCGACGGGCGCTGCGGTCAGCAGCTTGCTCGTCGTGTGTGCATCCTTGGTCTCGTCCTGCCGCAGCCGGGGCGACGCTCGACGCTGAGGGTCGAAGGGGTGATTGCGATTCGCGCGCGCGCGCGCAGTCCGCGCTGTGCATGCGCACGCGAGGCAATCGTGCGGGGCCCGCGGGTGCGCGCACCATCTCGCCCAAGAGCACGACGTTCTCGCCGCGGATCACATAGAGCCCCAGCGGCACGTCTGCAAACTGCTTTTCGTAGATGATGCGCTCCACAGCCTCCTCGAGCACAACGTTGGCGAATTGATCGAACGAGCGCAGCAGACCAATGATCTTGCGCCCGTCACGCAGCTGCACGAGCATGCGCTCTGAGAGAGGACGCGCAGCACCCAAACGGTCATGAGCGCTCTCCGGCGATCGCGCGCGCAGGCCGGACTCAGCGGGAGCGCACGCACTGTCCAGTTCCTCGGCTAGACTGGCCGTTCCGGTGAGGCCAAGGTGTGAGAGCGGCGATGTCATCTGCCGCGGAGGGCCGCACAATCGCGAAGGTCGCCCCACTCGCTGACGGGGACGCGAGAGCGCCCGTGCCGTGAAGAAGGAAACTTGAAGGAAACTCATGTGAACCAAAGAAAACGCATGCAAGGGGGAAGGGGGGGGCAAGGGGGGGGATTTTGATGGTGCGGGATTGGTAGCCGGGCTGCCCCCAGGAGCACGTCGAAGTGATTCTGATGCAAGGAAGGGATATGAACTGCCCGTAGCCCGATCCGGCAGCCCCGCTCGAGTGTCGTCCGTCAAGGGCAGCCGCTTCTGGTAGTGCTGCTTCACGGCGTCCGTCAAGGGCAGCCGCTTCTGGTAGTGCTGCTTCACGGCGTCGCCCGTGGGCGCCCAGCCCGACGAGGGCGGCTCGGCGGCCGCGAGGGCGCGGGCGATGTGGAACTGCCACTCGTCGTCAAGCACGCGGCGGCCGGCGCGAGATGCGCAGGGCGCCGTGCGGAGCGCCGCGCGCAGCGTCTGCTCGCGTTCCGGCGTCCAAACGTGGTGCGCGGCGGTCGTGCGCCGCACCGTCGTCGGCGGCGGTGGCATCATCGGCGGCGGCAGCGGCAGCGGCAGCGGTGGCAGTGCCGGTGCCGGGCGCTGCCGGTGGGAGCAGCGGCAGCGGCAGGGAGGCGCCGGTGCACGGGCGCGGGATGGAGGCACGGAGGCAAAGTCGGCGTCGTCGGCGTCGGGACCTGCGGGAACGCCTCATCACGACACAAAAATACGCGCGCCGCAAGCCCATCGAGAGGGGCATGCCACAAACATATGCAAACATACGCAAATGCATGCACAAAACAAAACCCTGCGCAGAGCACTTGAGGGCGGAGGCGGCGAGGCCGGCGAGGGCGCGCGAAGCAGCGGCGTGGGCAGTGGCGGCGAGGGCGGCGGCGGCGATGGCGGTAACGGCGAGAGCGTCGACGTGGTGGGTCTAAGCTCGAGGGACCATCGGCTCGAGCCCACTTTATAGCTGGGAGCGGCAGCGTCAGAGCCCACTTTATAGCTGGGAGCGGCAGCGTCAGCGTCAGCGGGAGCGTCAGCGCCGCCGCCGCCGCCGCCCCTGCCGCTGCCACCATGAGCCGCGTCGCCGCCGCCGCCGCCGCCATCGCCGCCTCTGCCGCCATGAGCCGCGTCGGATCCTTGATGAGTGCGCCCATGTGTGTCACCTCTGGCAAAAGGGATCCATGCGAGGAAGAGAAATGTTGCGTCGGTGCCAACGTGGGCAGGGAACTTCTTGGGTGCGGGCATCGCGATGAGGAGGTTGACGAGGGCTTGCGGGAGCCATGCGACGTACAGTCTGCGCTGCGTGTTGATCTTGAGCGTCACGTCTTGTCCGGATTGAAGTGCTCGCCCTTGGCTTGCTGGGGAGGTTGAAAAGAGGGAGAGAAGAGAAAAGAGAGAAAAGAGGGAGAGAGGCCGGCGAGGGCGCGCGAAGCAGCGGCGTGGGCAGTGGCGGCGAGGGCGGCGGCGGCGATGGCGGTAACGGCGAGAGCTGCGACGTGCACGTGGTGTCTAAGCTCGAGGGACCATCGGCTCGAGCCCACGTTATAGCTGGGAGCGGCAGCGTCAGCGTCAGCGGGAGCGTCAGCGCCGCCGCCCCTGCCGCCGCCACCCCTGCCGCTGCCACCATGAGCCGCGTCGCCGCCGCCGCCGCCGCCGTCGCCGCCTCCGCCGCCATGAGCCGCGTCGGATCCTTGATGAGTGCGCCCATGTGTGTCATCTCAACCTCTTCATCCTCCTCGACCTTCTCAGTGATCTGCGGCATGAAGCGGATCCCGATCATGCGCTCCAGCTCGGGCGGGGTGGCAGCGAGCGTGAGCGTGAGGGGCTTCGCGCCTTGCACGCGAGGATTGACGAGCTTG
>Ga0210239_101237_pt1 | contig 20401 bp, 9 predicted proteins | sample ChrtobMetP5a_0mM_FD_155451 | JGI IMG/M metagenome (GOLD analysis project Ga0210239, IMG submission 155451) | Chrysochromulina tobin associated microbial communities from unialgal haptophyte culture, Seattle, Washington, United States - P5a_0mM | ecosystem: Host-associated > Algae > Haptophytes >... | reverse complement strand
TGCGTCTTCGTGCGCGATCGCGAGGAGGGCGAGATCACCGACAAGGAGCTGCGCGAGCGCTTCGAGGCGCTCGACGGGGACAAGAGTGGCCAGATCGACATGTCTGAGTACCTGATCTGGTCGCTCAAGGACGCTCTGGCTCGCTCGGGCGATCGCGTGGTCGATCTGTTCCGTGCGTGGGACGAGGACAAGAGCGGCACCATCGACAAGAAGGAGTTTTTCAAGGCCGTCCGCGCGCTGGGCTTTGATGTCGAGGAGAAGGACGCAAACTTGGTCTTCGACGCTCTGGACGCAGACAAGTCGGGCTCGCTCGAGTACAAGGAGCTCAATACGATGTTGCGCCAGGGCGTAGGCTCGGATCTGACGAAGAGGAACCTCAAGCGCGCACCCAAGCAGGCGGACCGCGGCCGCATGGCTAAGCTCACAGCCAAGAACGTCAACGTCAACTACGTCACATCGCGCTCGGCGGCTCTGCCTCCGACAGTCAAGCTGGAGAAGGGCAATAAGACGATCCAAGAGCAGCTGTTCAATGCTGTGAAAGAGCACAAGGTCAGGCTGATCGATCTGTTCCGCGAGTGGGACGACGACGGCAACGGCGCGCTCGACAAGAAAGAGCTGCGGCGTGCCGTTGCGGCGCTCGGGTACGATGCGCCCAAGAAGGAGATTGACGATTTCTTCGACAGCATGGACGACGACGGCAGCGGGCTCATCGAGTTTGACGAGCTGAAGGCGGCGCTGAGTGAGAAGGGCGTCAAAGCGGCGCAGAAGGCCCTCGCCGACAAGAAGAAGAAGGAGGCGAAGGAGAAGTCGCGCGCCGACAACACGGGCGTCGAGGGCGACGACAAGGTCGGCAGGGGCGAGGAGGATTTCGAGGCCGGTATGCGCCAGAACGCCATGGAGCGCGACGCGGCGGATGCAGACAACGACGGCAAGCTCGACTTTGATGAGTTTTGCGTCTTCGTGCGCGATCGCGAGGAGGGCGAGATCACCGACAAGGAGCTGCGCGAGCGCTTCGAGGCGCTCGACGGGGACAAGAGTGGCCAGATCGACATGTCTGAGTACCTGATCTGGTCGCTCAAGGACGCTCTGGCTCGCTCGGGCGATCGCGTGGTCGATCTGTTCCGTGCGTGGGACGAGGACAAGAGCGGCACCATCGACAAGAAGGAGTTTTTCAAGGCCGTCCGCGCGCTGGGCTTTGATGTCGAGGAGAAGGACGCAAACTTGGTCTTCGACGCTCTGGACGCAGACAAGTCGGGCTCGCTCGAGTACAAGGAGCTCAATACGATGTTGCGCCAGGGCGTAGGCTCGGATCTGACGAAGAGGAACCTCAAGCGCGCACCCAAGCAGGCGGACCGCGGCCGCATGGCTAAGCTCACAGCCAAGAACGTCAACGTCAACTACGTCACATCGCGCTCGGCGGCTCTGCCTCCGACAGTCAAGCTGGAGAAGGGCAATAAGACGATCCAAGAGCAGCTGTTCAATGCTGTGAAAGAGCACAAGGTCAGGCTGATCGATCTGTTCCGCGAGTGGGACGACGACGGCAACGGCGCGCTCGACAAGAAAGAGCTGCGGCGTGCCGTTGCGGCGCTCGGGTACGATGCGCCCAAGAAGGAGATTGACGATTTCTTCGACAGCATGGACGACGACGGCAGCGGGCTCATCGAGTTTGACGAGCTGAAGGCGGCGCTGAGTGAGAAGGGCGTCAAAGCGGCGCAGAAGGCCCTCGCCGACAAGAAGAAGAAGGAGGCGAAGGAGAAGTCGCGCGCCGACAACACGGGCGTCGAGGGCGACGACAGAGCTGCCGAAACACCAGCTGCTGCTGCCTATGTATCAGCGGCTGTTGCCGAGGCATCTACGGCTGCGGCCGAGGCACCAGCGGCTACGGCCGAGGCACCTGTGGCTGCTGTCGAGGCACCTGCGGCTCCGGCTGAGGAACCAGCGGCTCCGGCTGAGGCACCATCGGCTGCTGCAGAGGCGCCAGTGTCTGCTGCTGGGGCACCAGCGGCTGCGGCTGAGGCACCAGCAGATGCGGCTGAGGCACCAGCGGATGCGGCCGATGCACCAGCGGCTGCGCCCGCGGCACCAACGGCTGCGGCCGAGGCACCAGCGGCTGCGCCCGCGGCACCAACGGCTGCGGCCGAGGCACCAGCGGCTGCGCCCGCGGCACCAGCGGCTGCGGCCGAGGCACCAGCGGCTGCGCCCGCGGCACCAACGGCTGCGGCCGAGGCACCAGCGGCTGCGCCCGCGGCACCAACGGCTGCGGCCGAGGCACCAGCGGCTGCGGCTGAGGCACCAGCAGATGCGGCCGAGGCACCAGCGGCTCCGGCCGATGTACCAACGGATGCGGCCGAGGCACCAGCGGATGCGGCCGAGGCGCCAGCGGATGCGGCCGAGGCACCAGCGGCTCCGGCCGATGTACCAGCGGCTGCGGCTGAGGCACCAGAGGCTGCGGCCGCGGCACCAACGGATGCTGCCGAGGCACCAGCGGCTGCGGCTGATACGCCAGCGAATGCGGCCGATGTACCAACGGATGCGGTCGAGGCACCAGCGGATGCGGCCGATGCACCAGCGGCTGCGCCCGCGGCACCAACGGGTGTGGCCGGGGCACCAGCGGCTGCGGCCGAGGCACCAGCAGACGCGGCCGAGGCACCAGCGGCTCCGGCCGATGTACCAACGGATGCGGCCGAGGCACCAGCGGATGCGGCCGAGGCACCAGCAGATGCGGCCGAGGCACCAGCGGCTCCGGCCGATGCACCAGCGGCTGCGGCCGAGGCACCAGCGGCTGCGGCCGCGGCACCAGCGGATGCGGCCGATGCACCAGCGGCTCCGGCTGAGGCGCCAGCGGCTGCGGCCGATGTACCAACGGATGCGGCCGAGGCACCAGCGGTCGATGCGGCCGAGGCGCCAGCGGCTGCGGCCGAGGCACCAGCGGCTCCGGCCGATGTAACAGCGGCTGCGGCCGAGGCACCAGCGGATGCGGCCGAGGCACCAGCGGCTCCGGCCGATGTACCAGCGGCTCCGGCCGAGGCACCAGCGGCTGCGGCCGCGGCACCAGAGGCTGCGCCGCCTGCGGAGTGAACGCATCGCTGCGAGAGTGAGACCAAAACATGAGAGTGAGACCAAGATATTTGAAGTCACGGTGTGTGCATGATTGATGTTGCGTCGATGATTGTTTTCGTTTCGACGTTCTTTAACGGACCTTTGAAATACACGCAGCACGCTTAGTTCCTTCGGACCGTCGGAGTTTTCGTGAATGACCGCCCGTGCTAAGGCCCGTGCTTCGAGTCACGAGTGCTTGGACCTTGCGCGTTGCGGTTCCGGTTGACGTATTGCGTGATGTCTGAGATGACTTAGCCGCGTGGCGAGGCGGCCGCGTGTCGCCTCGCGCGGGCCCTTCGATACCGTCGCCGCGATGTGCGCGGCGACAGCGGCGAGGCAGAAGTGCCACGCCGAAGAAAGGAAGAATGAGGGGTGACGTGGCGATGTGGAAGAATGTAGAAGAATGTGGTTACATCGCACCCGCGAGCGGTATACTGTATGTAATGTTGTGTGTCTCGTGAAGGGTGTGAAGACTTCTCGAAAGAAACCGGTGCCGCACTACCGTGCTAACCGTCATCCGCCGCGGCGACACTATTATGAAAACTCTGCATAAAATGTATTCTTAGAAAAAAAGGGCCGACGAAATTAATGTATTCTTAGAAAAAGGGCCGACGAAATTAAACACTTTCTAGTTTTCTCCGATCACGACTGAAGCAGAGTGACGCAAATATAAAAAATTCGCTGCCGGGCAGCTCCGGCACTAACCCGCACCACGTCTGCGACTGGTCGCCGCTTGCTGCTTTGGAATGCCAGCTGGAGGGCCGCCCCATGTGGATTCGTTCGTCGTCTCAACCACCATGAGCCGTGCTCCGAGGATCATCGAGCGAGGCACGGCACACGCAGCGATGATTTTTACTGATCTGCTACGAAAGGAACAGTATGAGTTGAAGCGGGCAACTTCAGCGAGCAGCTCGACCAGCTCTCTCGGCGGCGCAAGCCCTCATTCTCGTTCACCGCGAAGCCCTCGTTCAGCATGGACACGTACTTCACCGCATCCCGTGGAGAATCGTCTCATATTCGGGCAAAAGTCAAGAGTTGGGCAGAATGGCGAAAGTGACAGCACGGTGGCATGGAGCACGACGCCTATTCAGCTCAGCGACGGCGATGGGAGTGAAGTATCTTCGCCGTCGAATAGCTTCACCACACCAAGGGCCGCACGGTCGGAACAGGCTCGGCAAATGGAACACTCGAAGGAGCTGCAGGCGGCACTCGAAGAGATGGAGCAGTTGCAAGACCGAATCTCTTTGCTCAAGACCATGGCTCTACATGGCTCATGCGGCATCTCAGGATATCTACAGGATATCGGCAGCAGCAGCGTCGTTACAGCGTCGTCGCTCCGAATCGGCGGCTCGGATGTAGACGATGACGTGGCACGTATGCCTCCAGATCTAGGTCCACGACGCAGGAGCTCGCGCGACAAACGCGCGACACGGTCTCGAAGGCTCTGACTGACCGCTAATGGATCTTGGAACTTCGTTGCTAGGAGGACACAACGTGCGAATCAGCATTCACCTTTCAAGCGCGGATATCTCCTCGGCCATCATGAGGGTCGCACCTCTTGCGTCTTGGCCAAGGACTACAGTACGCTTTCGAAGAGGTGCCACACAGACTGAGGAGAGAGGTGTTAAGTGAGGTGGGACAGAGGTCAGAGGGCTAAATCCACAGGCGTCACAGGCGCCAGCTGGGCACATCGCCACGAGGCCCGACGTGGCACGTCCGGTCGCGCTGGGTCCTGGGTGGAGGGTGCTGTTCGTCGGCTACCTGGAACCTCAAGCTCAACCTGCCGTCGCGCGCGTCGTCGCGGCACAACCACCGTGGTCCGTGCACCGAGGTGCGAGGTACACGTACCCCGTCGCCTACCCGTCGCCTACTTTGAGAGCTTGTAGTTGAACACGGTTGTGTCCGACCAACTATGTTCGGGTTCGCTAAGCGCACGAAGCGGTAACGATACTAATTTTTAACCGAACGTGCAGACATGTCGCGTGACATGCTCGAATGATATGCCGTCGCGCGTCGCACTCCGCCGGCGGCGCGGTCGAGCCGCGCGGCGACACCCATGGCCGGGCCATGCAACCAAGAAAGCCCCATTCATAGAATCTATGCGAGCGTGCCGGCTGCCATCGCCAGCGCTGGTGTCAAGCGCGGCCGCCCGGACGACAGCTGCCCGACGAGCCGCTCCCCCTGCTCTCTCTCAGACACAGACTCAATCTTGATCGATCAGCGTTCAGCCTGAGCCGTGCGATAAGCGCACCGCGCCATGCACATCGCCTTGCACGAAACTAAAGATCTCTCATGCTGCCTTGACGCGCTCGAAGCGCCATCCCGTTGATATTGTCGTGACGACGGGAGAGATGCGTTCATCAAGCGCCCCGATAAGGTCAGCATCGGAGCGCGCAGCATTGACGGCGACGACAGGCTGTCGCTCTCCGAGGACGCTCGCCGTCGATGGAAGCAGCGTCGGCGACGAGGGCTGCTCGCGGCAGGGCGGCGGACGTCAGAGTGGCACTCAATTGCACTCACGGGCACTCAGAGGCCATCAACAGCCATCAACGTCAATCACCTGCTCGCGAAAGAGCTGTTCAAACGAGCGTTGGCGCTGCTTCTCGAAGTTGGAATAGTACTCGTTCAACTCCTCCTTGGTAAGCTGCGGCTTCTCCGGTGCCTCCTCCTCCTCCTCCTCCTCCTTAGGCAGCGAGCCCGAGCCCTGCGTCGAGCCCTGCGTCGAGCCCTGCGTCGAGCCCTGCGCCGAGCCCTGCGTCGAGCCCTGTTGCGAGCCCGCACTCGAGGCACGGTGGGCGGCGCTCTTGACAACGACGCGCTTGACCTCGTTCTCGTCCACTGCGCCCTTGACGACGCGCTTAGTGGACGTGATGACCGACTTGTCTCTAGCTTCGGCAGCGAGCTTGGACGCCCCTACATTGGCCTTGATGGTCGAGAGGCCTCCCGCCGCCGCGTTTCCCAGCTGCGCCTGGATTGCGACCATGCCCTTTTTGACCGTTGCAGCCACGAGCTCCTCACGTTGTCGCCGCGCGTGCGAGAGGGCCGTGGCCATCTCTTTGGTGCTGTTGCCGTGTTGCCGTGGGTCTACCTTGTGGCGAACGGCCACTTGGGCTGTGGGGGGCGCCGCAGCGGGCGCCGTCGCGCCCGTGGCCATGGCCATGGGCATGGGCGCCTGAAGCACCGTCCGATCGGCGTTCGCCTTGGTATTCTGACGCGAGTCGAGTTTATTCTTATGCTGGGCAAGCAGCTCCTGAATGTTGAGGCTCGACGTCGGGGAGCCTGAGGAAGCGCTTGAGGCGGCGGTGGCGCCGATCGCAACCGCTTCGGGGCTACGGATGGGCGTCGAGATGGGCGTGACCGTGGTCGTGACGAGCTCTTTGATGTACGAGCTCTTCGACTGACGGGGTAGTGCGGCCGGTGGCGCCTCCGGCAGGGACGGCGGCCGCACGTCGGCGAGCACAGCCGGGTGTGCATCGTCCTTGCCCTTCGGCGCGCTCCCGCCCAGCAACAACGAAGCGCTCTGGTTGCGTTCCGCCGGCTTGGACGCAACGCTTGACGTGGGCGTAATGGCGGGTGGAAGGGCAAAGTTGTCTGGAGGAGGCGTCTTGGCAGCGGCAGCTTGGCTGGCCTCCGCGCCCCCAAAGCTGAGACCACTAGCCTCGATGCTCGTAGCCGAATCTCGCCCCAAATCTCGCCCCAAATCTCGCATAGGCCGCCTGTCAAGGTGATTCCGGTCCATTGCCGGTCTAATAAGATTTGTAGGCGCCGCCAGCAAGGCACGCTCGCCGGAGCTGAGACGATCGACGCTAAGGCCACCGGGGCTGAGGCCACCGGGCCTGGGGCCTCCAGGGCTGAGGCCGCTGAGGCTGAGGCAGCCGAGGCTCAGGTCTCCATCAAGGGCCTCAAGTGCAGCCTCGCGCGCGGAGACCACCGCCTGCGCGACCACCTGTGCCGCCTCGCGCGCGGAGAGCACAGCAGCCTCGCGCGCGGAGACCACCCGCGGTGTGCCGCCCTTGGAGACTGACAGACGGTCCGCCCGCTCGAGGATTGCCTGATCGTCTTCGAACGCTTCGTCCGCGGGCACGTCCTCCTCGACACCACCCTTACCGCCGCCGCCGCTGCCCAGCGCGCGCGCCTGCGTGCGCGCGTACGCGGCCACGAGCTCCTTGTACCGTTGCAGCTGGTCGCGCTGCTCCTTTTCTCGAGCGCGTCGATTCTTCGATCGATTGGTGCTGCCACCGCCGCCCTTTGTCGAGCGGCTCGAGCGACTCGTGCTGCTCCCATCGTTCTCGTTGGCGTCCGTCGAGTCCGCTCCGCTGCCGCTACCCTTGGCACCGGGCAACTTATTGACCGCCAATTTCTGGCCGTGCGGCAACTTGGCCAACTTCTTCGAGGCCAACTTGGCAGCCATGCGCGCCGTGCCGTTGCCAGTCGATGTCGGCGATGGGCGCCCCAGCAGCGCCTCTTGCACGCTATCTGGCATGTCGGCCAGCAGTCCAAGCCCAGAGCCCTCGACGTCGGCGCGCAGCGCAGCCAAGACCAACTTGCTCTTCGGAGGAGGCGCCAGCAAGTCCTTGTCGCTCTCATGCTTGCTCGCACGAGACGCCTTGGCTACTCGCCCGGCGGTTGTGGCGACTCGCTTTGCGGTCCTCGTCGATTCACTCGCGGTCGACCGCGTGGAGCGCGCTGTTGTATCGCCCCCATTCGAGGAGCGCGCCGTGCAGTCCCCCGCATTCGAGCGATCTGTCAGATCTCCCCGCGATGGAGCACCCTTGACTTTCTTCGACTTCTTCTTGGACGGCGTCCAGTTCCTCGAGGCCACAAGTTCCTCGTGGCTCCTTTCGTGGATATCCTCCTCCTCGTGGTCGACGCTCGACAGCCCGTCCCAGAGAGGTGGAAGTGCCATGTTTCCGTCCCAAGGTGATGGGGAGGAGCTTGAGAGAGGCGATTTTCGAAAGGGAACACGCCCATTACGACGCGCCAAACACAACGCGTTTCGATGGCTTCGATGAGAACCATTGACACTGTGACAAGACAAGACAAGACAAGACAACTCTTCGCTGCTACTCGACGAGCTCGGTGAGCAGCGAGTTCTTCTCGTCGGAGCCCGCTTTCATGGCGGTCGAGCGGCCGCGCTCAGACATTATGGAGGAGCGCGGGGAATGGGCACCGAAGGCCTTGCTGCCGAAGGCCTTACTGCCAAAGGGCTTGCTGCCAAAGGGCTTGCTGCCAAAAGGCTTCGTTCCACTCGGCCGCGCGGCCGCGCCCAAGCCTCGCGACTCTTCGAAGTGGACCTCGAAGTCGTCCGAGGAGCATTCGTTCGGATCGCCAACCTCCTCATAGGAACACACCTGTGAGGCCGGGCCCGCGCAGACAGGGGGCGCATCGTCCACGAGGATGTCGACCATCTCGAGCCCGCCCCATGTGGGTGCACCCGAATTGGCCGAGATGAAATCTGGCTCGCCGCCGCCGCCCCAGGTGGCCCAGGTGCCCTCGCCCCCGCCGAGGAATCCGTCGCCGCCGCCGCCACCCTCCTCGCCGTCCGCCGAGCCAAACGAGACGGAATAGCCTCCATCCTCGGGCAGCTCGACGCCCTTGCGTGACTTGCGCCCGCTGCCATTGGATAGGGGCATGACGCCGTTGGGCCTGCTGCCCGCCAGCCCGGCGGCAGAGCAGCAGCAGCGGCAGAGGCGGCGGAAGCAGCGTCGGCAGCAGCAGCAGCAGCAGCAGCAGCAGAGAGCGAGCGCAAGGAGCACAAGCAGCAGCAGCAGTGGCAGCTGCAGCTGCCGTGCCCACGCCCACTCCGGCTGCGCCAGCATGGGCATCGCACCGACGACGAGGCCGTCGAGGCTGCCACACACATCGCGCCCGATGACGTCGCTCATTCGACTGCACGCGGTCTCTGACAAGCGGAGCGCGACGGCGTCGGCGGAGCGGCAGAGGTCTCCGCAGGAGCGCGCTGCCTCGAGCAACTGCGTGGAAGGCGTCGTCGCGGGCTCCAACTCTTCACCTGCACCCGTACCACCGCCGCCGCCACCGCCCTTGCCCTTGCCTCGGGCGCCGTCTCGGGCGCCGGTGCCGCCGCCCTTGCCTCGGCCGTGCGCTGGCGGCGAAGGGGGTGTTCCCGCGTCGCTCTCAGCTACGTCGCTCCCAGCCAGTTCTTCGGCCGCCGGCGAGGGGCTCGCGTTTTGCCCGTCGGCGTCGGCGCCGTTGGAGGCTTCGGGCTCCGGCGGCACGCCATCAAGCACGCTCGGGTCCAACGGCTCGGAGGCGACGCCGTCGTGGGCGCCGGGCGCCGTGTCGGGCGTCTCTCCCTCCCCGAAAACCACGAGGGGCGGGAGGGGCGGCAGCCGTGGGCGGCGAGGCGACGGCGGCGAGGGCGAGGGCGGCGATGCCACCAGCTCGTCGTCGTCGGCCGTGTTCCCGAGAGGGGGGGCCTCGTCGTAGGTCAGGTCGTCGTACGCGCCAGGCGTGCCGCCCGTGCTGCTGCTACTGCTGTGGCGCGTTCGCACCTGCCATTTGGCATCATGGCTCGAACACGGTACGATGTTCGCAGCCATTTGAACCCCACTCGCTCGGTTCACAGCATGGTTGTAGCTGATGGGATAGAGCCAGCAGGCACTACGTGCAGCGTGCTGGCCGATGGACGTGAGCAGAAAGTGACACGTGGACTCTCGCACGCAGCTCGTCTCGCACGTCGTCACGTTCGCATCTTCGATGCGCCGAGGCGCGTCGCCGGTCAGCTCGATCTTCTTGTGCAGGCACTCAGCGGACAAGTGCATCAGCTGCGGCGGATGTGGTGGGGGTGGGCGCGCGATTGGTGGAGGTGGCGGCGTTGGCGGCGGCGTCGGCCGCGGCGTTGGCGGCGGGTGGAGGCGGTGTGGCGGCGGCGGCGCTTGAGGCGGTGGCCGCAGCGGAGGCGGTAGTGACGGCGGCGGCGGCGACGGCGGCAGCGGCGGCGAGAGCGGCGGCGGCGAGGGTGGCAGCGGCGAGGGCGGCAACGGCAGCGAGGGCGGCTGCGACGGCGAGGGCAACGGCGGCGAGGGCGCCAGCGGCGAGGGCGGCGACGAGGGCAGCGGCGGCCACAGCGGCGCATCGTCATGGCCAGCGCTGTCTGTACCTGTGGATGGCAGCGAGGACGGCTGCATGGGCTCTGCGGGTTCCGCGGGTGGCGTCGACGAGGGTGAGTGTGGTGGGCGCGGGTGGCGAGGGCGGTGCGGTAGTCGCGGCGGTGGAGGGCTTTGCGCATATGGAGACGGCAGCACAGGTGGAGGCTGCAGCGTTGACGGAAGCGTTGGTGGTTGCTGCGGCTGCAGGCCAGGGACGAAGAAGTCTCGTTCGGGCGAACCGCTGCCGAGGTCGCCAACGTCATCGCTCACGCCATCGCTCAACGCACGGATGCCACCGCAACCGCAGCACGAGGCATACACGTTGAGCAAGAGTGTGCACGTCTCCTCAGGAAAGTAGCCCTTCTCCGCGTCGACCGTAAACCTCGCTGTGTTCATCGTGATGTATTCGGAGCACATTGGCGCGGGCTCCGAGCCGGCGTGCTGCAGTAATGGGCCATCGCAATGGCTGAGTTTGAGGGCCATCGTGCGAGCGACCGAGGCCGCGTGCGAGTTTGCGACGGGCGCCTCCGAAAACTTAACCATCACGGAAGTGTTGTGGAGTGGTGGAGCCCGGGGGATGACCTAATCCTGCGTCCCTTCCATTTTCGTTCCGAGGTTCCGAGTACATGTACGGCCGTGAGGAATTCTTGGCCAATCCCTTTTGTGGAGGCAGCCGTCACGACTGATCCCGCGAAGGCATCAGCGCTGTCGCGATGTCAGCTCCGCCGAATCGCAATAGAGGAGGCCTGGTGGCTGCGATCGAATCGTGCTGCGACACCGTCATGGCCCCGGTCAGGACGTACAGCACCAACAAGGAAGTGACGCTGCTCGACCGGAAGCTCGGGATGCTGTACTTTGCCATCACGTCCATCGTGATGTCATACGTCATCGGCGTGCGGTTGTACTACGAAAAGGGGTACAAGGCCGTCGAGTTCTCCAATGGCGTGGTAGGAATCAAGCTGGAAGGTACGGGCTACACCAAAACCAAGGGCCTCATCGAGCCTGCTGACATTGCGAGCCTGGTGAAGGTTGGCCCCGAGGGCGATGCGCTCTTCCTGCCGACGCGATGGGTCACCTGGACGGAACAGCGGCGCGGCAACTGCACGAACGCGGACGAGCCCTGCTCGGCCGATTCGGACTGCAGGCGCGAGCCTCCACTCGCCCCTGGCAAGTGCGAGGGCCAGCTGTGCGAGCGCTACCAGTGGTGCTCGCCCGGCTCGAATGGCCAGTACACCGGGGCGACAGCGCCGCACGACCCATTCAGCGCGCAGCACGCGGCGGCGCTCGAGGCGGTGGGCGAGACGGTGCTGCAGGAGATTGGGCAGATTGACAAGGTGGAGCTCGAGGTTGTGCTCACTGGCGTGGTCGGCTTTCAGCAGCTCAGCAGCGTCGAGTTGAGCACCGAGAACGGCAAGGCGCGCGTGCGCTGGACGCTCGCGCAGGTGCTGCAACGCGCAGGCATGGGGCAGGATGTGGCGCAGACGGACGGCGGCGTGCTCTCGCTCTTGCTCTTCTGGGACTGTCCCAACCTCTTCGCGCCCGCCGACTGCTTGCCCAACCTCCAGGTGACCCAGCTAGCCCCCGGCGTGCCCTTCTACGTGCAGTGGGCAAACTACTATCGGCGCGCCGCGGACCCGAGCATCGAGTACCGTGACCTGCATCAGGCACGCGGGCTGCGGCTGCTCGTGAGGAGCAAAGCCATGGGCGCTCAGGTCGACATCCAGATGATCATGCTCCAGATCTTTGTGATGCTAGCGCTCATGCCCATAGCTTCGATGCTCGCCGACACGATCATGCAATACCTCTTCGCCGAGCGCCGCCACTACCGCGAGTATAAGGTCGAGGAATCGCCCGATTTCAGCGACGTGCGCGCCAAGGTCGAGCAACTCGAGAAGCAGTCCAAGAGCAAAGGCACGAAGCAGGCCGAGTACGCTTGACGTGACACTGTCCGCGCCTCTGACCTGCCTCTGACCGCTTCAATGCTCGCACCGCGGGGCCCACGTCTGCAGCAGTGCGGGTGTGCATGCGTGTGCTCTACGTGCCGGCTGTTACGTGCACCCCCCGCCGCGCCCCGTGGCTTTGCCGCCGGTCGCACTGCAGGTGTTCCCTTGGTGTGAGTATGCCTCAAGGTTCAGTTTCAGTTTAACTGACACTCACAGAGAGGAGAAACTCCTGCGTGCGCTACCATTCGGTGGTAACAGCCGTATTCACACCCCGATGCGAGAAAAGTACAAAAGCATAAGCAATGTCTTGGGTTCCGACGACCGCAGCAGCTTTGGCCACGCGAACGAGTCAGGTGCGTGTAGCACTGCAGTTGTCTGGCCATTTACGCAACCTATGCGACAGTCCTTCCAACTTTGCGCCGCTCGCGGCGCTCGTCGCCGCGTGTCGTGCTGTCACCTCGTGTGACCTCTTTGTGCACACATGGGACGAACTGCATGCGCACACGCCCACGTGGCACACCTGGTACCCGTCGGATGTGCCCAACCTGGGCCAAAGCTCGCGTCCGTGCGTGCAGCAATTGACGTCGGCACTGGCGCCCATGGCAGTCGAGGTTGAGCGCCAGGTGTCTCGCCGATCCGCCAACGAAACGTGGATTGTTGCAGCAGGCCGGCACCGTGAGACGCATGTGAGCCTCGCAGGGCTGCGTAGCGCCATCGAAGGCGTGGCCGCAGCAGCTCGACTACGGCAGCGAGAGGAACGGTCCGGGCGCGTGGCGCCCTATGACGTGGCCGTTCGGGTGCGGCCCGACCTGTACCAGCGGCGGAATGCGCGCAAGAATCGGGGCAGGGGCGAGCGCTACCGAGGGGTACCCATCAATCAGGTTTGCACCGTGCCGTCAGCTGCATGGCCAGTCATCGTCAGCCGTGGCCGGTGCGAGACCTGCGTGCGCGGCTGCGACGACGAGACCCGACCTGGTAACAAGTCGGGTGACATGTGCTTCTGGTCTTCGCCACCGACGGCCATCGACCGGCTGGTGCAAGCGTGGGATGCGAGTGCCGACGAGTTCCTCGATGCAAACTTGTGCTGGCAACGCTCCTCGCCGCAGCCCCTCGCACAGCGCGAGGGCGGCCGCCGCAGGGCTCGAGTGGCCGCCGAATGTGCACACCCAGAGACGCAATGGGACCCTAGTGCCGCGGAACTCATCCTGGTGGCCGCCGCGGGGCGCGAGCACCTCTCGCGAACCACGCTCGAGAGTGGTGGCGCGATTGCACGCACTGCACGGTGCACATGATTCGCTCGGCCTCCGAGGTGGTAAACGAGTCTCAGGCGTCGCGTCTCGCGCGCCACATGGCAAAAAGCTGTGGAAACTGGGGAAACGAAGTTTGGTTCTCTCCAAAAAGAACTTTGGCTCCTCCTCTTTCGTGCCAGCTCCCTGTGCGCCATGCCCCCAGCTGCGGCGCGCGGCCACGTGTCCATGGAGAGCGCGGGCCGCGATATCCCCAAGTTCAGCGGCGATGCCTACCAGTTCCGCCAGGTATCGGTCTGAGCCATTTGAACCTCGCCAAATCGCCACACGTGCCAGCTCAAGCCTCGGCGATCTTGACGCTCGACTGCCCACCGTCTCATCTTGCTCTTGCCTATGGTGCCACGTTGCAGGTCGAGGACAGCACGGGTATGGCGGAGATGTCGGCTGGCAAAATGATGACTCGTCAGCAGGCGTCGCTCCATGCGCCCGATTCGATGGGCTTTGACTTCGCGTACGGTGACGCTGCGTATGAGGCTGCGATGGATGCGTCTGGCCAGGGCATGATGGGATACACTGGGTACGAGGGCAAGAATTACGAGACTGACGTGACGGACATTGATGATCGCCTCGATGACATCAAGTTCCTGCACGGGCCCTTTGTCGAGCGCTCGCCGGCGGGCGGCTGGCCGATGAAGTATGCGCTGCTCGGTGAGTTTAACCCGACGATGTCGAGCGTTATCGGCACCAAGACGGGCTATGGTGCCCACTACTCGAAGGAGGCGGCGCCGGACGAGGTGTCGGAGGTGTACAATAAGGCCTGGGTGCCCGACACGGCCGCCCAGCAGTGGGCCATGCCCAAGGTGCCTGAGAGCCGCAGCATCGGGTCCTTCTATCAGGGCAAACAGACTGTCACAGAGCCTGCGCGCCGCGTCCCTCCGCCGACGCGCTACCAGTCGTACACGCCCAAGCCGCCCGCGCCCGACCCGCCTATCGACTGCTCGATGCGGCCCAACCGCCAGAACGAGTCCGTGAAGCACCCCGACCCCGCCTGGGGCTACACGGGCCACGAAGCGGCGCACCGCATTGACAACGGCGACGAGGAGCTCTCTATGGCGAGCCGGATTGCCAAGCGGCGGCAGCAGTCGATCGAGCGCCGCTTCAACGACACGCCCGACCGAAAGAAGCTCGTCATGGCTCAGGAGGCGCTGAACAAGCTGGCCGAGAGCAAGCCGAAGCAGGACTTCGGCTGGACCGCTTTCCCCCCGAAGGGCCTGTACGTGGCACAGAACACGGACCTGCAGCCCTCGCAGATCTCCGGCCCGAACAATGGCCAGATCTCGAGCGCCAAGCTGTACGCGTCCAGTGGCAATTGAGCCGGCGGCAGCTGAGGTGCCGACCGAGCGCTTGCCGGCCAGCGCGGCGCCCTCGGGGCATTGGAGCCATCTCCAAGGGCAGTCAGGTGGCGTCTGAGGCGGCCCTGAGGCGGTGGTGACTTAGGAGGCCATTCGAGGAGGCCAAGCGGCGGCAAGCGTACGCGGCAGGTGCAGCATGGCCAGCGTGCAGCGACGCGGCGGGGCGTGCACGTGTGAAGCACATGCTATGTTGACGGCATGGGGCACAGATGAAGAGAGAGATAAGGGTCAAGCACTTCGGGTGTGGCGGTTGCGTCTTGTGCTGTGGGCGGTGTGCGCCTTGAGCTGGGACGCACCAGCCAGTCGCAGCATGTGGTGTGGTGTGGCTCGAGTGTATGAACTTCTCCGCGTGTGTTGTGTGTGCAGTGCATTGCTGCATTCGGTTCTAATTCGGTTCGACAGAACACAGATCAGACCGTCCCGTCCTCGTGAGACGTGACGGGATCCGGTGACCCAGACGACTCGCAACTGACCCATCGTGTGATTGCGTGTGATGTCAGATGTGTAACACGAACCCGAAATTACGTACCCCTTCCCCTACCCGTCTCCGATTCGACCGACGATCGATAACGAAACCGCGCCACCGCCACGGAGGGCGAGGCGGACGGGCCGCCCCGCCCCCCGCGCCCGGACGCTTCGAGCGCGGAGCGGTCAGGTGGACGAGACGGTGCGAGTGCGTGCAGAGTCGAGAGAGAGAGTGACGAATAATATCCCGGTTATGCTATCGAACGCGACTGCAACCTCCAACCGATCCGACGAGCGACGTACCCCCGCTCCGCCTCCCCGGGCCCCCGCGCGCCCCGGGGCGCCGGCGTGCGGCGGCCGCCGGCCGGGCGGGCCCGGCGAAATCCGAGAAGGCGCACGACGCGGTACACGCGCGCCCGCGAACAGATCTCGCTCGTCTCTCGCATGCCGTCTCGGTGCGGCGCGCCGGGCCGTAGGTACTTTAATAAAACAACGAACCTAAGGTTACCTTTTAAGGTTAACCTTCGCGCGCTTAGGTACCGAAAACGAAGCGACCTGTTCCGACGAACTTACCGCCTTTTACCGGGGCCACGGCTGGCCCGCGCGCCTACGCGCGGTTTTTATGACGGCCGGGTCCGGCGCCGCTCGGCTTCCGGGCCGGCTCGCCGCCGTTCCGCCGCCGCGGTCGCGGCGCGGCGCCCGGCGCCGCGGCCGCGCTGGCCTTTCGGACGGCCTCGGCGGCGCACGGTGCCCTGCGGCGTGCCGGACTAGCGACGCAGCGGCTCCACACTTGAGCTTGGCTCAGGCTGACTGACTTGGGCTACTACTTCTCACTTATTGACTTAGATGTCATCGGGCACGTCTCCGAGACGCACCCGATTGTGGATTGCGTTGCTCCACACCTGCCAGAAGCGGGAGCTCGCGGGAGATGGCCATGGGATCGCCCCTTGACAAGCTGCGGCTTCACTTCTTTTGCGTTCGCGAGAGCGCCATTTGTAGGGCGCCACGCACCGCGTGCGTGAAGTCGTTCCGGTCGGGCGAGTGGGAGCGCTCGCGCTCTTCGCGGCGCGCCACGCGTCGGTCGTCTGGTTCGTCGCGGTCATGGCGCTCTGTCGACGTCGAACGTCGAGGCTCTAGACTGCTGCCGCCCACCACGGCGCTGTCGGCTCGCCAGCTGCCGTTGGCCCAGTAGCGCGAGATGCTGAGCCAGATGCTCGCCTGCGCGCGCGTGTTTGCGACGTTGTCGTCCGCAGGCGCTGCCGTTAGCACCACCGCCTCGTTCTCCGAGTCGGAGTCCGAAGAATTTGAGCGCACCTCGACCTGCTCAATTAGCATGATGCGCTGGTGCTCGTCGTGCTGCTGGACGAGGACGCCGTGCGAGGCGAGCTCGAGCTCCACCTGCTCGCGGCCCCTCTCGGACAGATTGAACAGAGCCTCCATCGCCACTGAGGTCGTGCGCTGCAGAGCAGGTGGTGCAGACACCTCTGTCGCCCCGACCTCAGACGTGTCTGGTACGGAGCGGTGGTCGTCGACGGAGAGGGTGGTCATAGGGCTCGTCGACACCGTCCGAGCGTCTGAGTCGGTCTGCTGGCTGGTCAACTCGGAAACCATCACGTCGCTCCCAGGTAGACTACTTATGCTTGCCTGCCGCTGCTCACTGTCCATGATCGCATTGAGCTGAGGGAGGATTTCGAGAGAATCGTCGAAATCCTCATCGAAGGCCTCGTCGACGTAGACGACCGCGTCCATGATTTCGCTATTCTGTGCGTGCTGCTGCTCGCCCTCGTCCTCGCCCTCCTCATCTGAGGACTCGATGAACTCGTCATTAATGAGGCCAATAATGATCGAACCGTCCTCATCGTCAGGGTCAACCTTTAGCTGCTCGCGCATGGCGCTGGTTCGGTCGTGCGATGTAGATGACCGTGGCTCGCGAGCAACAGCGCTGTGGTCCGAACCTTCCATTTAGCGGGACGGACAGCGCCAACGCCGCAAAGTGGACGCCGACAGTCTCCCTCCCAAGGCGACGTCGACAGATTTCGGCAGAAGAGCAGTAAGGACCACCTTCCTAATCTAGTTCCATATAATCTTTTTCTGACGAAGTCGCAAAAAAATCAGCAGCTCGCCGACGTGTTCAAGCAAGCAAGCAACCACTTGCTTGCTTGCGACGCGTTACCATCGGTCCCGGCATCCTCCGGACGTGTTTTTGAACCTGTTCTAGAACATACTCATGTTTGATTGATTGTACTGAATCTGTATGCTGTATGTTCTCTTAACGTGAGGGATTCGTTTTCCTGCGGACTTGTTATCTGATCGAGAGTGTGGCTGTGGATGAATGGGGTGCGGGTCGGGTCGGTCCAGGCGGGGGTAACGGGCCACGGGACCGGGTACATGTAGAACTTGGGTTTATTCTTTATTGAGCCCTGGCTGTCGAGCTGTCGACAGCGGACAGGACGACAGCTGTCGAGGCTCCGTCGAGGCGCTGTCGAGGCGTTGTTGAGGGGCTGTCGAGGGGCTGTCGAGGCCTTGCCTGTCTCGAGCCTGTCGAGTTCCTGTTGAGTTCCTCTGTTCCTGATGCATGTGCCTGGGCGTCGAGCGGTAGGCCTGTAGCTGTCGCGAGCTGGAACGCGGCTATGACCTATGTCGAGAGCGTCGAGACTGAACGGGGGGATCCGATTGACTCGAATTTCTGTTGTTTCTCGCGATCGAGCATGTCGAGATTTCTCTGATCTCTGACGTCTGAGTCTGACTCAGTCTGTCGACGTGGCTCGTGGGTCTCGGTCACCGGGTCTGGGTGTCGAGCTCGAGCGTCGAGCGCCCGGGACGAGTGTCTCGCGCTCGGTCAGGCGGTTCGCCGTGCGTCGACCGCGTCGTAAACGAGTACGTACGGACCAATCATCCTGCCTTTTTCTTCGAACATCACGCTACAACTCAGCAGCCCCACGCTCAAGAGCACGCGCCTTGCTAACCTCCAACCTCGTAATCTGAATTTTGGGTCGATTCGCGATGGGTCGATTTCGAGGAGGACGCCCCCCGCCGCCCGTGTCGGGCGTGAGAGAAAGCGCACCAGAGCGGTCGAGTGGTTGGAGACGACATGATCTAAGGCTCACTGAAATTCGTTCACTCCACAGGTGGCGCAGCCGCAAGTGCCTCGGCCGAAGCAGCTGGTGCCTCGGTCGCTGCCGCAGACGCTGGTGCCTCCGCCGCAGCCGCTGGTGCCTCAGCCGGGGCCGAAGATGCCACGGCATCAGCCGCAGACGCTGGTTCTTCGGCCGGAGCCGCTGGTGCCTCGGCCGCAGCCGTAGGTGCCTCGGCTGACGCCGCCTCCGCCGCGGCTGCCTCCGCCGCGGCCGCCTCCGCCGCGGCCGCCTCCGCCGCGGCCGCCTCCGCCGCGGCCGCCTCCGCAGCAGCCTTTTCGGCCTCCTCCACTGCGGCAGCCGCCGCAGCCGCCTCGGCTGCCGCCGCAACCGCCTCAGCCGCCTCGGCCGCCGCCTTCTCGTCCGCCGCCTTCTCAGCAGCGGCCGCCTCCTTCTCAGCAGCGGCCGCCTCTGCCGCCGCAGCTTCGGCCTCTGCAGCGACCGCCGCAGCCGCAGCCGCAGCCGCTGGTGCCTCAGCCGCAGCAGCAGGCGCCTCGGCAGCAGCCGCTGGTGCCTCGGCCGTAGCCGCAGGTGCCTCGGCCACCGCCGTAGGTGCCTCGGCAGCAGCCGTAGACGCTGGTTCTTCGGTCGGAGCCGCTGGCGCCTCGGCCGCAGCCGCATCCGCCGCGGCCGCCTCCGCCTCCGCTCCCGCCGCCTCCGGCGCGGCCGCCTCCGCAGACGCCGCCTCCGCAGCCGCCGCTCCTGCCGCTGCCGCCTCCGCTGCCGCCGCCTCCGCCGCAGCCACATCCGCAGCGGCCGCCTCCGCTGCCGCCGCCTCCGCCGCCGCAGCCTCCGCCGCGGCCACCTCCGCTGCCGCCGCCTCCGCCGCGGCCGCCTCCGCTGCCGCCGCCTCCGCCGCCGCCGCCTCCGCCGCGGCCGCCTCCGCTGCCGCCGCCTCCGCCGCCGCCGCCTCCGCCGCGGCCGCCTCCGCTGCCGCCGCTTCCGCCGCGGCCGCCTCCGCTGCCGCCACATCCGCCGCGGCGGCCTCCGCCGCGGCGGCCTCCGCTGCAGCCGCCTCCGCCGCGGCCGCCTCCGCTGCCGCCGCTCCTGCCGCGGCCGCCTCCGCCGCGGCCGCCTCCGCTGCCGCAGCCTCCGCCGCGGCCGCCTCCGCTTCCGCCGCTTCCGCCGCTTCCGCCGCGGCCGCTTCCGCCGCGGCCGCTTCCGCCACGTCCGCCTCCGCCGCGGCCGCCTCCGCTGCCACCGCCTCCGCCGCAGCCGCCTCCACCGCCTCCGCCGCGGCTGCCTCCGCCGCGGCTGCCTCCGCCGCGGCTGCCTCCGCCGCCGCCACCTCCTCTGCCACGACTGCCGCTGCCACTGCCGCAGCCGCTGGCGCCTCAGCAGCAGCCGCTGGCGCCTCAGCAGCAGCCGCTGGCGCCTCGGCAGCAGCCGTAGGTGCCTCCGCCGCAGCCGCTGGTGCCTCGGCCGGAGCCGAAGGGGCCTCGGCAGCAGCCGTAGACGCTGGTCCTTCGGCCGGAGCCGCTGGTCCTTCGGCCGGAACCGCTGGCGCCTCGGCCGGTGCCGTAGGTGCCTCGGCTGCCGCCGCCTCCGCCGCGGCCGCCTCCGCTGCCGCCGCTTCCGCTGCCGCCGCCTCCGCTGCCGCCGCCTCGGCCGTGGCCCCCTCGGCCGCCGCCGCCGCCACAGTTGCCGGTGCCTCAGTCGGTGCCTCAGCTAGCGCAGCCACTTCTGCCTGGTCCACGGTGATCCTCACGCCACCCACTTCCGGAGCTTCAGGCTTCGTCACCTCGGCTTCGTCACAAGGCTTCGTCACATCCACTTCCGGAGCTTCAGGCTTCGTCACCTCGGCTTCGTCACAAGGCTTCGTCACATCCACTTCCGGAGCTGCAGGCTTCGGCGTGGCCCCGGGCGTATCCGCGACCTCCGCAGCCGTCGCCGCCGTTGCCTCCGCCACTGCTGCTGCTGCCTCCGCTGCCGCCGCCTCCGCTGCCGCCGCCTCCGCTGCCGCCGCCTCCGCTGCCCCCGCCGCCGCCGCCG
>Ga0210239_101234_pt1 | contig 20423 bp, 19 predicted proteins | sample ChrtobMetP5a_0mM_FD_155451 | JGI IMG/M metagenome (GOLD analysis project Ga0210239, IMG submission 155451) | Chrysochromulina tobin associated microbial communities from unialgal haptophyte culture, Seattle, Washington, United States - P5a_0mM | ecosystem: Host-associated > Algae > Haptophytes >... | reverse complement strand
GCCCGCCGCCGATTAACGGCCTGTGTAATAGCAGGCTGTGTCGGCCACGCCTCCGTCCATTGCGATTGCGGCCCCCGTGCTTGGGGGTCCGGAGAGCGCGCGCGTTGTGTGTTTCACAGCAGCAGCACCGCGAGTCTTGGTTTCGTCACACGCGTGTGCCAAAACGCGCGGGTTTTGCGCGCCGCCGGAGCGACCACAACGCCAAAGCGGTCGGCATAGTTGCCGGCATTGATCAAGGGCAACGATCAATGCCGCCACGAATTGTTACGATCTCGGCAGATGCGGTTGCCTCGCACGTCGCACCACCACTGCAGCAAGGCTACTACCAACCACCGCCAACTCATGTCGTGCAACAGCCGTATTACTCGGCTCCACCGCCACAGCCCGCGCTGCAGTACTACCAGCCGCCGCCGCAGCAGCAATTATACCAGCCGCCGCCACATATGGTCGCATATCAGCCGCTGCCACCGCACGCGGCCGCGTACCAGCCGCCGCCACCAGTGCAAACAGGACTGTGGCTCGACAACCACAGCGTATCACATGTGTCGCCCGAGTCACACATTCGCGACGCGGCGTGGAGAACGGACCAGCGCGACCTCGACCAGAAGCGAGCGCAGCAGGAGCGCACGCGCATGGAATTGCAGAGGCAGATCGACGAGAGGAAGGCTCAGAAGGATGCGAAAGCCGCCGAGCTCAAGCGTATCGAGGCGCGTGAAGCGGCCGAAGAGCGCAGCTACAACCCCTTTGGGCGCGGCGGTGGCGGCGCGCCGCTACGCGACGCCGAAGGCAACCTGCAGACGGATCTGCGCCACGTCAAGCCCGATCGGTCGCCGGCGGCTCGGAGTACCGCAGAAGCGCTGTACGGTGCGCCTGACCGCGAGGGCGCCGTCGCCGCCGCCGCCGCCGCCGCCGCCGCAGCCGCCGCAGCGGCTGCTGCTGCGGCGCCGCCACCGCCGCGACCATTGCAGCCGCCGCCGCCCCCACAACCGCATCAGCAGCAGTGGCAGGCCCCCGAGCAGCAGTGGCAAGCGCCCGCGCCAGCCCATACTGCCGCGGCGCAGCAGCACGTTACATTTGCGCCGCCGCCGCGGCCACGGCCACCGCCGCCGCAGCAGCCGCCGGCGCAGCAGCAGCAGGCCGTGCCGATGGCGCCGCCGCCGATGCCGCCGGCGCCGGCGACGCCCGCCGATGCGTTCGCGAGGCAGGAGGCCAATGCCGCTCGCCTCGGCTCGCAAATGTCGCGTGGCGCGTTCTCGATCGGTGGCGGCATGGGCGGCGACGACGACGGCGACGGCGGCGGTGGCGAGTCCATTTTAGGGCTCCTGGGTGGCACTGCGAGCGCGGCGGCGGCTCCTCGACGGCGCGATCGAAGCACGTCCCTCTTGCCGTCCGGGATCGCGATGCCCGTCGTGAGCCTGGGCGGTGACGCGCCGCCACCAGTCGTTCGTGGAGGCGTTGTGGGTCATCCTAATTTGGGTCGTCGCATTGAGGACCCTAATTTGGGTGGAGCTGAGGAGCGCCCGGGCCGACCCAAATTAGGTCGACGCGTCGGCGCAGGCGCGCCCGCGGGCGGCGACGGGCGCGCGGACAAGCGTGCGATGGGCCCCTGGGCCCGTTCCGTGGCGGGCGCCGTGGCGGGCGCCGTGGCGGGCTCGAAGACCCTCGCCCGGAGCACATCGGCGCCGCAGCGCGACGGCGGCGGTGTGGACGGGCTGAGCGGCGCCCTCAAGACGGCTGCAGGCGTCGGACGGCGCGCCGCCGGTTCGGCCCACCCGTCGGCGCGCGCGCCGCCACCCCCGACCGGCGCGAGTGCCAGCTCCGCGACGAGCGCCGCCTCGGGCGCGAGGCGCGGCGGCCGGCCTTCTACACACGTCCCCGCTGATGAGCTGCACCGGCAGCTCGAATCTCGCGATGACGAGATCCGCAATCTCCGTCGGCAGCTCGAGGCTGAGAGGCTCCTTCTCGCACAACGTACGGAGCTCCTTCTGGAGCCTGGGAATCGCTCACCCGAGGTCTTACGACAACTAGTCGGCTCTGTCTTCCCTCCGTCCGCCGGCGCTGGCGCTCACGCCGGCGCTCATGCCGGCGCTCTGACAGGAGGCGCCTCCACGAGCCCGCATCGCTCCCCGCATCGCACGCTGGCACCCAAAACGCTCGACACAGCGCTCCGCGTCGGCGCCACGGCCGTTCCCACGCCCATCCCATACGCGCCCAATACAGCGCCCTCATATGCGCCCACACCCAGCGGGGGAGATGGAGTGTGGGACGCGGAAGTCGGCGCTGTATTGGGCGTTCTGCCTGTGTCGGTGGTGCAGCCGAGCGCCGTTGGAGGGTTCGGCACCGGCGGCGACGCCTACCTTGCCGCATCCAAGGCGTGCGTGCGTGCAGACGGGATGCGCTGCGGCCGGCTCGAGGCTGCCAAGATGCTCGCGCTCGTACGGCGTTACAAAATCATCGTGCCCCCAGACATGGCCGAAGCGGCGAAGAAAAAGGGGATGTGCAGCTACACTGTCTTCATCGATCGACTCAGAGAACTCGGCGCCGCGTCGGCAGCGTGAGCGGTCCTACGGGTCGGACTCGGATTCGGGCCTGCCTCCGGCCTCGGTGATCGGATCAGTAGCGCGTCAACTTTAAGCTCCAACCGACGGCTAACCGACGGCGGGCGACGCGGCCCATTCGATGTGACCGCGGCAGCCGGGCCCGCCGAGCCGATGGCCGACGCGCACGGGGCACGGCAGCCAGCGACGGCAGGCTCCGCTCACCACGCTGGCACCGACGGCAGCGGGGTGCACAGGCGATGTCTGCACGTGTTCGGCCGTCCGGTTGCCGTTTCGCTCGGTCCGCGTCCGTCGGGGTGTCAGAGAGGGACGTTGATACGTTTCAGAATTACACTACTCAAAATGTACGGAGTCCGTGTGAACTGGCGACTCCGGGTCTCTTCAGCCGGCTGAGAGACGGCGGGTGGGAGACGAGAGGTCTGGCTGAAAAAGACGTCCGACCTCCGCACAGCACGTCGCGCGGTGCCGCGGTCACACTCGAACGACCACACGCGCGGACCTGCTGCCGCTGGGGCCGCTCCCGCTGGGGCCGCTCCCGCTGGGGCAGCTCCCGCTTGGTGCATACGCGCCTCGGAAAGAAATGGGTGGAGCCATCTGCGGGAGCCTCTTGGACTGCGCCGGTGGCCCTATGGAACGTGGAGTCGTTTTGCAGCCAAGAAGACGCGGCGATGGGCTGCCACGAGGGGAGAAGAATCTATCCTTGAGCTTATCGCTCACGACCTCTTCCTGTGGCTCCTTTTTGTCAGAGAACAGCCGGCGCGTTGCCCGATGGCCCTCCTCGATGGCGCCGTCGATTGCCGCCTGCGCCTCTGCGCGGAGCGTCTCAAAGTAGCCAGCGCCTTCGGCAGGTGGATCTTGCATAGCCTGCGGTGTTTGCTTGCGAGGCGTCGAATAAGCGGTCGCGTGAAACGGCGAACCTGAAGGCACAGCCTTCGTCACACGCTTAGCACTCACGGAAGCAGGTGTCGCTGGCTGCGAGAAGGACACCGCGGAGGCGTTGTGGCACTCCTTCTCGGATGATATCTCTTGCATGACTGAGATCACTGGATTACTCAAGCCTATCCAGTCGCTGATAGGTTGCCACCAGCTGTTGTACAGCAAATCTGCTGCAGGCGGCGCGGCGAGCGATTCTGACGGCGCGGCGGGCGCGGTAGACGGCGTCCTCGACGGCGATTTGGCAGGCTGTGCACGTGCGTTGCGGCCGGCCCACGTTGATGCGGATGGCATCTGTGATGGGTGCAGCGGCAGCGGATGCCGAATGGCTCTCAAGGGGGACGCAGCCGGTTTCGGAGGTGTTGGCGGCGGTTTGATGCCGACTGACGCCTCGTATTGCGCCTCGCCTCGTCTCCTCGCCTCCGTCTCCTCCTTGACAAACTGCGACAGATTTTTGAGCGTGTGTGTGTTCGCTCCTTCCAACTCGGCGCGCTCCCGTGCCTTCTTCCGGGCGATCCGCGCACGCACTTTGGCGATCTTACGAGCCGCATCAATTTCGGCCATGGCCAATTCGACAGCGTACCGCTGCGAGGCGGAGAGCCGCTTGACGCAGAATTGTCGTCGCGCGTCGCCGAGGTGAGCGAGCGGATTCTCAAGCGGCATGAAGTAGTCCGGGTCATACTCGCCTGGGGCCTGCGCGAGCGCCTTTGCGATGAAGGTGCCGAGACGATTTAGGTCCTCATGTGGCTTGTCATCGTCGTTGATAGGCTTACCTGGAGTCGCGCCGCCCGACTGCAGTGCGAGGAGCCCAAACATTAGGCGCTCCAGTCCAATGCGAGCTCATCAAACGACGCGCGGGCATACCAAGTACACATACGTAGGTCGAGGTCAAGGATGGAGAGAACGTCCACCTCAGGTAGGATGGGAGAACCTGTGCGTTTTACGTGTTGTGTGAATTCATAAGTGATGAAGAGCTTTAGAGGCCCGTCCATAGTGTTTTCGTCAGGGACTGGGACTTGTGGAGGGGCCTTCATTTCAGCAGCAACCCGGCGTACTCCAGTGCCATGTGGCGCGAGCGCGCTAGTAGCAGCGCCATCTACCCGCTCATCGTTTACGGGAGTTCTGAATTTGCTCGCTACTTCTCCAACGGCCGTGCGGTTCCAGCCCGGATGCCGTCGCTAGAGGCCAGCCCCGCATACCAATTTGGCAAGTGGGCAAGGCTCGTCGCCTTGAGCATGGGTCTTTTGCCGGTGGTGGTGTGGCACGGGGAGCGCACTCTGCGGCGCTATTGGCAGAACCGCCGTCGCCGCTCCGAGATCATGATCCGTACACAACACGCCGACCATCTGATGGCACAGGCTGCTGCAGTGACAGCGCAGCCGCTGGCGATCGGTTCAACCGCAGCGGACGCCCTCCGTGCCATCATCGACGCCGGCCTCAGTGGGAGTAGCACCACGGTACTCCAGCACCGGCTCTTCGAAGGGCTGCGGCCAAACGCACCGCACTCGCTGCGTATGCTCGCACTGCTCGCTTGCAGGATTGAGGCACTGCACCGAAGCGTCTCCGGCGGCGGCGTGGCCGGTGGAACGGCCTCGCCGTCCTCGTCAACATGCGCGATCGTGCGCCACCCAGATCGTGCGAGCAGCGCAGCCCTCGCACCGACGACCACGACGGCTCAGGAGGGCAATTGCGAGGAGGCCCCGAGCGCGAGCGACTTCGCCACGTGCCGGGTCTGCTTGGACGCTCCTGTCGACGCAGTGCTCGCGCCGTGTGGGCACCTCGCCGCGTGCCTCGGCTGCCTACAACGCATGACACAGGTCATAGACTTGTCCCGAGCCTCTAGCGCGCGATTGCGCTGCCCCGTGTGTGTCACGCCTGTGAGCGATGTGCTGCGCGCGTTCGCTTGTTAGATGTTCCCTCATATCTTTGCTAGCACTTTTCTGAAGATGATTCGAACTCCGGTCTCGTCAATGTGGCGATCGATGCGGATCGCGAGCTCGATTTGTGTGCACGGAATGTGGATGTGGCAGACCTCGGATTCAGCGTTGCCGCGATGCTGACAACTGTCCTTGCTTGGCTCGCTTGGGTATCCCCGTCGCCAATGAGCGCTGTGCGTGCGCACCACTCCGCTTTGGGGCACTCGAAGTTGGGTCATGTTCGTATGGACGCCTCACCTTCACCTCCGCCTGCCACCGACATGCGCTTTCCCAATAGGCCGCCGGCGGAAGCCCCGAATGCAAAATACGGCCACGATCCGCGTGACGGGAGCGAGGACGTCAGCGGCGATTCAAACTGGGCCAACATGCTCTTCGAGCGCGGTGCGGGAAAGGTAAACACTCTCCAAACCATGGAGCAGTTTGTTGGTGCGCTGCATGTCGCCGAGAAGGCTGGTGAGATTGTCGTCCTCAAGTTCAAGAGAGTTGGGTGCGCCGCGTGCGCGAGTACGGAGAAGCAGTATGCTGAAAAGGCCAAACGTTATTCGGCCAAGGCCAAGTTTTTCGAAGTGGACTATGACGAGGGAAAGGCCTTTTGCAAGAAATGCGAGGTCAAGTTCGTTCCTTCGGCGCACGTTTACCGCGGCTACAGCTTTCTGGCTGCGATGGCGCTCGGCAAGAACAGTTGGGACGCGTTCTCTGATCGACTCGAGCAGGAGCTGGCGCAATAGCGTCCACGTGCTCGTATATTCGCATGAATCAAGGCCATCCACGTGGATGGCGCTTGAACGCCTCCCTGGGTGTTGTCTCGACTCCTGAGATACGACTCTGAACCGACGCCGACGGAGCGCGCGGACGACACGGGACGACGTCGCGGGGGGAGACAGGGCGCGCATGTCCATGTCCTTATTTTGGGAAGCATGGTGCAAGTGCAAGCCTTCCGTCACCGCAGTTAAACTTGAATCTCGTCTCGGCGCGCGTACGCTCGCCGTTGTCCAGCCGTTGCGCCCTCGCCCCCGCCGGTTATAGCGGGTTTTCGTTTGATAGCATTCGCGGCATTATATGGGTTCGTCGCGGTCGTTCGAAAACCAAAAACTGTTATTATGAAAACGAACGGACGGTACCGTCGCGGTCGATTGCGGCGTTGGCCGGCGCCGGCGGGCGACGCGACACTTCTAAACACTATAGCGACTGCACCCGCGGCGGGGCTGTGCGGCCGGTGCGCCGCCCTCCGCACGCCACGTCGCCACCGCCCGCCCGAGACCCGGGCTGGCGGCGCGGGACCGGCAGCGGCACGGCACTTGCGCACACCCGCGGCGCGCCCGCGCACCACGCGCACCACCGCGGCGCGCCGCCCCGCAGCGCCCGCGCACCACCGCGCCGCGACACACACGCACGCGCGACGTGCCGGCGCGGGCGCGCAGGGCGACGCCCCGCATGGGACCGGACACACGTTCCGGCTACCGGGTACCGCGTACGCAACGGCGTTGCCGGCTTCGACCTACGCGACTACAGGGTACACGTACAGCGCCTCGTACCGTCTAAGTCCCTTGCGGGTGTGGGAGCTTCCCCAAGCATGCCCATGCAGTCGGCGCTTACGTCGCAACTCGTCTGCTGGCGGGACGGCGCTTGAGACGGCGCTCGACCTGCGAGGAGGCGGCGGGGGAAGCTCCCCGTAAAGCGACCGAGACGGAGCTAGAGTTGCGCCGAGCACCTTGAGCCGACGCAGCACAACGTCGGCCACCGCGCCGCGGCTAAAATGCTCAACCATGGTCGCACGTGCTCGGGCGCCACGTTCCTTCGCGGCCGCGCCGTCGCCACTCGTCGCCTCGTCGTAGGCACGTCGCATGGCCTGGCGCAGCATCGCAACTGTCGTCTCGGCGAAGCCGCCAGCGAGCTCACGCGCGACGGGCAGCTGGTGCGAGTTGTGCGCCGTCAAAAAGGCCGTTGGGCCCGAAAAATTGGTCGCGATGACTGGTAGCCCCATCGCCATCGCCTCTGCAATCGGCAGCCCCCATCCTTCGCCGCGCGTCGGCAGGACGAAGCAGTTCGAACGCGCGTACAGCCGCCGCAAGGCGACGCGCGAGACGTCCTCCTGTAGGAGCTCTACCGGCGCCAGCTTGTCGCGCGGAGCCCTCGCCACCTGGAGCGCATGCCGGCTCACCCACTCATTGAGGTCGCGAGGGCCAGGCTCCCACGAGGGGAGGTACGACTTGATCACCTGATGAGAGAGTCCATCAGAGTCCATCAGAGGCCATCAGAGTCCATCAGAGGCCATCAGAGGCTAATCAGAGGCCATCTTAGGAAATCAGAGGCAATCAGAGGCAATCAGAGGAAATCAGAGTCCATCAGAGCCTCCCCATATGAGGGGAGGTAGTTGATGGATCACCAGCTTGACTGCGCTGCGCTCTCGAGCACTCGTGAATTCACACCAGTAGGCCTCGAGGAGCAGGTCCCAGCCTTTGCGCCACTCCCACTTGAATGAGGACAGGAAGACAAAGGGGCTCGGCGATGGCGCCGGTGTGTCGCCGACCTTGGCGCTCGGCCGTTTCCACCAGCCGAGCGGCCCGTCACTTGGCTCTTCTACCACCGAGGGGATGTAGTTGGGGTGGAAGAAGTCCACGTCGACGGGCTCTGGCACCACGTGCAAAAGGGAGCGTGCGATGCCCGCGGCAACAAATGTGTCGACGTGCCATGCGGTCGGCACCCAGATCTCGTCGGCGTGGCGCAGGCAGGCGGCCTGCTCCGCCTTCAGGCTGGATTCAGTCATAGTGCGCGCAACGACGCGCCAAGGACGGGCGCTGCTCGACTGCCAGCGCCGCATGCTGCACGGCTCGCCATGCTCAATGACGAGCGCCCCGTGCGTCTGCTGAGCAGAGCGCGCATTCTCATCGGCCCACGTGGCACGGTACGTAGCGGCGTCACGGGCCTCAAGTTGTCCATCAAGCCAGACATCGTCGCATTTGCCCGTCAAAAGCCGGACGGCCACACCCTTGTCGTGTAGGCCGGGGACGAAGCCTAGCGCCACCTCGGTGAAAAAGCCGGAGAAGCCGCAGCCGACAGGTACGCGCCACTCGACCTCGAATTGCACGGGGCTCGATGTTGACAAGGACATGGCCTGGCTTTCATGCTCCAACCTGCTCGTCCTTTCCTGTGAAAATACACGATCCTCGACAACACTCGTCCTCGACGCGCCGACCTTCGCTCAAAGCCTCCCTTCCACTGGCTTCACATCTCTCAGCCGCTAACATATGTTCATATCGTGGGAATCCTGGTGCGCCCCCCCACAGGGTGGGCGCGGATCTCCTCTCTGCGCGCTGCCTCTCTGCCTCGACCCCTCGCGCCTCGCGCCTCGCGATGTGCTGCGCGCCTTGCGAATCTGCGTGTGAACTCTACGGCGCCTTTTCACGGCGCGATCTGATCGCGGCGCGCCCTTCCCCCTGTACTTGACCCTCCCCCTCCGTGTCTCGCACGAGGACAAGGGGGGAGGCTCAGAACCTCGTGACGAACCTCACGACGAACCGTCATAGAGCGGGAGGAGGGAGAAGCCGTCGTGTGTCTCGGGGACGGTGAGCGGCGAGGGCGACGACGGGTGGCTCGACGACGACGACGCGCCGTCCTTGCAGTCCTCATCCTCAGTGTGCCCAAAGCCTTGCGAATACAGCCAATGCAGTGCGCGACGTGTCCACCACGAGGGGTCCTCGCCCAGTGCAAAGCCATGCTCGCCCAGGTTTTTGCGCACGTAGCAGTGCTCCACGCCGTGCTCGCGCAATGCCTCCGCGTACAGATCCGAGTGCTCGCGCGGCGGGCAGATCGTGTCTCCGATGGAGCCCACCAGGAAGGTGGGTGGCGCAGCGAAACCTTCACCGCCGAGCAGGGCGTCGGTAGGTTCGTCAAGGACGCGCGCCTTCTTGGGCATGCCGCCCTGGCCGCGGTTGTAAAAGTCCGCCTTCTCCGGGTCGAGCCACGGCGAACCGTCGATGGCCGGATAGATGAGCAGCTGAGCGTCCAAATCAGGGTGAGCCGAGCGGGTCTGCACACGAGCCTGCTTGCGCTTGTGCGCGCGCAGCGCGTGCGAGGCGACCAGGTGGCCGCCCGCGGAGAAGCCGATCGCGGCGACCGGGCCGCCGCGCGCCTGGCGCACGAGCGCAGCCGCCGCATCCAGGTCGTCGAGTGCCTCCTGGTGGTCGTGGTGCGGCAGCAACCGGTAGCGCAGCACGGCCGCAGCGATCCCGTGCGACGAGAGCCACTCGACGATGGGCAGCCCCTCCTTGGGGCAGAGGAACTCGTAGTTGCCGCCGGGCACCACGATCACCGTCCCCTTGCCCTTGCCCGCGATCGCCGTCGGCTGGATTAGCAGCCGCGGCGAGTGCGGACCACAGAATAGAGGGTCGTGGTCGAGCGGCGGCATGCGCGGGCGGCTGTTGCACTCGGCGCAGATGGAGAACTTGCACTCGGCGCACACGAGGATGGGCGAGCCCGCGCACGGCGAGCATTTGCACTCGTTGCACGCGCCATGCCTGCGCCCGTCCTGGCGCGCGCGATAGAGCCTGTGGCCCTGCCAGCACTTGCGCATGGTGCCGCGCTCCGAGTGGAGCAGGATCCAGCTGGGCAAGGCGCCCCAGTGGTCGGGACCATAGATGGGTTTGCCCAGACCACGCGCACGCGGGCGGCGGTCCACGCGGTAGCAGGGCATTGCTGCTGCGAGCGCGGCCACCGCGGGGCCTCGAGGCCCTCGAGAGCTCTCGAACGCCACTGGGGAAGAAGGTGGTTGGTGAAATGGCGCTAAGGAATCTGCAAGGGAATATTTCGCGCCATCACGGCAGCCCTTTTCGACTCAGCTTCCCTCCACACACCAATGCTAGCGAGGCGCTTCTCGTGCCCGCCGGTCTTCGAGGCCGCGTACGAGCCGCGAGAGGTGCCGGAGGCCGCGCGCGACATGCACGGCTCGGTCATCTTCCGGCCGACTCGTGATGACTGGCTTCCGCTCCTCGGCGAGATGATCCAATTGACCAATGAAGCCGTACGCAGGCGGGCTGCGAGCGCACGCGACGCGTCGAAGCCTCTTCAGCTCGAGTTCATGGCGGACCGCATCGATGTCGACGACCCGCTCTTCGGGTACATCGCCGTCACCAAGGACAAGGGGTGGCTGCAGGGCTTCATCACGGCCACTACCTTCACCACTTGGCACCGTGGCTTTCGCTGGGACTCCCTGAGTCCGTGCGTCGACCTGCAGCACGAGCTGTCCCACGACGACGACAACGCGAGCTCGCCGTCGGGCTTCACGGCCGTGGCCAACAGCGGCGGCAGCGGCGGCAGCGCGAGCGCGCGCCGGCGTGCTGCCACCGCATCGCTCGCCAGGGAGCGCGTTGTCGACTCGGACGGCAGCTTGAGCGCCGAGCTGATGCAGGAGGTGTTCGCGGGGGACCCCGACGGCGAGGGTGTCGTCTGGCCGCGCGTGGCCGAGATCTCGCTCCTCGGCGCCCTCGGCTGCGGGCGGTGGCTCGTGCAGGCGCGTGCCACTAATTGCCACTGATTGCCACTGATTGCCACTGATTGCCACTGATTGCCACTGATTGCCACTGATTGCCACTGATTGCCACTGATTGCCGCCGCGCTCGAGGCTCGTGCAGCTGCTCATTGACGGCCTCGAGGTGGCCGAGAGCCCTTACCACTTCGTCGTGCTGATGGCGACGCACAACGCGATCCCCTTCTACGAGAAGATGGGCTTCGTGCGCGTGGGCGCCGTGCTGGCGACGCGCGTTGAGCCCTTGGCCGACGAGGACGGCGACGAGGCGGAGGGAGCTGGCATCGGCACTAAGAAGCGCAAGCGCGCGGCGGCGGCCGCCGCTGCCGCGAAGCCCGCGGAGGAAGGCAAGGGGCGGGTGCACTCGAGGCTGGTTGAGCACACGTGCAAGGAGGGCGAGACGGCCGCGAGCGTCGCCGCCCAATATGGCGCCGACGGCTTCGACGTCCTCTTCGTCAACCAGCGCCGCTTCCCACAGCTGCACCAGCACGCCCCCCTTCGAGCTGGCACGCAGCTCCAAGTGCCACGCCCGTTGAGTCGCGAGGAGGCGATCGAGGAGCTCCGCAAGCAACGGCAGAGCTGGCACACGGTCACGCAGGAGGCGACGCTTCGACGGCTCGCCGACATCACCGGCGTCTCGGCGGACGAGCTCTATCGTCTCAATAAGGGGCGGCTCGACGGTTTGCAGTTAGGCGCCACGTTGCGCGTGGGCACGCGGCTGCTGACGGCGGGCGTGGACGGGCAAAAGGACGAGGAGTACTGCCATTGGTCCTTCCCCGATGACGAATCGCCCGATGAGCCCTCCCCTTGCATGCAAGTGCTCACCACAGCGCGGCCCCCTACATTCCCCACAGGAGCTTCCCCGATGACGAATCGCCCGATGAGCCCTCGTACATGATGGCTCGGAAGCTCAAGCCAGCTCACGAGCGCAAGGCTGGCGGCGCCCAAGCGCCCGCCACAACGCTCGAACAAGCGAAGCGCCTGCTCGTCGCCCAGAGGCCGACCGTGGTACCCGTGCCCGGGCGCCAGGCGGTCGTCGAGGCGGCACGGCGGCGCACGGCCGCGCGCGTCGCCGTCGCGCATCCCGACCTATTCGACAAGGTCGTGCGTCTGGATGCGCATGGCTCGCACGAGACGCGGTACCAGTTCTGGTATGTGCTCACCTACCTACCCGACCTGCAGTGGTGCCACCTGGCACCCCTCGAGCGCCGCGGCACCTTCGGCGAGAGGCCGAGCCCGAATGGCCACGTGGCCACGGGCCGCGACCGTTGGATGCTCGTGGCGGAAGATCTGGGCGGCGAGATTGACGTTGGGGCGGGGCGCTGCTTTGTCGTGAAGGCGACGCCGATGATGAAGGCCAAGGACGCCATGGACGCCAACAAGGAGGAGTGGGACATCGTCGAGCTTGATGGCGCCGTGATGGGCGTCGAGGAGCCGGCGAGGGCGGAGATGGTGATGGACGAGGAGTGAGCTCGACGGGAGCTCCGCTGAGCTCGACGAGTGAGCTCGACGGGAGCTCCGCTGAGCTCGACGGGTGAGCTCGACGGGAGCTCCGTTGAGCTCGACGGGTGAGCTCGACGGGAGCTCCGCCACCTGAGTAGGACCCCTTGTGAGAGACTCCTGCCGCAGAGGCAGGAGAGCAGACCTCCGACTCACCGGCCACTCGTCACTGGACACTGCGGTGGTGCGCTCAGTGCTCACGGGAGCCGTACGCAAGGACGGCGCAAGGACGAGCCGCGGTCGATCGTCAAATTATCCTCAGATCGTAGTTATGTATGTTTGCCGCGCCGACGCGATAGAGTATCCCGCTGTACCGCGGTGCGGTGTGGGCCTCTGGGTCACGCATGGGCCCATGGGGTCACAGCTTGGAAAAACCGGCGGCGGCGGCTCTTTGGTTTTTGTGTGGGGGTCCACGGCCACGTCTCCGTCCATTGCGAATGCGGCCCCCGTGCTTGGGTGTGCGGTGTGCGTGCGCGTTGTGCGTTTCACAGCGCCGCAGCAGCACGGTGATGAAAGAACGCCACGTCCCCTTGGTGCTTGGACTGGAAGAATCATGTCAAACTTGGCGCAGGCCCTCAAGATTGCGGGCGCGACGGTGGCGGTGGTTGCTGTGGGGACCGCGTACGTACTGATCCACGAGCATCGCCGAAAGCTCAAGAAAGAGCGCAGGGCGGCAGCAGAGGCGGAGGGTGCCTCAGGCGCCTCAGCAGATGGCAGGTCTTCTTCATACATGAGCGTCGACCGACTGTTGAAATTGTTGAACGAGCTTGCAAAGGCCGCGTATACCCTCATCGAGCAGGTGCGTGCCGTCTGCACGCGCAAGGCAGCGGCAGCCCTTGCGCACCTGCTGCCCTTTGCAGCTCACGTACAAATTGCAAACAGCTTGCATACAGTCTGCGCATGGCACACGCCGGCACACGCACTCGCGCGCCTGAGCTCGCGCGCTCGTTCGTCGTGCTCGCAGACCCGCAAAATGGTGCACGAGAAACATGTCTCGACTGGCAGGGCTCTTGAGACGTGTGTTGACGAGCTGCAAAAGGATTTTGAGGCGGCGATGGAGGCGGTGATGGGCTCCATCCGCGCCCAGCATGGCGTAACAGAGCAGACGATGTCGCTGGCGATGATGCAGCACCAAGACAACCCCAAGGTCGCCGCTGCCGTGGTCGCGCTGCGCGAGGCAATGGCTGGAAAGCCGCCGCCGGGCTACTCGGAGGCCAACAAGGCGGACGAGGCGGAGGCCGCGAAGCAGCGCGTGCGTAGGAAGAACAAGTCGGGCAAGAGAGGTTGAGCATGCGTGCGGGTGCGCGGCGGCGGCAGATGGCATGACGCACAATGCTACTGTTACAAGCGATGAGAGGGTCACGAACTCCGCTGATGAAGATGATGCACGACCCTGGTGCCGGCGGCCCGACAAGTCGGCTGGCCAGTGCGCAGTGGCACGACGTGCGCGCTCTCTCCTCGTTCCCTCAGAAACGAGCCGGACCTTATGTACCTAAGTATGTACGTATCGTGTGACTGCGGACGTTGCGCCTGCTGATGTTGGAGATGTGCGCGCGGGATGCCCAACGCGGGGGCCACGGTGCGGCGCGGCCGGCGCGGCGGGCGTCGCGCGACGCGCCCCTCGCGCGGCGCGTCGGGGGCGGCGCCCCACGCACAGTCACCGCGTCGCCACTTAAAGAAAGCTTCAACTCCTGGCGAAGGAGAGTACCTAAGCGCGCACTATCGCGCCAATCCGTCGGCCGATTCGGATAGATTCTAGTTCCTGGGTGCTGTCAGCACGAAGTTCGTTAACGGCTTTGCAGCTCCGAACGTCTCGCATATCAATCGCTCGCGCCGGGTTTCGGTCGGATAGGTGCGAAGGGAAGGCCGAATAGGTGCCGGTCGGCGGGATTTGGAAGCTGGCCGATGAGGTAATTCGTGAGGTGTGCGAACACGAGATTGTGTGCTTATCCATCAGCCGGATCTTGACGAGCGTGTCGTGACTCCTCAGACTCCTCACGGAGTACTCATGTCGAACATGGAGGTCGGGTCCTCGGCCGCTTTCCTAATCACTGCACTCTCCTCCTCGCTGAACACGTCGCCATTCGACGGTTGCGTTCGCGCCGCCACATGCTTATGTCGGGCGTGCGGGCGCATGCGAGCGTGCTTAAGCTCCGACTGCGCATCACGGAGCCGTGCAAAAGGAGCACCGCCGCGCTGCTGTGGCGGTTGTGGCTGCTGCTGCATGGCTGGAGGTGCTGTGGTGGCTCCTGGGCCGTACAGCAGCAGCGCAAAAATTCCCAAGGCCGCGACGAACGCGACCGTCGCGCGCAAACAATATCGGGCGTCCGCGACTTCCATGGGGGGGCGGGAACAAGACGATTGCGTCGTATGAATAGTCAAGTCAAGTCAAGTCAAGTCAAGTCAAGTCAAGTCAAGTCAAGTCAAGTCAAGTCAAGTCAAGTATGAATAGACTTCGTCCCACAAGGCTCGTCCCCCCGACGCTTCAGTGGCCGCTCCTGATCCTATCTGTCATCGAAAAGGTGTTCCAAGCTGTTCAGATAGAGCGACGGTACAATTGTATTGTAGGAATACATGTATTCGTCATGTGAGTCGTCAGAGTCCAATTTAATATTGCTCCAACCTCCAAGACTCCAACTCTCCATACATATTTCGGTGCCTTGATCCTATTTTGTTCACTTGGTTGGGCCGATCTTTCTCGAACGAAATGGTCAGCACGAAGGGCTTTCGTATTAATTAGGTGGTTCAATTAAGGCAAGGCCACTCAGTTGACTTCGCGGATACTCCTTCTATCTTCTTCTGACGCCCAGCGCCAAGTGGCATGGCGTGCACCTTCCCGATGTCCACCGAGTCACCGAGCGCTTGGCTCGACGCGATCAACCTGGCCAGGTACAAGCCGACTCTGGAAAAGATGGGCGTGACGGAGGTGCAGCATCTTTACGCGCTGACCGAGGAGTCATTGCAGGCGGGCGGCATCGCCATGCCGGGCCATCGGAAGCGTATCATGCAGGCCCTCAAGGAGCTAGTGCCACCCGATGCGGCCATTCCTGCGGCCACTGCGGCCAACAGTGCTGTCGCCATGGAGCTTGAGCCGCGGATCGGTGCGATGGATATTGACGACGATGACAAGGTTGACCATAGACCCCGCGATCGGTCGCGGAATTTCGAGATGCCACCAGGTGCAATCCTGCCGTCCAAGGCGGCGGCGGCGGCGGCGGCGGCGGCGGCCGCAGCGGCAGCGGCCCATAGCCCCACGACCAGCTCGTCGACGAGCACCAGCGACGACCCGAGGCCGGCGGCCGACTACAACCAGCGCCGGGCCAACTCCACGTCGTCCATCTTCATATCGTCGACGCTGACAAAGCCTGACACGGAGGAGCTCGTGTTCTGCATCGCGGTCGTCATCCACGAACGCATCCAGCAGGGCGAAGCGCAGAGCCATGAGGTTCGACATCGCTTCCCCTTCTTCTCGGAGGACAACAATCCGCTGTACGCGGTGCCCTCTGAACTGGACGGCCGTGGCTCGGACTCGTCTGACGGCGGCTCCGACAGCGAGAAGAAGCGGACGCGGCGCGAGGTGCCCACGGAGGACACGATCTTCCACACGATCCGCTCCGTCTTCGAGTGCGCGCAGATCCCGGCCGAGTGCCTGATCGTCTCACTCGTCTACATGGAACGTCTGATCGCGACGACCTCCTGCCCCGTACTAGTGACCTCGTGGAGACCGATACTGCTCGCGTCCCTCATCCTGGCACAAAAGGTGTGGGACGACCGGTCGCTCCACAACTCGGACTTCTCCGTCTTCTGCCCTATGTTCACCCTAAAGGAGATCAATTTCCTCGAGAAGAAGTTCCTCGAGATGGTCGACTACGACGTGTCTATCTCCGCCTCGCTCTACGCCTCGTACTACTTCCAGCTCCGCACGCTCTGTCAGCGGGTCGACCGCGAATTCACGCTGAAGCCGATCGACGTCGAAACCGCTGCTAAGCTCGAGGCGCGCGGCTCCGCGCACACGGCCAAGCTCAAGCAGACGGCGCCGCGCAAGAACCAGTCGCTCAACGCGATCAGCGCGACGCCGGCCTCCTCCTCTGCCTTCCTGCACAAGCTGTTCAACTGAGCCCAAGCGTATCCAAGCGGATGGCGGCGAGCGCACCAGCCGAGGCCGCGTGTGCTCTACGGTATGGATATACCGGAGTGTCACATAGCCCCACGCACAGTGCACAAGTCCCGCACGAGCCGACACCGTACAAGCGCGTCATGCTTAGGCGACTAGCATGTGCATGATCCGAGACACTCTCCGTTCTTCGAATAGCGTTCAGCTGTGTCGCTTGGTCCACTCTCTCGCTTTGTTTCGTATTGAGTCGCAGCGACAGCGACTCGCAGGCAGCAGTCGCTTTTTCTTGTGAATTTCCTTCATGTCAGAAATGGGGTGTTTGGCGCGAAGTTTGGAGTTGAGAGGGGCGACACACCAAACTGGCGCACCCCCCCAAAAAGCGCAAGGGTTCGCAGGCTCGGGTCCACATTGGAGCTGCGGCGCCAAATGCCGAAGGAGAAGTCTGTCAAGGACCTTGCCTCTGGCCTGCCTCAGAGTGAGGCTGTCCGCATGGTGCTGGACACATTCGTGCTAAATGTGCCAGATGTGTCAGGCATCAGCCTGACAGCAGAAAACGTGGTCTCTGCGGCTGATGACGGCAAGGCTTCCTGGCAGGTAGGCGACGCCATCGTCTGGGTCGATGGCACAGAGGTCCGCAAGGGCAAGGCGGCAGTGGCTGATTCGATGAAGCCGGATGTCGCGACGCATACGATGGTGGTGCAGCGCATGGTGCCGGCAAAGCCTGGCTTCGTCACCTTCATCGCCCGTATTGCTGGCGATCCTGGCCTGGGCATTGGTCTGACGGAGGACAATCGCATCTCGGAGCTAGCAGAAAAACGACCTGGCCGGAATGATGGCCGTCTGGAGGTGCACTGCGCCGCGAGGAGCCGACGCTGCAGCAGTCGCCTAGCTGCGGCCCGAGCTGCTGCTGCGACCCCTTCTAGTGCTGCGACCGCTGCGACCGCTGCGACCGCTGCGACCGCTGCGACCGCTGCGACCGCTGCGACCGCTGCGACAGCCGTTGCCGCCGCTGCGACGGCCGCTGCGCACCGCAAGCGCTCGATATGACAACAGTGCCTCTCACGGTGTTGCTCGCTCGCTTGTGTGCCGTGCGCAGGTGGGCGACTTCCTGATGATCTTCGATGGTGTGGACGTGTCCGGCGGCAAGCGGACGCTGTCCGAAATCTACGACAAAGGGCGGCCGATACACGAGCTCGTGGTCTCACGTCAGCTCAAGCCGCCGCCTCAGCCACCGATCGATCCCAAGACCAAAAAGCCTAAGCCGCTTCCGCCGCGAAAGCCCGTGCGCTTCAGTGCCTCCGTGCTCCCTACCATCCTACCGGCTGACCCGAAGGCCAAGAAAGGCGCGCCACCGGAGAAGCAGTTGCCGATCATGCTGGACGCGAAGCACGCCGTGACGGCGCTCCCGCCCGACATTGACGATATCCTGATAGGTGATGTGCTCGTCTCCATCGACGGCAAGGCGTGTTCTGCCTCGGCTTTGAAAGGCGACGCCAAGAAGATTGGCAAGCTGCTGTCCGAAAAGATCGACGTTCACATACTTGAGTTTGATCGCACGCCGCTCGAGCTCACGCCCGAGGACGAGCGTCTGCTCGCGGCCATCGCGTCCGCGCCCGCCACGGCGCCCGCCGCCGCTCCAGCTGCCGCGGACCCGACTCCTGCTGCTGAGGCGGGCTCCTCGACAGAGGCCCCGACAGAAGGCGCCCCCGCTGCTTCCCGCCTCTTCGAGGTGACTGGATGGTCGAACTCCTCGAGCACCTTCAAGCCCGTGTGCCAGGCCACCTGCTCGCATGCCTTCTCAGCCGATTTGCCCAAATCGCTCGACCTCAAATACATCAAGCGGAGTGACATGCCCGCTGCCGACCTAGTCGAGTGGTCGATGCCGCCTGAGGGAGAGACGAATCGACTAGACGCGCTCATCTCCTTCTTCAAGCAGCACGACCGTGTGGGGCGACTGGATCTCGCCGACGGGCAGTCGATCTTTTTGGTGGGCAAGAATGCCGACAGTGGCGAGCTCCTATGGCGACGCACCGCGCCGCCGGCTGCCGCGCCGCCCGAGGCGCCGCCGCCCGCAGAGACGCCCGTGGAGGCGGCTACGGACGAGGCGGCGGCTGCTGAGGCGGCGGCGGCTGCTGAGTCAGCGGCGGCTGCTGAGGCGGCGGCCGCGGCGGAGGCGGCGGCCGCGGCGGAGGCGGCGGCGGCGGCGGAGGCGGCGGCGGCGGCGGAGGCGGCGGCGGCGGCGGAGGCGGCGGCGGCTGCTGAGGCGGCGGCCGCGGCGGAGGCGGCGGCGGCTGCTGAGGCGGCTGCGGCTGCGGAGGCGGCGGCTGCGGAGGCGGCGGCAGCGGCGGAGGCGGAGGCGGCGGCGGCGGCCGCGGCGGAGGCGGCGGCAGCGGCGGAGGCGGCGGCAGCGGCGGAGGCGGCGGCCGCGGCGGAGGCGGCCGCGGCGGAGGCGGCGGCAGCGGCGGAGGCGGCGGCAGCGGCGGAGGCGGCGGCCGCTGCGGAGGCGGCCGCGGCGGAGGCGGCGGCCGCGGCTGAGGCGGCCACGCCGCCCGCAGAAATGCCCGTGGAGGCGGCTACGGACGAGGCGGCGGCTGCTGAGGCGGCAGCTGCGGAGGCGGCCGCTGCGGAGGCGGCGGCAGCGGAGGCGGCGGCAGCGGAGGCGGCGGCAGCGGAAGCTGCGGCAATTGCGGCAGCTGCGGAGGCGGCGGCTGCGGAAGCGGCAGCGGCGGAAGCGGCAGCGGCGGCGGCGGCGGCGGCAGCTGCGCCTCCGCCTGCTCCCTTGGGGATGCCGCCGGCGCCGCAAGCGCAGGCGCCGCCTCTGAAGCCCAGGCCGAGCTTGAATGTCACGTCGATCGATCGGGCGCCCCCACGCACAGCAGCGACCCCCGCCCCGAAGGCGACGTCCTTCCGGGCTCCGGTGACCCAGCGCACGTACCCAGGCTCTGGATTCATACTGAACGAGGGCGTCACTGTGGGTATCAACCGGCGTGACATCAAGCTCGACCGCAATCCCGAGCCGTTGCCGTTTGGGGGCGTCTTCTCTTTCTTTGTGGACAAGGCGCAGGTCACTCCCAAGCGGACTGACCCGGCGTCGCCTCCGAAGACGCGCAACGATCTCAAGCCACTTGAGGAGATCGAACAGGCGCAGGAGGTCAGGGAGACGTTTATGACGCCGCGTGGCGAGACACCCATTATGTTGAACCGCGCCAAGTCTCTCGCTGCCTTCTTCGACCAGTTCAAGGAGCTCTACGAGGCTTAACATCTTAATTAGGATATATCCTAATCAAGGGGCTCTATGAGGCTTAGCACGAGCCGGTGTGGCGTCTACCGAGGTGCCGTCTACCTGCAGACGCCACCACGCCCATTGAATTAGGTGGAGGGGGTGACGGCGGGCCACTGCAGGGATGAACGGTAGCGGTGGGCGCTGTGCTTCTCAGGATGGTCTCTCCTCCCGCGTAGCCTCCTCGTCAATGCATGTACACGGATCATGGTGATGGCTGCGCTGCTGCGCGTGTATGCTGGGCCTGGGGATGCGCTCTACGTAAGCGTGGGCGAGTGTGCCGGTGCATGTCGTGTGTGTGTGCGCGCGCCGTATGGCGTGTGTGTGTGCGTGTGTCGTGCGGGTCCTGGGGGCCGTGCCCCGTCGGCGCAGTGGCGGGCGCGTTAGCTTACAGTCTGTGGTCCCTCGGTGCGTGTGGCTGTGTGGCGGTGGACCGCGTCTCGTAAGTCGTACACAGCAAAACTATTGAGTGAGTAATTGCCTCAATAATTGATGATCCGATCAATAGTTGAGCTATTGATCGGAATAATTGAGTCTGGTCAATAGTTGAACTCAATTATTGAGCCAATAGCCCCGC
>Ga0210239_101228_pt1 | contig 20473 bp, 16 predicted proteins | sample ChrtobMetP5a_0mM_FD_155451 | JGI IMG/M metagenome (GOLD analysis project Ga0210239, IMG submission 155451) | Chrysochromulina tobin associated microbial communities from unialgal haptophyte culture, Seattle, Washington, United States - P5a_0mM | ecosystem: Host-associated > Algae > Haptophytes >... | reverse complement strand
TGGCCGCAAGTAGGGCTCGAGATACGTATCCTTGTATGTATCCCGATGTATCCCGATGTATCCAACATGTATCGTGAGTGTATCTTGTGTGCCATGTATCTGAGGCTTAAGATACATTGTATCCTAACCGTATCCTAAATGTATCTTAAATGTATCTTAAAGAAGGATACATATCCCTAGGTAAGATACATTTCCTATGATGGCCAAAGTCAAGATACAAATGTATCTCGATGTATCTTGATGTATCTTGATGTATATGAACGGGACACATCAAGATACATGCGGGATACATGCACGATACATGCGCGATACATGGGATACGTATCCTGATAACAAACCCCCCCAAACTCGATAACAAACCCCACGTCACCCCCCTGAGAAGAGCGAGGCCGCCGTACTGGGCCTGCTGGGGATCTCGTCGGCAGGGGCAGCCATGGCGTCGTCGAACGAGTCGTGCTCGAGGGGATCCGGAACGACCACTTGCAAGGCCCCGGGTGCGCGCAAGTAGGTGCGGCCAAGGCGGACCGCCGCGGCATGCTGGCGCCCGTGCGCCATCATGATTCCTTACGAGCCCGCGTCTTTTCCGACTTTGCTTCACCAACTAGAGTTCACCAGGATTGCGTTTCGGTGCACAAGGTGAATGCATGCGCAGCCAATCAGAGGTGGACTCAAGCCAGCCGTTCACAGGTCAAGAGATCTGAGAATGGAACTCCACACTCGATCGAACCGGCACACTTCCTAGTGCGCGATAAACGTAAAGATGGCAGTGGCGCGGGACGACCTGTTCGACCTTCCTCCTGGCGTGGATCTCACGCCGCCCGTCGTTCGCTGCTGGCCCGACATCGATACGATCATTACCGACGGCGAGCGGCGCGGCGAGCATAACATTTGCATCTTGTGGGCGCGTGGCTCGTGCCCAGCCGGCATCCAGTGTGGCGCTTGCCACAGGTTACCGTCGCACGCGGACGAGATTCGGCTCTTGCACAGCGCCGATGGCTTGACCAAGGATATTTTCGGCCGCGCTCGTGGCGAGCGCAGCGAGCGCAGCGTTGTGGACGCGTTGCAGTGCCAGACTGTGTGCGTCACAGGCCTGCCCGTGACCAGCAGCCAGCACGAGCGGCGGCAGTTGCTCGACGCGCTCGGCAGCGAGTGGGGCGCCGTCGTGCGCACGTGGGTGGATGCCGACCCCCGGGTGGGCTATGTCCGCTTCAAGTGGCGTAGCTCGGCCCAGCTCTTCGTCGAGGCCATGCACGGCAAGCCGGCGCGCCCGGACGAGCCCGACGCGCCTCTCGAGCTCGCATGGTGCTTCCACGACCCGGCGGCTATACAGGCGACGCAGGGGCGCGATCTGGCGCTTGCCGCCGCCGCCGAGGCGCGCGCGCGCCGTGAGTCCGTCTTCGACCTCTACACGCGACTCGAGGCAGAACGAAGCTGCGCACCGCCGCCTGCGGCGGGCGACACGATGTCCTCAGCGGCGCACGCGGCGCACAAACAGGGCAAGCGGCGGCGCGGAGATTATGAGCCGGCGGAGATGATGAGCCCAGCGGAGGGGCTATCAGCTGCGACAGTATGGGCAGATGCGCCCGAGGAGCGTATCTCAGACGTAACGGCCTCCTACCCAGGCGCAGATTGGGGAGTCGTGGGAGATGCAGGGGGGCCAACGGCGGCTGACGAGGCTGCGGCGGAGGCAAAATCGGCAGGCAGCGGCGAGGCGCCGCTGCCGGACGGGTGGATCCAGGGCATCGACCCCGCGAGCGGGTACACGTACTATTACAACGGGGACACCGGCGGCAGTCAGTGGCAACGACCAGGCATCGAGTCGTCGACGTGAGTCGTGTGCGGTCGGTGTGTGAAGACGGTAGACTTTACAGCTGTATTCCCAATAACTAAACCAACTTTAAAGCTGGGCATTCGCTCTTGCTCACATGTGTGAATGTGAATGACAGTATCTCGAAGCTCTACAAATGGAAGTCACACTAATGGTCCTTGTCCTTCTCAACCTTGAGCTTCTTGACGAACCCCTTCTTGCCGCCACGCTTCTCCAACTTCGCATACGCCATGCGAATCCGCAGGAGGAAAACGAGCGCCACGGCCAGCAGCAGCATCCCAACATACCCCTTGGAGAGCGGAGTGCTATGTTTGAGGGCCTTCTGGAGCTGCTGGCCCTTGGCACTCGCCCGCCACTTGGCAGCCCTGTCGCTGCCGAGGTCCGCGGCGAGATTGAGCATCCGCTCGGCACGTACAGGGTCGGGGCGCAGGGCGGGCGAGATCCCATCCAGGTAGAGGTTCGCGAGCTGCATGGCCGCATTCGAATGGTTCTGCTCGAGTGCCGCCCGCTCGAGCATGCTGATGGCGGTCGCAATCTCCTCCTTGGCATGCGCTGTGGACGCGTCCTGGGCTCTCTCCGGCTTGAGGTACCTGCCATCCCGAGGGTACCGATTCATCAAGGATCAACAAGGATCATCAAGGATCATCAAGGATCATCAATGGTCATCAATGGTCATCAAGTGTCATCAAAGGTCATCAAAGGTCATCAAGGGTACCGAGTCGTGATGGTGACCGCCCACGCGTAGAGACCTTCAGCGACTCCCTTGGAAGCACTCTGGATGAGCATCTCCTCGGACGCGTGGCTGTCCACCCCATTCACGCATTGCGCGCGGTCCTCGCGCTGCAGCCGCGAGCGCCACGCGAGCTCGCCCGCGTCGCGTCGCAGCCAGTCCGTCGCGCCCGGGTGGCGCTCACCAAACTTGGACAAGCTGCGGCTGCGCTCCGCCCCTCTGACGGAGCGGTCGGCCACCGCCGTACCGAGCGGCAGTGGAGCCTCTGCCGCACGCTCCACGGGAGGCTCGTCCGTACCTGCGCTGTCCTGGGCGGCAGCCTGCGGCGGTAGCTCCGAATCGGCTGCCACTCTCTCCTCAGCGATGGGCGGCGATGAGACACGTCGCCATGGCGTGGTCGCGCGGCCGAAGGCACCGTGCAGAAACATGGGAGCACTGCGAGGACACGTTTGTACCGCTGAAGCCACGAGCACAGGGACAAAGCATCTCAATGAGGTCAATTCACATACATGGTGTTCAGTACAACGCCTTGCACGTTTTATGGAAAGAAAACAACGGACTAACTGCAATGTGAGCCCTCACTCCTTACGCTTAAGAGCCCCCTTGGCCTTGGCCAGAATCATGGGATAGCCAAAGAAGCCGCCCAGCACCACATTGATGGGGCACCACCATAGCAGAGAAAGGAGAGCTTACAGATAGCGGCAAAGCACTAAACTACAGCGGCAGGTAGAGTCGAGCGCTACAACTCCCATGACGAACTCCACGCCTGTCGCCTCTGGGATCACACACCCGTTCCCTTTTGCCTTTTGGCTACCCTCGGCCGCAGGCGCTGCCGCCATGCCAGCTCGCCCTCACATGTGGGGCAGTCACACGAAAAACTGTACTCGCTTAGCGCCGCGTGCCGCCGCGTCACTGGCTGCGCCTCGTCAATGTACGAGATCGTCACTTCGTCGCCGCGCGCGATCGAGCACAGGGCTATCAGGCGTGCGCCATGCGTCTCGTCATACTGCACCTCCGCGTTCGGAGAGCAGCTGTGGTTTAGACACGAGAGGTGAGCAAAGATGGCCGCACCCTCAACATTGGGCAGCGGCGTCGGCAGAGCTCGAAGCAGCGCGTCATAAGCCTCCCCGCCCGCCCCACGACTCGCTCGGAGAACGCTCACCACTGGGTGCGCCGGATTCTCAATCACCACCTCGAGGGCGTTCTGGCGAGCGAGTCCGACAAGCCGGCCCCAGCAAGCCAGGTCGAGCCAGCTGCTCCCACTGCCCTCGGGTGACGTGACACGGAGCGCCGGATGGTCTCCGAGCGCGGCTCGGAGGAGCTCGAGCGCACGTGCAGCCACATCGCGCATCGACGCGCGGAAGGTGATCACCTCATCGACTCGAGTGCTGGGCGCATCGACGGAGGCAAGTGGCAGGACGATTTCATACCAAGATGGCTGGCAAAAGGGACGCCACGGCGCACGAGCCACCGAGACACACGCAGAGCACGGGCGAGCGTCTGGGCGGTGAAACCGACTATCGCGGCAAGTGTCGCACCGAATCTGATCGTAGCGTGCGAGGATACTGGCGACGATGCGTTCAGCAAGCGCAAAAAAGTAGAAGCCCTTCTCTTGTTCGCGAATGTAGGCATCAAAGCGATGCCTTGCCGCTTTGCGTGACGCGCTGCCTCGGCAGCACAGCACTGAATGGGTTCCTCCAATGCTGTGCGCGAGCTCCTCACACGCCGCACTGCAAAACCTCGCCTCACAGCCATTGGCTCGACACGGCACCTCTTCGCTCATGAAGTCATCTTCGTCACTTGTAAATATGTCTGGGGGCCTCTGGAGCTGCGCTGCATGCTGGAGCTGCAAGGAGATCCGGCCAATTGGACGAAGGCAGTGCGTGCATGCGCGCACGTCCTCAGGGTTGACATGCAGCGACACGAGCGGGCCCTCTGCAAAGAGGATCGTGCCGGCGTCTGCTGCCGTGCGTGCCTGGCCGGCTCGGCCGCGTGGCGTGTCCTCGATGAAGCGAAGATGGCGACTCATGGGTTTGCTGAAGAGACGAAGCGAGGTCAGAAGCCGTGCGCCGGTCGACGACGCCGTGTTTGGGCACGTACGGAGAGCGCGATGCGTCTGTACTGCCCCCCTTGTTCCACGTGTTCCACCGTGCTCCACGGAACATGACGGAACCAGTATGGAAGTTGAGCCGTTACGTTGGGGCGAGGAGGTGCCCGCGACGGCGGAGCGACTTTTATGCGATTGGCGTCGGCGCTCCGAGTCGGTACCCTTTCTCTTCTCAGCAGCACACCGCACCTCGTGCGCTCTTCGATGGCTACCGCTACGTGTGCCACCGACACGATCACCCTCCACGACGGCAGACTGCACCCGGCTATTGGCTACGGCACATACAAGGTCGGCGTCGTGCCGACGAGCGCCAGCTCGGCTGTCGCCTCCGGATCGACGGCGACCGATGCCGTCGACCCGGCCGAGTGCGTGGCGACCGCGCTCAAGCTTGGCTACCGCTTTCTCGACTGTGCCGAATTCTACGCCAACGAGAAGGCCGTCGGCGAGGGCATCGCCAAGAGTGGCGTGCCGCGGGACCAACTCTTCCTTGCGTCAAAGGTGTGGACGACGACGATCCACAAGGGGCCGGAGGCGGTGCAAACGCAGCTCGAGAAGACGCTCGCCGACCTGGGCACCGACTACATCGACCTGTACGCCATCCATTGGCCGGTGCCCGGCAAGCACGTCGAGGCGTACAAGCAGCTCGAGAAAGCGCAGGCAGCGGGCCAGATTCGATCTCTGGGCATCTCGAACTATGCGGTTGAGGACTATCAGGAGCTGTTTGCGAACGGCGCGACCGTCAAGCCCGTCATCAATCAGATCGAGATCAATCCCTTCCTCTACCGCAAAAACACGATCGACTTCTTCACGGCTGAAGGTGTGAAGATGCAGAGCTACCGGACTCTGAGGGACGGCAAAGCCTTCGAAGACCCAACAGTAGTGGCGCTCGCGTCCAAGTACGCGAAGACGGCGGCGCAGATCCTGATGCGCTGGTGCGTGCAACACAGCTTTATCGCCATTCCCAAGTCCACCAAGGAGGCGCGAATGCTCGAGAATCTCGCCGTGTTCGACTTTGAGCTCGACGCGCCAGATATGGCGACACTCGACGGCCTCACGACCCCCGAGGCGATCGCTAAGTTTGCGGAGCTGTACCGCAAGTGTGTCGTGCGCGACACGCCGCTCTCGATCGACCTCGCCAAGACGAACATCACGGAGGGCTGAGCGGTGAGCCCGCGTCGATCGTGACGTGTGCGACGTGCGACCGCGCGAGCTCTGAGCCGTGAGCCGAGGCCCCATGCGGCCGGAGCCGACGCGGACGCGAGCGAGTCACATATTAGTGTCTAATTTGCTTCTCTCGACCGTGCCATGAAAATAAGCACGCCTCGCCCACTGCATTCCACGACGCGCCCCCCGCGCCCCCGCCCGCACCCGAATGCCGAATTACTGAAAGTGGTGCAAAAGCGCGCCCTCAGGCGCCCCGCCCCCACGGCCCGCCACCCCTGCCCGCCCGCGCACCATTGCCGCACCAACTCGAAAAGTGTCTTAAGGGTTGCCATGAGGGCCAAGTCGAGAGTCTTCTGCCTTCAGGAGAGCAACGAGCACTGAATCCGAGCGCGGCGCTCAGCATATCGCGGCGCTCGGGAGGGCTCACTCGTCCGCCGTGTTCAGCCCTTGTTCGTGTCCGGAAGGCGGTTCCTCGTACTCGATGGCCTCCTCGTTCTCGGCCTCGCGCGCGCCGAAGTAGAAGCCGAAGTGAGAAGCTGCACGCACACGCGCGGCGGTCTCATCGCTGCTGCTGCTGCCCACGACGGCGGCGGCGGCGGCGGTGGCGACGACGGTGGCCCCCGCTGCGGGGTCCGTGAAACTGTGCCGTGCGCTGCTGCTCCGTCTGTCCGGACTGGATTCCGCAATCGTGTGAAGTTGCCCCTCGACGTCGGCCTGGAGGCCTTCGCATGATTGAGAAGGTAATTGAGAAGGTATCCGCCGAGCTGGCGGCTGCGAGCGTCTGCGGTCTTCGTCATCATCCTCTTCGCCTGAGGAGGGCTGGAACAGCGGGGTACCCGAGCCGGTACGCCGATGGCCCTTCTTCGCAGGGCCCGTGCGCTTATGCCGAGGCTTGTCGGGCGGCGCTGGAGGCTCGACAGTGATTCGGACCTCTGAGGTCGTTGCGCCCTCGGCGGAGGAAGCGACGACCGTTGGGGGCGTCCTCTCCGGCACCGGCGGCATCGCACTCCCAGCGGTGGTAGCGGCGGCGGCGGCGGCGGCGGCGGCGGCGGCGGCGGCGGCGGCAGCAGCCTTGTTCTCGCTGCCGCCTCGCTCGGTCGGAACGAAACCCTGTGAGTCGACGCGGCCCGTGAGGATGCGGAATAGGGAGGTGCCCACGATCAGCGCATTCCACAGCAGATAGAGGGAGCTCCCTAGCTGGAAGGCGACGATGTACGGGATATCGGCGCGCTTGGCCATGAGGCTCGCGTTGGCAAAGATGAAGAGGGTGATCACGCCGTAGGTGCCGATGGAATAGTTCATCATGATCTGGTTGTACGGCCCGAGCGTTTCGGACTGTGTGCTCAAGATGAGCGAGAAGAGCGGCGTGACGAAGGCGTTGATCGCCGCAGTGACGAGCATGAGCCAACGCCACGGCAGCCAATAATACAGTGACGCCTTCTTGCGGCACGAGAGCGACGACTTGCGGATGTCGCGAAAGTGCTGCATCGTCACCTGATCCCACCCAATCTCCCAGCGTAGCCGCTGCCGCCAGAGGGCCTTGAACGACTTGGGCGGCAGCTCGCCCGAGCGGCTCTCGGGGCAAAAGCGGATCTTGATATCGCCGAGGAGCACACGCACTGACAGCTCGATATCCTCCGTCTGCACGTCGTGACGAAACATGTACTTGCGCAGCGTCTCCGTCTTCCACAGCGCATTGGAGCCGCCGAAGACGCCCATGCGCGTGAGGAACTGCGCGGGGCATGGCGACGAGCCGCTCAGGGAGGCGCTCGGGGGGAAGGGTGCCATCAGAGGCCATCAAGGCCATCAGAGGCCATCGGAGGCCGTCAGTGGCGCCTTCAGAAGGCGCGTCCGGGAGGCGCGGGCTCACCTGTACTGCCGGGAAGAAGCAAAAGAAGATGACGAAGAATTCGGCGTCGAGGATCTTGGCGAGGAGGGTGGGCTTATAGCGCAGGTACGTTGAGCCCTGCACGCAATGGCAATCCTTCCGCCGCATCATCTCCGCCGCGAACATCAGGCTCGGCGGGTCGGGGTGGTGGTCGGCGTCGTAGATGACCAGAGTCTCCGTTGTGATGAGCGGCAGGCATGCGTTCAGGTTCTCGGCCTTGCTATGCGAGCCTTCGACCTTCAAGACCCGGAGCGTGCGCCCGTTTGGCCAACGCGTCGCCTCAAGGGCTGGCAGCAGCTCCTGCTCTGCGGCCAGCGGCTTCGGCGTGTTGTAGCACAGGATAAGCAAAAAGGGCTCCGGGTACTCGAGGTTCTCCATGATGTGCGTCACCGTGCCCTTGAGGATGTGCTGCTCGTTGGGCAGGTAGCATGGAACCAGCACAGTCACCGATCCGTGGGCAACTTTCACGACGGCAGGCTGTTCCTTGCCGAGATTGGCGACCATGCGCCGGTGCCTGCATCGTTGATAGAAGGCCCCCGTGAGCGAGATGATGACGAGCGTGACCACGGCGTTGCACAGCACTAGGATGCCGAGGTAGACCCACGCGCCTGGCGAGTCGCCGAAGGCCGATGTCGGCATATCGGAACTCAACTCTCGGCCTCCTTTTCGGCCGTTCACGAGCAGCCCCTCTTTTCTCATTGTGAATGGGGGCACCCACGCCGGCGCCGGGCCGACTCCCCTGTGGGGAAAACGGGGAGGAGTGGTTCACGAGGTATGCGTGCTCTTCGTTCGTTCGTTCGTTTCAGGGGAGGTATGCGTGCTCTGTGGAAGCGGCTCTGCGGCGGTTATGTCAAGTCAAGTCTACACGTATGCGGTTACGAGGCGCGTGCGATTTCCAAGAATTTGTTGTGCAGCTGTGATCTTCACACAAGCGTTGAGCACAATGGCGGCAGCGCTCCAGCTCGCGCCTATCACGTGGGTCCGATCCAAGTCAACTAGCCAAAACCCGCTGGACACGCCGTCATGGCGGGTCAACATGACACAGGGCTCCTCGTCGTGTGACGAGTTGCGCAAGTGGTGCGGACCGTGCTGCCTGCAGAAGGCCGCGCACGCGGGCCGCGGCGTGGCCGCTCTGCGCCGAAGGCTGGCGCAGCCGCAAGCGACGCTGCACGTCTCGGTGGTGGGCAACTCGGTCGCGCGCTTCAACAACTTTGGCGTCGCGCGCGGATTCGTGCACGAGCTGCGGCGCCGCTTCCCGGCCACCAAGGTCACCATCGAGTACGCGCACGTCGCAGGTGGCTTCGAGCCCGACCACCTGTACTACTGCGGGCTGAGTTCGCGCAGCCTGCTGCGGGCCGATCTGGTGCTGATCCACTACCACGCGCCCCGCGGCGGACTCGTCTACGAAAAGGTCCTCCGCCGCCTGCTCGCGCTCCCGCGCAGACCGGTGGTGGCGTACGTGGCGCACTGCACGATGAGTGACTTCTCGTACCACCGCGACTGGGTTGTCGCGCGCGACCGCGGCCCGTGGGGCTGGCGCATGGGCGACGAGGCGCAGGGCTACTTTGAGCAGCTCCGCGCCGTCGAGCACCGCCTCGTCAGCACCCACTACGGTCTACCCTTCGCCTCGACGTGCGCCGCGTTCCATAGTATGCTCGGAGCGGTGGACCAGAGCGATCGACTGGTGGACACGTCCTTCGAGCCGACGGTGCATGGCTGGCTGACGCGCATGGGGCGGCGCTACCTGCCCGAGAGCCTCGCTCGCTCACTCGACCCTACGAGACGCACCGACGTTCTCGGCACCTGGGGCATCGGGGACCCTTCACAGCTCGCTACTTCACAGCTCGCTACTTCACAGCTCGCGACGGCGCGTCCATGGGCTGGTGCTGGCGGCGTGCCGAGCTGCCAGGACGGCGCCCAGCTGGCGCACGTGACCGATCTGCAGCGCCCATTCTTCCCACAGGGGGACCATCTGCACCTCGGCCCGAAGGGCTCCGCACTCCAAGCCTGCCTCTTGACACACACGCTGCTCGACGCACCACTGACCACCTACGAGGTAGCCGCCGCCGCTCAAGCCGCCGCCGATCCAGCGCGAAGTACGCAAGGGCGGACGCTGCCCGAGCCGTCGCCCGAGCCGCTGCCCGAGCCGCTGCTTGGTCCGGCGGAGGCGAATCTCTTTTGCGGCACGGGCGCTGGGCGCGGCGGCTTCTGCACGGATACGTCGAGTGATGAGCCGACCTTTTGCTTGAGCGCGGTGCCGTCGGCGGCGGAGGCGCTGAGTGGTGGTGATGGCGAGGGCGCAGGCGAGGGCGCAGGCAAGGGTCCTGGTGCTGTGGGGAAGTTGCCTAGCTGGGTGCGACGTGCAGATGGGTGGAGCTGGGTGCGACGTGGCGGCGCCAACGGCTCGAAAGCGTTCATGCACACGACGACGCCGGGCGCTCGGATGCACGTGCGCACGCCGCGGCCCGCCCGCGCCTTCCTCCTCCAAGTGTACCAGCACCATGAGCGCCCACTCGGACGATTGCGGGTGGAGGTGCCTGGGATGCGTGAGCTTGGGCGGCATGCGGTCGGCGCCGTGGCGGGCGGCGCCGTGGCGGGCGGGCAGCTGCTCGACCCGTGCTGTGCGCACCCGGGCTGCCCTGGCAAGCCGATTGGCAAGGGCGGCTACACGATGATGCGCGTGCCTGCGAGCGGCTTCCTTCCGCGGCCGACGACGGACCTCACCCTGACTGGCCTAGCACCCGAGGGCCCCTCGGAGTGCGCACGCTTGGGGGCGGAGCTCTCGATTGCGGGCATGGTGGGGCTAGCGGCGCCAGGCGATCCGCCCAACACGCTGGGCGAGCCGGCGGGCGACAAGGGCGCGTCGGGCGTCCTCAAGCGCGTGCGTGCGCGCAATGGCGGCGCCCGCAGGCGGAGCGGGCGCTCCGCCTCACACACGCATACTGCTGATTTGTAGCTGATTTGAGCCGAAGATTTCTTGGATAGCCCGCCTAAGGCTGTCTCGCTTGGAGCGGAACTGAACTGAACTGCACTTGGAGCGTTTACGAAAAAGGTGAGCCACCACAACACCGTCGTGTTCACGCCTGGCCGGAAATTTCTAGTGAACGTGCGACGTGGAAGGAGAAATGGTTAGAGCCTGCTCCACGTCGCCCACGCGTCGACAGCTGCGCTCCCCAAACCAGCGCGCTGAAATTTACTCATCTGCCTGTGCACCTTGTGCTGCAGGTGAAGCCACGTGCAGAGCCGACGACGCTGTACGCCAAGGGCAAGATCCTCGGCTACAAGCGGTATGCGACACAAGCCGCTCTCGCAAAGCGATTGCCTGAGATGGGCCATGGCCTGCGCGGGCCTGGCGGCGGCGCGCGCTGCGAGGTCGCGGCAATATCTTTTCTGAACAGCCTGCTGCCGCCGCTCGCAGGAGCAAGGCCAACCAGTACGAGAACACGTCGCTCATCAAGATCGAGCACGTCAACGCGAAGGCGGACACTGACTTCTACTTGGGCAAGCGGTGCGACCGCCTCGCCCGATGCTCGCGCAGCCTGCTCGCGGACGCGTGCCATGGTCGCCAGCGCAATGCGACGATGCGGCACCAGCGGTGACGATGGGACGGCAGCGGCGGAGAGGGCCAGCGACAGCATGCGGAACTCAGTGCCATTGGTTGCGCAACGCAGCCGTCGGCGGCATCACCTCGATGCGGCCGGCAGCTACGGCGTGGCTGTGCGGTACTGCCACAGCGGCGTTACTGCTGTGACGGCGGCAGCGGGGCAGCAGCAGCCACAGAAGCAGCCACCGCAGGAGCCGCATCTACAGCGAGGCTCCGCTGCTCAGCCAGCGTGCTCGCACCGTCCGCACTCGACGCCGTCCGCCCCCCTGCGATCCAAGCCCTGTCGGTTCCACTCGCTGACCGCGTCTGATCCCGTCTCGCTCGCAGCGTCGCCTACATCTACAAGGCGAAGACGGAGATCAACGGCACCAAGTTCCGCGCTATCTGGGGCAAGGTATGCCGGGCGCACGGCAACAACGGCGTGGTGCGTTGCAAGTTCCGCAAGAACCTACCGCCCACCTCGATCGCCGGCAACTGCCGCGTCATGCTCTACCCGTCGCGCATCTAAGCGGCGCGCCGAACTATAGACAATCCGAGGTCCCTACACCTCGAGTGTTGAGTGTTAACATCGGAGGTATTTTGCATGAACCTCTGTGATTTAGAGCGTCACAGGAACATCGTCGTCGGTCCCGTCCTGCACACAGCTATCAGCTGATGAGGCGTGCTCCCAAAGTGGGTGGGGCTGGGCTGCTGCTTGCAAAACTTGGGGTCGGCATGCAATGCACCCTAACTTTTCAAGCATTTTCAAGGCACGTCTTTCAACTTCTCAACCGGACATCCTTCTTGAAGCAATCCATGAGCAAGGACGGGCCGACGCGTGCGCATCTCACGGTGAAGAACGCCATGAACGTACGTGGTTACATGGAGCCTCCTGTAAAGGAACCAGACAAGTTGGCGTCAACACGAACGTCGTCGCTACCTGGTCCCTACACACCCATCCCGTTGGGCCATCTACGGTCGCCAACGCCATCGACGGGGTCATTACGACGGTTGCCATCGCCGGCGCCATTCAGAGCTGCACGCACAGGATCTGCTTTGGAACACTTTTCGCTCTCAGTTCAGCACCTCTGCCTTGCAGTGAAAACGGCCGTGTGCGGGCCTGCGAATCCAAAAGACGCCATGGAGGAGGAGGACGAAGAAGATGAGGCGGCCCTAAACGCACGTGCAGCGGGAGTCTTCCTGCCGACGGACAAGTGGAAAGAGACGTGGGACCTTCTCGTGCTGAACATGATCATCTACTCGGCGATCTCGGTGCCGTACAGGATCTGCTTCGACGCGCCCGCGACCGGGATGTTCGGATCCTTGGAACAGGCCGTGTCTTTCCTCTTCTTCGTCGACGTCATCTTCAACTTCAACACGGCGTACGTCGAGGGAGAAAAGTGGGTGATTGACCGCCCAGCCATCGCCGTGCGGTACCTTCAGGGATGGTTTTGGATCGACTTTCCATCCTGCATACCCGTCAGCCTGCTCGACTCGCTCATGTCGGGCGATCAGGGGAACTTTGGCATGCTTCGCTTCTTGCGCCTCTTTCGGCTTCTCCGGCTGCTCAAGCTGCTGCGGCTCGCGACCATCGTCGCTGAGCTCGAGGACCGCTTCGACCTCAACCTTTGCTTCTTGCGGATCATGCAGATGCTCCTCGCCCTCATCTTCCTCGCGCACATCTTGGCGTGCTTCTGGTTCTACATGGCGGCGGTCGTTGGCATTGATCCCGAGATCGTCACATGGGTCAGCGCGTACCGCGATGGGTATCTGATGGAGGAGCCGCCGTCGGTACAGTACCTCGCCTCCATGTATTGGGCATTGACCACACTCACCACGGTCGGCTACGGCGACATCGTCGCCACGAACGACGCCGAGCGCGGCTACGCCGTGTTTGCATTGCTCATGGGCGCGCTTGTCTTCGGCTACATGATCTCGTCGATCGCGTCGCTCGTCAAGGCGCTCGATCGGCAAGGCGGTCTCACGGAAGAGCGGATGGACGAGATCAAGGAGTACATGCGCTGGCGCAAGCTGCCTCGCGAGCTCACTGTCCGAATGCGCAGGTACTATGAGAACTACTACGACACGTGCACCGCCTTTGACGAGAAAGCCATCCTCGGCAATCTCACGCCGTCGATGCGAATGGAGGTGGTCAGGCACGTCTTCAAGGATACTCTCGGCAAGCTCCCGCTGTTCGCCAATAAGCTGGATCGCAAGTTGCAGGTCGCGATCTTCTCGCTGTTCAGGCCGGTGGCGGTGATGGCCAAAGAGGTCATTTTCAGCCGCGGCGATATGCCGCTCAGCATGTACATTCTTCTCAAGGGAGGTGTCGAGGCGGTGAAGACCATGGACTCGAGCCACTTGTACCGCGTCAGGCTGCGCCAATTTTTCGGCACCGCCGTGCTCACTGGACGGCGCCATGACTCGACGCACCGCTCGATCACGAAATGCGACCTGTTCTCCATCGCCGCGGAGGACCTCCGCGACCTCTTCAATAAGTTCCCCCTCGAGGGCAGTGTGTTCTTCGAGGCCCTCCTGCGCATCCACAGGAAGACGCAAAAGGTGCGCGGCGCGTTGCTTCGCATGTTCATCTCTCAGATGTTGGACACCAGCGATGGCAAGCCGATCAATGTGCACTATTTGAAGGACTTCTACGTGATGAAATTGCAGCTTTGTTGGGAGAAGATGCGCGAAGCCATCGTCTACGCGCACATGCCTACCTGCAGTGTAGGCGACAACGCGGCCGCTCTTGTAAAGAAGACGCTCAATCAAATTGTGGCGCCGCCGCTCGACAATGCATTGCAGGCGACGCATGGGTTAACGCATGGGCATGGGCACGGTGATTGGCTGGCGATGATCGGGGCATTGCGGACGCAAGACCCCTCGGGGCGCAGCCCGAAGCTCCTCGCGCGAGAGGAATCTACCTCACCGCAAGGCACAGACGCGCCTGGCTTTACTCTTGATGGTTCGTCTTCGCCATGCCGGCGATGGAAAGATTCCATCTCGATGCCGTCGGTGGAGGCCCCAGCGCAGCCCATGCCGATGGAGCACCAGGCTGGCGTGCATGCGAGCAATCATGCATGCATGCATGCCACCCCAGCGCACCAGGCTGGCTTGCATGCGAGCGTCGAGGATCTGCACCGGGACATGAAGACGCTGATACACCAGGTAGCTGGTCTGACTGCGAAACTCAACTTTGTCGCACGACCGTTGTCGGCCTCGCCGTTGCCTGGAACCAAGGGCCCTACGGCGGCGCACGAGCTCGGCAATCTCGCCTTCGCGCTGGACGATGCGGACCGCGTGCTCGAGCACCTTCAATCCCCCGGCCTTGCTACGAGCGCAGCTGCTGCCGGCGCCATCGCCGGTACGGCTGCGGACACCATTGCCGGTCAGAAGTCTCCTACCCCGCACGAGCTGGACACAGGGGGGAGGATACTTCTGACAAAGGGGGGAGGCAATCCTACCCCGCATGAGCTGGACAAACTCCGTGTTGCGGCCAGACAGCAGCCGTTGATGCCCTCGCTGCATTCACCAAGGACCGCCTCGCCGCGGCAGTTCATGGCGCAATACGCAGTCAGTAAACTGGCGGGCTCCAGCTCGGCCTCTGGATCTTGAAGGATCGCGAAGCTGGAGATCGCATACATTCGAACAATGGGGAGCTGGGTGCACCGGCGAAATGGACATGGACACTGGCGACATGCCGTGCGGCATTGAGAAGGAGCAGTGACGGAGCCATCGGAGTGAGAGGTAGTGTTGTGAATTTCCCGTTGGGCCCAGCACTCTGGCGTGGGCATTACGATGCTACCGTTGACTGGCGCCAACTTGCATGTGGAGATTATTGTAACGTCTCGTGAGTCTGCAGTACTACTGCTCATAGTAGTACTACTAATCTCTAGTTATACTCTGTACTACCTGCTATGTACATAGTGGGACGCTGTCGCCATGGCTGTCGCACACGCTTATTGAAGTCTTCACACGGCGACGCGGCTTGGCTTCATCTTGGCGGCCACGAGCTTGGAGCGCGAGACCACGCCGCCACCCGACGGCGTGTCGAGGTCGCTGCTCGGGCGCGCGTGGCGACGCAGCTTGCCGATGCTGCTCGATATGGCGCGTGGCGTCGCTTGCTCGGCCTCGTCCGCCTCGATTTCGTCGAAGCTGCCGGGGGTGTACAGCTCATCAAGCACCTGCTGCCTGTGCACCTTACGGTTGAGGAGGTCCGCAAACTGTCGGTTGAAGAGGATGGAGCTCTGCAGCCGCAGTATGGGCAGGAACGAGAGCAGGAAGAGTGTGCCAAAGATGATGAGCGTCATCATCATGTCCATCACGCGCTGGTAGAACTGCGCGTACGCGAGCGCGCGAGCGCGCAGCCCCGTGTTGAGCAAGGCGTGCGAGGTGGTGACGTTGGACACCTTCCGGATCGTCAGCGCGCGCCCGAGTGCGCGCCCGAGTACAGCGGAGAGGGTGCGCGGCGTCAGGTGGTTGAGGCATGCACTCGTCTTGTTCGCCACGAGCTTCTGCCGCGTGGCTACGGTCACCGTCACTTCCGCCGTCGCCTCCGCCATCATCTGCCCCGTCACCGCCGCCGTCGCCGCCGATCCCTCAGCTTGGGCTGTCTGCACGAGCGGCTTGGTGGCGACGAGCTGAGCGCTCACCACGGCGCGTCGGATCGCTCCCTTCCTCCGAGCGCCGTGATGAGCGCCGCGTGCGTCCTCCTCGACGAGGTCGCGTGGCCTGGTCGAGACGGCGATGTCGGCGGCATGTACCTTGAGGTGACGCGCTAGTGCAATGCTCATCGCGCCCTCGTCGGTCTTGTCCACCGGCCCAAGGACCCAAATGGTAAACGTGGCCTGGTACCGATACGTGTCCGCGAGGGCGCCGAGGGCCTGGACGGCACCCGCCTGCATCGCGAGCGCTCCGAAGAGGCTCACCCACACGTTACGTTCGGCATGCAGCTGCGCGAGGCCCTCCCATCCGTTATGCTCGAAGACGAGCAGCACGAGCGCGAAGCCAAGGTACGCGGCGACTATGAGGATGGCGCTGAGCAGCGGCAGGAGGCGCGTGCAGTGCAGCCGAATCATCGTGCGCTCCAAAGCGCGCACTCCGAGACGGAGGCACACGGAGCCGATCAGCACCACGAGGCACGCACGCCCGAAGAAGAGGCCGTGGTACATGAACCCCGAGAGGCCGCCTCTTGCAGTGCGTGGGATCGGGACCTTGAGCCCGTAGGCGCAAGCGATGCCGACGAGCAGCTTGGACGAGAGGTTGCGCAGGATGAGGCGCATCTTGAGCGAGGGTCCCGCCGAGCGCTTGAGTGCGAGCCGCTCCTCGGCCCACGCCTCCCAGCTTCCCAAAGCGACCGATTTGGGCAGTGCACCCACGCCGTACAGCCACTGCGTCCACTCAATCCACGAAGTGGCGAGAGTCGAACGGGTGAGCGACTGGGGGTTGAAGAGCCACGGTGCAAAGATGAGCGCGATGCAGATGGACCACGTGCCCCAGGTCGAGATGAAGCTGACGCCCGGCGCCTTCCAGCACTCGTACAGCGCGGCCATGAAGGCAATCTCCATCCCGAAATACACGTGCGACGGGCCATACGCGCCATACAGCGTGACCATGGACGAGGGGTTGATGTGGTAGCCCCGGCCGGTGGCAACGTAGCCGGCGCGCCCGTAGTTGACGGCGTACCCAAAGTTATGCCCCTTGGTCTGCATCGAGAAGGGGTAGAAGAGCATCGAGAAGGAGAAGAACATGCGCATAATCTCCCGTAGGGCGTGCTTGACGTTTCGCTGCACCGAGTGCTCGAGGAAGAGAGGCACCATCAGGAGCATCCCAAGGTGGAGGACCTGATGAGGGAGGGTTCGGGTTAGGGTTCGAGCTTGGTTTCGGGATCGGGTTGGGTTGGGGTTAGAGCATCCCGGGTACCATCGCAGTATTGTACGTCGACATCGCATAGCGTGCGGTGATGATCTTCGTGGGCTCCTCCCCCACCGTCGAGTCGTCATACAGCCCGTCCGCCGCGCTCGCCTCAGCCCCAATGTAACCGCCCAGCCCGCTGCCGCCGCCGGCGGCGGACGTGCTTCGGAAGTCGTGGAACGAGATGAACTCGGCCCAGTCGACTTGCAAAAAGTCGCGCGGCGGCGGCGCGGGCGGCGGCGCAGTACAGTTGTCGACGACGCGTGCGGACGGGCCGGCCTGGTTGAAGTCGTACGTATGCTCCACCACCGTCAGCCCGCCCTCGAGCTGGCGGCGCATGCGGCCTGCCACAGAAGGCTCTCGTGCCGCCGCGGCCGCCTCGGCACACGCATCGGAGCCCCCGATGGCCGCGTACTCGAAGTGATCGTACACGTCCATCCCCATGACTGCGAGCAGCAGCTGGCAGAGCGCGAGCAGGTAGACGGACCACATTGACTGGAGGGTCGTCACGTAGAACCCGACCATAGACGCATAGAACGAGAAGAGTCGGAAGATGTCGAAGGCGCGCATCAGGCGTAGGATGTCACGAGAGGCTGAGGTGACCGCGGCACCACAGGAGATCTTCGACTCGAAGCCGCTGACGGCGATGAAGGACATGTCGCGTCCCTTGCCCACGTGAATGAACTCGGCGTAGTCGATCGTGCCGCCGCGCATCACCACGTTGAAGCCGCCAAAGATGTCCTCGGACACGTGGAGCGTGCGCGAGGCCTTCGCGACGCCTCCTGACGAAATCGCCCAAAGCTTGTCCCAAACGTCAGGGTGGCCGTAGTGGAAGCGCACCATGAGCGGCCACGTGAGGAAGCGCTGGACCGTCGTGCCGAAGACGAACTCATTCGAGCCTGAGAAGTGGGCGACTGCGCCCCCCGAGACGGAGAAGACATGCTCCGGGAAGCCAACGAGGCGCACGTCCCCTGTGAAGAGCTCGAGCAGGTTGCGCATCTTGAGCGACTCGCCCAAATAGTTGTCCTGGTTCATGTCGAGGGTCTGCAGGTACTCGCCGTGCGCGAAGATGACGGCGTGATTCTGGTTCTCGGGCTTGCCTTCACCGATGATCGGATTGCCCGGCAGGCGCACCTTGTACAGCACCAAGTCGCGCTGCGACTCGGGCTCGATCGCGAGCAGCACGGATGAAAAGTGCGGGTTGCGTGCCCCCTCGGCTTCGGGATCGTCCACGAAGGCGATGCGCAGGTTGGCGGCGTAGGTGCGCCTCAGCTTGTCGATGGCGTCCGCCTTGTCAACGTCCGCCTGGTTTTGACTCCTGCGCTGCTTCCCGTAGATCTGGCACGCGACCACATACTCAAATTTGGTCGCGACGAGCCATTCGATCTCCTCCTCGGAGATATCCTCAAGCCGAGCGAGGCAGCGCAGCCCGTCGCCGTACCGTTGCACGCCGCGCACCGTACGCGAGAGGACCTGGGCGCGGTCCGAGGCCCAGCCGCGAAGGCTCTCAACGAAGTCGGACCCGAAGGCGCCGCTCCGCAGCCCCGCCTCGCCCATCTCTTGCCGCTCCTTAAAGTTCTCCCACTCGTCGGGAAAGAGCGCCTGGAAGCAGCTCGGGCACACACGCTCGGCACTCAAGGGCACTCCGAGGCACTCCGAGGCACTCTGAGGTCATCAGAGGCACTCCGAGGCACTCAAGGGCACTCAGAGGCACTCAGAGGCACTCCGAGGTCATCAGATGCACTCAGAGGCACTACGTGGCACGCAGTGGCACTCAGTAGCACTCGGAGGCAATCTGAGGTCATGAGCACTCACCTGCAGCAGGTCGAGCAGCGTCGCCTCGTCCTCTTTGGTCGCCTCGCCCTTGCCCCCCGCCGCCTTGCAATACAAGTCGGCCTCCGTGTAAATCACCTGCAATCAGGATTCCAGAGACCCTCAGAGGTCATCAGAGGTCATCAGAGGTCAAGACCATCAAAGGTCCATCAGGAGACCGTCAGGGCAAGGAGCCATCCTCCATCAGCGGCTCTCACGCACGTCTTCAGCGTAGTACGGCGTGAACGCGGTGAACGATTTCATCTTCTCGATGGGCGGCGGCTGCGACATGCGCGCGTTGTGCAGCGAGTTGGAAAAGAAGATGAGCTGCCGCTTGGCCTCATCGTTCACCGGCTCGCCCCCCGGGTTGGGGGTCGTCAGGCAGCGTACGAGCGCCTCAAGCGTCGTCACGGCATCGTCCTCCTTGAGCGCATTCAGCGCGTTCACGACTGTCTGGGCGTCGGAGAAGAGGTCCAGCCTCACGAGCCTCCGAAGCTCCGAGTAGACCTCAACCTCCTCCTGCACGTACTCGTGCGCGTACGAGCCCTTGGCCAAGTCCGCCGCCGCATTGCGCGACAGCTCCCCGCCGCGGAAGACGTCCCCCACAAGCTGGAGCACCTGATGAGGGACGCAATCAGATGCAATCAGTCGCGAGCAGTCGCACTCAGGTGCCCAAAGCGCGGCGTACCTCGGCAATCAATGGAAGTGCGTCCGCCATGTCCTGAAAGCGTGCATGGATCGCGCCCGTGTCGGCATCCGATGGCATGCACGAGCTCTCGCGGATCGATTGCGCTTGCTGCTCTGTGAGTCGAGGCGCCGTGTTGAGCAGGCTCCTCATCGTGCTCGTCGCGCGTGCGTGCCCTATGGCCATCTGCGCCGCGCTGTGCGACCCCTCTGGTTGCGCGCCGCCCTCCCCCTCGTCATCACCACCACCGCCAAGCTTGGAACTGAATTTGAAGCCAGACGCGCGGCCCACGGCACGAACGCACGAGCTCACCCTAAGCGAGCCGCTGCCGCCCGTGGCGCCTGTCAGCCGAGTGCGCGTGCGTCGATCGACGCGCGTACACCTTGAAAGGTGTTCCGCAAGGTGCGACATGGATATGGGATGCCCTTGGAAGAGGGACGCGCGGAAGGCGACACCCGAGCGTGCGTTGCCGCCGGCCGCCGTCGAGGGACGCGACGCACTCGCCGTCGATGAGTGTGCGAGCCTGGCATCGGCTGCCGGCGTCGGCGGTGGCGGAGTGGCGCTCACCCCCTCCCTCCCCCGTTCCCCTTCCCCCCCCGTCAGCGGTGGCGGAGAGGCGCTCATCTCGACGTCGACGATGACGGCGGCGGCGGCGGCGTCGGTGTCGGCCGCGGCGGCGTTGGCATTGGCGTTGGCATTGGCGTCGGCGTCGGCGTCGGCATCGGCGGCGGTGGCGGTGGCGGTGGCGGTGGCGGCGACGGTG
>Ga0210239_101226_pt1 | contig 20487 bp, 11 predicted proteins | sample ChrtobMetP5a_0mM_FD_155451 | JGI IMG/M metagenome (GOLD analysis project Ga0210239, IMG submission 155451) | Chrysochromulina tobin associated microbial communities from unialgal haptophyte culture, Seattle, Washington, United States - P5a_0mM | ecosystem: Host-associated > Algae > Haptophytes >... | reverse complement strand
AGGGCGGCGGCGAAGGCGAGGGCGGCGGCGGCGAGGGCGAGGGCGGCGGCGGCGAGGGCGGCGGCGAGGGCGGTGGCGGGCTGGGTCTCGGGGGGAAGGGTGGGGGACTAGGCCGTAACGACGGTGGCGGTGGCGAGGGTTCCGGTGGGGGTGGCGGCGGAGGTGGACTTGCGGGTGGTCTATCAGGTGGAGACGGTGGCCGCATGGGTGGAGGGTACGGGAGCGGTGGTGGTGGGGCAGCCGGGCTTGGCGGTGTCGGCGAGGCAAACGGTGGGGGCAGCGCAAATGCGCACGACTCTTGGAACAACGAGCTGTAGGTGGCCGAGGTAGGATCCGTGCAGCCGCGAAGCGGGTAGACGCACGTGCCATCATTGAACGTGGCCGCCGCATTGTAGTTGACGGCCTGCGTGTCGTTGCAACCAGCATACTGGCACACGCTTCTCGTGACTATGATGGAAGCTAAGGCACCAGACGGTGTCACGCTCCTGCTGGCCCACGATGCTACGTAGTTGGAGGCGGTCGAGTCGTTGCACGCGTACAAGGCGTACTTGCAGAGCTGCGGCATCTCGACATATGTTCCTGCGAGGCAGCAACATATTGCAGGAACAGCCAGGGTCAGGAAGGAGGACGCTTCGGCAGCGGCATCCCTCGTTCAGCTTCTGGGTTCGATTGGGCGCACGCTGGCAGCTTACGATCTCCCGCCGGAGGCGCAAAATAGTTGGAGGCGACCGAATCCCCGCAGTAGCCGATGGGCATCGGAGTGCAATTGCCGGGCCTGTTGAAGTTCTCAAAGCCACGCTGGGTGCATTGTGCGCTTGCGCGCTGCAGCCAGAGCAGCACTGCCGCGAGCGGATATCGCATCGTCTTCATTCCGTGGTCCATCGTTAACCGTGCGCCCTCTTGGCAGTTCCCTGCTGTGTAGACGGCGCGTCGACCAAAAACGGTCATGTACCGGTATATCCAAGCTCGGGCAGCTCGCATCCTTAAGCATCCTCTGCAGGGATCATGTTCCTCCCTGGGGGGTTAGGGGGGGTTTCCTATCCTTTCACGACACATCAGGATACGTGTGGTTAAGATACATTTCCAATGATGCCAAAGTCACAGATACAATTGTATCCTGATGTAAATCTCGATGCCCGTCTCGATGTATCTTGATGTACATGAACGGGACACGTCAAGATACGATCAGGATATACATGCAGTATACATCAAAATACATCAGGATACGTATCCGATAGGACCTCCCCCCAAAAAGGATAGGAAACGCCCACGTCACCCTCCCTGGGGGTCCTCTGAGGAATTCAGGATTACAAAGGATTACAAGCGAACGCTAGTTCGCGCATGCGCGCTTTCTTTCCTCAGTAGTGAATGCGGTGAACGCGGCGGGGCCGGGTCCCTACCGGGTCCCTGCCGGGCCGCCAATGCGGGCCGCGCGGTTCGCCTCAAACCCTTGGCCTCAAACGCTCAAACCCTCAATCCGCGATTCCGCGTCGCCTCCGAGGAGTCGCATCATCCCATACGCAAGTACAAGATGTCCTCTTCGGGTACGGGTTACAACCCCGGATTAGGCCCCGAGAACTCTCAGCTATTACTTCACACCTTTTAGCTTCAACCTCCCGGTTCGGTAAACTTACCTTGCCGACCTGAGATTTTCATTCGAGATTCGGAGATGTGTTGCAGACGCCCCCTGGTTGCCAGATCCGCTCGCGGAGAAAATGGTGCTTTCGCGGACACTCCTCGCGACGACCTCTCTGCTGCTCGTGCACTCGCCGTCTGCGGCCGGCTGGAGCAGCAGCAGCAGCCAGCTGGGCACCAGCCTCGTGGCAGGCGCGCGGCCGCGCGCTTCAAACACCATCTTTGCCATCGCAACCAAGGAAAATTGGGGCGTGCCCGAGGCCACAGGCATCGGCATTGGCAAAGTGGCCGAGGACGTGCTGGACAGATTCGCGCGCCTGCTCGTCGATAAGTCGAGCGACGGCGATACCGACAAGAGGCGCGTCGACGCCGCACTGGACCGCATGCAGCGCGACATGTCCATGCTCGACGAAGCTGCCGGTAGGATCCCACAACTGTCACCGGTCGAGACACTCTTGCTCTCGTCGACAGTGATCGTGGCGTTCGTATCGCCGTACGCGCTGCCGGCCAAGGTGGTGGAGCTGCTCGTGCCGGCAATGTCATCGCTCTCGGCCGCGATCGGCTTCTCGGCCGAATACCTCGGCAAGGTGGCAGTCTCGCAGGGCAAGGAAGTGGCGGCGGCCACGGTGATGTGCGCGGCTGAGGCCGAGTCGCTGCTAGCGCAGGCGGAGCGCGCGAAGGCGATCATCCCGCTGATGGTGGGGACCTCCGCGACCGCGGGCGCTTTCGCGCTCCTCGTGCCCGTCCTCCTGGGCGAGCTCGCGACGAAAGGTCTCGGGCTCGTGATCAGCACCGAGATCTACCTCATTTGCCCGCTCATCGCTGTGCTCTCGGCGTCGGTGGCGGCGCTTGCGGCGCGCGAGACGCAATCGCTCGCGTCGGCCGCGATCAACGTGGGTGCGCGCCGCTTCTCCTCCTCCGAGGACGTCGGACGCACATGGCTCTCTGCCACAGAGCAAATCGAGAACTCGGTGACCCGAAGCCAGAAAAGGTGGCGGGACTTTGCAGTTGGCGTGCTGCCCGCGCCCCTCATGGGCATCCTGATCCCGGGCACCTTTTCGCGCGGCGCGATCGTCGTCGCAGCAATCGCAGCCGCCCAAACGGCATTCAGCCTTGCCCAGGCGGAGTTCTCCCTTTCCGCTGCCGTAGAGTCCGTAGCGATCAAGTCCCGCACCGCTGCCGTCTCCGACACGTACGCCAACCAGGGCGCGCGCGCGGGCGCGATCCTGCCGTTCACGTCGGCCCTCTCGGGCCTGTGCGCGGCGACGACGGTGGCGGTGGTCGAAGTGCTCCCCTTCGTTGGCTCCACCTTTGCCGAGTCCCTCGTGTGCGTCGCCTTCCCCGCTATCGGATCAGTGATCGCCGCGGCCGCCTCCATCTCCAAGGCGCGCTGCGAGGTGGACGCAGCCGCGGCCACGGCGGCGGCGACACAGCTCTCGTCACGCGATGTGGACATGAGCAGCTTCAACCCGGGGCGCAACACGCTGCAGCTCGTCCAGCTCACCGTACGCAGCCTACGAAAGGAGTTCCGCGAGATCATGCGCACACCTGGGACTGCAATGAGTCGTTTCGTGGCTGCGCTGCGCTGGCTGCTCGAGCGTGCGGGCGTGCCGGTCAAGCGGTGGGACGCGGACGCACGAGGAGGGCCGGCACCCGCCTAGCACTGCCCCAAATGCAGCCCCCCCAAAATACAGCCCAACAGCTGGCTCCTCGTCTACTATTTTCACCTCTGACACAGGGGAGCATTCAAGGAGGCTCCCACGACCAGAGAGAGACTGCTGACTAACGGCCCTTTCTCGTCTTGCACAGGCGGCCCGTACGGGCCGCCTCGCCTCTGACCAAAACGTCTTTGTAAGATTGCCTTCGTGCAGTCCGTAACGAGTCGACGGGCCGACAACCGGAGAGCGGACACGGAGTCACGGACGGCACGACATTCCAAGATAGCGCTTTGCGGGTGACCTGCGAGGACTTCGTCTTCGAGCTGGCTGAGGGTGTGTGCGCCGTAGGGAGCAGCTGTAGGCTTCTCTTCAGCCTGCCGTTTTGCTAAACTCAATTTATGCTGCATGTGAACACGCCTATCTGCACCTCTCCGCGGAGCGTCGTCCGCGGGCACGCGCGTCCGGCACTATGTAGAAACACCATAGGGTAATTACCTGAGTGTTGAAACCCTCCTCCAAGGTCAAAATCTCGCGCCCCACTATGTAGAAACACCATAGGGTTAATTACCTGAGTGTTGAAACCCTCCCCCAAGGTCAAAATCTCGCGCCGCTCCGGAGTGCCGAGTGCGGAGAGCGGGCGGGCGGTCGGAGCGTGCAGCGTCGAGGCCCGGCATGGGAGCCCGCCCGGTGGCCGCGTCCCCGCGACGGGGCGGTGCGCTCCCCGTGACCTGCCGAGAGCGCGAGAGGTCCGGTCCGGGAGGAGGCGCCCTCGATGTCGATCGCCTTACCGGCCAGGTACCGGACGCTCGCCTTACCGGTACAACTCGGAACTCAGAAACTCACAAACGGATCTTTACAACCGAACGACGCCCGGAGTCGTGTGGCCGACGTCCGGATTTTACGATCTTAACCGCGACGCGTCGCGCGGATCCGCGGTTCGGACGCCGCGCGGACTGATCGCAATCGCGGCACGTGTGGCACATATGAGATATGTCACACATGATGTCATATCCGGTTCCGATAAACGATAAAAGGTGGTCACATGCCGGCTTGCCGCCTAAGGAGCCGGTCGGAAGCCCGTGTGGGGCCCCCAAGGCCAAGCGTGCGCAAGCGCCCTCGGCATCTCTGGTCCGTCTCTGGCTCTGACCCCCGCCCGCCTGATGCTGACCGCCAGACGACACCGCAAAAAGGGTGCGTTGTCACACGCAGTAAGATCTCTCCTCTTGCATGTCGCGGCGCGCGTCCAAAGCCCATGGGCGCAACGCTACTTCGCCGCATGACGCTCGCGTCATGCTCATTTAGCTCCCTTCACTTTAGGGGGGACTTGTCTGCCTTTTTCTTAATGACCGCGGGGGGCATGTTGAGCGGGTCTTGTGAAGTGAGGAGGCGCACAAACTCATAGTGGTTGATCTGGCCGTCGCCGTCAGCGTCGGCGAGGTCGATGACAACTTCAATGACCGCCTTATTGAGGCTGTCGAGGTTGAGGCTCATCACGCAGAAGCGCATCTCCTCGCGGGAGAGGTAGCCAGAGCGGTCCACGTCAATCTTCTTGAAGGCGGTGTCGAGCCGAAGATACTTGTCCGTCAGCTTCTCCCTGATGAGAGTGACGGCCTTGCGCACCTCAACGTCCGTGACCCCATTCTTGATCACCTTGGGCTTCTCTTTGACGCTCTTCCCCACACCGTCGGCTTTTACGACGCCAGCGGTGCTGGTCGTCGCCGACGCCTCGAGCGAGTTCTTCATTTCGATGATATCGTCCGCGCTGATGATGCGAGCGAACTCAGCAAAGCTGACTTCGCCATCCTCGTCGTAGTCAGCGAGATCGATCATCCGTTGGATGGCCTTTTGGGGCAAACCGAGCTCCAGCCCCTGGATTGCCGCCACCATTTCTTCGTGCGAGATCGAGCCTGAGCGGTCGGTGTCGTACTTCCTGAAGGCGTTGCGCAGCTCGCCGAACTGCGTCGCAAGCCGCGACTTGACAAGATGGTGCGCCCTGCGCAGCTGATCGTCGGGTACTTGTTCCGCCTTCTTGGCAACGACCTGCGCCACCTGCTTCTGCTGCTCGGCCTCGGCCTTGGCCGCCGCGAGGGCTTTCGCCGCCTCGGCCTGGGCCTGCTTTGCATTCTCGATGGCCAAAAGCTCCTCAAAGTGGCGCATATACTGCTGCTGCTGGGTTGGCTGGATCTTGTTGTAGTCGACCGCCGACACGAAGGAGGCCCACTTGATGGAGCGTGGCGAGTTGGAGGACTCATCCCACTCGGCCGCGTACTGCTTCGCGTACGGCCCACTAAACAGGAAGCTCTCGGGCAGATTGATGTGCGCGAGCTTGGCGGAGAGCCGCACCGCCTCAGCGTCGATATCGCCATTAGGCCCAGCGCAAGTCTGCATGAACTCCCGGAGCCGCTCGCGCTGCTGGTAGTGAGCGATGCGCTCCGCGCCCTCGCTGCGCGGGCTCGCTGCGGGGCTGCCCATGGCGGATGGCTTGGAATGCAGACGCGGCGAGAATGCAGTCGCGCTGATATTTGGCGCGAGGGTGCTGGTGGGGCTATTGTTTAGGGTCTCGGCGAAGCCGGGCGGCCCGTTGAAGATGGCCGCTAGGCGCGAGGTATGCGCCCGTGGCGACCCCATCACTGACATTTCTGCAGTTCTCGCTTACCCAGGGTCGAGGGCTAGAAGGCCCGACAGCGAGAACTGTCAAACTTGCCTCGCTGAAACGGAAACGTAGCAATCGCGATTCACATACGCGGAACGGGATACCTTTGCGCGCGCCTCCCAAGTTCCAACGTTTAGACTTTAGTTCTATACGATGGGAAGATACATGATGGAAGATACGCAGCCGAGCCATAAACCATACGCACCGATGAGCGTCAGCGCTGCGGACAGATGCAAGTTGCAACTGTGCTTCTCGCCGTCTCGAATGCCTAACGAATGCCCGGAACAATGGCTGTGATTAAGTGGTTTTACGCATCGTAGTAGAAAAGTTTGCTTTTGGTGACCGGACCATACCTATACACGCACGCACCCGAGGGTTCGACGTATCTCCCCAAGAGATGGACGTGTACTACGGTACGGAACTGTCTGCTGTGGTGCACACTAACTAGACCCCCCTTAGAGAGAACCCACACCTCGAACCCCGCTTTTCCGACGGGGGGTGGGTTGGGAGGTTTCGTTTTCTTTGCTGTGTGGTGGTGTTGGACGTCGCGGCCGCCCCCGTAGAGGGGGGTGGTCCCACTCTCCCCCTGTGGGGAAGGGTGGTGACGTTAATCGTTATTGGTTGTTTGCTTTGTTTTGCTTTGTTTTGAGAGTTGCGAGCCTGATTATAGTCTAGGCGACTCTCTGAGGGGGTATTGATGGACTATCAAGTCAAATCAAAGGTGGCAAGGTGTCAATCAGGATTCCTCAAAATTCATCAACTTCGCGAGTTTTTGTCGATTCACGAAGACGTCGTCGGCTCCAGAACAGGCCACTTGGGCTGAGCTCGGGCGTGCGCTGGCTGAGGCTGCTGAGGTGACAAGCGGAGTGGCGAGTGTCATTGGGAATCTGCTGGCTTTCGGGCAGGCGCTTCGCGCATGGTCAGCGATTGTTGGTGGCAAGTCAAGGTGGCCGTGCAGGGCTCCGGATTCGTTTGTTGTTCGTGATTTGTCGTGCGCGCGCAGCGTGGGAGAGCCTCCAAGCTGCGTCTTCAAGAGGGTGCTCGAGAGATTCTTTGAAGGAGATGTTCGTCTGTCTGGTCATTCGTGATGGTGACCGCCATTCTGCGGGAGTTGGGTTGTAGAAGGGGTGGACTCGCGGCGATCTGAGAAAGGTCTCTATCCGGATAGGACCATAAAAAACCCAAAAAGGGTTTTCTTTACGCATCGTAGTACTAGACAGACTATGTCAGGCATTGGGCAGTCCAAGGTCAACTTTCAACTTCGGGAAGAGCGGCAGCTGGGAGGCTTACCCTACCGACGAAATTCCACTGAAACTTGAGAGTGGAAACCTAAATGCAATGTGCCTAGCCCGCCTTCAGGAGCCCAGCGGACCTTCCTTATCCTCAAAAGATCCGGCGCCCCATATCATCCGTCTTGTCGCCAAACTCCTTGGCCTTCTCCATAATGCGGATCTCGTCGGCACTCAGCGCCGTCTTCTTCGTGTTCTTGGTGGCGAGGACGGCCTGGCGCGCCTTCTCGGCCTCCTTGGCCGCCTCGGCCGCACTGAGACCCTTTGCCAGAGCCATCTGCTTCTTATAATCTGCTTGGATGTTGGCGCCCTTGTCTGTAAAGTATGATGCCAGCTCTCCTTGAGAGCCCGCCTTGACGGTTCCCGCCTTGAAGGAATAGCCTGTCTCCGCACTGCCGACGAGCTCTGGACGCGGTGCATACTTGTACTCTTTCATCGCCTCCCCTGAGGCACTAAGACAGCGACCACGGAACGTGAGCTGTGCACCACTGCATGGTACCAGCCGAGTTCGATCGCCGGAAACGCACGGGCCTCCTTTGCAGTCGACTTTTGCAATGCCATCTGAGCTGCCTTCTCCTTGCTGCGCGCGAAGGCTGGCAGCGGCGCGAGCCCAGAGGCTGCGGCGATGGCACCACTGAGAACGGCGCGCCGGTCGGCATGCGTCGCTTGCGGAAGCCACGCCGCAGCTGCAGGCGTGGCAAGAAGCAAGCCGAGCGTCAACATTGTTCAGCGACGAGATATGTGAGATTCGTTGGATTTTTTCGAGGAAGTTGATGAAATTCTGAGTCCCAAGAAGTCTTGGGGGTACGAGGTTTGAAAATTCGACTTGACTTGACTTGACTTGACTTGACTTGTATTCATATTCATTCGCGCTCGTCTTTTTGGCCGTGCAGTCCTCTCATCGACATCTGCCTCTGTCTCTTCCGATCCGATGTCGATCCACATCAAGCAAACCAGTGGCACGCCGACGGAAATTGTCCTCGATGGTAACGTGCTGCCACTTTACACCTATGAACAGGTGTGCATGGACAACAAGAAGGCGCGGCTTTTCGCCACAACGCTTCGCGCTAAAATGGGAGGCTTTGCCAAACACGTCCCTCCTCTGCCACTCTCTGGTCCGATCGACGCGACGATCATGTGGCTTCTCCTCACACAGTGCACAATCTGCTCGTACGCGGGCTTCGATCTGACTCCGCAGTCCTTCGGCGCTCCGCACGGCTACGGCAGACTCGAGCGCGAGCAATGGGAAAATGGCTCACCTTCGATGCAGCAGCACCACGAGTACGTGCCTGGACCGCGTGATATATATCCTGCCTACGCACTCGAGACGCCGTTCGCCATTGGCGAGGCTGTGGTCAAGAAGGCGCCTTATCGTCGTCCGCTGGCGATAGCGCCTGGCATGTGACCGCCCACCCGTTTATAGAGATGCCCTGTGCTCTAAAGTTCGGTCCAGGGTGATTCATTTTTATGTGAAAGACTCAACCCTGCACATCTGAGACCACCATGCTGTAGACACTGGGAGTCCTGGGGTACCCTCTCGCTAAGACTTTCTAATAGTACACTGGATACAAGAGAGACGCAGAACCCCGACTCGCGACCCTATTTATGTCGCGAGGACTCTTTCAGTATGGTGTACGATATGGGTTAGCTTGTAGTTCAGGTAAAAGGCAGAGGTGTCCCGTGTGTGTCCCGTATGTGTGTCCCGGCTCGACCATGTCACCGAGATGAAGATGCGCCTTATCAAGGACGCGCTTACAGTACATGTATGGCGACCGAGCGGGGCTAAGCGTTAAGCGGCCCGGCCCGGCGGCTGATCGAGTATGGCTGTGATAAGGGGGTCCAGGGGTCCCCGAGCCAGTTGTAACCGCACACGTATGTTCGCCGGTCCGGTATCTTGGGTGACGAGTTATTGGATGTGACGAAAGCGCTCGAAACGAATTTGCTGTCGGACGAGCGTCGGACCAACTCGCCGTTCACGCGCACCTCCACCTCCTACCGGCGCCCTGGCTGGATTGAGTGATGCGCGCCGCGACCTCAGGGAGTACTGCACGCACCCTCTGCAAGGAGGTGCAGGCATTGCAGGGTGGCACCGGAAAGCACGTGGACGGCTCCATCCTTGAACCGTTGCAGGCGCGGCCCTTCCAGGCGCTCGTTCACCTGAGCGATCCAGCGCCGCCCGACGTGAGCGCACCCGCCGCCGATGCGATCGCGGACGGCTCGTTGCGGATACTGCCTGGCTTTCACGGCGTGGCCGCGCGCTACTTCCACCTCGCGGGGGTGCCCGCGCCCGCTGGTGGCTTCACGCCACTCATGCAGCACGCGGAACTGTCGGACGAGGCTCTGTGGGTGCCCGCGCGCCGCATGCCCGCACGCTGGGCCGATCTCTACGCGCGCGGCCGGTTGCCGCCTGCGCCGAGCGCCACGCAGGTTCGCAGCATCGACGGGCTCGTCAAGCGGCTGCGCTCGCTCGCTGACGAGCTGCGCGACGAGCGCACGTTCGGTCCTTCGGCGCCAGCAAGAGCGGGCGACTACACGCTGTGGGACCCGCGGCTGCCGCACAGCACGGGCGAGTCAGACAGCCTGAGCGGTGGCGCGGCCGCCCGCCAGGTTCTCTACTGCGCCTTTATGCTTGCGAACGGCAACGAGGCACTTGCGGCGGAACAACGCGAGTGCCGCCAGAGTGGACGTCACATGCGATGGGCGCCGTCGGCGCAGCGCGACAACGAGATGCGCGCCGGGTACGAGCCCTCACACCTAAGCGCCCTCGGTCGCCAGCTCTACGGCTACTCAAATGGTCCGCGGCTGCAGGCACGCGAGCGCGGGGCGGCCACGGCCGAGGCGGAGGCTCAGGAGGCGGCCGTGTGGGCGGCGGCCGAGACGACCGAGGCGGAGGCCAAGGCTGCGGCTGCCAAGGCTATCAAGGGGGGTGGAGGCAAGACCAAAAGTACGCCCGCGCCGGCGGCCGAGGCGCCGCTGGCGTTGGCGGAGGCGGCGGCCGTGGAGGTGCCCACCCTCGCGTCCGTCGCGGCGGCGGCGGCGGCCGAGGAGGCGGCGGCCGCCGAGACGGCGCGCATGCTGCTGACCGACGCCCACGTCGCGTTCTTTGCCCGCTACGGCTACGTCGTGGTCGAGGGCGCGCTGTCGCGGGCGTTGGCGGTACGCGTGGCGGCGCAGGTGCGGGCGTACATCCGCGAGCGCCACGGGCTCGATGTGGAGTCCCTGCCAGGATCTGATCCCAGCCTCGAGATCGGCACGCAGATCTCAGAAGATATCAGCCTCGAGCGCCTCAAGCGCGCATTCTCACCCGACGGCTCGGGCATGCTCGAGATCTTCTGGCTCTCTGCCATGGAGGAGGCCCGTCAGACGCCTGCCCTCATCGCCATCACGCGCCGACTGTATGCGCACACATGGGGCGCGCCCAGCGCGCTGTTCCGTATGGCGAAAGCGCCGTCCCGCCCACGCCTCTTGTTCTACATCGACCGTACCTCGCTGCGACTGCCGCGAGCTGTCCTGGCCCCTCTGCTGAAGAGCTGCCCGTGCGCACGCTGCACTGGCGACGTGCTCATTGACGAGCTGCACCCGCAGCCGCTCGCTTCTGCTTGCGGCACCATGCGTGGTGGCGACAAGCGCAAGGGTCGCGGCGGTGGCGGTGGCTGCGGCGGCAAGAGCTGCGGCGGTGGCGGCCGGGGCGGCGCCAGCGCGCCGACAGTCGACGATCAGGACGTCTTTCAGATCGAAGGCATCGTGGGTGCCTCCAAAGTGCACGGGGTGGGCTGGCGGTACCTGGTTCGATGGTTGGGCTATCCACCCTCTGCTGACTCGTTCGTGAGCAAGGCTGACCTGATACCCCTCGACCACGAGATGCGAACTCGGCTCGCGAAGTGCGAGGCACAGGCTAAGGCGGCGCCCTCGCTCACGTGGGTGGACGAGGCGTATTGCCCGTTTGAGAGCGTCGTGCGGTGTCAAGGCGATCGTGGCGAGGCGAGGTCGCACGCGGCGACCGAGGAGGTCAAGGAGACGGGCGACGCTCTGGTGGGCCAGCGGATCAAGGTGCATTGGCCGCTGGACGAAGCATGGTACGTGGCGGTCGTGACTGGGTACAGCCACGAGACGAAGCAGCACGAGGTGCGCTACGTGGACGATGACGTGGTCGAGGCCCTCGATTTGGACGAGGAGGAGTGGCGTCTCGACGAGGAGGTGTGGCGTCTCGACGGGCGGGGTGCGAGCGCTCGTGGGGCGGCTAAGGCCACGAAGGAGATGGCCGAAGCTGGGAGCAAAGGCGTGACGACTGCCAGCAAAGGATCTATCAGTGGCAGCGGCGCGGCGGTGAGCATGGCAGCGAGCGCCTCGACCAGCGAAGGAGACCCGAGCGCTGCCGAGCTGACTGCAGATTGCCCTCGAAAGCGACTGCGCCCGGCCGAGGCCATGGCCACCCCTGTCAAGGCCCCCGGCGATGAGGAGACTGGTGCGACGCTCGAGTCGCCAGCTGCCCAGATGCCGCGGAATGCACTCAGTACGGCGCTCGTTACGACGGCCATGCCGAGCGCCGATGCAACGTAGGTGAGTACGGTCGCCAGCACTGCGGTTGCCTTCCCGAAGCGAGAGGGACCCTCGTGAGCCGTGCACCTGCTTTTGGTGACCGGACCACTGGAGCCACTATACACGCACGCAACCTAGGGCGGTTAGCGTCCCTCGCAGCACGCAGGTTGAAACCTCCCCACGCGATGGGCGCGTACGTCGTACACGGTGCTCGGTGCTCGGTGGTGAGCGCCATACAGCCACAGTAGCCAGTATGGTACGGTGAACGGTCTGCAAATCTTGACGCTTCACGCTAACTTGACCCCAACACTTAGTAAGAACCCCGCTTTCATGACGGGGGGTGGGTTGGGAAGTTTCGTTCTTTGTTGTGGCGGTTTTGGAACGCATCGTGCTTCGTGCTTCGTGCATCGTGGCCGCCCCGCCTTTAAAGCTCGGGGCGGCCCTCGCGCCGTTTTTCCGTTTAGCCCTTCGGGGGGAAAAGTGCCTAGAACTTGATCACACGGCCAAGCATCCAATAGTAATAGAGAGTTCTGGCGTGTATCAGGTACGCACGCACGCACGCACGCACGCACGCACGCACGCACGCGCTGTGTGGGAGAACCAATCTCGACGCATTTTGGGTCCTCTCCTTCTTGCTTTTTTGGTTCTATTTTCGTCTCCGCAAACGCGAAACCGAACTTCCGTAATCCTTGGACCTTGCACGTCGCGTATGGAGGCTCTTCCACTTGGACGGGCGGCTGAAGGTGCGACGCCGGCGCCTGGACCAAGCTCCGAGGACACCCTTGCTTTTGAGGCGGCGTCAGAGCCGCTATCAGAGCAAGCACCGACGCTGGCTCCATATCCTCCAGCGTCGACTTCAGCCCAAGCAATGACACCTGGTGAAGTACTCGCAGCAGCAGCGGCTTCGACACCAGTGAGCCCAGTGAGCCCACTAAAAAGGCACGGGTATAACGAAATCTTTGGCGGGGCCGTGCCGCTGATGCTCGCTCGCCGTGCGCATCGCAAACATCGACCGCCACTCTCGCCCAATTCGCGTGCCACCCTTGAACGAGGGTGGAACTCGGCCCCATTCAGCCCAACGCCACCAACCTTGCAAGGCGTGAAGCTCGCACGCAAGGAACCATGGCACGACGACGCTGCCCATTTTGTGGAGCTGCTCAAAATGCAAGACCCCCCGTCGCTGAACAATACAAGACAAGCGCGCTTCTGGCAGAGCACTGCTCGCGATGTGTGGTCTGAGGAGAGCTGGAGCCACATGGAACGCCAGCGCGTTCAAGCTCGCAAGCCGGTGCACGAGCAGCAGCGGCCATGGGACGACTCGGTCTGGCATGCGCAACCTTTTTCATTACGAGGCTGCAAGCCGGTGACGAAGGACGCGTGGTGGTACGAAGATCAAAAGATTCGCCGGCGGCACGAGCCAGACCGTCTGCGGAGCGAGCGAATCAAGAAGGGCATGCCGAGCCCCTACGAGGTGCAAACGCGCGAGGCGGAGGCTAAAATTACCCCACGATTCGGGTGGTTTTCATCCGCGCCAGCGGCGGCGCCAGCGGCGGCGCCAGCGGAGGCGCCAGCGGAGCCGCCAGCGGCGGCGCCTCGGGATGCCTCTGCGCCACGGCCAGCTGCTATGCCGCCGAGTGGGCGGCGGGATGCCTCTCCGCCAACTGCTAGACCACCCGAGTCGGCGGAACCAGCAAAGGCGATCGCAGATGTCGCAGCCCATGGGAGTGGTGGCGGCGGCCTATTCAGCTGGTTCCGAGGGCACCCATCATCGCAAAGTGAAAAGGCTGCGGATGAGTTGGCTAGAAGGTTGACGTGTTGAACATACGTAAATGTGTGCGTTCTACGGTTTGATATCGCACATTAATAACAAACACGGAAACTAGGTAATGGTATACGCGTATACTGCGTCCTACATCAGGCGTACACTTGTTCCTTTGTATCCAACACGATCCATAGCGCGACCGCCGCACAAACTCACGAAGGGAAGGTAGCGCGAACGAGCCGAGTTTTTTACGCATCCGGTGCACACGGGTGTAACACCACAAGGGTAGTGCATGACATGAGGTACAAAGTAGGAGGCCTTCACACACAACGACCGTGTGATTCTCGAACTGATTCTCGGCGATTTGTCTGACTATTTCTGAACTCCATGTCAAACTCCACCTCGCTACGTGCAGCGCGAATCGCCGCTTTGCTCCACGGCACCAGCCTCGAAGTCCGACCAAGTGCTCGGTGTGGCGGCGAGGAAGGCCTGTTCTCCACCGAGGCAGTCGAGGAGGGCATGGTGCTGCTCACTGACTGCGCCTTGTGCTGGCTACCAGTCGAGGAGGGCGCGCCACAGAGCTTGGTTGCGGACGGTTCACGATCGAATTGCGAGCAGTGTGGCGCGTTCATCGGTTCACCGGCAGCCATCCTTCAGAAGCTCGCCGGCGACGCCGAGCCGCTCAAGCTGCCGCGCCTGGGCGGTGCTGCGACGCCTAAGAAGCACGTGTGCCCGCGCCCTGCTCCCGAGAACCCACACGTTGGGCAGTGCCGGGTCGAACCGGACGACGCGTCCGGCCATCCAGTCGCTCGCGACGGCTTCGAGCAGGTGCAGATGGCGGCGCAGCTGCTCGCACGCATGGCACTGGAGGCGATGAGGGCAGGTGAGAAGGTCACGCCGTCTCTGCCAGATGCCGATTCACCATCGCTCGCGATCCTCGACGCGCTCGCCTCGCCCACGTGGGACGTTGTGTGCCGCTCGGACGGGGACGCCACCGAGGCGGCCGGGGCGCTTCCTCGCAACTCGCTGCCGGCGGTGCAGCACGCGCTGCGGAACCGCGCGTCGATCAGCTTGCAAGACGCATGGAGCGACGAGCTCACAGCCCAGCTGTACTCGCGTGCCCTTGGTTGCGTCGCGCGCAATTCGCTCTGGGTACAGATCCCAAACGCGGCCGTCTTCTATCTCTCAGCCTTCGACGAGGCGCTCGCGACGGGAGACAAGGCGTGCAAGAGGGCGCTGCCCGCCGTGTGTGCGCTCATCGAGCGGGTCCGGAATCGCCGTGCTGAGCTGGGCCTTGGGCGATGCCCCGCACCGAGGGCGGTGGATCGGCGCCGTGTCGGGCGGGCCGAAGGAGCTGGCGAGGAGAGCGAGGAGAGCGCGCAGGTCGACGACGAGGAGGAGGATGACGACGATGAGGAAGACGACGATGACGACGACGACGACGACGACGACGACGACGACGAAGGGAAGGAGGAGGAGGGCGAGGGCGAGGGCGACGATGAGGTGCAGAGTGAGGAGAGCGAGGAGGAAGATGCGGAGGAGGAGCTCCACTTTTGCTGGGCAGTGCCGCATGCATCCCCACCTCGCGAATTGCGCTTCAGCTCCTCGCTCTTCCCTGCGCACAAGGGCACCGCCCTCTACCCTCTCCTCTCCAAGTGTAATCACTCGTGTCGCGCCAACTGCTTCGTGCTGTGGACGGAAAGCAACACGGCGCAGCTGGTCTCGCACCGCCCAATTCACGCCGGCGAGGAGCTGTGCATCGACTACCTCGGCGGTAGTTCCGAGGGGCAGACCTCCAGAATCTATGGCAAGCGGCAACGCCGGACATGGCTGCGCGCGCAGTACGGCTTCGACTGCAGTTGCGAGGCGTGCGCACCCGAGCCTCGGCCGAAGACGAACAATGGAAAGCGGCGCAAGCGCAGCTGATAGAAGTCTCGATTTTTACGTAAGGCGACATGAACGCGATGGTCTCTACACCGGTTTCCCACGCGTCATGGGACGTCTGCACATCGGAGTCGCACGACCCTTCCAGAAGTATCCATAATTGTCAAGTTCGCTGTGCACAAGTTCGCCTGCTGCTGCTCCAGCTGCTGCTCCTCTCCACTTGCTCTGGCTATCCAGGCAATTTCGCTGCACAAATTCGCGAGCATGCTGCTCCAGGTGCTGCTCCTCTCCACTTGCTTTGGCTATCCAGGCAATTTTGCGCTCCAATTCATCGCCAAGGAAGGCGATATCCTTCGCGTACCTCATGAGAGCTCGATGAATGGGCCTCTCATCGATTCCTTCACCGTCGAGCTGTGGCTCAAGGTGGAGCGAAATGCACAGCTTGAAAGCGGGCGAATCGTAAACCTGATCGGCTTTCCGGGGCGGCATCCCTTCCTCGGGCTCGCCGCAGACACCGGCTGCGCAATCGTCCAACTGAAGACGACCAACAACACGTGGTACTCGTATGAGGGCACCACACAGCTGGATGATGGTCAGTGGCATCATGTCGCTGCGACATGGGATGGCACGAAGCAGCACCCGGCCGACCGTGCGCTCGCGCTTTACGTAGACGGCATCCTGGAGGCCGCGGGAGGCGAGGACGACGACGCGACCGAGGTGCCCAAGACGCCGGTGCGCTACCACTGCCGCCTCGCCGCCGCCGATCGTGGCGCCGCCGCCTTGTGTGCTGTCGCCGCCGCGCGCGTCATCCCTGTGCCGCGCGCCACTGGCTCACGCTTCTCCGTGCTGGTGGTGCCTCCTGATACTTAGTGCAGGATGCAACGGGTCTAACGGTGGTCAACAAGTGCGAGACCGGTCTGTGCGAGGAGGGGATGCAGATCGGCGGCCTGTACTGCTGCTCGGGCGGCGGCTACACCGGGCGCTACTTTAACGGCACACTGGATGAGCTGCGCGTGTGGCGTGTGGCGCGTACGGAGGCGCAACTGGGCGAGTGGAGGAGCCTGCCTCTCAATTCCGGCGACTTTCCCGAGCTGCTCTTCTACTTTCCTCTGGATGAGGCCGGGATGGAGCTGGGTGCGAACGTAGTCGAGTCAAGGGCTCTTCCGTGGTACGCCATCCTTGGCAACGCCAAGGGCGCCGGCCGGCCGCATTGGGTGGTCTCGCACGCGCCTATGAGCTGCCGCCCTGGCAGCCGCGCCCCCATCTGCCGCCGCATCGAGAGCAGTAGCGTGTCGCTCGGAGGCAACTCGCTGAACAATGAGGAGGACCAAACTGACATCAGTCCTGCGGCGCTCCTTGGATGGATCCTCGTGTCCGCGCTCGCCTCCGCCCTATGTGCCTCCGTCCTCACCTACGTCCACCTGACAGGCACCTGCCCTCCTGCCTTGGCCGCCGCCGCCGCCACAATCCGCGGTCTCGCGAACAGCGCGCAGGGATACGTGCCCGCGGCCTTAGGCGAAACGGCCTCGTCTAGCCCACATGCTAGCCCAATGCCGTCAAATGCCGCCGCCGCCGCCGCCGACTGGCGCTGGGCGCAGCCGCCGCGTGTCAGTCAGCCAGCTTTCAGCTCGCCAATGCGTACGCTCCCCCCCGCCCCATCTCCTGCCACCCCCAAGTCCTACGGCGGCTTGTGAGCGCCGCGGAGAGCCGGTGACGGAGGATGCAGCACGAGCGGGGCTGCGACTCGGACTCTTGCTTCTCCCTTACGTGTGGGCTCCAGCCTGGAGAAACGAGAAGTAGCTTAAAAAGTTGCTATAAATGTCTAATGTGATCCGCGCACGGCTGCGGAAACCGCTCGGCGTCCTCGAGCGAGGGTGGACGCCCCTAGTTTGGCCGCCTAGAGCGATTTATGACGCCCCTCCCGCCTCCGGGCCGCGCTCCGAACCGGCCTCCAGAAAGACTGACATCCGGAACGATCCCGGCCCGCACGCCGCACTTGGCACGCGCACGGCCACGGGTCCCGCTCGGGTGCCGCGCCCGCCCTGCCCCCCCCCGCCCCGCGAGCGCGTCAGCCGTCAGGCGAGGCGCGAGCCGCCGCCCGGCGACGCGCGACGTGCGGCTGCGGGCTAATGGCGGGGCGCGACCTCGGACCTCGCCTGCCCACCTGCCTCTCGAGTCTGGCCGCGGTGCGGATTTTGGTTTCGTGCGCCCGCTCTTGTCGGCTGTGTGTGGTCACAGCTCACACGCACCGGCCGCCGCGCGGACTAAACAGTATTATTTCGATAGCCATTGAGCTGCATAATCGATAAAATGAGCTCAAACCTCAAAGCAAAAACAGCACTCTCTGTCGAGTCGTACTGAACGGTAACTGACGTGGCGAACCGCACACGCCGCGACGCCGGCCGGGGGCGCGTCCACGCGCGCCGGCGCAACGCGCGGCGGCGCGCCCCATCGCGATCGGCGCCGTCCGCGGGACGCGGATAGCGTTAAGGTTAACGATAATACTTGACACACGATGTCCGCGACCATACTATGCTTCTATACACCAATACACGATACCGCGACCACGCTCCCCATCATGACGCATGCCCCGTCGCCACGAAAGCCGAGTCGTGCGGCGGTTTGATGCGTGGTTTGCCATGAGCTGCTCGGCACATCATGCACCATCGCAGCTCGCCCGGGCATGCGCGCATGCCCGCCGAAGGCCGAACCCCACACTCTCCTCGTCCATGAACACAAGACATCTGACATGCACGAGTGCGCCCGATCGTAAAGAGTCGGGAATACCGTCCACGTCGCGTGCTATCGCATGCAGGGCACACATGGTGCGGCCGTGGTCTCGGCCGTTGCCCAGGGTGCCTCGACAGTCGCCACGCACGCGTACTCGCACTCGCTCTCGCGAAAGTGCGGCCGGTGCGGGGGACCGAGAAGGCGATGGGGGGGTCCAGGGGGGATGCGACGTGGGCCGCTCAGACGTAGGTGCACACGCCCTGCGCGCGGTTGCGCAGCTCGCCCATCTCGCAGCGTGCGCCCGAGGGGCAGTGCGCGTGCGCGACTGGCCCGCAATCCTGGCTGCTCATATCGTCGAGAGCGCCGGTGCACGGGCAGACGAGGAGGCAGTGGAAGAGGCCCTCGTCGTACGGGTCCATCTCCTCGTGCGCGCCCTTGCCAACGCACACGGGCCACGCCTTCGAGTGCACGCTGACCGCAGCGTCTACAGGGCAGCTGTTCGCTGAGGGAGCTGCGCCGCCAACGAGGCACTTGGGGGACTTGTCATCGTTGATGCCCATCTTGGGAGCGCATACGGTCCCCGTGCCGGCCTCCACGACCTCTTCGTCGGCGCGGCAGCCATGCTTCGGGTTGCCGTAGTGCAGCTGGCGAATGGGCCCCTCGACCACCGCCGAGAGCGTCGAGTCGAGCGCGGCGAAGGCCGCCTGCGCCGTGATGGAGGACTCGTCGGGGTGAGGCACGCCGATCTCCGTGGTCCCGACGATGGTGACATCCCCGAGGAGAGCGATGCGGGGCTCGCCTCGCACGCCGTCAGCCGCGACGGTGTAGCCGTAGCCCAGGTGCGCGGGCTTCGTCCATTGGAAGAGGAAGTCGAGCACAAACGGGCCGTTCGCGGTGGCGCTGTTCAAGAGCCAATTGTGCCCGCCATTCCACGAGCATCGGACCACGTCGCCACCCGGGCAGTCACCCATCGAGACGCAATACATGCCCTGCTGCCCGTCCCACTTGGTCGGGTAGTGGGAGGAGGAGCCCTTGCACCCGTTCGACGTCATCCACCCCCGCGAGTACTGGTTGCCCCCGAAGATCTCGTCAGTGGTGGTGTAGTAGTACCCGTCGGCCGAGAGGGAGACGTTGGCGGGCACGGTAGTGTCCTTCGTGCCGTGCAAATCGATCACGGGCACCCCAACCGCGGGTGCCATCGCAAAGCCCTTGTGGAACGACCCAAACTCTGGCGAGATCGCCGCGAGCCGCGTGGCCAGATCCACCCCCAGCTGGTACGTCATCATGCCGCCGTTGGACTCGCCCGAGGCATACTCGCGCGACGTGTCCACGCACAGCTGCGACTCAAGCGTGTCGTACAGCGAGGGGATGAATCCGCCCACGTTGCTGAGCCCCGTGCCCGTCGGCGTCGGCCCTGTTTCCTCGCACGTCGTCCAGTCGCACTGCGGGTTGTGGTTGCCGCACCCGTCGCAGCTCGTGTAGCAGTATTCAGGGTAGTTGGCCTTCTTCGTGCAGGTGTAGCCGCCGGGGCCGGGGGACTGGGTCGTGCCCACAGCATTCCACGAATACCACGGGCCGCCCCTGTTTGAATTGTCGTCGCCGCCCTGGGCCGTCACCGAGATGAATCCGTACGTGTCGGAAAGCGCGGTGATGCCTGCTCCGCTCTCCTCGGAGGCGGCCGACATGCCCCAGCCGGGGTGGTGGATGAGGAGCGGCAGGGGAGTCGTCGACTTGTACGCCTTGGGCACGTAGATGCGGTACGTCCACTTCACGCCCGCGTACGTGCCCGTCGCCACCGTTGTCTTCCCCAGCGTGTAGGGGGAGGACTTGCCGCAGCCGCTCGAACCGATGGCCACATGCGACGACGCGTTGTACCTGACGCTGTTGGCGAGGGTAGAGCTCGCGAGCATGAGAACAGCCATCGGCGAAGCCATCGCGGCGCTACTTCTCGGCCCCCAACAGCAAAAGACCCAGGGGCAGAGACGAGCGGACGACCTCTGCACGACCTGGCGGGCCTCCTCGGAGAGCCCGAAGTTGATTGGTCCTGCAATCAGTAAAAACGTGTACTATGTAAGAATGCACACGGCAGCAGCAACCTCGAGCGATGCGGTGGTCGAGCTATGCTGAGCTCGAGGTTGGGGCTGCTGCGCCACACCCATCACCGCCGCTGCCGCTGCCACCGGCAGCGCCGCGTCCGCCGCGCCCGCCACCCCCACGGCCACCCCTCCCACCCTTGCCGCCGCCTTTGCCCTTACCCTGGGCGCCGCCCTGGGCGCCGCTACGATCACCTCCGTCGTCGTCGACGAAACTGCCGCCCCCCCCACCAGCCTCGCCCCC
>Ga0210239_101218_pt1 | contig 20559 bp, 16 predicted proteins | sample ChrtobMetP5a_0mM_FD_155451 | JGI IMG/M metagenome (GOLD analysis project Ga0210239, IMG submission 155451) | Chrysochromulina tobin associated microbial communities from unialgal haptophyte culture, Seattle, Washington, United States - P5a_0mM | ecosystem: Host-associated > Algae > Haptophytes >... | reverse complement strand
CGGGGCGGGGGCGGGCGGACCGCCAAATGCGTCGAAGCCGCCCATCCCTCCCATGCCGCCCATGCCGCCAAAGCCCGGCGGCGGCGGTGCCGGAGCTGGGGTCGGGGCGGGGGCGGGCGGACCGCCGAAGGCATCAAACCCTCCAAAGCCCGGCGGCGGCGGTGCCGGAGCTGGGGCCGGGGCGGGGGCGGGCGGACCGCCGAAAGCATCAAACCCTCCAAAGCCCGATGGCGGCGGCGGAGCTGCACGCGCCTGTGGCGGCGGCGCCGGCGCATTGAAGTTCCCGCCGAGAAGGTCGTCCATTTGCACCATCGGCGGGGGCGGGGGAGTGGCGGGGGCACCCCCGAAGGCATCAAAGTCGCCAAAGCCGCCGCCATTGGAGGGGGGCTGCGGTGGCGGGGCGGGTGCCCGAGCCGGCATTGGCCCACCGACGACAAGTTTAGGCGCTTCGCTGCCCAAGACGGCGCTAACCGGCTGGACTGCCGGTGTGGCGCCGGGCGTCTCGGAGTACCAGCGCTTCTCCTGGTACTTGCGCTTCAGGAAGGCGCGCAGCTTCTCAGTCTCCCCCTCAGCCGGGACCGCGCCATCCCTCGCATCGTACTTGGCCATCCACATCTTCTGGGCCTTGTCGTTGCCTCCGGCGTCGACGGCTTTGATCTCATCCGTGGTGAATGTCGACATCCCGACCGATTTGATTTTGTGCTGCATCTCACGGTGAATGCCTGAGCACGCGGTGCACACAAAGGTGTTGAAGTTGAGCACAACATATTGGTTGCCGCGGCCCATGCAATCAAAGCATGACTTGTTCTCCGGCTTCTTCTGGCACTCCTTGAGGATGCGCTGCCACTTTTCCTCCATCTTCTTCGTCTGCGCCATCTGTGGTAGCGTCGAAAGCGATTCTGTCGAGAGCGTCGGTGAAGGAGGGTGACACGACTCGCGCACGCAAATGAGAATGTTCATCATCAGTCGCCTTCCCCGGATTTTCCACATCCACATCCACAAGCGCGCGCTCGCTGTGGCGGGGACAATTGGCCTTTTTTACTCTCGTGACTTGACTTGACTTGACTCTTTCCTCGCGTGATGTCTTTGATCGATCGAACGGTGGGGTCCTCTCCTGTTGGCCCTTGACTCTTGCGGGCTCTGGCTCTTGCGGGCGCCAGTGCGGGCGCTGCGCGCGTTGTGCCGACTGCGGCCTGCGCGGGGCCATCGGCGTTAGCATCATGGGCGTGCCATCGGAGGCGGCGCAGTTTGGAAACTTTATCATTAGCAAGTGGCGTGATCTCACTTCGACCGACAACGGCTACTTTCGTTGCCATAAGGACGGCAACTTTGACAACCATGATTCTAGCAACGTGGTGCTCGTCTCGCCCGCCGAAGCATTCCGCGCATTGCACAAAGGCGAGGGCGATGCATGCAACTGGGTTGTGGGGCTGACAGACGAAGAGATCGCCTTCGTGCAAGCTAATGCAGCGAGCTTCTACATCACTTACAGCGAGCTTCTACAGCGAGAGGAGGCTGCACCGGCTTCACCGCCAGCCGGGATGTATGATGCTCGTCTTGAGGAGGACATGCAGGCTGCGCTCGCGCATCCGGAGGTGGTGCGGCTCATGGCCGAGGGCGACGCCGCGCTCGCGGCTGGTGCGAGCGAGCGGGCAGTCGAGCTCTTCACGGCCGCGAAGCACATCCGTGACCAGCTATTGCCACTCAATATGAGCATGGACTCCAGCTCGCCGACTCGGCAAGCGCGGCACGGGCGGCGCGCGGGAAGCTCGGCAGGCTCAGAAGGCTCGGCAGCAGGCTCGGCAGCCGCCGCCCCGTCTCGTGAGCGCGGCTCCGTCGTGTCGTCATCGCCTTCGCAGAGAAGGCAACCGCAGGGCGCACCCACTCCCAAGGAGGAGGTCGCCTCCAGGATTGCGGCGCGAAAGGAGGTCCTTCGTCCTTGAGCGTTAAAAGATGCCACTAAGATGGTAGTGACTACCCAGTGTGCACCGCGGCATGCGTCGCCGCGCACCCCGCCTCACCTCCACTCCACGTCGAACTCCACCTCACCTCTCGGCGCCCTGCCAAAGCTGTGCGGCGGCAGTGTGCACGAGCGCGCAATCTCAACGACCACCACAATGGTGTTCAAACCATGGAGACCACACACACACCTCTGACCTCACCCCCCCAGGCGCCATGGGAGCCCGGAATCGACTCGACAGCCGCACGATAACGAGCACGACGAAACAACGGGACCACCCGAGGACCAGTTGCTGCCCGCCAATACGTTTGTTTCACAGATGGTCGTTCGTCTTCACAACTCCATTTCTTTGGTGATGCGTTATGGCAAGTCCAGTGGGGTGCTGGAGATTGATCCTGCCGTGCGCCGCTCATCCGGCCAGTCACTCAAGAAGGCTGCACCGGGCGCGCCGTTTGGATGGACCTCAGAGGGCACGCCGTACATCGGCACGCAATACTGCATTCAAGCTTCGCCGCAGGGCTTCAAGTTCGCATCGCTCTCGACGCGCAACGGCAACAGCAACTACTACTGGAAACCGCTGAATGGTCTCAGTGCGACGGTGGCACTCTCTGCCCTTGAGACACACGGCGCTGTCGACCACCTCTGTGCTGGCGAGTCCAGGCTTCCTCTGAGGGACATCATGTCGCCGGTCCAGATTGCCAAGGTGCGCGCCGTATTTGTCGGACTGCTCGGAGCAGATGTGGTCGCCAGCTTTGAGTCGGTAGCTGACACTCCCGACGCGCCTCTCTCGGCCCCATCGTCGGAGGTCAAGCCCGAGGTGAAGGAGGACGCCAGCGAAGAGAAGCAGCGCAGCCGGACCGGCGAGAAGCGCAAGGCGCGCATGGCGATGGTCGATGAGATTAAGCGGACGAAGCAGTCGGAAGACCGCCATGGCGGCAAGCGCGCCACCGCCAAGTCCACGTCTGAGCCTCAACCCGAGGCTGCCGACTGACGTATCGGGCTTTACATAGGATGGAGGCCCTGCATTTCCAAAAAGGCGTGAAAGGGGCTGCGCTTTTGCGGCATGTCTTGTGATTGCTACGCACGCCACATTGTTAGATTACAATTGTAAAATAGATTCGGGTTCAGATTTTGTTCGCGTCGGACGCAAACGTACTTGTAACTCACACGACACTAGAGTTGAAAGACGGCTCGACCCACAATGCGCATATGTTGAGTCGTGTGGGTGTGCCAACTCTGCCAAGGTGTGCAGCTAGAGTGTGCCAAGGTGCATGCACGCACACCGCGCGCGCGCGCGCGGTCGCCGCTTATCGCCGCTTCCTCGTCTCTACACACCTCCTAGTCTCTCGCGCATCGTCCGGTCTGACGCCGGATCGACGATCGATATTGAAGATTCCACACTCCGATCGCTCGCGTCAACCCCTCCCTCACCCCCCTCCGAGGGTTACAGGTACGGCTGTACCAGTAGATCCTAGAGTGTTCAACAGCTTCAGCGCGTGCAGCAGCGTCTGTGCCTGAAGGTAGCGCCCAGCATCAAAGTAGTGGAAGGTGCTGAAGTGGTCAAACCGGATGGCGTGCGGTGTGTTTTGCAGCGCAGCGTCGCGTGTGGCCGTGTAAAAGTCGAGAAAGGTAATGCCGCCTGCTGCCTCGACCATCGGCCGCACCCGGCGCTGGAAGTTGGCCTGCTGCTTGTACGTATTCACGGGATCCAAGTTGAACGCGGGCGACCGGAAGATGAGCGCCGTGGACCTGCCACCACCGCTGCACGAGTCGGCGTGGCGCACGGCGGTGGCGATCAACTGAAGGGAGATGTTGAGCTGCCGAGGTCGAACGGACGCAAACTGGGGGCCGAAGATGATTGGCGACGCGCCGAAGCCCACAGAGAGGGGCGACCATGTGCGGAAGGTCTCATCGAACGCGTCTTGGCTCGCTCCGTCGAAAAGGTAGAGGAAGGAAGCCTTCGGGTGTGGTGCAGGGATCCATTGCTTCGCCTCGACAAGCACAGCTGCCCAGTCGCCTCTCGCACACAGCATGGCGGTTGCGCGGCAGAAGAGCATCTGATCGCCCGGCTCGAGGCACGGCCGACGCCCCTGGCACCGCCCGCGCCCGTCCCAGCAGTCGTCGTAAAATGGAGCCGCTGTCACCGAGTCCACTCGCGCAGCCGTCGAGGAGGAGGACGAAGATGAAGCTTGCGGCGGCGATGAGCGACGTCCAACTGAGCCTCCGCTGCTCGGCATCCGTCCTCGGCGGCTCAGGTCCGATGCAAAGCTCTGCGCAAGGTCGACAAAGTGCGCCGAAGTGGGCGGCAGCAGCTTGCACAGCTTCTTGCCGCGGCACAGGCGATGAGAGCAATCGCCTACGACGCCCGTGCACTCACACGAGCCCGAAGGCCGGTCCCCGCAGTAGCCATTGAAGCGCTCTCGCTCGCCATGGTAGGTCGGGAATAAGACCCACACGTTGAGGCCAAGATCACCCCCCGCTTCCACAGCGCCAGCCCCGAACGCCGCACGGAGGTGCGCGGTGGTGAGCCCTGCCTCGCTCGGCCGAACGCTTGGAACGGTCGCAGTACCGCTCTCGATGTGCACGGTGACGTTCGGTAGCCATTCGGCCGCTCGCGCCGCCGCACCCACCGCCTCGAGGTGGTGCCTGAGCGCGTCGAGTACTCGAGACCGCGTCGTGCGCACCTCAGCAGAGCCGTCATGCCAAGGACGCGTCGCCCCCATGAAGAGGGATGGCGGTGCACAGTCGCCCATGGGCGTCGTACTGGGCGTCGCAGCTCCAGACGCGCCTGACCCGAGGCCGTGCAGCCGAAACGAGACCATCGGACGCCACTCACGCCCCGCCCACTTTGTCCGACGCCAGCCTGGCTTGAGAAGGGTCGGCTTGCGGAATTGCTCGAGCCGCCCGGTATGGAGTTTCATGAACGCGTCGCTCAGCTGGCACATCCTATGCGGCAGATGAAAGCGCTGCTCGCCGGTGTGCAGGTCCACAGTGACGAGCTGTGCTGCGTGGTACGCATTCTGCTCTCCGTCACGATCCCACATCCGCGTTCGGCGGAGAGCCTCTCGGCGCCAGGCTGTGCCCTGTTGCTGGCGCACCTTGACGTTGAGGATGCCCTCTTGCGTGCGTAGCGCTGGGTCGGTCAGAACCCCGAGATCGGGCGTGCTGAGCGGTGTGGGCACGATCTCGAGAGTCCCCTGCAGCCGGCGTGCGGCCGGGCCGGCCAGCAGATCGATCACGGTGTACATCTGGCGTCGGATCACGCTGTTGCCGATGAAGAGCGCGTCAACCCCCGCAAAGAGCTGGCGAACGCAGCCCGAGTGCATCCAGCGCCGCGTGCACTCAGGGCCTGAAACATCGACGAGTCCGTTGGGCATCCATTTGGCGTCGCCCGCGTGAAGCAGGCACTCTCTGAGCATCTCCGAGGAGAGAGCTTCGAAGGGAGGCTCGGCACACGCTTCTACAGGGGACTTGAGAATGTGCGAGTACAGGAGATCAAAGTTCTGGCCCTTTTCTGATTCGTGAAGGCATTGGTCGAGCCGCAGCCTTTCTTGCGGAGTGGCTGTGTCGCTTGGAGTGGGGCACGAGGAGTTCTGCTCGTGTGGCAATAAGGTAGCGAGCTCCACCGCGGTGTGCGCTTTCCGCGCAAGATAGGCCTGCAGGCATGCCTTGCGTTCCGGCGTGTTTTTGAAGCGCTTGCAGCGCAGCTTGGCCAGCTCCGTGGCGTCATCGCGCGACGGCATGATAAAAGAAAAGTTTGGTTGAGTATCCATAGGTTTCTTTGTGATTTAGAATAGCATGCTTCGAGTCTTTAAGTCAAATACGAAAATCCATGCCGTGGAACGCGGCTTCGAGCGCCGCAAAGGCCTGAGCTGCTGAAGGATGGTCGGTCTTATCTGGATGGAGGCGGCGGGCGAGCGCAAGGTACCTTTTGCGTACCGTTTGGACAGGCGCATTCGGCGGCACGCCGAGAAAGCGATGTGCGCATCCTTGGTGGCGCAGCATGTGCAGCACTAGTGTATCAATGGGTAGAGCGAGCACTTGTTCGTCTCCAATCTTCGCCGCCTCGGGCAGCAGTGAGGGCAAGTACATCATGCAGGATCGAGAGTGCAGCCTAGACCTCCTTGCCGCATCCTGTTCGAGCCTCGAGCCTCCGCTGCTGCGGCGTGATATGCAGCCTCTGCCGCGTGATGAATTCCTTTCCGTTCTTGCTGATCGCATTCGATATGGTCAGCATCGCTACTCACGCTACGGTGGTTCTCGTGCTGCGTTGGGCTCGGCATCTTGGGTCCTAAGCCGCGATGAAAGGTGCGCTCAGTCCGTGCACGTTCCATTGTCTTTTCGTGCGCGAGGCGTTGCTGGAACAGGTCTCGCAACAAGCTCTCACGACTTGCAGTGGCAGCCAATGCTGCCGATGCACGACTGCTTGCCGCATTGATCGCATCATGTCGTGCTTGCAAGGCCGCCTTTGCTCGAACTTCGAGCAGCTGTGCCGCGCGAGCAGCTCTGGCGCGTCGTAGTTTGTCTTTCTCTCGATCCATCTCTCCGATCATGTGTGTCGGATGCAGCGACTCAAACGTTTCTGTGGTGAAAGCGAAAATATGTGAACTCGATGCATGCAATCGTATTCAAGTCGATCCTATAGTCTTTGTAACTGATTCCTCCTGATGCATGCTCCGGAGTTTCCAATGATTGGCGAAGTATGACTAAGACTTTTTTTGGATTTTGAAGCAATCGAATTCGTGGCGCGTCCTTGACGCGCGTTCTTCCATATTTTCGCAAGAGACATGAGGCGCCTATCTCCAGGCGGACATTCGAGGGCCCTCGAGCGTCAGCGTCGAATATGGCAAGAAGAGGCCCTGTCTATGGCACGCGCTTCCGCCGACAAGGTTACCGACAAGGTGCCGGGAGAAAAGCCGACAACGGAATCGCTGTCGGTGCACGAAACGCTCTACCTTGCACGTGACCGCCTCACAATCCTCTTCGACTTATGGGATGAGGATCGCGATGGAGAACTATCACTCGCCGAGTTCCGCAACGCCATGAGGATGAGCGGACTCAGAATTTCCGAAGCTGACACAGACGCATTCTTTAATCTCGCCGACTTCGACCATTCACGCAGGCTGTCTTTGGAAGAGCTCCTCGACGCGATCAAGACCCCTCCTCTGACCCAAGCCAAGCAACGCAACGAACCGCCACCGCCGATTGCCGCGAATGGTAGCTTCGTCGTCGCGCTTGTACAGACGCTCTACATAATTCTCAACTCGAAGGTGGCGCAACTACTGCTATACGCAAGCTTCGTGGCCACCACGCAGATGCTCATACACACGCTGCGTGCACAGGAAGAATATTACCTCGACAAGTCCTTGAGTGACACGTTGATGTGAGTGTGACGCGCCCGCGCCCGCAAGTGCATGCAGCGCTTTACGCGACGCACGCGCACGCTATACGCGCACGCTACATGCAGCGCTTTACGCGACGCACGCGCACGCTATACGCGCACGCTACATGCCCCCCTCTCTCTTGCACCCGTCCCGCGCTCTTGCTGAGCCGGCGCCGCGTGTGTGAGCAGCCTCAACGTTTTCGACGGCGATCTCAATCGCTACGTCAACATCCGCCGCCCCGCGGACATCTGGCAATGGGGCAATGCGGTGCTGTGGCCTGGCCTGCTCGGCAACCTCGGCCCTGAGTGCTCACAGCAGCAGGATGAGGGCGGCCGCTTCCAGTCGGCGGACATGGCGGCGACGACCGACTTGAACCGACCCGGGAGCCCCTTTTGCAACAACGACTTTCTGCCTGATGGTGAGGGTCCCCTAGGTACCGGTGGCGGAGGGACTCCTCCGACGGTGGCGGAGGTCGTCGACCGCATGAATCAATTCGACTGGACGGACGGCTTGCGCATTCTGCAGATACGCGCCGCGCCAACGAGCGAAAAAAGCTGCATTTTCCGCCGATGCTTTCCGGAGATGGGACGGGTCGGGTACAGGGATGACACGGCGCCGTTTGGATATAATTGGACTCACGAAGGCAATGCACCCCTGAGCTATCCATTCCTCTGGCGCTCGGCGGTGGAGATGGGTTCGGCCCCTATCATCAGCTCGGCAGCACCCTCAAGCCATCGCGATTTCAATGGCGACGGCTTCGCCTCATTCGTCATCCCCTTCTTCTCGGAGGAGTACTTGCCAGACGAGCGGGGCGAGCTTTGCGTACGTGGAAGCGCGATCTCCGGCCCTTGTGTTCGAGATTTCAAGGAGCACCGCGTCATGCGCGGCGACGCTCTCGAGAGAGTGCCTCGCTACTTCTGCGTACGGCTCTCGTGGGATGCTGCGCACGTGCACCAGCTGTGTGACCCGAACGATCCCAATAACAACAACCGGACCACAGGCATCGTGCGTGGCGCGATCGTCGAGTTCTGGAACGATATGAAGCGCGCGCAGTACGTGGATCCGGCGACACGGATGCTCGAAATTCGGCTGCTGCTCGCTTCGAATCATGTGGGCGTACGCTCCACCGCTCGGCTGATGTTTGAGTTCACCTCGACAGGCGGGGTGCTGCCGTCCTTTGACACCATGACGCGTGTCTCGAGTGATTCAGCTCTGGATGAGACTGAGTACCTGATGTACATCGGCCTTGCATTCACCATCTACTTCTCTGCGATCGAGTTAATTGAGATGAGCGACATCGGCCGGTGCGCCGCGGCCGCCATGCATGAAGAGGGGTTATGATAACTCCTAGTTGCTGCCGCCCCCAGCACCTTCGTGCCCCAGCCCCTTCTGCCACCCTACACCCATGCTTCAACGACCTGCCTTGCCGATGCCTGTGAGGCCCGCCCGCGTCTCTTCGCAGCTACTTGTTTGATATGTGGAACTGCATGGACTGGGCGGTGTACGTAATTTTCTTCGATGTCTTCGCGATCGCAAGGCAATACCTCGCGCACGCGCGCAACCCGGACTGCGGAGAGATCTGCAACACGATTGGCTTCCTCGACGACCATGTGCTGGTGGACCTGGTACGTGAGCTCAAGTTTGTCCTCGCGCTGTGCGTCTGCCTGCAGCTGCTCAAGATCATGAAAATCTCGGCGATCCTCGTGCCCAGAATGGGCTTGACGCCCACGGTACTCAAGAAGGCACTTCCAGATATGATCTTCTTTGTAATCGTCTTTGCTGTGTCGCTCTTCGCATTCTCCAACATGCTCTTCATCCAGCTCGGCACGGGCATGAAAGAGTTCTCCACGCAGTACACTGCCTTCATCACTCTCGGGCGCGCCCTCTTCGGCGACTTCGACATGACCGAGGTCATCTCCAACTCCCCCAATTGTGCGTCGCCAGCTCTCGCCCTCAGCGGACCACTTTTGCGCCCGCCCGGCCCTACCCCACGACCAGGCAGCTCCCTCCCCCCACCACAAACTGATTACAAACTGATGGCCCATTACCGCTGCTGTTGATGCTTGATCAGAGTGTTGGTGTTGGGTCGAACCTTGTGCCCTGGCAGACAAAAACACAGTCCTCTACCTGTCCTACCTCTTCTGTGCGATCTTTATCTTGCTCTCCATGTTCCTCGCGATGCTCGGCGAGGCGCAGGCCAACTTGCGTGACGACCAGCTCAACGCGCGCAAAGAGGCTGAAAAGAAAGGCGAGAGGCTGCCACCAGAGTACGGCATCCTCTACGAGGCCCACCGGGCGATCGTAAATTGCATGAAGAACTCGCGAGTTCCAATACTCAGGAGATTCGCTCTCACTCATGACAAATCCTTCGCGGACACGCAACTGAAGGGCACTTTGATGTCTGTGATCGAGGAGCAGAAGGATCAGATCGACCGCCTCGAGGCACGCGTGCTTGGTCTGAACGAAAAAGTGAACGACCTTATGACAGACTCCTTCAACGGAGGGTCCTTCAAGGGTGGGTCCTTCAAGACTAGTACCTCGCAGTCCCTGCAGGGTAGCAACCCGAGCCCACGCGGCAGTGTCGAGACCCTCGCGCGCGTCGAGCGACTGTTGCTGAAGCTCGAGATGCACGAGAAGAAGGCGGAGGAGAGCGTCCCACGGAGACGGCAGACGAGCACGGGCGCCGGGGAGGACATTTCGTGGATGAGTTCCGTCAAGGTGATCACCGCACGGCAGGTGGGAGGAGAATCTCGGAAGGAGGCCAGAGCAGATACCTCGTGCACGACGTCCGACCAGACCAGACCTCCTGGTAGACCTCCTGGTCCAGTGAAACCTCCTGGAGAATCACCAATCTCCGCGATGCCAATCTCGGACTCACCAGACCAGATCTCGGAGACGACGAGAGTCTCCCCCCCCGCCGGCTCGCACGTAGTGCTTCGACGGGCAGCAGTCGCCGGAGATGCATCCACCGCCGCCACCGCCGCTGCTGCTGCTTCAGCAGTGTTTACCGGGCCAGCCGATGAATCTCGGAGTGAATCTCGGAGGCACCACGGGCACGGCAGCAGAGATCACGTCCTGGGAAGGAGCATTTCCTGCCCAACCATCAAGGAGCACGCCCTCAACGGAAAGAGACCACCCAACGTGCTCGTGAGTCAAAATCAAGAAGTTTTCTCGATTTGAGTGGCGCTCCGAAAGGGTGTGCTGCTCCGAGAGGGCAGGCGCGTTCCGAGAGGGGGGCGCTCCGAGAGGGTACCGAGAGGGGGGTGAGTGGCGCTTCGAGAGGGGGGTGCTGCTCTGAGACGGGGCGCTTACAGAGAAGGGGCAACCTTTGGGGATTTGCAAATGACCGTGCCGCTGCCCGGGCGTAGAGTCCCGAGTGCGAGTGCAGGAGTTGGACGGATCGAACGGGGATCGGAGCATGTGTGCTTGTCACATGCATGCGAGGTCCGGGAAGATGAGCGTGCTACGGGGGGGGGGGGGGGGGCGGCGCCGGGGTGGGGGGAGAGGGGGGGGGGTGGGGGGGGGGGGGGAGTGCGAGTCTGTCGTGTGTGTGAGTGAGCAGGATGGTGTGCTTGCCACATGTCGGCATGCGAGTAGGTTCTGGGAGAGCGCGTGTGACTGCTGTGACTGGGTCCGACCCTCCGCGCGATGTGGGTGCGACAAGCAGGGCGGTGAGTGGGGCGCTCCGAGAGGGGTGCTGCTACGCGGCTACGAGACGGAGCAGGCGCGTTCCGAGGCAAGGAGGTCCGCGTTTAGGTCCGCGTCAGGCGAGGGGGAGATGAGAGCGTGTGAGAATGTGACGAGAGCTGAGACGAGAGGTGAGGCCCGGCCTAGCGGGCCCCACACCACCCCCTTCACCCTTGGGTAAACATTGTTAAGCCGGCGGGCGCTGACGCGTGAGACGCTTAAACCAAGCCAAGCTGCGTGTTCGACCAGGTGCCGTGCTTCGCGACGAGCGTCGGCAGAGTAGAAAAGAGCGCCATGAATCCAATGAGAGATGTGTTGTGGCGCCGAAAATTTTGCTTCTTGGGGACGCGTTCAGTCATGGACTACTAGAACTCGACTCCTGTTATCTACATCCCTCTTGTACTATCTCTACTGGCCAATCGGCGCGTGCCATGTCGTCCATGAGGTTCGGGCCTGCGGTCACTCTGGTGACCTCCTCTTCGTCCATACTGAAGCTCCAGACGACTACGCGCGAGTCGCTGCCAGCCACATAGAGGGAGCCGCTGGCACCAAAGCAGATCGCGCGCACCGCATTTCCAACGTGGGCGCGCAGCGTGTGCAGGAGCATGTGCGACCGGAGGTGCCACACGCACAAGGCGCCGTCGCTCGCGCCGGCGCAGAGCACCTCTCCGCGTGTCGGCTCGATGCAGAGCGTGCGCAGCGGCTTGGGGGGCACCGTGCCGCAGAGCGTCGCGATCAGGACCGCTTCGGTCTCGGCCGTGGCATGGACACGGCCCTCCAAGGCTCCGCCCGACACGGCGCTCGTGGCGTCTCGAGGCTGCACGAGCTGCCACAGGCGTAGCCGGCCGTCCTCTGAGCCGGAGCAGAGAAGGCCGAGCGTCTCGGTGGCGGCCAGGCACGCGACTGGCGCGTCGTGCGCGCGCCAGCCGAGCGTGCAGCTCCAATCGTCGGCCTTCCTAATCAGGCTACTACTGCCCATCGGACGGCCGCCAGCGCTCGCAGGAAGCGCCCACCGCTTGACGAGCTTATCGGCGCTGCCGGTGAAGAGGGCGCCAAAGGCGAGCGCGAGGGCTGTGACCTTGTCGGTGTGGTCGACCATGTGGGCGAGGAGAGCGGGCTCATCACCGGCCACCGCCGCCGCCAGATCCCACACGGCGACGGTGCCATCGGTCGAGGCGGAGAAGATCAGAGAGTCAGTCGCAAGCACGCACGTGATGCTGCCGACGTGAACCCCCTCAAGGGTCGCGACGCAAGTGGGCTCGGATCGAGATCGCAACGAGATCAGCCCATCCGCGCCGAGCAAGCCCGCCAGCCGCCCGCCTTCGGCTCGCTCCGTGGCCGAGCCTTTGAATGACGAGCCTTTGAATGACGAACCTTCGGCTCCGTCGGCATCCTCGTCTTCGGAGGGTTCGTCATTAGAGGGGCCCGAGGCATGAGGCTGCCCAAGACTATTCTCGACGCCGGACGCCGTGCGCGAGCGCCAGAGCCGCACCGCGCGGTCCGCTCCGCCCGAGATCGTCATCTCGCCTCTCATGGCGACGCACGTGACGTCGTCATCGTGGCCCTCGTACCGGTGCATCTCCTCCTCGAGGGAGATGCCCATTCGGAACAGGTCGCCGCCCGTGGCGGCCAAGAAGAGAGCGACGTCGCCCGCCAGCGCGCCGCCAGAGCCGCCTCTGCCCTGAAGCGGAAGGATCGCGGCGACGCGCCCGTGCTCGCCCCACCCCTTGGACAGATCGCTGATCAAGAGGCAACGCGGCTGTTGGAAGCGCCCGTCGATGACGACGCCGTGAGGCTGCCCGGCCGTCGAAGAGGCGCCCGCGGCGGCGCCCGCGGCCGTCCAGCTGCTTGCGACTGAGTATCCGCGCAGCTGGGCACGCAGCCCGGCCAGCCCCTCGGCCGTCAGCGCGTTGCACTCGAGCCCGAGCTGCACGCGGGAGAGGCAGCTGTTCTCGCCCACGGCGGAGAGGAGCGTCGCGGACTCGACATCACGGATCCGGTTGGCACCCAGCCGCACTTCGGTCAGCGGGCACTTGCACTCCCGCAGCGCACTCGCGACGGCCTCGATGCTGCGCACGTCTACGCGGTTGCCGTTGTGGGGGCTCAACTTCTCGAGGGCATCGGCGGTGCACAGCTGGCAGTTGGAGAGGCGCAAGACGCGCAGGGCGAGGCCGCTGATGCTCAGCAGCTCACGGAGAGCCTCCAGAGCCTCCATGTAGACGAGGCGGCTCGCGCCCTCGGAGGGCTCCGCTGGGTTGTCTGCCCCGCTCGGGCTCTCGCGCGAGTCGGCCTGATGAGGGAGGCAACGAGAGGTGAGTGCGGCAGTGGCAATCAGAGGCGATCCGCGCGAAGGGCTGACCTTGCTCAGGAGCGGATTGGAGCTCAAGTCGAGCAGCACGAGCGATGGCAAGTGCTGCAGCTCCCTCAGTAGCAACGCCGCGCCTTCCGCACGCAGCTTGACATTGGCTAGATGCAGCTCGCGTAGCGGCACTCGCCAGTTGCCACTCGCGCGCTTGACGATAGCCCGTACGATGGCCAAGGCGCCCTCCGTCCCAAGCGCGTTGCCGCTCAGGTTGAGGCACGTCGGCTGCAGCCGGCGGCGCGTGAGCAGCGTGGCCGCGAGTAATTCCGCATCGGGCGGGCCGATCTTCTGACGGCTCAAGTCGAGCACGTGGAGCTCCTCCTGGACGAGCAGCTCCACCGGGACGGCCCATTGGTTGATGCGCAGCTGGCGAACGGAGCACCGGCGACCGGCCGACGGTTCCATCGAGGCCTGTAGCAGCGCCTGGGCATCGTCCGTCGAGAGCATGTTCATCGACAGGTCGAGCTCATCGAGCTCGCAATCTCCCGACTGGAGCATCTCGAGGATCTCGTTCACGCCCGCCTCCTTGCGCTCGCCCCCTCCGACCGCGTCGATGCCCGCGAGCTGGTTGCCGCTCAGGCGGAGTACGCGCAGGCTGCTGGGCGGGAGTCGGTTTGTGCACAGCGCGGCCAGCGCCGTGAAGTCGATGGATTGTGAGCCACCAATGCGCGACATGGACACGCACAACATTTCGACCGTGCCGTAGTACCGGCCGATGCAGAAGCGCGCGCCCGCCTCCCCGAAGCTCACCTGATGAGGGAGGCAACCAGAGGTGTCGTCAGAGGCATTCCGAGGTTTCGTCAGAGGCATTCCGAGGTTTCGTCAGAGGCATTCCGAGGTTTCGTCAGAGGCACGCCGAGGGGGCGTCAGAGGCACGCCGAGGGGGCGTCAGAGGCACGCCGAGGGGGCGCCTCCCTCCCCGAAACACACCGGCAGCATGTGCTGCGTCGTGAGCGCCTCGCCGTTGCGATAGAGTGTGAGGGTGCATTGGTCGGTGTCGAGGCGCAGCCCGACTCGATCGCCCTGCCCCCACGCCAGCGACTCGGCCTCGACGGTCGAGCCATGCTTATGGCGCAAGCCGCCCTTGGCACGCCACCCAATGCTATGCGCATCTGCGCCCGGGTACGAGGAGAGCTTGGCGAGTGGCGTGACTATCCCCACGTACGCCCCGTCGGCGTCGGTCGCTTGCTTGACGAGGAGCTCGGCGTGGTAGGAGCCCGACCCACGCTCCATCAGAGGCCCGACGGAGCACATCCCATCGGATGTGAGCCTGCATGCATGGGGAGGCACTCAGCAGCATGCGATCCAGGCACTCAGCAGCATGCAATCCAGGCACTCCGGATGCAATCCAGGCCGTTCCAACTTTGGCCGCGTGCGTACGTGGCCGAATGCCCCTCATCGCCCACTTTAGCCGTTGAGGCGCGAAGGTCGCCGAAGAGCCTCGGAAGCGCCATCGTGCCTCCGCACAGCTCCGTGCTCGAGAGGTCGAGCAGCGCGAGGGGGCAGCGGCTGGCCACAAGGACGTCGATGAGCGCGAGAGCCCCCGCGGTGCGCAGCCGGTTGCCGGCGAGTCGAAGGTCGGTGAGGAGGGGCGGGCAGGTGGCGAGAAGGCTCGCGCCGAGGGCATGCACGAGCTCAAGTGAGATGGCACTTGTCAACCGGCAATGAGACACGTCGAGGGAACGTAGTCGGGTGTGCTGGCGGAGGAGGTGGGCAAGCAGCAGTGCGTCCTGGCTTGGCAGAAGGCCAGCTACGACCAAGTGATCGCTGCCGCCGACCCAGTCGCGCACGCGTAGGGGGCGGCCGGAGAGGCAGAGCGTCTGCAGAGCAGGGCTCCGATGCACCGCGGCAGCGAGCTGGATGGGGGCGGCAGGCGCAGGCGGCGGCGGTGTCATTGCTTGCAAGAGCGACAGGCCGCTCGCGAGCCGCGCGTCGAGCTCAGCTAGCCGTGTGGTCAGATAGATGCAGCCCTGCACCAGCTGCACCTCGGACGCCCCGACGGAAGCCTTGGTGCTCACCTCCCAAGAGCCAACCGTGTCTCCACGGTCGTCGCGTCGAGTTGAGCGCTTCACGAGCGCGTCGGTGCCCGCCGCCTGACGAAGCAGCTGCGAGGAGATGGCCTCGAGGGCGGTGGGGTCGCGACCCAAATGTGGCAGGTGGAGCGTGAGTGTTACACGCATGCCTGTGCCTAAGTTGGCAGGCGAGACGGTGAGCGCGCCGCGGCGCGGGCTCACGGCGATACCGGCCGTGGCGGCGTGCGAGCGATCGAGGGCGCCGAGCGCGCTGCAGAGCGAGTGGAACCCTTCGAGCAAGTCGCCATCCTCCCGGCGCACAATCATGCGAAGGTGGTCCTCCTCGTTCACCATGACCGCAAACTGGCCCGAGGTGCTCCGGTACACGCCGCGGTGCACGTCCCATTCGGCGAGGCTGCTCGAGCAGGGCGCCGCGCCGGCGCCCGCCTGGAGGATCCTCAGATCAGGAGTCTCAAAATAGATCTCCTCGGCGCGCAGCCGTGTGCGCGTCGGCTCGTCGATCGAGACGAGCGGGTGGTACTTGCCCACATGCTCTTCGCTCAGCTGCTCGAAGAAGGCCTGGCTGGCGCGCTCGACCCCCGCGCGGCCGGTCACGTTGAGGGAAGGGGTGAACATCCAGCCGACGAAGTTGCGACGGACGTCGATGCGGATGCCGCGCAGGCAGGTGGAGGCCGCTTGGTGCCAGCCGCTGGGGATCTCAAGTTTGGTCGCGTCGATGTCGGACTTGTGGGATGGCGATTGGGAGCGGTGCCAGCCATGCCAATCGTGTACGAGCACGTCGAAGAGCGCCGGGAAGGTCTCGTAGCACTCGGACTCGGCTGCAAGCGCTCCGATGGGGTGGTCGGGCAGCCGCACACCCGGCCTGATGACGTCATCAATCGTGATGCCGGTCGCCGTGCGCTGATCTTTGAGCTCGTCGTAGAGCTCCGGCGTGAGGTGTTTGGCCATCAGGCTCGTGTGGCGCTCGCTGGCCGCCAGGTACGGGTACCCCCTCTCGTACCGCTCGTGCCGGTGGTTGAGCTCGGAGTGCTGTAGCTCGGCGGGAAGGTGTGTGGACGAGAGCGCCTGTCGCAGGAACTCGATGTCGTCGGGACCAATCTCGCCGCCCGGCAGCCCACCCCGCTGCGCGTGCACGACCACACGTTGCGCGACCTCGTCCGCGAGGGCGCTGCTCAGAGAGAGAGGGTGCCCGCCCTCGGTGGCGATGGGCGCCTCTGCGCGTGCCGACGCCGAGTCGAGCGCTCGGGACGGCGCCTCGAGCTCTGCCTCGGCTCGGAGGGCACTGTTCCACAGCTCGATCAGCGACTTGGCCTCCATGCTCGCGAGGGACTCGAGCGACGGGAGCACGAGCCCCTTGCGTTGCGCCGCCTCGCGGAAGAGAGCGGGGTAGTCGAGCGATCTCAGCATCGCGAGCCGCACGTCCGGGTGCAGAGCGGCCAGTCGCTCCACGTCCGTCTTCCCAATCTTGTAGAGCGGGAGCGGCAGTGTTGAGGGCGCTTGCTCCTCGCGATCGGCTCGGATGGCATTCTCACTCAGCTCGAGGTGCTCGAGCGCGCAGTGGGGGTGGGCGAGGGCCGTGCAGAGGACGCCGATGCCTTCGAGCGTGTAGCCGGTGGCGGCGTCGAGGGTGGTGCCGCACAGGCACGTGCCGCGTAGATCGAGCTTGCGCAGGCAGTTGCCCGGCGTGCAGAGCATGGCACAGAGCACGCGCACCGCGTCGACGCTGTAATGGCCGAAGGCGGTGACGCACAGGTGGGTCTGTGAGAGGATGAGCTCGTGCAGCTGGCACGCGCCCTCCGAGATCGCCCGAAAGATGGCGGCAATCTGCTTCTTCGAGAGCCATGCCGCGTGGCGCAGGGAGAGCACTCGCAGATTGGGGAGATGACGACCCTCGAACAGCCGACACACTGCTTGGAAGCTCGAGCCGATTGCCAATGTACTCAAGGCTCATCGAGCGCACCTGCAGTCCCGGCTCGCCCGTGAGCAGCGCGCACGCGAGCACCGCGTCCGTCGCTCGCCCGTCGGCCTTGCCGAAGGTGAGGGCGCCCGCCTCGTCGAGCAGCCGGCGCGGGTGCATGGCCCACTCGCTGAGCCTCAGGGATTGGATGGTACAGCTCGGCCGGCGCAGCGGAGGGGCGAGCAGTTCGACGTTCTCGGGTGTGAAGCCAAACTCGACGAGGGAGAGCTCGGTGAGCGCGCAGTGCTCGCTCCCGAGCGCGGCGCACAATCGGCGTACGGCCAGGTTGCGCAGCGCCTCCAGGACGGTCCCGGCCGAGCGCCGAGCTGGCGACGTGTCGGGATGCGGACTCTCCATCGTGTGAGAAAGCACGAGGCGTGTGAGCTGGTTGCCGGGCGTCTCGAGCAGGTTGCACACCTCGGCGAGAGCGGCGAGCGTCGTGTCGCACCACTCGTTGAAGTCGTCTGTCTCCGGCGTGGATTGGAGCCACAGCTGGGGGTCGGCGATCTCATCGCCCAGGGGAGGCAGCAGGCAGTTGCCGTGCAGGTCGAGCACGCGCAACGGCGCACGGTAATGTCGCAGCGCGCGCAGGAAGCGCTGCACCTGCTGGCCGGAGCGAATGCCCAGATTGCCCAGGTGCGCCTCGGTGAGTGGTGGGCGGGCGTGCGCGACCGCGTCGGCGAGCGTCTCCATCCCAAATTGGCCAATTGGGTTGTCGCTCAGCTTGAGCACCTGGAGTGACGAGTTGTTGTGCAGCAGCTGCGCGGCGATGCCCATCTCGACGCGCCCGAGCCCTCGGCCGGAGAGGTCGAGCCGCACAGACGAGTCGAGGAGCTCGGCCATCGGTAGCAACGCACCCGTGATCGAGAGAGCCTTGAGAGTGGTGCACGCCCGCACGGCCTCGCCTGATGAGAGAGGCCATCCAGGGGTCATCAGTGGTCATCCGTGGCGATCGGTGCTCATCAGAGGCACTCAGAGCAGCACGCCCACACGGGCTCACCGAGCACACTCGCATCACGCTCATGCATGCCGTGCTGCTGGTTGACGAGGCCGAGATGCAGCTCCTCGAGCCGGCAGTTGGGGTTCTTAAGCGCGTCGACCAACAGAGTCACCCACTCACTCGAGTAGATCTCGTTGCCCAGGAGATTGTTCTCTTGCAGGTTGAGGCGGCGCAACCCGCCACCCGGCCGCGTGATAAGCTCGCACACGATCTTGAGCACGTACGTTGAGAAGGGCTCTCGGCCACTCGCCCGCACGCCACAGATCTCATTCTTGCGCAGCTCAAGCGTCTCCAGAGGCACATTCCTCAACGGCTCGAGCAGCGAGGCACAGTTCTCGAGCCCAAGGCCGCGTCCGTTGACAAGGAGCTCACGCAACGGGAAGCGGCAGCGCGCGAACGCATCGGAGAGTATCTTGATCTCGCGAGGGAGAGGCCGTGTGCCGCTCAGGTCCATGCGCGTCAGCGTCGTGTTGTGCAGCAGCAGCTGCACCATCAGCTCGGCATCATGCTCCGAGAAGGTCTCACCATCGACATCGAGTACCTCACCACGCAGCAAGCTCTGAGGCTCGAGGTCCATCTTGTCCACCTGAGGGGAGGCATGCAATCACGTGAGCAGAGGCATGCAATTACGTGAGGAGAGGCATGCAATCACCTGAGGAGATGCAGACCATGAGTGTGCGCGCCTTCCCATCGCCATCAACGGCGTTCCGCATGCAGTCACCGGAACATGAGTTGTGCGCCTTCCCATCGCAATCAAGCGCAATCAGCTGGGGCGCGAGGCCCATCTCGCCCACTTGAGTTTGCTGAGCTTCAGCGGTACTCAGCGACAATCAAGCTCAATCAAGCGACATCAACGGCCCTCACCTTGAGCTCGCGGAGCGAGCCGTTGTTATGAACGAGTCCGCGCCCAAGAGCGAAGGTCTCCTCCTCGCGGATGGCCGAGCCCGTCAGATCGAGATCTCGCAGCCAGCACCGCTCCGAACCCAGCTTCTCGGCGAGCACGTGCAAGCAGCCAGGCTGGTACATGCCATTCCCGTCCTTGGCGCGCCCGCAAAGCGCCACGTCCACTAGGTACAGCTCCTGCAGCTGGCACGGCCCGGTCAACCAGGCTGCGAGCGCTTCGATGCACCGCGTGTCGTACTCATCGCGCCCACCGTCGAGCGCCTCCTCGACACCGCAGATTGGATTCTGGCTCAAGTCGAGCACCTGATGAGGGGTGCAATCATCGGCAATCGAGTGTGCCATCGAGTCGCAATCAATGGCAATCCGTTGCGCGCAGAGGCTCGAGTCGAGAACCCGACGCTGCCTCACCCCACTTTGAGCGCCATCAGTAGCCATCAGTGGCCATCAGTGGTCATCCATCAGTGGCCATCAATGGCCATCGGTGGCCATCGGTGGCCATCGGTGGCCATCAGTGGCCATCGATGGCCATCGGTGGCCATCGGTGGCCATCGGTGGCAATCAGTGACAATCACCTGGAGCTGCCTCGCCCCCTTTTGGAGCGCATGCACGAGAGTTTGCCCTTGGATGGCCGAGATGCCGTTGTCGGCGAGCAGCAGCTTGACGAGTGGCATGCGCCCTTCCCGGATCGTCTGTGACATCCACACAAGCTCATCACGAACGCGCGCGCCCGTGAAGCAGATCTCCTCGAGCACCTCGTTGGCGGCTAGGAGGTCGACGAGCACGCGCAGCTCGGTCGGAAGGAGCACGTGCTTGTCGCAGTCGAGCCGGCTCTTCCCCACAGGCGCATTCGTCTTGCCGAACCCGACCATGCGATCTGGCTCGACCACGTATCCGAGCAGCGTCGGCACCGGGATCACGAACTCTTCCACGACGAGGGCCTCGAGCATGGGCCTTTCGTGACGCAGGGACCGATGCACCGCCGCGGCAATCTTGCGTGCCTCTGCCTCCCGCATCTTGCTATGCTTGAGCCGGAGAACCTGTGGGGAATGCAATCACAAGTCATCTGAGGTCATCAGTGCCCATCAGTGCCCATCAGTGGCCCTCACCTTGAGCACGCAATTCTCGCTCTCGATGGCATCGCACAGCAGCTCGATGCTATCCGAACGATACTCGCCGGTGAGCTTGGGTTTGCCCGCCGGATCCAGCCCACAGAGCGCAACCCCTGATAGGTCCAGTGTGTGCAGCCGATTGCCCGGCATCATGATGAGCTGTG
>Ga0210239_101217_pt1 | contig 20632 bp, 17 predicted proteins | sample ChrtobMetP5a_0mM_FD_155451 | JGI IMG/M metagenome (GOLD analysis project Ga0210239, IMG submission 155451) | Chrysochromulina tobin associated microbial communities from unialgal haptophyte culture, Seattle, Washington, United States - P5a_0mM | ecosystem: Host-associated > Algae > Haptophytes >... | reverse complement strand
ACACGGACGACTACAAACTCGAGTTCGTGAGCCCCGAGCTTCTCGCCGCCGGCGCGCGCATCTGGCGCACGGCCTGCCGCGAATGCAACTACTGGCTCTCCGAGAAGGCATGCGCGGGCACGGTCTTGGACTACATCGGCGGCAGGCTCGTACTCAACGGCGGCTTTGGGTGCATCTCTCCCTCCAAGCGCGCACGCGCCATCGCCGATTCGGAGGCGGCCATCGGCGGCCGCCTCACGCGCGAGCAGCTCGAGTCGCACAACTCCTTCTTGGTGCACGTGCACGAATGGCTCGACTTCCCCATGGGCACGCTCAAAGGGCTCTCCGCGCCCCTCAAGCTCCCGGGCTCCCCCGAGCAGCGGGCGACGCTGAGCGAACACGTGCGCGCGCAGCATCGCAGGATCATCGAGCTCCTGCAAACGAGGCACGCAGCCAGCTTCTGGAGCGGCGTCGACGAGGCCGCGCGCATCGGCGGAAGCGAGGACGGAGCCGGCTTCGAGGCAGTCATCTTCGCGCCGCGCATCACTAGCGACGCGTGCTCGGACGTCGAGCACCCGCACATTTGCGGCGTCTGCAATGGACTCTATTTCCGGTTCCCCCTCGAGGGCGCATGGCGGCGGCGGCACATCACGCTCACGGAGGCGTGCGGCACCATCCTCGCGCTGACCATCTTCGCCAAATATTTCCCCCGCGACGAGCTGCTCGTCGAGAGCGACGCGACGGCCTCCCTTGCTACGGCGGCGGCCGCCGCCGTGGCGGACGATCTGATCTACATACGGCGGCGCGCCGAGCAGATGGGCGCCTTCCAGGAGGCTACGCGACGCGCCTGGCTCCTACACTGCAAGGGCTGGGCCAACGCGCTCTCGGACGCGGGATCGCGCGACAAGATGTCGGTGATGTACTCGATGGCGGCAGCGATGGGCATCCGGCTGCGAGAGGTTCCCATCCCCGACGACGCGCTCACGTTCATGCAGGACGTCCTCGACAACACGTCCGAGGCGGACCACAGGCGCGCCGTGCACGACACGTCCCTCGGGACGCACAATCTCAGCATGTCCGGCGACATGCCGATTGCTCACCTCCCGATGATCGAGCTCCTCCTCGTGCTCGACGAGATGCTGCGCATCGGGGAACATGAGAGGGCGAACAGCCTCGGCACAACCGAGGCAACCGAGTGGGCCATCGCGGCCCAGGCGCGCGCAGTCGCCGAACGTGCGGGCGCCACTCTCGACCGGCGACCCTATAACAGCGCGCTCCTCATCGTCGTCGCGGTGCAAGCCGCATGCCGATGCTTACGCAGGCCACACATGTTCCCCTCGATAGGTTTCGCGGCGGGCTACACGGAGCGTGTGTGCGAAACTCGCTGCACGGAGGAATTATGCAGAACATGGATGCTCGAAATCGAGCTGCAAACGCGCGCGGAAGCCGCAAGCGCGGCCAGGGAGACACGGCGCGGAAACACAACCGGCTGGGCCACCGCCGCCACGAGCCGCGAGGCCGCCCTCGCCCTCGGGCTCCCCGCAGGGCAGAACCCAACGGAATGGTGGCAGAACCAACGTGAGTCGCGCGCGGCCGACGCACGACGGGCAGAGCGCGCCGCCGCCGCCGCGCAAGCTCGCATCGACGCCCTGCTCCGGCAAGCCGCCAGGTCGCAGCGTGAACAGCGGGCGGCGCGCCGAGAGGCACGTCGAAGCATGCGAGACGAACGAGACGCGGCTCGCGCGGAGCGCGACCGGGCTCGCGCCGAACTAGAGGACGCCCGCGCGCAGCTGCCCGCACGCGAGGAGGAATACAGGCAGATGCAGGAGCGGCTATCCAACGCGCACAGCGCAGTGCGCGCCCGCCTCGCCGAGGACGACGCAGTCCCACGCGAGCGCCCCGAACGCAGCGTCGCACATGACCCAGCCGAGGGCAACCAACGTCACGCAATTGCGCGGATACCGCCTCCCCCGCTTCCGGAGGGCGCAGTAGCTTGGTGCGCCTGCCCCGCATGCCCGTTACCTGTTTACCCGGGCGAGGGGCAATTCTGCGACCTATGCTGGCCGGTCACCTGCGGCTACACATGCATGTGTCAATGCCAGTGCGACCTGGCTGCGCGCGCACCGCGGCGACGTCGCCTCAACGACATGGCGCACCGCCCGCATCACGTCGACCAAGACCTCGCTGAGCAGGCCATGCGAGTCTTTAAGGAATGGCTCGGGATCAGGCGCGTCGCCTGGCTCGAATGGCGGGCTACGGTCACGCAGCTGCCACATTTCGACCTCAACGATTCCGACGCGTCGGAAGACGAGGCGCCAATGGGCGGTATGCACTCGACGTCGAGGGGCGTGCACAATCTCGCCATGACTGGTGACATGCCCATCGCCCAGTACTCGATGGACGAGCTCCTCACCCTCCTCGACGACGCCCTCGACAGCGATGCGACGGCTGCAGACGCGGCTCGCCTCGCCGTCCTGATCGCCCAACGCGTGGGCACACGGACCATCAGGCCATCCGCGCTCGCCGCCGTTAGGGCGGCGTGCCGCTTCCTCCGCAGGCCGCACGCATACGCATCGCCCGCACACGCCGCCCTAGCCCATGGCTGCAAGGTTCGCACCTGCGAAGAATGGGTCGACAAGATCCAGGAATGCATGCTCGCAGAGGCGAGCTCGGCGGCGGCAGCGGCGGCAGCGACGGCGGGCGCGTCGGCGCCAGAAGGCTCTACTGCCCAGGCGAGCACCACCCCTGCGGCTTGCTCGCCCGAGGAGGTCACCGCCATCGATAGCCTGGTCTCGCTCAGCGACGAGCAACACCGCGCTGGCCCACCTGACGGCGCCCCGCCACCGACCTTTCCACCGTCCCCGCCCGGCGCGACAACCCCACCAGGCACAGCGACGCCGCGCACGCCCAAGCGCGCAAGGGGCGCGTACGTGGCCTCGATCCTCACGACACGAGGCGGCCCTGCACGCGAAGGGGCAGCCCGACCTGCGACGCCGTCCGCTGACGAGACGGCCATCCTCCAAATGGCGCTGCAGACGCTCAGCGACGAGGATCTTGAGCAACTGTGCATCGGACCCGGGGGCGACGAGGCGGACTCACAGCCCGCCGGCGGCCCCTCCTTCGAGGAGGGGCGCATGCTACCCTGGACGGACACGCCCCGAGGACGGAGCGTGCCCGAACGACGCCTTCCGCACGGCGCATCTTCCACCGCGCCCGCCGCGCTCGGGGGGACCCATCACTCGGACGCCCCGTACACGCAGCCTCGAGAGACGCTGGATGACATCGCACGGGCCCACCATTCTGCCGCCTGGCACGAGTTCCGCGCCGCCATCGACGCGACCTGGGAGGATTTCACCGTCGCACACGCGACAGCGAGGGGCACACACAATCCTAATATGATCGGCGATATGCCGAACGCGCAGGACGCGGCGTCCGCGTCACCCAAGCTGCTCTTCGGCGCGCGCCGACCGCCGCCCACGCCCAAGGCGTTCGCTGCCCTGGGCACGCCCTTGCCCCCGCGACAGGCGGCTTCGCGGCGCGGTTGGCAGGGCGCCGTCGCAGCGGTGGCGCCGTCCCCCCCGCTGGTGCTCGCCGGCGCCGCCCCCCAGCTGCCTCCCCACGCCCCGACAGCCGGCTCAGAGATCACGATCGATGAGGCCATCAAAGAGATGACGCGCCGTAGCTCCCCGCGCCGGACGCACGGCGCACTCTCCACAGAGGCGATCGATCAGGCGATCGCAGCCCATCCGCGAATTCGCGCACGGTCGCCACAGCCCGCCACCGCCGCAGAGGCGCGGCGGCTGGCTGCACACGACGTCGCGCACAGGCTCACGACCCACGACTCGCAGTATGCGTTGTGTCCCGATCGGCCCAGCCTGCTCCACGGCATCGTCATCGACGCCACCGAGGCACGCGACGCAGGCATCCCCCACGGTACCGCGGGCGCCGATGAGTGGGGTTTCAAGTGGGTCAAGCGGTTCGCTGAAGCGACCGAGAACCCGTGGATGCGGCCGCGCGCCGTCCACACCTCAACCGATGTACTCTGCGAGGTATGGTTCGCAATTCTAGCGCTCGTCTGGATCGCTCAGATGATCGCCCCGTCCGCACGGCGGCGTCGTGCGGGCTACGGGCAAGGCATGCCCACGAGCGCGCTGCTCGCTCTATATGGCTGGCGGCGCGTCATGCGCGACTGCGGGCGATACACCCCCGAGCTCACCGAGGTGCGCGGCGTCCTCAAGGGCATCTGCGCGCGATACAAGGCACGCTGGGGCGACGAGGCCTTCGTGCCCAACCGGAAGCAGCCCTTCTCCAGCAAGCACATGCTCGAGATCGTCGCGCTCCTCACCAACCCCGATACGACCCTCACCGCGTGGAGCGACGTACTGCGGATGGCGGTCCTCACGGCGTTCTGCTACGCTCTCTCCACCGGCGCACGCAAGGACGAATGGACGGCCTCATTCGAAGGTGACTCGTTCGCGCGCCGCGCGAGCTTCACATGGGTCGACAAGGACGGCAACGACCTACCGAGCTCCCCCGAGGTCATCGCCTCCCGCAAGTCCGGCGACCTGCTGCGGGGCAAGTCCGCACCCTCCAAGTGCGACCGCCTCAACATCGAGTGGGGCGGGCGGGACATGTGGTTCCGCTTCGATGACACGAATCCCCTCAACTTTGCGCGGCGCTGGCAGCAGTGGGAGCTGGCGCACCCGTGCCCGGAGCGCGAGCGCTCAGTGTGGCCCGCCTTCTCGCCCACGGGGGACAACAAGCCTTTCACCGGCACGCACGCCAACGCGCTGCTCCACGCGATCCTGCTCAAGGTCATGACGGAGGCGGAGGCGGCGAAGCGGTCCTGGCACAGCTGTCGCATAACCATCGCCACCCGCCTCTACGCGCGGCGCGGGGCTCGAACCAACGGCATCGCCGTCGATGCTGTCGAAGGCGTCATCCAGTCTCTGGTACGATGGAAGACACCCGAGGCCATGCGCATCTACGCGCGCATGAAGGCCCAGCGGTATGCCGACTACGTCGACATGGCCACGGACATGCGCGTCGAGTCCGGCGGCACCGCGCCCGAAGACCTACCCGAGGTGGACCCCACGGCCGTGCTGGCCGAGAACGAAGCCACGCTCGCGGCCATCGACGCAGAGGCTGCCCGCACAGCCAAAGCGGGCCGAGCCGCGCGAGACGACCCCGCCGCCGGAGGCGGCACGAAGCGCGGCAAGCGCCGCGCTACCCCGCTCACCGGCGACGTCGCTCAAGGCACCGCCGAGCCGGACGCCAAACGAGCGCTCTACAACATCGGGGACTGCGCGCTCGCCCACGCAGGAGAGGACAGCTGGGGCGTCATCGGGCAATCAGTTCGTCTTCACAACTCATTTTGGGGCTTGGACGACGGAGAATACTCGGACGCGCGCGTCGTCGCGTACGCCGGCGCGTACACATTCACGGCGGGCAATCTCTCCAAGCACACGTACGTCGTGGAATGCGAGGGACACTATTACCCCGCCACGCACGACACGGTCGCAGCCGCCCTGACCGACGCGTCCATCAAGCGACGCGTCAGGAAGGCGGGGCCGCCGCGCCTTGTTAACGTCTGATTATCTCGACTCACGCCGGCGTCTCGGGGGTCCTAACTGGGCCAAACTCCTACCGAGGCGACCACTCACAGCTCACGCCGGATGGGTCGACGTTGACGGGCATGATCTCCATGGCCACCCCGGCAGAACGGATGGGACTACAGGTCCTGCCCGGGGTCGCATACGGTGGGACTCGGCCGCGCGCGTCTCGTCAACGGCTGACGAAACTCGGTTTCGTCAATGACGAAACTCGCGCGGCGGCCTAGTCCACCGTCATCAGGAGGTATTCATGCTAATCAAGAACTATGAACAACGACTCTGACCTCCATAATCAAAGTTAAGTACTTAACGCGGTTATGAGAGGGAAGAGAGAGGCGAGAAACGATGAACCCACAATCAGGTTCGGTAACGGTAAGCCCAAACGCCGCGGGCGTTTCAGAATGTGACGAACCGGACCTCGCGAATTCGCACAGTCCTTCGCCTTTCGATGGAGTCCATTCAGCGTCCCTCGCCTCAGTCAATCAATCGCCCTCACCCTTCGCCGCACCTGTGTCGCATGATAGGGGTACGGGTACATACATCATGCTGTGATAGAATGTTACCGGGCATGCCATGTGTCCTCCGCGGTCCACACGCCAGCCAGGCGAGGTGGTTGCACGGGCTAGAGGTCTAGACCGTGTCCGCAGGGGGACTACAGGTCCTGCCCGGGGTCGCATACGGTGGGACTCGGCCGCGCGCGTCTCGTCAACGGCTGACGAAACTCGGTTTCGTCAATGACGAAACTCGCGCGGCGGCCTAGTCCACCGTCATCAGGAGGTATTCATGCTAATCAAGAACTATGAACAACGACTCTGACCTCCATAACCCGAGAGGCCGAGAGTCCCGGGAGCCATGCGCGGTCGAGTGGATCGTCCGTAGCGCGGCAGGCGAAGCGCTGCGACAGGTCGATCGTGGTGACGGCCCGCTTCTCATGTCTTCCCAGCGCGCACGCCGTGGCACGGCCGACAGCGAGTCGTCCTCGGCCAGCACCGCGGCTTTCGCCGCACTCCTCGGCTGCCTCCCGCACTCCTCGGCAGGCAGCGCGGCTGCCTCCCATGCTGCCGCGCATCTCCTCATCACCGAGCTGCTCGCAGAGGAGGACGCGGGTGGTGACAGCGCCTCGTGGCTGCACGAGCGCGGCGTCGGCATCGCCACGGCGCATGCCGCTCACTGGGACACGTGGCACGAGCTCCCCAGCTGTGATGAGCTCAGTGACGACGACGAGGTCCTCCGAGACGCCACGTCGTCGGAGCTGCCGCCGCCGCCGTGCGCTCCGCGGCTGCGATTCGCGGGCTGCGCGGAGCCGAACGGAGCCGTGGAGGCCGCTGTGCTGGCGGCTCCAGCGGAGCTCTGCGGCGGTACGCTCATCGACCGCGCCCACGGCGACGAGGGCGTGCTCCTCGATCTGCTCTCGTACGACGCGGGCACCCAGACCTTCGTGGCGATCTACGACGATGGCGCGATCGCAACGCTCTCGCACGACGAGATCCGGCGGCTGCATCGCATGCGCTTCGTCATTGAAGAGGCGAGCTGAAACGCGCGCTGCGAAGAGCGACGCGCTGGAACGCCGCGGCGCCGTCAAGTGTGGGCCCTGGGCGGCCCGCGGTGCGCTTAAGGTTCAGCGGGAGGCGCGTGCGTCGAGGAGCGTGGCATCGTAAGGGGGGTAGATCAGACCTACCCCCGGTTGGCAATGGGCTTCGGGGGCGGTGCGTGTGGCACTGCTCAAGCGGGGCGCCGGGTCGCGCGGGGCCGGTGTCGCCGGTTGCCGGTACCACGTGAGGTGCGACGCGGCTTAACGGCAACAACACACTTACCAAGTGCAGTGAAACGAAAACCTCTCATCTCGACGCACGACCGGACGGCCGTGTCCCCACGCGTGCCACGTCATCGGCATTGCTCCAGACACCGCGTGTGCTCACACGTCACAGCCGGCCGTCGCCAGTGGCCGTCCGGCAGAGCGTCGCGTTGGGCTTCATGCCGTCATGAATGACGGCCCACACATAGTGCATGCCCCCGGCCGACTTGACGAAATGCACGCCGACGGCGTTCGGTGTCGGACGCTTGTACAGCCCCTTTTGGTAGAAGCATGCTAGGTTCGCCAGCCGGTCGTTCACACGCACGTACGTGATGGGCTCGCCTGCGAGATGATATCTCGAGAGCCAGAATCCGAGCGCCACGTCCTCATCAGTGTGATGAGCTGCTTCGGAGCGTTTGACGAACCGTAAGATCGCTGGCTCGGTCGCCACGCGCACCTGATGACGGAGGCCATCAGGGGGCCATCAGGCGGCCATCAGGGGGCTACCAGAGACGCCATTAGAGACGCAGTCAGAGGTCATCAGAGGTCATCAGAGGTCATCAGAGGTCATCAGAGGTCATCAGAGGTCATCAGAGGTCATCAGAGGTCATCAGAGGTCATCAGAGACGTCATTCGAGTTCACGCCACGACGTACTATCAATTGTGTCGACGCGAGCATAATCGACCCACACGTGAAAGGGAAGGGCGGGTGTGAAATCGACCCGTCAGCACGGGCCCTCTCCCCCGCGCATCCGTACCTGTGGGGAAGAGCGCGCGCCGTGGTGGGCACTTGCATGCATTCGTGAGCAGGCCGCACGAGTGTCCCCTCTCGCGCGCGCCGTGGTGGGCACTTGCATGCATTCGAGAGCAGCCGCACCGGCGATACCGATTGCCCCGATAATCATAGTCGAACCCGCACTTGAGGAAGGTGAGAGGGTTGTACCTGCGTGGCAATCAGAGGTCATCAGAGGTCATCAGAGGTCCTCAGAGGCCATCAGGAAGGTGAGAGGGTTGTACCTGCGTGGCAATCCGTGGCAATCCGTGGCAATCAGAGGTCATCAGAGGTCATCAGCGCTCATCAGCGCTCATCAGTGGCAATCAGAGGTCATCAGTGGTCATCAGTGGTCATCAGAGGTCATCAGAGGTCATCAGTGGTCATCACCCCCCAAAGGCAAAGACGCCATAGTAGAGACGTCGAGTGCACTGGAGCGCCGCGAGCTCGGCCTCGAGCACCTGCCAAATTAGGAATCCAACAGGGGCACGCACGAGCCATCAGACGCAATCAGGCGCCATCGGGCGTCATCGGGCGCAATCAGGCGCCATCGGGCGCACTCAGGCGCACTCAGGGTCCATCTGGCACAATCAGGCGCAATCAGGCGCCATCGGGCGCCATCAGACGCACTCAGACGCAATCAGACGCAATCAGACGCAATCAGAGTCCATCTGCGGAGCGCCTCGCATACCGGTAGGTTGAGGAAGGTGTCGTCAGTGGCAATCAGTGGTCATCAGTGGTCCTCAGTGATCGCATACCGGTAGGTTGAGGAAGGTGTCGTCGTCCACCTTTGCAATGTGGCGCACACTGTGCGCGGCCAGGAGTTCGTCACTCAACGGTTGAGCAGTCCGCAAGTCGATCATCCCAAGGAGCTCGGAGACCATTCGATACCAGTGGTACACCTTGGTGATGGTCGTGAACGGGCCCTGTGGAAAGGGAATGGCGCCGTGGTGAGCACTTGCATGCAGCCTCGATGGGGCAGAGCGGCGCCGCCAATCAACGCTAGGTCAGCGGCCATCAGAAGCCATGAGAGGCCATCAGCGCCAATCGGTGCCAATCAGCACCAATCAGCGCCAATCAGCACCAATCAGCGCCAAGCAGAGGCCATACCTGCCCATCAAGCGTGCCGTTGAGCCAGGCGATGTCGTCGTACTGCGCCTGCTCCCCGTCGAGCTGCGCCTTGCGCGCGAAGCACTTGGGCGTGGAGCAGGCGTTCAGCTGGCGCCGGCCGAGCACGAAGCACGAAACCACGCTTCGGCCCACGCTCGGCCAGCGCAGCCACGTCTCACGGATGCCGACGCGCCGCCGCTCGCCCCACTTGTCGGGAGCGGTGCTCACGCCGAGGACGAGCCGAACCCCAGCGAGGGCCTCGTGGCGCGAAGCGCGCAAGTCGGCGCACGTCGCGCGCGAGGATCCCGGCGCCTCTGGCGGCGGTGGCAGCGACTGCAGCCCTGAACTCGCACCTCCATCACCAAAGCTCGTGCGGTTGCGGCAAGGCTGCTCCGGGCCGCGCACCCGGTAGGCACGACCAAACGACCGCGCGATGGCGTCACCGTCCACGCTAGGGTCGTGCGTGCGGTTGAGCGTGTCGAGCAGCACCGAGAGCGGCCGCCGAGGCGCGTCATCCACGCTGCTCGCCGGGACGTCGGCCGACGGCTTTCGTCGATGCCGACCGCGCATGCGGCCGCCGTGGCGGGCACTGACGCATTCGATGCACAGAATCACGTATAACATTGTAGACAAGACAAGACAAGACAAGGAGACTCACGTAGATCATCTGTTGTTTACGATTCGTCTTGTCAACGCGCCTGAAAAGTCCGACGCCTTCTTGTGACGCTGGTCTCTTTCTTATCGTTCTTGTCACTTACGAGGACGATAGAGCTCTTTCTTCTCGTTCTGTGATACTGTGACGCCTCGTCACCACACGAATCCAGAGATTCGCGAAACAGAATCCGCTTTGTTTGGCACTCTTGAACACGATACCCGTCGCTCTCAATCAGGCCGCCTTCGTGCCGCAAGGGCTGGCCGCTGTCTATCCGCCGTCCGCTGCACTCTTCACGATGGCCGCAGCAGACGCGACTTCGCCCTCTCCCTCGCCCAAGAAGCAAAACAAGTTGAAAGGCGCCAAGGCGTCGCCGGCCCGTGCGAACTCCACGACCGGCGTCGCCTCGTCGCCGGGATCGGCAAGCGCTGTTGAGATTGATGCGACAGCCCCGCGGACGAGCATCTTTTCGCTTTCGTTCACCAGGAAGAAGAAAGCGAAGCCCTCTGCGTTGGCACCAACGGTGCTGGTGGACACGCCGTCAGTGCCGACTCCAGCTCCAACGGCCACTCCGGCTGCCGCCGCTTCGCCAAGCCGAATGGAGAACGATTCCGCCACGAAGGTGCAGGCGCATGCGCAGCAGGCCGAGGCCAGCTATCAAAATCAGGAGCTAGGGGCCAACGCGAAGACGGAGACCGAGGCCGCCACCACCAAGGTGGTGTCAGTGCACCTCGCGGAGCCCGAGTCCATCTTCCCCTTGGGCTGGGTAGTGGCGGGGGGGGGGGGGGGCGCCCGCGAAGCCAATCGTGGTTACGCCGATTGCGCGGGCGGAGCCCTGGTGGCACGGGCCGGTGAGCTGCGTCACCATCGCGGTCAAGCGCGCGATCTGTCTACCCGTCGACGCTCCGTGAGATCGCGGCGAGATCGCTGCTGCTTCGGAAGTCACGACTTCGGAAGTCTCTACTTGTGCATGGGACGGTGAGGAAGCGCGGGGAGAGGCGCAGTACCACGCGCCTTGGCTGGGCGCGTGCCATGGGCGTGTACGTCCGCGCATACAAGTGCGCAGTACCACGCGCCTTGCCGGGTGGCGGGTGCGCGTGCGATGATGATGAACGGCCTACCGGTAACGTGCCGTTGGGAGGGCGAGGGTCCCATGGAACGGATCCCGTGCATGCTTCGAGATCATGAGAGAGCCGCGTCTGGCAGAGAGCGCAACAACCAGCCATGGACGAGGGATCCCATGATGGGCGCCATGGCAGCTTCGATGTTCAGTGTTCTGTTACACTGCGCCGACAGCGCGACCGTACGATAATGGGTGATTTAATGCAGCGTGTATGACGATGGCACGAGCTGTGTTTGTCGCCACCTGTCCAAGAAACTTCTCTTTTTGCATCTGTTCACACGATTTGCAACTGTTCACAAGTCGGCGCGGAGAGCGTCGCTCGGAGTGCGTCGCTCGGCGCCGCGTGCGTGCACGTCGATAGCAGTCGGACGCTGTAGATGCAGGCGGCGCAACAGAATGAGCTTGAGGCGATGACCGACATGTTCAACAAGTGAGTGCCACTCCGCGCTGGCCCATGAGCTCATCCACCCATCCGCGCTCACGCACGCGACCGCCGTCAATGTTTTGGCAGGATGACTGATCAGTGCTTTCGCAAGTGCGTTGCCATGTACAAGGAGCCCGAGCTTAGTGTGGGCGAGGCGACCTGCGTCGACCGGTGCGTGCACAAATACATGACGTCACATGCAAAGGTCCAGGAGGTCCTTGCGAAGCATGCGGCAGCTGCGCAGCAACAAAGGTGATGGACTCGATGGAACTTTACGGAAGGAGACTCGACGCGTACGATCGCTGCGCTGCTGCAGCCTCGCCCATGAAACAGACTAGGTCCGTGTACACGCCCACGATGGCGCGAGCTCGAGGAGCACCATCGAGATTGGGCTTCGAGATCTCCGGGCACGCGCGTAACACCACGACGGCCCGGGCCTAAATTGTTGACAAACTCTTCGTTCACGTTCACGTCTTTTGCTCATGTAGTACACTCTCCACACCATTTAAAAACGCCCTACAACGGGTGCACACGCGCGGCAAGGTTCGGTGTCTCGGTGTGCCCCCCGCTGTGCCGCGTGCGGGCGGCTGCGGGCCGGTGCGCGCCTCATCGCCCGATTCCATTTGGTAGCTCTGGCTCACTCTCTCCGCCTGACGGGCACGGCAGCAGGGGCAGGGCGGGGAAGGGCCGGCGCAACGGCAGCCACCGGCAGCTACCGCTGCGCAATGCTGCCCAGTACGGCGCTACTTGCGCTGCCCAGTACGGCGCTACGTGCTGCCCCGTACGGCGCTACTTGCGGCTGCGCTGCCCGAGGATGAGACCCGCAGCGAGCATAGCGGCCGCCGCGAAGAACGCCTTGTTGAGTGACGAAACTGATGGCGAGGGCCATCGGGGCGGCGAGGGGCCGTCGACGAGACCGTCGATGGAGAGGAAGGTGCCGTCGGGCGCGCGTCGTACCGGGCGCTCCTCGAAGACGACGCCGCCGGTGGGCGGGATGCCGCCGTAGATGTGCTGCGTATCAAAAGTGAGACGGGAGGGTCAGGGGCGTAACATCGGGGGCCAAAGAGACGGCGTCCATATTAGGGTGGTGGAGGGGTGACGCCGAGGGAGATGTGCCGCCGAGGTGATGGTCAGAGGGGCGGGCGCATGCATGCATGCATCACCGTCCATATTAGGGCGGTGGAGGGGCGGGCGCATGCGCACCGGGAATCTCTGCCCGCCGCTCTGCTCTTGATTCAGGGCTTGCGTGGTGCCCACGGGCGACGGGTCCTCGAATTTCAACGTGATCTGCGCGGCGGCGAGCGAGGCCCGCGTCATCCCAAGGCAGATCCACTCGGGCTGCGTCGTCTTGTAGAAATGGTTCGCCACGCCGATGAGGAAGGAGGGGTCGGCGGTCGCGTGCGTGAAGCCGTCGACTTCGTAAGTGGGCGGCTGCATACGCGGAAGCACGCGGAAGCACACATGGGGCGGGGCGAGGATGTGAGCATACAGCGTCGTCAGTCTGGGATCGATGGTGGACTCACATAGTACGTCTCGCCCTTGGCCTTGCACGCTTCCCAGAGCGGTTTCTGCACCAAATGGTAGATGTGCGTGTGAGAGTCGTGAACTGGCGGAGGGTGGCCCGGCTCCTCGCGGAAGACGTTGGCCGGCGAGAAGGCGGGCAGGCAGATCGGCACATACTCGGCATCCTCCTTGAAGACCCAGCGGACGCGCTCGCCCTTGGCGAGATAGACGCCGCACCCAGCCGCAACCACAGCCGGTGGACCGTGGGCATGCTCGATGGTCACCGACCCTTTCAACACCAGCACGTACTCATCGAACGCCGGGGCCTGCCAGTCCTCGGCAAAGCCTGCCTTGGCCTTGACGTGGGCCAGCGAGATGTCGGGACCGAGAGCTGAGCCACACGGCGCGCACGACGCGCCGCCAAAGAGCTCATTGATGGCTACCTTGCCTGGCAGCTCGACCACGGTGACGGGATTGACCACGCGCGGCATGGATGACGAGCGTACCTCACCAGGGAAGCAGGGAAGAGTCGAGGAAAGTGCGGTCTCGACGACAAAATGTTACACAGAAAAGTACATGTAGGTAGATAGAACTTGTTTTGCTTTCTAGCGTGACTTCTCTCCTTTTGTCACGGCGGCGAAAACATGCGACCCTTACTCCAGCGACGCTGGATCTCCTCCATCCCGGCGACCATCAGCGCGTCGGCCCACGTCTCAGCAAGTGGCGCCGTGCGCGCAGCACCACTCCTCCGCCTCTTGGACTCCGCGATGTGGCACTCGCCGACCTACTTTGAGCTGCTCATTGGAGCAAAAAGTCATGATGCCTTCTGCGTGGCGCAAGCAGTGCGAGTTGAACAGGACGCGCGCATGCTGTGCGCCGTTCCCTTTGCCGTCGGTTCCGATCCGACACAGCCGCGTGCGCACATCGGAGGCGGCCCAGCGGCGCTTGTCGCATCGACGTGGGCAGAAGAGTTTGGCCCCACGAGCATCACATTTGGTGCCATGATCACGACCAATGAGGGTGCATGCGTCGCGAGTGCACAGCGCAAGTTTGTACGCGTGACCAACGGGCGCGAGCGAGCGCCGACCTCTTGGACCGAAAATGAGAGGGCGCACCTGGCGTCGCTCGTTGCGGCAGATGTCGGCGCGGCGCGCAAGCTCACCACGGCGAGCGTCCTGCTTCCAGCGGTTGATCGGCTGCGCGACCTGACTGCCGAGAGCTTACCACGCAGCGTCTTCCGCGCGCCCATTCTCCCAAGTATGCTGGGGGTGGGTGGCCACTTTGACCACGCCGCCGTCCTCGAGCTTGCGTGCGACGCGCACTTGCTCGCGGGCGGTACGGACGGTGGAGCCGAAGGAACGTTCTTCTCCGCGTGCGTCAATTACAGCAGTGCCGCAGCCGTTGGCGAGCTCTTTGAGGCCGTCGCTACCGGAAATCAAGCCAAGAACGTCGTGCTTCGCAACGCGCGCACCCTGAAGACGATCGCGATTGCTGATTTTGGACCGCGCTGACACGTCAATCGTCTACCGATGTCGTCTTCGCGATAAATACATTGACGTGGCACATAAAGGCGCTACATGTCGCTAATTTATTCATGCTGGTACCGTTTACGTGTTGTGTGAACGTTAACTCGACAGACGCGACAACCGTTGTGGGAATTCATGACTGAATATTCATACCACACGTGACGAAATTCTTGCACGAAATTCTATACCGATGCGACTCGTCATCATCGCGGTGGCAGCACTCCTCAGGTGCGCCAAATGCCTTGTGCCATTACATCGCAGCACGCTCCGGTGGACGATGCCCAGGTCACGGCTGAGGTTCCTGGAGGAGTCCTCCTCTCAATCGGCACCAATCCACTTTGAGAAGGCTAATGACGCCTTGCGGGTCGCGAAGAGGATCGAGACGGTGCTGTCGCGCCGGACGGCGCGCCTCATTCTGATCCTAGAGCGTCTGGCGGACGGGCACAACTACAGCGCCATCTTCCGCACATGCGAATCCATGGGTATACAGCAGATTTGGATCATCGGACCTCCCGCGGAACGCTATTTATCTCGGCGGACAATCAGCCGTGTGGCGGCCATGGAGCGCGGGGCTGCCTTCGCGCGCGCGGATGATAACCGCAAGGTTACGGACGATCCAGTGAAGCCTGGCTCGAGGAGGGCACGGGCGCGCGAGCGCGCCGGACGTGGCCTGGCTTGGGCCGCGGACGCCGAGTTTGACGCTGACCATGCGATGCACGGCCGAGGTGCGGCGAGATTCCTGACGATCCGCGACTTTGAGAACGTGGAGGGCGTGCTGGCGGCGCTCAAGGAGGTGCCGGATTGTGAGCTGTGGGCCTCCGATCTGGGCCAGGCGGCCTCGGTCCTCGTGCCCGGAGCGCCGTGGATGGGACCTGAGAGCATCCCAAAACGGGTCGCCTTGTGCCTCGGTGCGCTGATTGCACGAGGATTGCATGCTGATTGCATGCTGATTGCCTCCCTCTTCAGACCAGATAGCATCCCGAAACGGGTCGCCTTGTACCGCCTCTGAGGACCTCTGAGGGCCTCTGAGGACCTCTGATGACCTCTCATTGCACTGGACGGCCTCCCTCACCAGGCACCGAGTCCACCGGGGTGTCGAGCGAGATGCTCGCGCGATGCCAGCGACGGGTGTACCTGCCCATGGACGGGTTTAGCGACAGCTTCAATGTGGGCGTGAGCGCCGCCCTCGCCATCGACCGGCTCAAAACGATGCTCGGCGGCGGCGGCGAGTACCTCACGGATGACTGGGTACGATCTCCCGCGACCTCCCATACCCTGACCGCGACCTCCCATGCCCTGGCCGCCGCTCACCACCACATGCACCTTCCTAAATGTGTGGTGCTCCTACCCTAATTTGGTGCTCCTACCCTAATTTGGTGCACCTTTCCTAATTTGGTGCTCAGGTGCCAGAGGAGCCCGACGTGCTCCGAGAGCGTTGGGCTGCGGCCCTCTCTCGCGAGGACGAGCAGCTGCAGTCCGTCCGACGAGCTCTCTTTGGGGAAGGCGGCTGTGGGGAAGGCGGACGTGGAGAAGGCGGCTGTGGGGAAGGCGGCTGTGGGGAAGGCGGACGTGGGGAAGGCGGCTTTGGGGAAGGCGGCCGAGGGCGCAGCCGCGTCGCCGTCTACGACGATCTCCGCAGACCTGACCAGTTCCGCGGATCACTCCACTATCGCTGAGATCAGGGTACATTGTAACAGAGTTCAGGGATTGGATGTTCACACTTTTATAATTCATGCCGACCATTGACAACCAGCGCATCGCCACAGCTTGCCTGCTCGTCGCCTTCGGGATCCTCACCCTGTGGTGGAGCGCCAAAGTGCGAGCGGCCGCTAGGAGCGGTGCGGCGCGCGGCTCACGCCCTTCCGGCGAGGGTTCCCTGAAGGAAGCCGTCGCTCCCACGTCCAGCATGCGCACGGCGGTGATCGAGAACAACGCCGCAAAGCTCAAGGCCCTTCTCGCGACCGGCGAGTCCGTGAACGAGAAAGATGAGGCCAGTGGCGACACTCTGCTGCACCTCGCCGTGCGGTGGGGCTCCTTGGCGGCCGCGAGCCTGCTGCTTGAGTGCGGTGCCGACGTGAATGCCGCAAACGGCTCGGAGTGCTCGCCGCTGCACTACGCGGCGAAGCTGCGCGCGGGCGACGAAAGCGAGGACGAGGACGAGGGCGACGGCTGCGTCACATCAGAGAGGGCTTACCGGTGTGAACAGCTCGCCGAGCTCCTCCTGGCGAGCCGTGCGGACGTGAACGCGGTCGACCAGTCGCAGCGCACGCCTCTGCACCTCGCGATCGTGCGCAAAGGTGCCCATGCGGAGGCGCTCACGCGCCGCCTGCTGCAGGCACACGCTGACCCTTTGTGCCGGTACAAGCAACAGACCTCTCTCCACCTCGCTGTGCTCGAGGCGAATGAGGCGCTCATCACGGCGCTCCTCCACGTGGCCGAGGCAGCGACGGCGGCGGGCGCTGTCGCGGGCGCGACTGACTCATGCCAACAGGCGCTGCTGGATGCGCCGGGGCGTGACGGTTGGACAGCGCTGGGCTTGGCCGTCCGATGCGGCCACGTGTCCATCGCCGCGGCGCTCCTCGACCGGCGCGCCTCGCCACTTCTAGCGAACGCGCGGTCGGGCAAGACGGCATTGGAGATTGCTGCGGCGAACAATAGGCCAGGGATGCTTGCGCTCCTGAATGGTGTGAATAGTAGAACAGAATTTGAGGTACGACAGTAGGCAGCCCCAGTATTAACAGCAAATTCACAGTCCCGAAAACCGTCGAGATGCTCTTGGGTCTATTACCTCTAGCTGTGCTCGCTGCGTCTCCAACCTGGCCACTGACAAATGTAAAGACGCTGATCGCCGAGGGAGTCCTCACCAGTGGAATGGCCGCCCCTCAACAATTACAGCAATGGTTCCAGTTCGCCGCCGGCCCGCCTCACTGCGATCTCCGGCAGCGGATTCAGTACCTGCCCGCCAGCGGCAATATCGTGATCGTGGATCCTGCCAACAACGACACGATTTACAAGGTGCTCTACAGCAACTCCAAGTGCACCACCGCAGGGCCTTCGCCCATGGTCCAGGATCAGTGCATCAACCCGTTTTCGGCGCTGGGTGCTGGCTACACCTTCACGGGCTCAGTGCCGTGCCCCCCCCCCTCGACGGCGAGTGCATGCGAGCTCTGGACCTTGACGTCGACCGCAACGGTGCAGACGTACGTCTTCGAGTCCAACACGAGCATTGTCGTACAGTACACGATTCAGCCGACAGCCACCGGCTCCGTGCGGTCGGTCCTGAGCTACTCACAGTTTATGGTCGATGTGCCGGTCCCGTCGAGCGCATGGCAGACCCCAAAGGATTGGGAGCCGTGCACTCCGAATCCCCCCGGTGCGGTCGTCGACGCCCCAGCCGAGCCTGGGCGATGACGTGATCATGGCCCTGTCGCACGCAAGGGAACAGCACAGCAAAGCACAGCACACAGGAGCTAGACTGCTGCGAGTTGCGAGACGTTCTGATCGATCCTGCGTTCTCCATATATCGATTTCGTTACTAGAGACCTTGATAGCATTGAAGCTTTCCTCCACGGGGGTTGGCAAAGGGGGCAGAAGCGGAGCGCCACTCGAAGCGCCCAAGAGCACGCGCAGCGAAGATTCACGGAACTCTTCGTTGTCTGCCGCAATAGAATGCGAATCCCTTTCGTGCGCCTTCGCACACTCGGAATGTGCGCGTTCGCGTCCGCGTTGCGAGCACCAGCGAGTACGACCGCCGCACGCAGCCGGCCGCTGAGCATGCGCACGACCTTCTCGGCGAGCGAGTTTCCCGCCTCGTGGCCTTACACGGACGAGGACTTCACGAGGATGGATGAGTCGCCAGACTTCAACTTTTACAGCGCGCCGCGTTTCGTGACGCACATCGACGACGGAGCGATCGCCGCGCTCACGCAGTACTACAAGCAAACGCTCACGCCAGGCGCCGACCTGTGCGACGTGTGCTCGAGCTGGATCAGCCACCTGCCCAAGGACGTCAAGTACGGCCGGGTCGTGGGTGTAGGGATGAACGCACGCGAGCTCGAGGCGAACACGCAGCTCACCGAATGGGTGCAAGCGGACCTGAATCGCGAGCCGAAGCTGCCCTTTGACGACGCGTCCTTTGACAACATCTTGTGCGTCGTCTCCATCGACTACCTGATCCGTCCCCGGGAGGTGGTCAGTGAGTTCCATCGAGTGCTGCGGCCGGGTGGGCGCGTCCTTCTCTCCTTTTCGAACCGCTGCTTCCCGACCAAGGTGGCCCAAAAGTGGCTCTCGCTCGATGACGACGGCCGCCAGCGCATGGTCGGCTCGTACTTTATGTACTCTCCACAGGTCACGATGGACGGCAAGCCAGCTTGGGTCGACGTCGGCGCAGAGAAGCTCCCTGCGCCGAAGCGCACGCCCGTCGCGAGCGAGCTGGGCGGCAAGCTGGGCTCGCTCTTCGGCAGCAGCGCCGCCATCATGGCCGCCGCCCTCGGCAACCTGGGCGACCCTATGTACGTGGTCAGCGCTACCAAAGCGGGCGTAAGCTAGGGGCCTTGCGTAATGCGTAGGCGCGCTAGGCGAGACGTCTGATACGTAAGTACGCGCGATTGTGTGACGCGCCGTAAAGGATAACAAACGTCACGTGAGTCGGATGGGTTAATTGCGTCTCTCCCGACGCCCGGACACACAGACACGCAGAGTCCTCAGCCCGTCACACTCCACAGCTCCGCATACGGTAGCTCACAAGCGGACACCGACAACCACAATTGCGCTCGCTCGTCGCTGGGCGCGCTCTATCCGCAAACGCTCCATCCGATCACCCGAGCCACTGCGCGGACCGCGCGACCACGACGACAGCGCGCGGATGGAGTCCACAACGAGTCGACACAACGAGTGCTCCGTCGTGTCTGCAAACCCAGCACCGTCCGCAACAGATGAATCACTCAGCCGGTGGCACTGCCCTGTGGAATCGATTGGAGACACATGGCGAGATGCACACTTCCTCCAGGGGGCTTCTCGCTGTGCACCTCTCGCACACAACCGCTCGCTCCAAGCGGTCCGAACCCTCAGCCTCACCCTGTCCAGTATCATGTCCCATCCCGCCGGCTCGTGCTCCAGAGCGCTCCCCATCATCCCCTCTGCGTGGGCCGTTGCACCCATTTCGGAGCTCATCCCTCCTTCCTCGCTTACGACTCCAACACCAGTCGAGCCCACATCCGTCGCAATGGGGCTGAGACGCGCCACCCCCCCTCATTGCCGAGTCATGTGAACATGCTTAAACGTGTTGCACACCCTCTGCAACGTTTTGCACACCCTCTGGCTTCGGCGAGAACATCTGCAGGAACGAGGACACGAGCGGCGTGTTCTGGAGCTCGAATCCTTCTTCGACTGCAAGTCGGAGCTTCGGGGCCTCCAGGGCCTTGGTTGCGCCTGTGGGTTTGGGCTCAGGGGCCGCCATCTCATCCGGGGCCGCCATCTCATCGGCACTCTCAGCTTTGGCTCTCCGAGCTGCGGCACCCTTCTCGTCCAGATGAGCCTCCCGGCCATTCGGCACTTGCAGGCCACCAGGTTGGTCATTCGGGACTTGCGGGCCAACGTCCTTCCGGCGCTTCTCATTGAGATGGCGACGACGGCGCATGAAGACCAGGGCGAGGACAAGAGCGATGATGACGCCGACGATGACGCCTATGATGGTCCCGATTGAGCCGCTCGTCTCGACTGCCACGGCACCAGTCAACAGTGGCGGTGGTGGCGGTGCGACGTTGGCGATTGTAGGCGGCGTCACGACCGCGAGCACGTCGATCGAGACCCCAGTGACACTCGCGAGCATGGCGGTCGCGCTGCTCGGGCTGCTCGTCGCGAGGGTCATCGTCGACTGCACCGAGGCCGCCGTCGCCGTGGGCGTTGTGATGCGCACGCCGACGATGACGCTGCCCGGCGATATGGTCAGCTCCACCGCCGATGGGTCGACGCCCGCCTGGTCCGCAATCGCGCTCCTGATCTGGGATTGCACGCTCGGGGTGAACGAGGAGACGTCGCCGTTGAGCTCGAGGGTGAATCGGACGACACTCATCGCTGGTGGCGAGGGGGAGGGTGAGGGAGGCGGGGGCGAGGGGGAGGGCGGCGGGGGCGAGGG
>Ga0210239_101214_pt1 | contig 20654 bp, 29 predicted proteins | sample ChrtobMetP5a_0mM_FD_155451 | JGI IMG/M metagenome (GOLD analysis project Ga0210239, IMG submission 155451) | Chrysochromulina tobin associated microbial communities from unialgal haptophyte culture, Seattle, Washington, United States - P5a_0mM | ecosystem: Host-associated > Algae > Haptophytes >... | reverse complement strand
GGAGGCGCAGGCGGAGGCGGAGGTGGCGGCAGCTGAACGGGCGGCGGCGAAGCAGCAGCAGCAGCAGCAGCAGCGGGCGGCGGCGGAAGCGGCGGCGGCGGCGGCGGCGGAAGCGGCGGCGGCGGCGGCAGCGGCGGCGGCGGCGGCGGCGGAAGCGGCGGCGGCGGCAGCAGAGAAGGCGGCAGCAGAGAAGGCGGCGGTGGAGGCTGCGGAGGCGGAGGCGCGGAGAGTGGCAGCGGAGACGGCCGCGGCAGAGGCAGCGGCCAAGGAAGCCGCGTTGCGCGCGGCTGCCCAGGCGAAGGCAGCGGCGGACAAGGCGGCGGCGGACAAGGCGGCGGCGGACAAGGCGGCGGCGGACAAGGCGGCGGCGGACAAGGCGGCGGCGGAGGAGCAAGGTGCCGTGGCTGCGGCAGCTCAGGCAGCGGCGGCCGCGCAGGCGGAAGCGGCCGCCGCTGAGGCGGCCGAGGGCGAGTACATGCAGGTGTCATGCCCCAGCGAGCTCGGACCAGATCGGCTTCTGCGCGTGCAACTGCCCGACGGCCGGCTGTTCGATGTGGCCGTGCCCGAGGGCCTCGCGCCGGGCGACGAGTTTGTGGTTGGGCCGTTTCCGACGGTATGAGGTTGAGAATACTTATTATTTGGTGTGGATGTTCCGTTGCTTCGGAATCGGATCATCCTAAATCCTTCTTTAAACGACACAGTACGACACACCAGGCCAAACTGCGAACGAGAGTGCAGAGTCGAGACATCGGACGGCACCACAGAGACCCACAAGCATCGGACCGTAAGCAGGGTCTGACGACACCCAAACGTGACGCAGGCGCCGTCTCGAGCGCGCTCATCATGGCGACTTCTCTGTCGGCTCGTCTGTTCCTCTACGGCGCGGCCGGCGCCGTCGCGCTCTGCAGCTACGTAGTCACGCGGCGCCGGCGTGCTCGAGCTGCCGAATGCGTCCAAGAACCAGAGCCAGGACCGCCGCGGGATCTCGTGGGCTACGGCCGCCGGCCGCCGCGCGCCGCTTGGCCAGCAGGCGCGGCCCTAGCAGTCAACTTTGCGATCAACATCGAGGAGGGCTCAGAACCGAGCATTCTCGACGGCGACGACAGGTCGAGCGGGGCACTATGCGAGTGCCCGAGCGAGGCGCCACCCGGCGTGCGCGACCTCGCCGCGGAGAACATGTTTGAGTACGGCTCGAGGGTAGGCATCTGGCGTTTGCTGCGCGCCTTTGAGCGGCGCTCGGCGCCCGCAACGGCGTTTGCGTGCTCGCTGGCGCTGGAGCGGCTGCCCGAGCTCGCGGCCGCCGTGCGCGACGGCGTCGCACGCGGCCTCCTCGACGTGTGTTGCCATGGATACCGTTGGGAGGACCATGTCGCGATGGACGAGGCGACGGAGCGATCTCGCATAAAGGCGGCGGTGGTCTCCCTCACGAGCACGCTCGGGGCGCCGCCCAAGGGCTGGTACTGCCGCACGGCACCCTCGATCCGCACGCGCCGCTTGCTCCTCGAGCACGGCGGCTTCGAGTACGATTCAGATGCCTACAACGACGAGCTGCCGTATTGGACTCGAGTGGTGACCTCCGATGGCGCCGAGCATTATCACCTGGTACGCGCCCCGTGATGTCGTTTCTGATGGCGTGTTGATCGCTTTCCGATGGCCTTCTCGAATGGCAGGTGCTTGATCCATACGGCCCGCTGATGACCTTTGATTGCCTCTTGATTGAAATACAATTGATGACCTCCTTGATTGCCTCCCTCATAGGTGCTGCCATACACACTGTGCACCAACGACTCCAAATTCGCGCCATTGATGACCTCCTTGATTGCCTCCCTCATCAGGTGCTGCCATACAATCTGTGCACCAACGACTCCAAATTCGCGCCAGGGCGCGCCTTCTCGACGGCAGATGACTTTTACAACTTCGTTCGGGCCGCGGTCGATGCTCTGATCGAGGAGGCGGACACGACGGGCGTGCCCCGTATGCTTTCAGTTGGGTTGCACCCGCGTCTCATCGGGCATCCTGCACGTATCGGGTGAGTGCTCCTAATCGAGAGTGATTGGGGCCGTCATCAGCTGGCCGCCATCAGCTGATTGCTCTTGATCGAGAGTGATTGGGGCCGTCATCAGCTGGCCGCCATCGGCCGCTCCTGAAGACCCGTGCGATGTCGACCCCGTTGCACCCGCGTCCTTGCGCCCTCGGTGTTCCTGTGCTCGCAGCGGCTTGCATCAACTGCTCGACTATCTCATCGGGCTCGGTCCGAATCGAGTTTGGCTCGCGAAACGAGCGGACATCGCGTCTCATTGGCGGGCGCATCATCCACCACCGGTGCTCGTGCCGAAGGCCGCTGCCCCGGCGGCGGAGGCGACGGAGGCGGGGGCGGCGGCGGCGGCGGTGACGGAGGCGGGGGCGAAGGTGGCGACGGCGAGTGCGGCGGCGGTGGTGGCGGCGGTGGCGCTGATCGAGGCGATGGTGGCGGTGACGATTGCGGCGACGGAGGTGACGATGGAGGCGGCGCATGCGGCGGCGGCGGCGTTGCAGAGGGCGGTGGCCCTCCGTCAACGCCTCCGTCAACGCCTCCGTCAGTATGCCGAATCAGGAAGGCGGATCTACAACCTCCGCCACAACTTGAGTGCCGCCGCGACCATGAAAGCGTTCATCGACGCCTTTGAGGGAGGGGAGGGGAAGGAGGAGCTGCGGAAGCTGTTCCACTCAATCGACATCGACGGGAGCGGTGTCGTCTCGTCCAAGGAGTGGGGCAAGGCTATCGGGCAGCACTGGAAGCTGATGGGGCGTTTCTTTGGCGGGCTCACCGTTGGCGAGGTGGGCCAGATGTTCAAGAAGCTCGACGCGGACGGCTCGGGCGACCTCACGTGGGACGAGTTTGAGACTGCGCTGCAGCAGATGGACTGGAGCGTGCGGCTCGCTCAGGCCCTCGAGAGCCAATCTGGGGCGGCCGAGCTCAAGGCCTTGTGGGATCGTTTGGACAAGAACGGCGACGGCAAGGTCAGCGGCAAGGAGTGGGGCTCGGCGGTCCATGAGGACCAGCAGGTGATGGCCAAGTACTTTGGAGGGAAGGACCTCAAAGGGATTGGCAAGATGTTCTCCAAGATCGACGCCGATGGATCGGGAGATCTCACCTGGGACGAATTCGTCAACGGCTCGATTCGGCTCGTGCACTTGCCTAATTTGGACGAATTCGTCAAAGGCTCGATTCGGCTCGTCGCCGTCGCTACCGGCGACGCAGCCGGCGACGAGGCCGACGATGCCACTGCCGCGTCCTCGTCGGAGCTGCTCGATGCGAGATCTCGCGAGCACCAGGGAGATCTCACCTCTTCGGAGCTGCTCGAGGCGAGATCTCGCGAGCTCCAGGGAGATCTCACCTCTTCGGAGCTGCTCGAGGCGGCGCCCTCTGCGCCGCCGCCGCCGCCCGTGCCGCGCCCCCATCTGCCATTCACGGGCCCCAGGCTGTTGATCACCGGAGGTGGAGGGTTCGTGCTTTCGCACGTCGTCGTGGCGTGGCTCGCCCAGGACGACGCGTCCCAAACCGACCTCACTGATGGATTGGCGCAAGGCGCCCAGGACGACGCACCTGCCGCCGCCACGCCCGCCGCCGCCACGCCCGCCGCGAGGAGCGCTTCGAAAAAGGCGAGCGCGGCGTCTCCCCTCTCGAGCTGCGTCGTCTTCGATCGGCACTTCGACGCCGCCGCGCTCGCCTTCTTACGCGAAGCCCTCGCGAGCGGCCGGCTGCAGCTCTTCACAGGCGACGTGGGCGACGTTCACAGCTGGTCCCAGCTGGTCGACGCACACGGATCGCACTTTTCCCACATGGTGCTCGGCGCGGCGCTCACGCCCACCGCGGACGAAGAGGCTCAACTCGGCGCCGAGGTGTTGCGCGTCAACTTCGTCGGCGTGCTGCATGCACTCGAGCTCGCGAGGAGCGGTTCCAAATTTGGGTGCCCCGCACTGCCACGCGTCGTGCTGGTCTCGTCGGACGCGGTGCGCTGATGACCTCTGATGACCTCTCTGATGAGCCTCTGATGAGCCTCTGATGACTTCTGATGGGCCTCCGATGACCTCTGATGACCTCCGATGACCTCTGATGACTTCTGATGACCTCTCTGATGACCTCTGATGACCTTCCTCATTAGGTGCTCTCCGCCCCGGAGCTCGGCGGTGCTCTCCACTCACGCGAGCGCGACGCCAACCCCGACGCACCGAGCGTGCCGCTGTACGCCCTCTCCAAATTAGGGAGCGAGGGCGTCGCCGAGCGCTACGCGTCGCTCTACGGCATCGAAGTGGTCTCCGTTCGCTTCAGCGATGTCTACGGTCCGATGGCGACACCGGTTGCATGCTGATTGCATGCTGATTGCATGCTGATTGCATGCTGATTGCCTCCCTCATCAGGGCCGATGGATCGCGACACTGGCGCGCGCAACCGGCACAACGCGCCGTACCACGTGGCGACGAGATTGAGCCGAGATGAGCCGCTCGTAATCTCGGGCGATCTCGAGGACGTCGGATGGGATTACGTGGACGCGTCGAGCGTCGCGCGCGCCGTCGTGGCGTTGCTCACGGCGCCGACACGCCCGGGACGGCGCGTGTACGAGATCGCACTTGGGCGGCCAGTGACGCACGGTCAGTCTCGTTGATGGCCTCTGATTGCCTCGGATGGAGATCGCACTTGGGCGGCCAGTGACGCACGGTCAGCACACTTTGATGGCCCCTCTGATGGCTTCCACTGGACTACTTTAGCCTTGATTACATGCTGATTGCCTCTGATGGCCCTTTCCACTGGACACCCATCCTTGATTGCATGCTGATTGCCTCCCTCATCAGGTGAGCTGCTCGCGGCGGCGCTCGAGCTTCCGCTGGACCATCTGTTGCAATCTCCGAGCTTGCTGACTGCTCGCGGCATCAGCCTGGTGAGCAAGTCGGATGTTCACACCGCGGTAGCCCATGTTCACACCCTCCCGCCCGACCATTGGCTCCACGCACGCCCGCTCGATACGGCGCCCCTACTTGCCGAGTTTGGATGGCGTCCAACGCCTCTCGGGACCGCGATGGCGGAGTACATGGCGTGGCTGCGCCGGCAAGCCTCGCCCGGGACGACGCTGGCGCCCGGGACGACGCTGGCGCCCGGGACGACGCTGGCGCCCGGGACGACGCTGGCGCCCGGGACGACGCTGGCGCCCGGGACGACGCTGGCGCCCAACGAAGCAGCTGCCGCCGCCGCCGGCACCGCTACTGCCGCCGTGTCGACGGCCGGCGCTGCCGCGAGCGCGCCCTCAGCATCGCACACCACACTCAGCATTGCCCTCGACACCGCCTCCGGACTTCCGATGACGTGTCATCCACTCGCTGTGGAACTCTTTGGCCGACGGTTACAGCCACTAGGCCAGCGTGCGGTGAGAGCCCCTCATAGTGATTGCGACGGATTGCGACTCATGGCGACTGAGTGCGACTGAGTGCGACTGAGTGCGACTGACTATGTGCAGCTGAGCGTCTTCGTACTCTCCGAGATCGAGGGGCTACTCCATCCTTGATTGCATGCTGATTGCCTCCCTCATCAGCTGAGCGTCTTCGTACTCTCCGAGATCGAGGGGCTACTCCATCCTTGATTGCATGCTGATTGCCTCCCTCATCAGGTGAGCGTCTTCGTACTCTCGGAGATCGAGGGGCTGCGGGATGCCTTTGCGCTGGCTGGCTTCGATCCGGGATGCATGGCTTGGCTCTCTGACGCCATCAGTGGCACTCTGACGGTGGCGGACGTGCAGGTAAGTCTCGTTGATCGCCTCTGATCGCCTCTGCTTGCCTCTGCTTGCCTCTGATCGCCTCTGATCGCCTCTGATCGCCTCTGGTTGCCTCTGGTTGCAGGCGTGTCTCGAGCACGCGGAGGTGATCATCGGCGAGCCAAAAGGATCAACGCTCGAGCTGCTCGCCGCAGCGCCCAATCTCCGATGGTTCCAGGCACGTGATGATTGCATGACTGATTGCATGCTGATTGCCTCCCTCATCAACTGCTCGCCGCAGCGCCCAATCTCCGATGGTTCCAGGCACGTGATGATTGCATGACTGATTGCATGCTGATTGCCTCCCTCATCAGCTGCTCGCCGCAGCGCCCAATCTCCGATGGTTCCAGGCATGTGATCGACAGCAGACAGGCTGTCACGGCTGGAAGACCTGATTGCCTACCTCATCAGGCGACCTTTGCTCGCGGTCACGGCAGCTCAGCTGATTGCCTCCCTCATCAGGCGACCTTTGCTGGCTGTAACGGCATGATGAGCATGCCTCTGCCGGTCGCTCCTTTCGTGACGACGCGGCTCGGTGGGGCCTTAGGTGCGGACATTGCCGAGTACGTGGCGGCGCACGTGCTTGCCCTCGAGCGCGGGCTCGGCGTGCATGCAAGCGCTCAGCAGCGCGCGGCGTGGCCCGATGACGAAACCCGCCGGCGCTCGTACCGGCGGCTCCCGTCGCTCACGCTCGGGATTCTCGGGCTCGGAGATCTCGGACGTGCTGTCGCTCAGCGCCTCGGCCCTGGATGCCTCGGCATGCGTATCGTCGGCCTTCGACGGACAGGCTCGTCCGCCGGCGGAGTCTCGTCAACCGGCGGAGTCTCGTCAACCGGCGGAGTCTCGTCAACCGGCGGAGTCTCGTCAACCGGCGGGGTCTCGTCAACCGAGATGGGCGCCCGTGGCCCAGCCGAGGAGCCGACGGAGGGTTTGGTCAGCCGTATCTACGGGCCGACGGAGCTCGCGAGATTCCTCGGCGAGTGCGACTACATCGTCTCGCTCTTGCCCGACACGCCGGCCAGCCGCGGTCTGCTCGACCACGACGCCTTGGCGCCGTGTGCTACGAAGCAGCCGGTGCTCATCAACGCGGGGCGTGGCTCGCTCATCTCCGAGGCGGAGATCACGCGAGCTCTCGATCTCGGCTATCTGCGCCACGTGGTCGCCGACGTCTTCATGACCGAGCCGCTCCCCGCGTCCTCGCCCCTCTGGCGCCACCCGAAGGTGACCATCACGACGCTGATTGCCACTGATGACGCTGATTGCCACTGATGACCTCGCCCCTCTGGCGCCACCCGAAGGTGACCATCACCCCCCACGTCGCGGCGGTGACGAAACCGGCTGACGTGGTCGCTTGCTTTGGGGAGAACCTGAAGAGGTACGCGGCGGGTGAGCCCCTCAAGTATGTCTTCGATCTGGAGCGCGCCTATTAAGTCATGTCAAGTCAGCCCCTCAAGTATGTCTTCGATCTGGAGCGCGCCTATTAAGTCATGTCAAGTCAGCCCCTCAAGTATGTCTTCGATCTGGAGCGCGCCTACTGAGGCGCCTCTGGTGCTCCTGAGAGCTCATAGCCGAGATCGAGAGCTCGCATGATCTCCGCCTCGGAGATGAGCGTGCCACGACTAGAGTGAGGCGCCTCTCGAGAGCAATTGAGTTCTCCTTGAAGTTAGGACTCCGACAGAACTGTGCTCGATTCATCGGCCGCTGTGCTGAGCTCTAATTTTGGCGACGCTGTGTGCGGAGCAGAACCTGCGAATATGTACTTATAAGGCGCTTGCTGCATATAACTTTACGGGATTGTGCGTTGTCGTGGGCGGGGGCACGATATCGTGGGATCTGACGATAACGCGACCGTCCCCCCGTCAATATCGCACAACGACCGACGAGTGGTAATGCTGAGCAGAGGGACAGGGAGCGCGTGCGGGTGCGCGAGGGCGAAGGGGTCAGGGAGCGCGGGCGAGATCATGGTTGGGTTTTTGTGACGAAAGTTCCGAACCTCATGGGCAATTTCCGGAAATTGCCCACGGACTGTTCGAATGAACTTTTTGGTAGGGGGGACCGGACTGAACTTTTTTGGAAGGCACACACAGCGTCACTAAGCCGAAACTGGCGAGTTTCTGGACAGTGCGCTCGCGCGGCTCTGGACATTGCGCTCGGACGGCTGCCCTCAACGAGGCTTTGCAACATGCCGGAACACCACTTCATCAAACAGCAGCCACATCCGCCATGGGAGGACTCGCACCGGGCCATGCCTGGGCCCCCTGCACGCCCACCGTCTGAGTCGCCGCCCATCTCGAGCCCGCCCAGCCCACCCTCCTCTAGTCCCAGCGGCCGACGTGGCAGCAACGGCGGCGGTGCTGGACCCGATGCTAGTCACGGTGGTGGCGGGAGCTCGACGGCGGGCTCGGATGTGGCCTTGGATGCAGGCGCGACCTCGCGGGCCCGCGCTGCCTTCAGCGTGGTCTACGATGAGACCATCGATGCCGTCTTCAAGGCGGACTCAAAGGCAGCCGGGCTGGCCAAGCTGCGCCCTTATCTCGACGCGAACATGTCCAAAGAGAGCGCCGACGCCTTTCAGGAGTGCTGCGGGAAACTCTTCGTGCTCTCGCGTGTCCACACCTCGATGGCGCCAGAGGTCTCGTTCGCCAAGGTGCAAGAGATCACTGATGCCCTCAGCCGCGCGTGCTCGATGGCTAGCCACGCCGCGGCGCCGCTCGTCGCTGGCCTCGTGACTGGCCTCAAGCGCTTCGTCGAGCAGCGGATCCTTCCGAATGGCGCGCTCGATCATATCACCAAGCAAGGCTTCAGGCTGCCCGCCAACGAGGTTGGGGCGCTCCTCGACCGGTACCGTTGGCCGCACGACGCCAAGCGTACGCAGGTGTTGCACATCTTGCGCAAGACCTTGGAGGCGGTCGCGGAGCTACGTACCACATCAGATGCTGCTGTGAGGGGCAGCGAGAGCATCGAGGAGGCTAGGCTCATCTTGAACCACTCGCACGAGCGTCTGGTCCGGACCATGGAAAGCGTGCTCGACGAGCACGCGACGCGTGCAGACCCGACGCTCGTACTGGGCCAGAGCCTCTTTGTCGCGGTGTCGCGCGTCGCACAGGTGCAAGAGCAGGAGAACGTCCACCGCCTGCAGAGTAGGAGCTGGCCACCCTTGCACTCTCGAGTCCAGACGGTGTTCGCAGAAGCAGAGGCTAGGGCAAAGGCGGCGGTGAAGGCGGAGGCGAAGGCGAAGGCGAAGGTGGCAGAGGAAGTGGCGATGGCGACGGCAAAGGCTGCGGCTGAGGCTGAGGCTGCGACTGTGGCGGAGACTGCCAAGGAGGCGGCCAAGGAAGCAGCGGAAGAGGCGAACAGGGAGCGCTTAGAGCGCTACAAAGTGCACGAACAGGTACCACCGATCTGCCCTCCTTGCTTGCCTCACTCGAATCCTCACCTCAAGCCCACACAATCTCACCCCCACTCCATGTGCGCAGGTCGAGGCGGCGGCGGCAAAGGAGGCGGAGATGAATCGCAAGCACTCGCCCAAGCACTCGCCTAAGGACTTGCCTGAGCACTCGCCTAAGCACTCGCCTAAGCCCTCGCCTAAGCACTCGCCTAAGCACTCGCCTAAGCACTCGCCCGAGCACTCGCCTAAGGACTTGCCTGAGCACTCGCCTAAGCACTCGCCTAAGCCCTCGCCTAAGCACTCGCCTAAGCACTCGCCTAAGCACTCGCCCAAGGACTCGCCCGAGCACTCGCCGAAGGACTCGCCGAAGGACTCGCCGAAGGACTCGCCCGAGCACTCGCCAAAGGACTCGCCTAAGCACTCGCCGAAGCACTCATCTAAGCACTTGCCTAAGGACTCACCAAAGCTCTCGCCTAAGCACGCTGCCGTTATGGGAGAAGGTGCTGCGCAAAGCTAGAGGCCATCGCCTGAGCCATAGCTTGCATCTTGCCCGGGTTACCGACCTGAAGCCCTGAATCGAACCCGCGATGCCGAAATGACGAAAAAGAATTCTTAGGTCAACACATTCAATTCCCAAACAGGTGTAGGGTTGGGCCCCTATAAACATGAAAAATAGTAGACCACTCCACCTTGGGTCAAGTACATTATGTCAAAACTCTACACTGTTACTAAACAGTGTCAGACAGACTGTTCTGTGCCCGGTCGTTTTCATGACAGCTTTACCGGATCTTCCCGAGTTCCGATTCGTCCTTCTGAGAAAGGTGCAGTCTGGAAGTGAAGCCCAGCTGCTGGGCTTTGGACATGAAGCCCTCGACCAGGGCTGGGCGATCGATGTGGCGAAGCGGCGGGCTCTGGTGCGGCACGTACATGTGGCGAAGCGGGCCCGAGCGTGCTAGAGCGTGAGCCCACGCCTCAGCTCCTCGAGTACCGCCGCAACCGCGCTCGTGTTGTGGCAATGCCACACGCCCGACCCTGAGGCGCAAACGCCTCGCTGGCAGCGCTTTACGCGCTCGACGGGCAGCACGGCCACGGACACGTTGAAGCTCGCCGGCAGGATTGCGAGCGCCATCTCGGGCTTGAGCATCAGGGGGCCGCCCCCCGGCTTGCGAGCGAAGCTGCACGTGGCGCTCAGATTGTCCCACAGCAGGTGCTTGCCCGAGGTACTGCTCGATCCCGAGATGGTCCCACAGCAGGTTCGAGGGGGGGCGCGTAAGAGAGCTGGCCGGAATGCGAAGAGGTCTGAGAGATATGCAATCGGCCGGCGCTGCCCGTACCAAAACATGCGCGTTGGCGTCGCCAGCAGGGCAGCGTGGCGGCCCGCACTGCCAGGCGCACCATCGGGAAAAGGTGCAGAAGTAGCGAGGGCCCGGGAGAGCACATTGGAGAGCAGCATCGGCGCAGGTGGCAGCAAGTAGACGTCTGGATGGGTGAACACCACCCACGCATAGCGCCGCCATACGTGCTCCGTTGCGGAGAGCGAGTGCAGAAGCCCGCACCGATAGCCTGTGTTTGCTCCGCTGTGCATGAGCACTCGCACCCGCTGTGGGTAGTGAGCCATCGCACGCACCATGAAGGCAGTCGTTCCCGTCACGTCGGTCGAGAAGAGCAGCACGTGCGAGCGTAACACCGCAGCGGCGTTGGCTGACAGCGCGAGCGCGTCAGCGTGCAGATGCCACGACTCTCGGTGCCCGTGACCGTGCACAAACCAGAGGCCAAAGGATTCATCTATCAGCGCCACCTCGAATGCGGTGCGCGCAGCAGCGCCTGCGCTCAGCTGCCCATTGATCATAGCCGCAGTGATCGGCACCGTCGCCACAGCAAAGGCAATCAACGGCTCCATAAATGGCGGGTGCTTGGGCAAGCACCCGGTGAGCGCGGCCTCGAAGCTGACGCCCATTTCCACCAGCAAATGCATGCATGCTTCCTAAGTTCCGGTGCTGCATTTGGAAGTGTTTGAGTTTGCTCGATGGCCTCCTTTAGCACATGGGTTCGAGATGTTCTCCTTGAACAGACGATCGCCACCCATGGATACGAGTGGGCGAACGAGGGTGTTCTGGCCGAGCGGCAGGAACACAAACGCACGCGCGAGCAGTTCAAAGCGGTTGTGAAGGCGGCGCACGCTGCCGAGCTCGCAAGTGAAGAGCAGCTTGCGCGTGTCCTTGCGGAGCTCAAAGCGAGTGAACAGCATGGTGAAGAGCAGCTTGCGCGTGTCCTTGCGGAGCTCAAAGCGAGCCGAGAGCGCGAAAAGCTTGCGTGGCAGGTGATCGAGGACATGCAAGAGCAACATGCGCTTACTGTCGCGGAGCTCGATGCGAGCTTAAAACGTGAGATGTTGGCGCGGGAGCGAGGACGGCAGGTGATGGCCGTAATGGAGGAGCAACAGGTGCGCTTGATCTCTGAGCTCGAGGCGAACCATGAGCATGAGCGTCTCACATGGGAGCGACGGAGCTTTGCGAATGGATACGAGGCGGCCTTACGTGGCGATACATACGAGGGATACGTGGCGGCCAAGAGGGCGCTCATGGCTCATGGCACTCAGGGCGTGGCCGCAACTAGCAGCGGCTCCGACGCCAAGGTCACGTACGAGTCAAGTGCTCCAGTGAGTGAGCTTCTGCTGACTCACTGGCGCATCGAGCGATAGCCCAGGTCAGGGCGCATCAAGCCGATACGTACGCGCCAAGATCATGGGTTCGGTGCTAGCGTGAGGTTAGAGTTACAGGTACGACAAGCCTTGATTTCACCTGAACTGAAACAAGTGGTTCTGTCCCGTAATGTAGTTTTGAAGCCCGCCACGTGTACAACCGCGAGCAGTCCACAGTGACCACAATGCTTTGCCAAAGCGGCTAAGCGCGGCATGCCCAAGCGCGAGCTCAGCGGCGAACCGAAGGTGATCGCCGAGGGTGGCGTTGCCATCACAAAGTCAGCCTCATCGCCGCCGTCTAAGGTCACCGTCATCGGCGCCGGCCGCCTCGGCCTGTGCTGGGGACTCTGCGTCGAGAAGGCGGGCATTGCGGTCAAGGCAGTCGACATCTTCCCGTCGTACGTGGAAGCGATTAACAAGAAGACGCTGGTGTCACACGAGCCGTCACTTATGGACATGCTCCAGGCGTCCACGCAGCTCGACGCGACGCTCTCTCTAGCGGAGGGCGTCGCATTCTCGCCGTACCTCTTTGTCTTCGTGCAGACGCCCTCGTCGGGCACGGAGCAGCACTACGACCACACGCATCTGAACGACGTGCTCTCGCAGATAAATACGCTAGGCGTCCGCGATGCACACGTTGTCATCTGCTGCACCGTCATGCCTGGCTATTGCGACACAATCGCTCCGGCGCTGCTTGCCGACTGCATGAACGTTACGGTGAGCTACTCACCAGAGTTCATTGCGCAGGGCGCGATCATCGAGGGCACGCTGCGACCCGACGTCGCACTCATCGGTGAGGGCTCCGAGGCCGCTGGTGACATGCTCGAGGCCCTCACCCGCACCTACGTCCTCAACGACGACGTGACCATCCATCGAATCAGCCCGGGATCGGCCGAGATTGCGAAGCTCGCGCTGAACGGTTTCGTCACTCTCAAGATCGCGTTCGCGAACTTTCTGGGCGACCTGGCCGATGCGGCCGAGGTGCGCCGCCGCCGGTATGCGCCCACAACGGCGCGCGACGACCCGCGACGGCGCATCGATAAGCTCGACGTGGCGCGTGCGATAGGGAGTGACAGTCGAGTCGGCTCCAAGTGCTTGCTGCCAGGGTATGTCGATTGCGGTGGAGTGCGATTGAGTGCGCGTGCGAGAGGGAGTGACAGTCGGGGGGGGCTGTTCTTGTGCACCCAGTGCTTGCCGCGCCATTGAGTGCACCTCCTCTGCATGCATGCAGGTATGGCTTTGGCGGCCCGTGCTTCCATGCATGCTGATTGCCTCCCTGCATGCTGATTGCATCCCTCATCAGGTATGGCTTTGGCGGCCCGTGCTTCCCGCGCGACGGGCGCGCGCTTGCCGAGGTGGCACGCCAAGTGGCGACCGAGGCGCTGCCGCTCGACACGGCGCTCGTCGAAGCGCCGGCGCGTGCGAATGCGGCGCATGCCCTCTTCCAATCGAGATGGCTGATCGAGAGGGCCGACTTGGCGCTCAGAAGGGCGGCCAGCGAGGAGGGCGGCGGCAGCTGTGGCGGCGGCGGCGGCGGCGGCGGTTGCGGCAGCAGTTGTGGCGAGGGAAGCCCTGTTGGTGGCGAGGGTGGCGTCGGCGCGCGCGCGCGCGCGCACCGGTGCGTGATCGTCTTCGATGACGTCACGTTCAAGCCCGGGTTGGGAGTGCCCCTTGTTCTCGAGTCGCAGAAACTCGTCGTCGCGCAGCAGGTCATTGCCTCTGATCGCCTCGGGGATGGCCTCTGAACGCCTCTGATAGCCTCTGATAGCCTCTGATAGCCTCTGATAGCCTCTGATAGCCGCTGATAGCCTCTGATAGCCGCTGATAGCCTCTGATAGCCTCTGATAGCATCTAATTACCGCTGAGTGCCGCTCCGCTGAGCGCCACGGTGTGCCGCTGAGGGCCTCTGACGACCTATGTGTGCCTCTGATGACCTATGAGTGTCTCTGAGTGCATCGGCTGCGTGCCCACTCGGAGCATATGGGTACTCCATGACTGATTGCATGCTGATTGCCTCCCTCATCGGCTGCGTGCCCACTCGGAGCATATGGGTACTCCATGACTGATTGCATGCTGATTGCATCCCTCATCAGGTGCGTGCCAACTCGGAGCATATGGGTACTCCATGACTGATTGCATGCTGATTGCCTCCCTCATCGGCTGCGTGCCCACTCGGAGCATATGGGTACTCCATGACTGATTGCATGCTGATTGCCTCCCTCATCAGGTGCGCGCCAACTCGGAGCATATGGGTACTCCATGACTGATTGCATGCTGATTGCCTCCCTCATCAGGTGCGCGCCCACTCGGAGCATATGGTTGCCATCCGCGAGCCCCGTGAGGCAGTGCTGCACGCGGTGCGTAGGGACTATGGCGTCCGCTTCGAGTACTGGCGCCTCCCGCCGCCGCAGCTCCCGCCCCTCCCTGAAGGCACTCGGGTGATTATCGCTGATGACGAGCTGTTGCCTGAACGCCACGGACGCAAGGTGCGCGTGCCGCTCAATAGCAACGGCAGCGAGCTCATGGGCGGTGGAGGCGGTGGAGGCGGCGGCGGCGGAGGCGGCGGCGGAGGCGGCGGCGGCGGAGGCGGAGGCGGCGGCGGCGTTTACGTGCATGGGGGTGTTGTCGCGGAGATGGCGCCTGACGCCGCGCTCGCTGCCACTGATGTCATGACACCGCCCAGTGAGCAAAGAGGCGAGGGGCGAGCGAGCCTGCCCACGAGCTTTGTGTGAGAGGAGTACATGTAATTACTGTCCTAAACCTTTAGATCCGTTGGCGGCCGAGAATTGAGAGCATGTAATGTGCATGTAATTGCACAGCTCAATTCCACAAAAACGTGCAAATGCGGCCATTCTTTGTTGTGCTCATCCTGTGCGTCTGCGCGGGCCTCGGGCTGCTCTCGCAGCTGGACATGCTGCATACGCTGTCCACCAACGCAGGCTTCCGCGCGCGGCGAGTGCTCGGCGGCTTGCCCTTTGACGTCGTCACGCGCTGCTCGGGCAGCGGCAGCGGCGGCAGCAGCTACAACGGCGGCAGCAGCGGGCAGGCTCTGGGTGCCGGCTCGACGAGCCTCGTCGCCGTGTGCTCGAACCGATCGGCATCACTGATGAGAGTGCTGCCGTCATGGCTTGTCGTGCGCGGCGTGAGCGAAATCCTCATCCTCGAGTGGGGCAACGCGGACGCGCCACTCGGGCCACGGCTGCCCCGCGACTCCCGCGTCCGGCTGGTGCGTGCGCCCTTGGAGCGCGAGTGGAACCTGGCGCGGGGGTACAACCTGGCGCTACAGCTCGCACGCAGCGAGCGTATCCTCAAGGTCGACTCCGACACGTGGCTCGCGCCCGAGGTGCTTGATAAGCAGCCGCTGCAAGAGGGCACCTTCCTCAGAGGTTGCCGAGACGGCGCCCTGGACGAGAACGGGCGTCATCTGAATGGGGTGATGCTCGTGCGGAGGGCGGACGTGCTTGGGGTGCTCGGGTACGACGAGCGGATGCGCGGCTACGGCTACGACGACACCGACCTATATCACCGTCTGAGCGCCGGTCGCAACCTAAGCGCCAAGTGCCTCTCCTTTGCCCACATGCGTCATTCGGAAGAGTCGCATGGAGAGAGAGGCCTGACCCACATCCATCACATCCTGCACCGGCGCGCGACGACGGAGCTCTTCAAGCTGTGGCACGAGGCAAGGCTCGCGCCCTCCAAACATGGCAATGGCTCCCCGATTGCATGCGGCTTGCCTCGCTGAGTGCATGCTGATGGTCTCCCTCATCAGGCGAGGCTCGCGCCCTCCACGTGGCAGTTACTCCCCCAGCGGAGAGACGGCGGCGGCGGTGACGGCGGTGGCGGTGGCGGTGACGGCGGCGGCGGCGTCGGCGGCAGCAGCTTGGATGGGGCGGCGTGCGAGGTTGTGGGCACGTACCGTCCGCCGTTCTTCGATGAGCTCCTTCAGGTGCGATCTCCCTTGATTGCCACTGACTGTCGCTGATGAGCATCTGATGAGCTCCATCAGGTGCGATCTCCCTTGATGGCCACTGATTGTCGCTGATGAGCATCTGATTAGCCTCTGATGAGCCTCTGATGGGCGCCCTTGGCCCGTGATTGCATGCTGCTTGCCTCGCTGACTGCATGCTGATCGTCTCTCTCATTAGGACTCTGATGAGATGCTCCTGGCGCATCAAGAAGCTTTGCAGGTATATGCCCGCCGTGCGCTCAAGTGGGCGGCTGTGACGGCCACGTACGACCTGCGCGACCTTCGTACTCTGATGAGCGTCTATCAACGCATGCTGTCAGAGCGTCGTGCCTACTTGGCAGTTCGCCCAATGTACGGGCTTGCCAATCGGCTACGAGCGTACTGCTCGGCGGCCGCGTATGCGAAGCAGACGAGTCATCAGCTGCTCGTCGTGTGGGAGCCCGACGTGCACACGCAGGTGATTGCCTCTGTGATTGCCTCTGTAATTGCCTCTGTAATTGCCTCTGTGATTGCCTCAATGATCGCCCCTGTGCTCGCCCCTGTGATCGCCACTGTGATCGCCACTGCTCATCGTCCTGCGCGAGGTTGGCACACACACACGCCCACAGACACACTTTGAGGACCTGTTCGAAGTGCCCGAGGGCGTCGAGGTCGTCTCGGCCGCACGTGCGGGTCTCTTCCCGAGAGAGCTGTGGAAATGGCACAACCACATGGTGTGCCCGAGACAGCGCGCAAATTGCACCCTCATCATGGCCGACGGTCCACTGATTGCATGCTGATGACCTCCCTCATCAGGTGCCCGAAACGGCGCGGCGTCGCAGCCTCGTCACATCCGACGGCAGTCCCCACAGCAACGGTGGGCGTTGCTCGAACTGCGTGGGCACCGCATTCTGTACGATATGGAGTGCATGCTGAGTGGATGCTGAGTGCGTGCTGATTGCCTCCCTCATCAGGAGGGGGTCGCTCGCTCTTCGTGACGACCGCGTACAGATTGGCGAGCGACCCCCCCGTTAATCGAGAGCTCTTCGCAAGCTGCTTGCGATCCCTTCGGCCAGGTGCGATCTCCCTTGATGGCCACTGATTGTCGCTGATGAGCGTCTGATGAGCTGCTTGCGATCCCTTCGGCCAGGTGCGATCTCCCTTGATGGCCACTGATTGTCGCTGATGAGCGTCTGATGAGCTGCTTGCGATCCCTTCGGCCAGGTGCGATCTCCCTTGATGGCCACTGATTGTCGCTGATGAGCGTCTGATGAGCTGCTTGCGATCCCTTCGGTCAGTCGAGGCCGTCCGTGCACTTCTCTGGCCTCGCACCGGTGCCGAGGGGTTGGGCGCCATGGTGGGCGTGCACGTGCGCATGCTCGTCGATCAGTCCGCGGACGTACCCGGCATTGAGAGCGACGCTCGTCCCGAGTCAAACCTCAAGTTGATGAACGAGGCGATCCCGTTTCGCGAGGCATGCGACTTTGATGATCCTTGATTGCAGCTCTGATGACCTCTCGGAGTGCATGCTGGTTGCCTCCTCCATCAGGTAAAAGAGTGTGCAGCTCTGATTGCGAGTGAGTGTCACCCTCATTGCCACGCTGATTGCCTGCTTCATCTCAGGCATGCCACTTCGAGCACTTCGTGGGCGCGATGCGCGCGCTGCGAGAGGTCGAGCCGAGCACGACATTCTATCTCGTCGTTGATTGCATGCTGATTGCGTGCTGATGGTCTCCCTCATCAGGCGGAGCCGAGTACGACATTCTATCTCGCGGCCGACTCGGACGAGGCGTATCGCGGCGTACTGAGCGCTTTCGAGCCCGGGGTGGTGCGCCGGCTGAACCCCCCGAGCGACCATGCCGTCGGCTGCGGCAACGGCAGCTCGACCAGTGGCCGACGCGGCATCTCGTGCCAGCAGCTGGCTCTCGCAGATCTGCTCAACCTCGCCGCCACCAGGCAGCTGATCCTCTCTCATGGGTCCTCCTGGGAAGAGGTGCTGATCAGCTGTCTCACTCTGATTGCCTCCCTCATCAGCTGTCTCACTCTGATTGCCTCCCTCATCAGCTGGTGCTCACGCTGGTACCGCCAGAAACGCGCTACAAGATTGCATGTCGATCCCTCTCGGACTCGTCAGCTTCGTCAGCTTCGTCAGGTTCGCGGGAGGCACTTGAGGGCGCCCGCGCTGGAGCCCGCGCTGGAGCCCGCGCTGGGCCTCGTGCTGGGACGAAGGAGGCGGCGCCGGCGGCCAGGGAGGCGGCCAGGGAGGCGGCCAGGGAGGCGGCCAGGGAGGTGCGACGACACGCGCGCGCGGCGGCTGCGTTCAACACATCCTACCCCCGCGGGCTGGAGGGGGTCGCAGGCTCGGGCTCGTCAGATTCGTCAGATTCGTCCTCCCCCCGCGGGCTGGACGCAGCTGGAGGGGGTCGTGCAAGCAGCCTCCCTAATATGGACGCAGCTGGAGGGGGTCGTGCAAGCAGCCTCGAGACGGAGGGGGCTATGCGGGAGGACGCCCGCGAGGACGCCCGCGCCTTGGATCTCCAGCCGGAGGACGAACCTGACGAATCTCTTGATGACGCCCGCGAGGACGCCCGCGCCTTGGATCTCCAGCCGGAGGACGAACCTAACGAATCTCTTGATGAGCCTCGCGATGGCGGCGGCGGCGGCATCATGGATCGCATCATGGGCGGCGGCGACGGCGATGGGCGTGCCCCGAGCGCAGCAGCTCAGGCCGCCGCTCATGCCACCGCTCAGGCCACACCGGCCGCCCCCGCCTCCACCGCGGCCGCCATCCCCCCTGCCGCCACCTCGGACTCCACCGGGGTCGAAGATGCACGCGCGATCGAGGAGGAGACGGCAGCGGCGGAGGCCGAGACTCTTGGTGTGAGCGATTGGGTCGATGTGAACGAGGACGAGGACGTGAAGGACGAAGAGGCTCAAGGTGGAGATGGAGATGGAGATGGAAGATCCAGCCTCACCTCGTTTGCATCCGTCCCGGAGGCAGGCACCCTCGGTGACGAGGCATTTGCATCCGTCCCGGAGGCAGGCGCCCTCGGTGACAAGGCCCGTGTCGCCAGAACGGATGGGCGCTGGGCGCGTCGTACTGGGCGCTGGGCGCATGCACAGGTGGCCATGCTCGCGCACAGCTTTGAGGCATGCTGATTGCATAACTGATTGCATCACTGATGGCATCACTGATGGCATGCTGATGGCACGCTGACTGAATCTCTGAGTGCATGCTGATTGCCTCCCTCATCAGGTGGCCATGCTCAGCGGAGCTGGCATAACTGATGGCATAACTGATGGCATGCTGATTGCCTCCCTCATCAGGTGGCCATGCCCAGCGGAGCTAGCGGCGTAGGAGGAATAGGAATCGTCGGTGGCGTCGGAGGCGTTGGTGGCGTAGGAGGTGCTGATGGCAGCAGCGCGCTCATGCGGCGTACCAGCCGTCGCAAGGCAGGCAACGGCTTCATGGAACTCGATGGCTACCGAGCCACGAGCGCCGTCGCGGGCGTGTCCAGCACCACCGCGAGCCACGCCTCCACCATCACGAGCCTGGCTGGAGTCGGTCTGGGGGTGGCAGAGGGGGTGTCGATCAAACGATTTGGAAGCATGGCATCGCTTCCCGTGCGCGCGAACGACATCAAGGTACGCGTGCAATCAGCCGCACGGGCTGATGAGGGAGGCAATCAGCATGCACTTAGAGTACGCGTGCAATCAGCCGCATGGGCTCTCGGCGGTCCTGGCTGATTGGTGACTGATTGACTGCCATCAAGGGAGATCGCACCTGGCTGATTGGTGGCTGATTGATCTGCCGTGAGTGCATGATGATTGCCTCCCTCATCAGGTGGCTGTTGGTGGCTGATTGATCTGCCGTGAGTGCATGATGATTGCCTCCCTCATCAGGTGGCTGTTGGTGGCTGATTGATCTGCCGATGATTCGGTCTGAGTGCCCATGATTCCTTTTGATGGCCCATCACCCAATCTGATCTGATGGCTTCGTTTTGCTTCCGAGTGCCTCAGATCCGCATCCACAAGACGAAGCAACTCTCGGCGATGCTCCCTGCTTCGCTTCGCTCGATGCGCCTCGTGTTCCTCGTGCCGAAGCAATTCAGCGTGCGTACCCTGACCGCGCGCATCACGAAGATGCTCCAGCTCGAGCACACACCCACGCTCCGTCTCTTCGAGCCGGAGCGTCTCTTCGGGCAATCTCCCCTCCGAGCTCGCCATCGAGATGAGGATGCGCTCCGGGGGGATGCAACGCTCGGTTCGTACTACGAGGCGCACGGCGACCTGAGCGACGGCTTCCTGCACATCAGCATCGATGTCTCTGCATCAATGTGAAGTCGTCGGGTGCCGGCGCACTCTGCCGCCCACATCCTCATGTGTTGGCAGTGAGAAGGCGCGATCAAGCACATGGCGTTAGCCGTTGACGGTTACCGGCTCGGCTTTGTGCTTAGTACCGGCGTAGCTACTGTACTCGTACTCATAGACGGCGCGACGCGAGACGGACAATATGCGTGTAGAACCGCACGTAGCCCGGCTCCACACCTCAATGGAGGGTGGGTTCTAGCGCTTGCGCTAGATTGGTTGTCTTCCAGAGCGAACAACGTTAAGGGCGGCAGGCGCAACACCTCGACCCGTACTGTCGAGCCCGGAGCGCCCGCGGGCGGGTGAAACTATACAATGTAACATGCGTGCAACGTGCATGCATGCATGCATCCCATGAATATACAGAAGCATACTGTGCTTACCAAATCTGGCGAAGCGAGATCCGTAATTGTGTGACGTGTCGCATATCTCCTGAGACGTCGCCCAAAGCGCGCATTCTGATCC
>Ga0210239_101191_pt1 | contig 20890 bp, 17 predicted proteins | sample ChrtobMetP5a_0mM_FD_155451 | JGI IMG/M metagenome (GOLD analysis project Ga0210239, IMG submission 155451) | Chrysochromulina tobin associated microbial communities from unialgal haptophyte culture, Seattle, Washington, United States - P5a_0mM | ecosystem: Host-associated > Algae > Haptophytes >... | reverse complement strand
GCCGAAGCACGCGAAGGGGAAGTTCTCGCGACCAAAGGAAGCGCCTCGGCCACACGAAGATGGCCTAGGGTAAGAGCGAAAACGAGCGCGCGGGCACACGGGCCCCAGCAACACTTAACTCTCATCGGAGGATTCGACGACATGCGCGACATTGCGCTTCGAGAACTCCCCCCGAGGTGCAGAGGTGCCGAGTAGCACACAATCTGCCACGTGCATCTCCCGTAGGGGTTAATCAGGATGCGCATCGACTAGCTTCGAGGGTCCCCCTTGGGTCTCGAAACCTTGAGCAGCAGATCTCCCGATAGGTATCCCCATGGTACCCCATGCGCCCAATAACTCCCAAACGGCCGGGAGACATCTCCCCGCCTATCCCCTTTCCCCCTGGCTGGGCTACTGATGGCCCCGCCGACTGTCTCTTCACACGGTGGTTCACGGCCGCTTAACTGTTGGGGTCAAGCGGCATTTCGGGCGTGCGATGATGCAGATGGCCACGCTCATCGGCCAGCCATTCCCTGCCAACATCGAAAACTTGTACGTCTTCGACAAGCCATTCGTGAGAGACGACGTTTTCACTGGCAAGCGCGTAATCGTCATCTCATTGCCGGGCGCGTTCACCCCTGTCTGATGCGATCAGCTGGACGGCTACAAGCAAGCAGAGATTGAAGGAGCGGCGGTAGCGGCAGGCGTAGACTGCGTCGTCATCCTTTGCGTGAACGACGGCTACGTGATGCAAGGATGGAAGCAAAGCCGCGGCTTGGCGGGATCCGAGCTCATCGTGTTCTTGGCAGACCCGTTCGGCAAGCTCACCTCGGCTCTAGGCCTCAACTTGCCCGAGCCGGACGCCGAGCTTGGACCTTTGCTTCGAGGCCAGCGTGCTGCGATGCTCGTCATTGATGGCGTCGTGCGGCACATGGAGATCAGCGATCCGAATGGAGACCCCAGCGGCGACCACAGCAAGCTCAACACCAGCGCTCCGCACATGCTCGAGGTCGCAAAAGGCCTCAAGTAGAACAGGCCGCGCGACTTCGACACTTGTGGGGCTAGAGCACCGAAGCCTCGCCTCTCCCGTCACATGATGCAGCCCGCGACAATGATGCGTTCGAGGATCAAGGCTTCGCCAACGGCCACCCGAACGCGGATACGGTTGAACCCGCAGCGTGCGTACAGCGATGACATTCGGTCCCCGGTGGGAGAGGTACTTAGGGGTGGTGTGACGTGTGAGCCACCCCTTAACTTACATCGCATATTACTCGATACTCGCCTCGTTCTCTCACGTCATGTCGATACTGAAATCCACTGTGCGCAGCCGCGCACGCACTGTCTACTCGCGTCTACTCGGTCGTACCGAAGGCGAATTTCCTGTAGCAGAAAGCCTCGTCCTACCACATTGAATTCAATGACGTCAAGCCAGGTAAACCAATTTTTTTGAATTTTACCAACATGCGGCCTGTACATGTTCTGTACATGTACATGTACACGTCGCTACGAACGCCAAGAACAATTGCGTTGCATGCACCGACGGCATTGGGACGTTTCGACTTTCACAGTCCACGCGGCCTGATGCAGCGGCCTGACGCGGGTTGAAGGGTCGTCTGCCCACCGCGAGGTCGCGTGTGTGGCTGCAGTCGCCGTGCGTGCGACGAGTGCCACTCCTTTGCTCGTGCGTGGGGCGCTGCAATCTTGTGGCACGGATACGGAACGGCACGGATGGACACTGTTGAACCCATCGAAGAAGCTGAGTCCTCGCATGATCCGGCTGCGGATGCCGCCTCCATTAAAGAGTGGCGCGCGAAGCTGCAGGTGGTCTTTGACAGTGCGGCTGCGGCGTTGCCCAGCAATCAGCGGCCGATGATTGCGAGGGTCTCAGAGCAGGTGCTTGCAGTCGTTGAGGCGTTGCAAACAACTGAACTCGCTCGGAACCACAAGGCGATGGAGAGCCTGCGCTTCCGGGTCCAGTGGGAGAAAGAACAGGCCAAAAAGCAGCTGGGCTCGCTCCGCAGTGCCTCGACGATGGAGGGGCAGCACCTGATCACGCGGGTGACGATGCAGCTCGAGGCGGAGCACAAGAACACACTTGAGCAGATGGAGCAGAAAGCGGCCGAGGTGACGAAGCGGTACGAGGCGCAGATAGGCGCCCAGGCCGAGGTGCAGCAGGTGCTCCTCATGAAGATCACGCTCCTCGACGGCGGCGCCACCGCGGCCAGCCTTGAGCACGAGCGTCAGGTGAGCTTTATGGCAGCGAGCGCGATGCGCCGGCTACAACACGTTGCGCTGAGCCGCGGCTGGCTCACATGGGTCGAGGGGGCGGCCGAGCAGCGCAAGATGCACGGTGCGCTGAGGCGGATGCGAGATTACGCGGTGAATCTCGCCTTCCACGCGTGGGTCGAGCTATGTGAGCAGCGTGAGTCGCAGCGGCAGCTGATGGAGCAGGCGGCAAGACGGCTGCTGCGGCCCGCGCTCACGTCTGCGTTCACGCACTGGCTCGAGGAGTGGAAGGAGGCGCAGAGGCGGGTAACGAGGGACGGGCTGCTCGTGCGCATCGAGGAACTTGAAAGCCAGATCATGCGTGAGCGCATCGAGAGTGCGCGCCGACTCGATGCGGCAGTGGCCGAGCAGCAGAGGCTGCTGCACACGATCACGCTCGGGCAGTCGGAGGCCGTGCGCCTCGAGGCGCTCGCGCGTGCTGACCTCGTCGAGTATCTTAACCACTCCACCACCCGCCGCCGGCTACACCAAGCACGCATGCGTAGCTGGGGCGCTTGGAAGGAATTTCGACAAGCCCGCGCCACGCAGCGGCGGCGGCTCAGCCAGTTTGTGAGTCGGTGGCTCAAGCGTCAGCTGGTGCGCGGATGGGCGGAGTGGCACGTGTGGGTTCGCATGCATATAAGCGAGCGGAGGTGCATGGGCGCGGTCGTCGGCCGCCTCGCCAACAAGCACCTCTCTCGAGGTTGGACTGGCTGGCACTCGTGCTGGGAAGAGGGCACTGCGCATCGGCGCATGATGCGCGGTGCCTTGAGCCATCACACCAAGAAGCAGCTCACGGGCTGCTGGGGCTCCTGGCATGTGCTCCGGCATGAAGCCGCGAGGCAGCGTCAGCTTCTCGCCGTCGCTGCCAGCCGGCTGCGCAACCCGAGCCTCGCGGGCGCCTACGGCGTCTGGCGGCACGAATGGCGGAGGGCACTGATGGCGGAGCACGCGAACATCTTAGAGGAGCGTGCCCGGCTCTTCGGCCCAAAAGGGGACAAGGATGGAGAGATCCAGCTGAGCGAGACGACGTCACCTCCGCTCGAGCTCGCGGAGCGCACGTTATCTCCGCTCGAGCTTGCGGAGCGCAAGGCGGATGAGTTAAGTCGCGCACTGCAAGAGATGGAGAGATGGAGAGATGAAGAGAGGGGCGCGCGCGAGCTGGCGAAGGCGGAGGCTCAGATGGCGACAGAGATGCTCGTCGAGCTCGACGGCCTGCGAAATGAGTCCTCCCGCTGGCACGCAGAGCGCGAGGCTTTGCAGGCGAAGCTCGACGAGACCGTACGCCAGCTGACGCGCGAGATCGAGCACGCGCGTGCCGACTACGAGCGGCGCGGGCGCGACCTCGCCGCTGCTAAGCTGCACGCCGAGCAAGCCGCCGATGTCGAGAAGGAGGCGAAGGAGACGCTCGAGAAGGCCCTCGAGGCCGTCGCACGCGCGGACGAAGTACGAGAGACCGAGAAGAGGCAGCTCACGCGCCGGATGTACGAACAGATGGAGGGCCTGCTCGCCGAGCGCATGGATGCTGTCGCGGTCAACCACGAACACCGCATCCGGGAGCTGACCAACCTCCTCGCGCTGCGCGATCGGCAGCTGATGCGAGCTGTCGCGGGCGCGACTTCCGGAAATCTCGGCCTCTCGAGATCAAGCTCGGCGATGCCGGCGTTCATGGCCCCAGCATACGCGGCGGCTGCCACACCTGGCACGGCGCTACACAAGAGCGCGTCCGAGAGCGCGTCGCCCAAACCTCTCGTGCGCGGCTCGGGTGACAAGCGCTCCCTTGACCTCCGACCTGTGAACGCACCTGTGGACGACCTCCGGATGAAGCGGCCGGCCACTGCCGCGTACACGACGAATGCCTCGCGTCGTGGGCGGGGGCCGGCCGCGGGCATGGCGCTCAGTACGTCGAGCGCTGGGCTGCTCGTCACCGCGACGCTGCCCGAGGCGGTTGGCTGGGCGGGGCAGATGGCCAGAGTTGACGCGCAGCCGCTCGGGCTCACGATCGCGCTGCCTATCGTGCCCACGAGGGACATCACAACCCCTCATCTCTACCATACGATGACAGCTCCCGGCGGGAGCATGATGGGTGCAAAGTCCGCACCTTCTTGGACGAGCCCCTTTAGCAGACGATGCGGGAGTCAGGCGTGACGAACGTACGAAAACGGTGTCTGGTATTTTCTGGCTAAATCACATAACTTTAACTACCTAGGGGGTCTTGGGCGTTGTCTATGTGTGTCATGTTTGTCATGCTCATCAACCCCCCCTGGCCGTCGTAACACAACGTTCACAGTACAGGACATCCATTTCACAGGTCGGCGGCATATCCGGAATCATGTTTGGTGGTGCCAGCTCACATACATGTTGGCTCGCCGTGTGCCGGCGTTCGCGACTCGCGTGCTGACGGCTGCACGCGCTCGCACATTATCAACCGCCATCGTCGATCCGACCAACTACGAGCCGGCCGCCGGACACACTCACGACCCGTGGGCGCCGCCTGAGCTGCAGGCGCGCTCCAACGACGTCGACCTGAAGGCCGTGTCGGCTGCGCACTGGGAGGACAAATGGGACGCGGCGAAGATCCGCGCGGCATCGGCCGCGCACGTCGGTGCCACCTGGACGCCGTCCAACGTCTTGGACGACGTGCCCATCCTCGTCAAGGGCGAGGGCGTCTTCCTGCATGCGGCCGATGGCCGCAAGTTTATCGACTGGACGTCGCAGGCCGTCTGCACGAACCTCGGTTACGACGTGCCGCCGGCCGTCATTGAGGCGGTCACGCGCCAGCTCACCGAGCTGCCGCACGTTTACAGCGGCCTGGGCATGGTCGAGCCACGCGCGCGGCTCGCGGCCCTGCTGGCGGAGCTGCTGCCGGCACCGCTCACGGGCCTGATCTTCCCTTCGAGCGGCTCCGAGGCGAACGAGGCGGCAATCCGCATCGCGCGGCGGTTCACGGGCAAGCACAAGATCCTCACACAGTACCGCTCGTACCACGGCGGCTCCGGCGCGTCGCTCGCGGCCACTGGCGACTTCCGCCGCTGGTATGCTGAGGCAGGCAACAGCGGCTTCATCAAGGCCATCAATCCGACGCCGCTCATGTTCTCGTGGTCGGAGGCGGGCGACGCGGCCGAGACGGACGGGGCGCATCGGGCGCTCGCCGCACTCGAAGAACAGATTCTCCTCGAAGGGCCTCAGACGATCGCCGCTGTGCTCCTCGAGTCGATAGTGGGCTCCGGTGGCACCTTCATCGCTCCCGAGGCGTACATGCGCGGAGTGCGCGCGCTGTGCGACAAGTACGGCATCCTGTACATCGCGGACGAGGTGATGGTCGGCTTTGGGCGCACGGGCAAGATGTGGGGCTTCCAGCACTACGAGGGACTGGTGCCCGACATAGTGACCTCTGCTAAGGGCCTCACGGCCGCTTACCTCCCGCTTTCGATGGTCGCGATGAGCGCGGAGCTGCATGAGTTCTTCCGCACGCGGCCCGTGGGCTGGGGCTCCACGTACCAGGCGCACCCCGTCGCGCTCGCATGCGCGTACGAGTGCGTCAAGCACCTGCTCAAACACGACCTTGTGGGGAACGCAGCGCGCCTCGAGCCGGTCATGCGGGAGTGCACCGACCATCTCGTAGCCTCTCACCCGTCGGTGCGTCAGGGCCGTGTCAAAGGGCTCTTCGGCTGCCTCGACCTGCAGGGCGTCGACGGCAAGTACATGCAGCCGCTCTCCGGCCCGCCGCACGCGGCGGTCAAGCCGTTCAGGCGCGCGCTGCTCGACGAGGGCGTGTATGGGCTCGTGCGCCCGCCGCTGTTGCACTCGGCGCCACCGCTCGTCATCGATGAGCCAACGCTGCGCGACGGCTTCGCGCGCGTCGACCGCGCGCTCAGCGTGCTCGACAAGGAGCTCGGGTTCTGAGCCACCATGCCGCGAGGATGTTGTGTGGAGGAGGTGGCGGCTGATTGGCTTCGTCGGTGCGGGGATTAGGTACAGGAACCTCATCTCTAAAACCTAGTGGCGCACTGGGCGAGCATGTAACCGACTCGCCGAACCATTTGACAGCTGCTAGCTAGTATGTGACCAAATTCCAGTGCGTTCGCGTTGTCACTCGATAAAAAAGGATAATTTTCCGCCATTCGTTTAGGGTTTACTCGCTGTGAGCTGCGCACTTGCGTTCCGGGGGTCTGGACTCGCACGTCTTTCACTTTCTTTGCCGTGCGATGTATCGCAGGCCCATAATAGCAGAGTAAACCTGGTCGCGCGTTGAAACGTAGAATTGCAGATCATCAAAGCTACACAAGCAGCCTGGTGAGCGCGAAACCCCGGTCCCTGCTAAAGCTAGACCAGGCTTATTACATCGCGGTGGGTAGGCGGGAACACTTAACTCTCGTCAGAGAGACCGACATCATGCGCACCATTGGCATTGCGCTTCGAAATCTCCCCAAGAGCCGCAGAGGTGCCGAATAGCACTCAGTCTGCCCCCTATGTATCACTCCCGTTGGGATTAATCCCCCGGGATACGCATCGAATAAATTCGAGAACCCTTTGGGCCTCGAGCCTCGAGCAGCAGATCTCCCGATATGTCTCCCCATGGTACCCCATATGCCCAATATCCCAAACGGCCGGGTCGAGACGTCTCCCAGCATACAAGGGCCAGCATACCCCTTCCCCCCCTGGCCGGGCTACTGATGCTCCGCTGTCTGTCTCTTCACGCGGTGATTCACGGCCGCTTAACCGTTAACCGTTGGTTTTGTGGCAAAGAAATCACACAGACACATTCACACCCATGCACACCCTGTTGTGTTGTGAACCATTTTTGGGCTAATGATTACTTAGTGCAAGGGGTACATAGTAGTGGCCCCGGTATCTACGGTACAGTAGGTCTGGTCATGCCAACGACTCGTAAGTCCACGCGCGATGCGGCTCGGCCTCCTCCTTTTCTGTGGGGCGTCATGGACGGTGATTCGCTCATCATGGTGTTTTCGAAGCTAAGCACATTGGCCGACATGGTGAACGCGAGCCTCGTTTGCCGGGCGTGGGCCACTGCGGCTCGGGTGGAACAGGCATGGGAGTGCGCCGTCAAGGCCAACTTTCCGTCAGAGCTGCACTCCGGGGTGTTCCACTCGTTCGAGACCCTTGGAATCATGGGGTGGAAGGCGCGCTGCAAGCTGCTCTTACAACGCGTGAGGCCAATTTGTCCGAAGCGTGGCTGGGGGGGGCAGGACATCAAGGCCATGTACTCATTCGTCGTCTCGGTAGCTGACGCTGAGGGCAACGCCGTGTCATCTGCGGCGACGCTGTGCGCTCCACGTCACTTCGCTTTGCGCTTCCCTAAGAGTCGTCCCGATTTCTACTTCCGCCTCGAGGCCTTATTCGACATTGAGGCTGTGCTGAACGTCGGCGCAAAGGGTGACTGGCTTCTGAACGATCCGGACACTATTTACGCTGACGGAGCCGATGGGTTTGGAACAGCGACCGTCGATGTGTTCGTGCGCCGTTCGAGCGACGGAAGAGTAGCTCACCTCATGAAGAGCGACTTCGACTTCGAGAATCCGTTCCCGAGCGAAGGAGTTGGAGTCTGTCCTCACAGACGCGTCCCGAAGGATGCCATTTCCCCACAGTCTGGTGCCCATGATGCGCCTGAGCTTGCCATCTCTATTGAGAACTGGAGCGTGAAGCCGCCATGGCTCGGGGAGCACGTACATGATGTGTACCCCAACCTCTCGTGTGGCCGCTGGCGGGAAGATCCCCAGTTTCCCCACAGCAAGCAAGAGCCTCCGTCTCGAGTACGGCTCCAGTGGCCATCACACCGAAACGGATCATATGATCCGGAGTGGGTCGTTGGACTGTCGGCGATTGCAAAGCCTCCACAGCCGCGAGAGCTCGACGACGACGACGACGACGTTGAGGACGTAGAGGAGGCAAAGACTAGCAAGTGGACGGGCCTGCAGCTCGACTTCAGCTGGTCCGACTCCTTTGGCCAGGGAGAGCACGAGCCTGTTGCAAACGACTTTATGGCACAAGCCCTTGCCGGCCGTGCGCTCCTGTGGGTCTGAGCCGCGCCCGTTTGAGCCTACCGACCCGGAGACGCTCCGAGCTCTCATCTCGTGCGCGGCCGCGCCGGGTCTGGCACATCGATAGTCAGACCGAACGGTGTGTGTCCCGAGACAAACACTGTCACAGGAACCTCATCTCAAAACCTAGTGGCGCAGGGCGAGCATGTATCCGACTCGCCGAACCATTTGTTTCATAACTGCAAGCTATTCACAAGCCTCACGTTCACGCGGCGACTTGGCGTAAGGATGGCGCACAAGACCGACCGCGCAGCCGCCACCTCGACCGTAACCGCCTTCGCGGCTGCCGAGAGCGAAGCAGGCGACTGCTCCGACGTCGCGATCCTCCTCAGCCGACTGCAAGCGCGCGGCCCGCTAAAACGCGCGTACGCTTTGTTGCGCGAGTCGCTCCCCGATGAGCTCTTGGGGCTCGGCGCTAGCCGAGTGCACGCGCTCGTGCTCAGTGCGTTGCAGTCACTGCTCGACGGGCCAGCACGAGAGGACAAAGAGGCGTGGCCTGGCTCGGGAGCTGCCGCCTATTGCTCGCTGCTGCTCGACGCGGCCTCCAAGTTGCACGCCAACGGCTCCGCAGCAGTGCTGCCTTCGCACCGTGAGCAGGCCGTCACGCTGTGTGCGCGGCACCCGCGCTTCGTGCGCAAGCTCCTTGCTGTCTACGGAGGAGGTGAGGACGACCGAGCGCCGGCGCTGCTTGCGGCACAGACGTTGTGGGCACGCGGTGACGGCGCGGAGGTGGCGCAGCTCACCGCTTCCTTCGCGCTGCACGCCCACTTTGACGTGCGCGCTTTGCTCCGCTCCGCCCTAGACAGCACTCAGCCGCAGGCCGCCACGGCTCTTGCGAGTGCTTCGCCGGAGCATGCTCTGATGCTGCTCGAGGAGCTGTGCGAGCGCGGCGACGCGCGCCAGGCGCTGCGCGCCCTGCCCAAGCTCAACCTTACGCGTCGCACACTGCCGTTGACCACGCGCCGGCTGCTCCGTCGGGGCGTGCTCTCGCCTCGCCGCCGCTGGCTCGCGCGCTCGAGGCTGTGGGATCTCATTGACGCCTTCTACGCGGCGGCCGCGGCAGGCGTCGCCGAGGCCAGCAGCGCGCACGACGAGGAGGATGCGGCGCTCGACACGGCGCTCGACACGACGCTCGACACGGCGCTCGACACGGCGCTTGACAGCGCGGCGCAGGTGGAGCGGCTCGTGCTGCGGACGGTGCTACCAGCATGTGATTGGGTGGCGCTGGCCGCGGGCCTGAGCCTCGAGCTTGCAAAGGAAGGGCTGCGCACCGTCGCCGTCCACGGCTGCTTACGTCATCAGATTGAGAGCGCACTGCCTCCCAAATTACGGCCAATTACGGCAGCAGAGCGCGCAGAGGCGAGGGCCTTGACGGAGGAACAGGTGGCCACTGGCGCCCCCTACGTGGCACTGGCGCCCGCACGCGACGGTGCCCGCGGCGGCGCGCCTCCGAGCTACTTTGGCCAACGGCTCGATCTCGCGCGGGTGATCGTGATCTCGGACGCCGCCGGAATGCGCTCCATGTACGCCGCCGTGCTGGCCGGCGCTGTGCCGGGCGCTGTGCCGGGCGCTGTGCCGGGCGCTGTGCCGGGCGCTGTGCCGGACGCAGTGGGGTCGCACGCCGGCGCCGGCGCGTCGCTCCCGGTGCGAGCCGGCGAGACGACCGCCGCCAGTGGCGGCCGAGCGGCAGGTGGCGCGAGCGACGCACTGGCTGTCTCTCGAGGCGTGCTCGGCATCGACATCGAATGGTTTGACGGCGAGGGCGGCTCGGGCGAGGGTGGCATGGTGCAGTGGGTGCAGCTCGCAGATGGGATGCGCATCTACCTGCTCGACGTGCCCGCGCTGCTGGGCACGGACGCATCGCGCGTGGCCTTTGCGGAGGGCTGGAGAGCTCTCATGAGCTGCCAAGGCCTGCTCAAGCTAGGCCTCGGGCTCAAGCAAGACCTGAGAAAGCTACGCAAGGCGCACGCAGTACTCGCGGCAGCTGGCGCCGACGAGCTTGAGCCGGCCGTTGAATTGGGTGCGCTCTGGAGCAAGCGGCGGGCCGCCAAGGCTAAGGTGGGCGGCGGTGGCGGCGGTGGCCGCGGTCGTGGCGGTGGCGGCGGTGGCGGCGATGGCGGCGATGGCGGCGACGGCGACAGCGATGGCGGCGGCGACGAAGGCGGCGACGAAGGCCGCGACGACGGCGGTGGCGGGGCGGGGCGCAATAGTCCCGGCCTTTCCGCGCTGGTGCAGGAGACCTTCGGGAGCCCCCTCGACAAGTCGATGTGCCTTTCCAACTGGACACGTCGGCCGCTCACCCTCTCCCAGCTGCGCTACGCCGCTCTCGACGCCGAGTGTCTGGTGACCCTGTTTGCACACTGGGAGCGCCAACGTATTCTCGAGGGGACGCCGCCGCTTCTGCCCGCCTACCTGCCTCCTGCCCGCATGCGTGGCGTCACTTGCTGCGTCGTGTCGCTACAGGCCGTTGCTTCGGCGGCGGTGCGCATCGAGCTTGCAGTTGGTGCCAGCTTCGCGGCGCGCATGCTGGGCGCTGCCTCCGTGAGCGACTGCGCTACTTGTGGTTGACGCTTGCGGTATAGAGCTCCTGTGTTCTGCCCGATGGAGCACCGATGGAGCACCGCGGTGTGAACAGCTCCGTTTCCGAGGTGCTCGTGCACTGCGCCGGCACATGTGCTAAAAAAAGTATCGATAAACGGTATGGGCGTGAGTGTCGCAACAACTCGCCCCATGTTGGTTGTCATTGCCCCCTCACCCCGCGCGAGTCCGTGCGTCTGCCGGGCGTCGGGCTATTCTCGACAAAGAACCCAGCAACCCACCCATTATACTTATGCACCGTCTTCGCCGTTCAACAACACGCCCGCATGCAGCCACGGAGGCTGCTTGCACGCCAGCAGCCGCTCAATCTCGCACTGCCAGTGCCATGCCGTGTCGGAGACGTCGCACGCCGCCGCGTACGCGTTGCGCCGCAGCGCGGCGTAGTGCTCGGGCTGCGCGTACAGCGCCAGCGCACGCTCGAGCGAGCTCATCAGTGCCGAGTGCGAGTGCCCTGAAAAGGTCAGTCCGGAGCCCTTACGGCTGCGCTCGTCGTAGTCGGCCACTCGCTCGCGGAGGCCGCCGGCGCGCGAGCAGACGAGCGGCGTGCCGGCTGCGAAGAACTCCTCGCGCACGAGCCCCGAGGGTTCGAAGAGGGAAGGCATGAGCCCAAAGTCCGCCGCGATGCTTGCGAGCGCGCCGTCCTCGAAAAAGGTGGCTGGGTCGGCCCAAAAGTGGTCTGGGTACGTTGCCTGGAGCGAGGCCATTTGTGGGCCGATGAATAGGCTATCCAGGCAATCAATAGGCCCCATAGGCCATCAAGAGGCAATCAAGAGGCCATCAAGAGGCCATCAAGAGGCCACCCGTGGAGATCGCACCTGGAGTGTGGCCATTTGGTCCGCGCACCGACGAGCGTATGCGTCCGAGGGGTCTGCGTGGCCGCAGACACACAGCTGCAGCTGCCCACGCGCGGCTTGGAGGATGGCCGGCACGCAGTCGAGGAGCAGATGGATGCCCTTTTGGTATGAGATCCGCCCGAGGAAGAGGAGCAAAGGCACCGACGAGCGCACGCCAGATTCGCCAAAGCAGCGGCGCTGTAGCGTCGCCTTCGCGGCGGCATGGTCGCCATGCGCGGCCAGCTCGGCACGGCGCCGGCCGAGGGGCAGCCCCGAGGCGCATGCAATCGCTCCACCCGCCGCACGTAGCAGCGGCGCGTAGCTCGAGGATGCGAGGAGCTCGTCCCGATAGCTCGTCGAGACGGTCGCCCACGCACACGAGCAGAGGAGCGCGGCCCGAGTGAGCGAGATCGTGCCGAGATTGGGCTCCTGGCTGCCGCCCTTGCGACCCCCGCCCTCGTGCAGCAGACGGTGCGGCAGCTGGTGCAGCGCCGTCAGTTGCGTCGCCGGCGCATCCACCACCAACTTACCATCGTACCCGGGCTCAAGGTTGTGGATGAGGTGCACGAAGAGCGCCGACTCGCCGAGCGCTCTCACCCCACTCGCCGCACTACCAGCCCAGCCCGGGTGTTGGGCGTAGGGCGCAGCGAGACCGGCCACCCAGTCGTTGGTCACGACTGCGTGCGGCAGCGGCTCTCCGCGCTCGCGCAGTCGGTCGAGCAGGAGCAGCGCGCCGCGCGCGAGCAGCGCGGCTGGGAGCAGTTTGCGCGCGGTACCACCTGTGGGGTCAGCAGAGGTCAGCAGAAGTCTTCAGAGGCCATCAGAAGTCCTCAGAGGCCATCAGAGGTCATCAGAGGCCATCAGAGGTCCTCAGAGGCCATCAGAGTTCCTCAGAGGTCACCTGTGGGGTAGGGCGCGCCAAAGCAAGCGCCATTCTCAAGGAGATGCACCGTCACTCCATGCTCCTGTATGGTGCGCACGCCCACGGACATGTGGGCGTGCCCGAGGGGAACTTGCAACGAGTACTCGAGGCGCATCGATGCCCAACGCGGCGCGTAGCACCGGTAGGCCGGCGCGATCACGCGTACGTGCGCGCCGCGCGCGGCGAGCGCGGCCGACAAGTGCGCGGTCATCGTGCCGAGCCCTCCGACGGATGCCCAGCGACCGAGTTCGGGGGTGATCAAGACGAGCCTCCGCGGCTGTGCCACCTCCACAAGCGCCCGGTGCAACCGTGCAATTGGATCTCGGTGCAATCTCGGTGCAATTGGCGCGTTTGGGGCGGGCTGGAGGGGCGCAGCGGGTGTGGCGGGCGCGGCCGGCGGGCCTGCTGCGGCGGGCGGGCGCAGCGAGTCGCCGGCCGAGGCCGCATCCCCCGGCGCATCCCCCGAATGCCCACTGAGGACGCAATTGGGCGAGGCGGACGTTGGGTATGCGTCGTCGCTCGTCTTGACAACCGCTTGGTGTGCCTGCCATCGAGGGGTGGGGATTTCGGTCTGCGCGAGCCGACTCATTGCGCCGAGCGCACGCCGGATAGCCTGCGTCGCGCGCTGCGCGGCCTCCGCGGTCGTCAGAGCCTCGCATCTCGGTACGATCTCGGTACAATCTCCCGTGGCCGTGAGTGCCTCGGCAGCACGATCTCCCACACGATCTCCCACGCCGTCACGAGCGCCGTCGCGAGCGGTGTCCGACCCAAATATGTGAATCGGCTCGAGCGACTCGTCAGAGTGCTCTCCACCTCCAGCCCCAGCCCCAGCCCCAGCCCCAGCCCCTCCCACAGGCTCATGCAGCTCGTCAGAGTGCAGCGCACCTGCCTGGGCGGCCATATGCACTGCGGCTGAGAGCATGAGTGCTAACGGTGCCATCATCCCGTCCTCGATGGGCATGAGCGACGTGAGGAGCGCGAGCAGACGGTGGCCAGAGGCGTTCGCGTCCGCGGACGCGCAGATGCGCTGCAGCGCCGTCGCCGCAGCATTGTGCTTCGCGTACGCACTCGGCCGTTGGCTCAGCCGACGGAGTGCACTGAGCAAGTGCGACCGGTAAGTCAGGTGCTTGGAGCAGTGCACGCGCAGGGCGACCAAGCCGTTGGCAGGCACACGTGCATGCAGCTGAGAGTGAGCCAGCTCTTGCCGAGAGAAGACCTCGAGCGCAGGCTCCTCAGCCTGGCATCCGGACGACATGACGCCAGGAACTCTGGCCACGGCGCTGACGCTGCTCGTGGAGGTCAGCATGCGGTGGACGGCAACGAGCGCCTGGGGATCGTCATCGGCGCCATGGAGAGCTTCGGCGGAGACGTTGACTGCGACTGTCGTCGCAGCGCCGCTCAGATCGATCAGGATGAGCAGCGGAGATCCATCATCTCCACGCCTCCAGAAAGCGAGCGGCGGCTGCTCCTGCGGTTGCAACGGTTGCACGCTCAAAGTACGTAGCCCGTCGTGCGCTAGAAGCCGTCGCGCGTGCCCGCACGTGTCTGCCGACAAGTTGCAATGCTCGAGCAGGTGGCGCACGAGCACGACGAGGCCGTCGGGACGCTCCGCCGACATGGGCGCTTTTGACGAAATTCCCGGGAGACGGTTACAGATTACAGATAAAACAAATCTTCACAACGCACTCTCTAAAACAGGTGTCCCCGGAAATCGACTCGACAGGGTTGCACGACGTCTGACAAGCCAGCTCTTGGAAGGAGCCCGGTGCGCACTTGACGCACACGTCTCCTGCCGTGCGGTTGTTGTACGTGCCCGGAGCACACGGCACCGCCACGGCCGAGCCCACAGAGCACGACGTGCCGACCGGGTAGGCGATGCACTCGCTCAGGGAATTGAGGTAGCCGGTGAGAGTGACAGAGTGGGAGCAGCTGTGAGCTGAGCACACGGTCTGGTTGGCGCTGGTGCCGCCCGGGCAGCAGGGCTGGGGCGCGGACCTCGACGCACAGGTTCGAGCTCAGGAGCAAATCGGTTCTTTGTAGCGAAATGAGTGGCGGTGTGTCACAACGTCGCGCCGGACTGCCGGTGCCCGCAGAGGCGGTCACGGCACTCGCGGGCGAGCTCGCGCGTCTCTGCGGGTTTCCCACAGCAGCGCCAGCCGTCTCGCACAGCCACGCTTCCAGGCCATGTGACCCAGCCCATGTCCTCGCACGTCCGGCAAGTGCGGCGGGTGGGCTGGAAGGGCCCTGAGCTCATGCGCGCGGCAAAGGACCACGCACTGCTGTTGGGGTTCTTGAGATCGTGAAGGACAATCGAGCGATTGCTCATGTGGCCTCGCGTGTACGTGGGCCAAGGATGGTGCTGCACGAAGAGGGGCGAATCGACGATGTTCAGCGCCTCGTGCCGCGCGCGCAGCACGTCACTCACCCAAAAGCCAAAGACGCTGTCCCCCATCGGAAAGCAAGCACTTCCGCGCATGCGAGAAGGGATCCGACCACCGCGTGCCTGCACGGTGCGCGCAATCTCCGTCTCGCGCAGCCGCTCGAGCCAGCGACGAGGGCGCGCATCCTCGACGAGTCGCTGCGCGAGGGCGCGCGAGACGCCGAAGCATGGGCCGTTCACCTGCGGAAAGGGTGGGCTCGGGTCGACAGCGCGCGAGGCGATGGAGAGGGCCGCCTGCTGACGCGTATGGTCCATGTCACTGAGGAGTGCCCGTTCACGAAGTGGCACCACCAGCCGCGCGCATGCGGTCGACCAGCGCCGCACCAAGGAGGCGTTCCTCGTCGCGCCGAGCATCTGAAGCTTGAAGACCCTCGAGCTGATGTTCATCGAGTTGTGCTCCAAATCAGCCGCACAGCGATCGATTAGAAGCCGGAAACGCGCCGCTTGCCAATCTACCGGGTCCCAGCCCATGAAGCCGACGCCCGACGTGTCCATACTGAGATTATTGTAGTAGCTGCGCCAAGTGAGCAGGCCCCAGAGCGTCATGCCTGTGGCAGGCACGAGCTGCGACACGAGCCGAAGATCGGCCTCCAGATGCGCGAGCTGGATGTAATTGTCGTCGTCACCCGCGACGAGATACTGCGCGTTGGGGTACCGAGGGAGCGCGGCATCGAAGAACAAAAGGTACTTTCTCGCGCACTCGAGAAACCCTTCGCTCATGTTCACGAGGAGGAGGTCACCCTCACGGGCATGCTCTTCTTGGAGTGCACGATCAAGCGCACCGGTTGCGAGCTTGCTCTGAGGCGGCACAGCTGCCAGTACAAAGTGTAACGCCACTCGTGAGGAGGGCTCCTCCAGGAAGCGCCTCGAGAGCTCGCGGATCTTACGCCGCCTGGCCGCGCCTAATGAACTGCTACCCCGTTTGGGGCAGCACCGCACGTTGCTGTCGTAGGCGAGCGAGAGCAACCCCACGACGACGAATGCGTCCTTGGGGCGAGGCATGGTGTCTCAGTGCTCGGATAGACCTGCTGCAGTGGGTACTGGATCCGTCCGTCGCAGCCTCTCTTGAAAATCTCACAGTCCTGCGGGGACGCCACGATTGATTGCACGCGACGCGCTTCGATCGAGCGAAGTGCTGTGGTCAACGTCGTCTAAAAAAAAAACCAGATGCATGCGTGTTACACGAGTTTTTCGAAATTACCACTGTCCAATCGTACGCACCCCCCCCGTCCACAGCCATACAACAACACGAGCAATGCGTGCGTACCCGCGGTTGCGGGAGGAATAGGTTGGCTCAACGGGGGGCGGCGGACGGGCTATTCGCAATCGAATGGTCGGTACCTTGTGTGTCGATTCAACTGACCCTTTCTCAATACTCGTGCAAGGTCGTCTCTACTCTCGTGGGATGACGTGTCGCGCGGTATGGGCACAGGCGGTAGCCTCTCTCTCTGCATACGGGCCCAACATTACCTTCGAGAAAGAGGGCCCTTACATTGTGCTCACCACCACACCATGTTACCTCAGTAAATCACAGACAGCAGAATGTCCACCACGCTCCGCAAGTTTCAGAGCATTCCAGCCGCTGTAGAGACCAGAAAGCTGCTCCATGTTCCGGTCCGCCTTTGCCTCGAGTAGGACGAGAGCAACCTGCTCGTGGCCATTTTGGGCAGCGACCATCAAGGCGGTCACGCCGTCGGACTTTGCCGTATTTGGGTCTGCCTTTGCCTCCAGCAGGACGGCCCACGACGAGGGCGTCCGCAGCAGCCAGCTTCCCCGCCTCGTGCGCCGCCTCGCGCGCCACGCCCTTGGCTGCCTCGAGCGCCTAGATCGAGCGCCGTGGGCAGCCACGCGGCAGGCAGCCCCTTGCGCACGAGCGTGGCGACCACGCGCAGCCGCCACGCCTCCTTGGCTGGCACGGCCGCCGCCTCGGCCGCCGGCAGCTGCGCCGCCTTGACGAACGCGTCGCCAAACGCCGCGCCACCCGCCTGCACGCCCATGAGAACGCGCTGAAGGTCGGCCCTCGACAGGTTTAAGGCCTCTTGCGTGGCTCAGCCCTAGCCCGCTCGGTGTGCTCGTGCGGGACCAACTTCTTGGTGCAAAGGGTAACACATGAGCCCAGAAGCACGAGACCGAGACGCTCTTTCTGATCGGCGAGGTGATCACCAAATGCAGCGTTTCTGATGGATAAGCCTTAACGGGCTGCCGAGTACTCGAGAGGGGGTCACCGCAAGACACCTACTCGTTCGCCCGGCTCTTCGGAACCGGGGCGGCGACCCCGATCTCGCGGCCGGCGGGCCAACAAAACGCAACCGAACGACAGGGGGGCAACGACACGGGCAACAGGAAAGGGGAAGCCTCAACGGGCTGACCCAGTGGCCCACCTGTGTGTCGTAGTCCGGTCATGTGATTCTCCCATGCTCCCCGTAAGGGGCCCACGCCGCTGCATATCCGATACATGCGTCTGTTCCTCCCAAGAGGGGGTTGGCAGTTTCGCCGGGCAGTGGTGTGCGGGCATATAGAAATGTAGCATATAGAGAGGGCATATCGACACCCGAACATGAATCGTTAGATTCGAACCACATGGCCACGAGCATCCGTTGAGGGAGCTGCGTGTGCTGCCATGGGATATCCTATGTGTCTTAGTGGATATCTCGACCCGTACCCCGTATTGTTCCAAGGTGATCGGTGTGTCTGTGTCTCAATAACTCACTCACTCTCACTCACAACCACCGACATGGAAATGATGACAGACGGAGACACGAGACAGAGGCTGAACGTATTGGAAAACAATCCCTCGTACTTCTTACAGGATGTGTGAAGTCTGAAGAACGGAAGGCGGCTGGAGCCTCAGCCTGGACTGATGAATCCTCAAGAATCCTCAAGAGGGCTTGACTTGACTTGACTGAGCGACCTTGCGCCCTACACGGCGCTTCACACGGTGACCGGGCCTATCCGCCCAATTGATCCGCCCCTCAAAATGCATCTTCACGGTCACACCGTCGTTCGCACCTCCGCCGGCACAGCGCGATGCGCGGCACATGGCGCGGCATCGGATCAACAGATACAACACATGCAAGAGGAGAATTAGAGGAGAGACGCCGCACAGGAAGCTCCTTGTTCTGGTCTGATTCCGGTCAGCTCCTGCCTTGGGTTGTGGCCATTTTGGGCAGCGAACATCAAGGCGGTCATGCCGTCGGACCTTGCCTTAATTGGGTCCGCCTTTGCCTCTAGCAGGACAAGGGCGCACCGCTCATGGCCATTTGGGGCAGCCCATATCAAGGCGGTGACGCCATCGTTGTTCTGAGCGCTCACCACGGCGCCCGCCTCAAGCAGGACGCGAGCAACCTGCTCGTGGCCATTTAGAGCAGCGAACATCAAGGCGGTCCTCCCGTCGGACAATGCCCTATTTGGGTCCGCCTTTGCCTCGAGTGTTACTTTGCCTCATTTTGGTCCGCCTTTGCCTCAGTAAATCACAGACAGCAGAATGTCCACCCCTCTCCGCAAGTTTCAGAGCATTCCAGCCGCTGAGACCAGAAAGCTCCTTGTTCCGGTCAGCTCCCGCCTCGAGCAGGACAAGAGCAACCTGCTCGTGGCCATTTAGAGCAGCGAACATCAAGGCGGTCATGCCGGAAGACATTGCCCTATTTGGGTCCGCCTTTGCCTCGAGCAGGACGAAAGCAACCTGCTCGTGGCCATTTTGGGCAGCGATGATCAAGGCGGTCACGCCGTCGGACCTTGCCTGATTTGGGTCCGCCTTTGCCTCGAGCAGGACGAAAGCAACCTGCTCGTGGCCATTTAGGGCAGCGCACATCAAGGTGGTCGAGCCGTTGGACCTTGCCTGATTTGGGTCCGCCTTTGCCTCGAGCAGGACGAGAGCAACCTGCTTGTGGCCATTTTGGGCAGCGAAACCCAAGGCAGTCGTGCCGTCAGACATTGCCTTATTTGGGTCCGCCTTTGCCTTGAGCAGGACGAGAGCAACCTGCTCGTGGCCATTTAGAGCAGCAAACATCAAGGCGGTCCTCCCGTCGGGCTGTGCCTGATTTGGGTCCGCCTTTGCCTCGAGCAGGACGAAAGCAACCTGCTCGTGGCCATTTAGGGCAGCGCACATCAAGGTGGTCGAGCCGTTGGACCTTGCCTGATTTGGGTCCGCCTTTGCCTCGAGCAGGACGAGAGCAACCTGCTTGTGGCCATTTTGGGCAGCGAAACCCAAGGCGGTCATGCCGTCAGACATTGCCTTATTTGGGTCCGCCTTTGCCTTGAGCAGGACGAAAGCAACCTGCTCGTGGCCATTTAGGGCAGCACACATCAAGGTGGTCGTGCCGACGGAATCTGTCATATTTGGGTCCGCCTTTGCCTCGAGCAGGACGAAAGCAACCTGCTCATGGCCATTTAGGGCAGCACACATCAAGGTGGTCACGCCGCCGGACCTTGCCATATTTGGGTCCGCCTTTGCCTCGAGCAGGACGAGAGCAACCTGCTCGTGGCCATTTAGAGCAGCGAACATCAAGGCGGTCATGCCGTTGGACTGTGCCTGATTTGGGTCCGCCTTTGCCTTGAGCAGGACGAAAGCAACCTGCTCGTGCTGGCCATTTTGGGCAGCGAACGTCAAGGCGGTCCTGCCGTCAGACATTGCCTTATTTGGGTCCGCCATCGCCTCGAGCAGGACGTGAAGGCAGCGCTCGTGTCCAAAACGGCTCGCCAGCATGAGTGGAGTGCCACCGTCGGAATCGGCGAGCGCCGCATCCGCCCCTCGAGTGAGGAGCTGCTGCACGATCGGCTCGGCGCCCTCCTCCGCGGCGAGGTAGAGCGCGGTGCAGCCCTCGGCGCTCTGCGCATTCAGCGTGGAGGCGTTTGAGGATGCCAGCAGCTTGGCGACGGCCGCGAGTTGCTTGCGGCGGGACGCGACCATGAGCGCCGTCATCCTCCCCGCGTCCTGCGTGCGTGCGAGGGTTGCCAGGTCCCCCGTCGCGGCGGCGCGCAGCCGCTCCGTGCGCGTGCACGCCTCGTCGGTGAACTCGTGGTCCGAGAGCGTCGGCACAAAGAGGCGGACGACGGCGTGCTGCTTGGCGTTCCGTGCTGCTCCGACTGCGGACTGGAGCTGCGTGTTGTTCTCCTCCTTGTCGGCGCCCTTTGCGACGAGCGCACGGCAGATGGCCACGTGCCCGCCGGCGGCGGCGCGGTGCAGCGGCGTGTTGGCGCGCTCGTCCGTGACGAGCGGGTTGACACCCGTGTCGAGCAGCGCCTCGACGAGCGCCGCGTCGCCCGCCCCTGCGGCGAGACGGAGGAGCGCGCCCGCGCCGTCGGACGCAACGACGAGCGCCTTGGTGCGCGGCAGGCCCTTCTTCTCGTCCCACCCCATGATCTTGACGTCCACCGCGTCGCCCTCCACGCGTGCGACCACGGCCGGCGTCCAGAAGTTCCCGTCGCGGGCGAGCACTCTCTTGCCCACGACGAGCGCGTCTGCAGCAGCCAGCTTCCCCGCCTCGCGCGCCGCCTCGATCGCCACGCCCTTGGCCGCCTCGAGCGCCGTGGGCAGCCACGCGGCAGGCAGTCCCTTGCGCACGAGCGTGGCGAGCACGTGCAGCCGCCACGCCTCCTGGGCTGGCACGGCCGCCGCCTCGGCTACCGGCAGCTGCGCCGCCTTGACGAACGCGTCGCCAAACGCCGCGCCACCCGCCTGCACGCCCATGAGAACGGCGTTCGTCCACCACACGCCCCACGCAAACGACGGCAGCGGCACGCCGCCATCGCCGATGGCGAGCATCGCATAGTACTCCTGGAAGGAGAGGTG
>Ga0210239_101190_pt1 | contig 20896 bp, 15 predicted proteins | sample ChrtobMetP5a_0mM_FD_155451 | JGI IMG/M metagenome (GOLD analysis project Ga0210239, IMG submission 155451) | Chrysochromulina tobin associated microbial communities from unialgal haptophyte culture, Seattle, Washington, United States - P5a_0mM | ecosystem: Host-associated > Algae > Haptophytes >... | reverse complement strand
CCGCCGCCGCCGCCCTCGCCGCCGCCAACGCCGCCGCCGCCCTCGCCCTCGCCGCCCTCGCCGCCTCCCCCTTCGCCGCCACTGCCCTCTCCACCGCCGCCCTCGCCGCTTCCCCCTTCGCTGCCCTTGCCGCCACCGCCGCCGCCCTCGCCGCTGCCGCCCTTTTCACCGCCGCCCTTGCTGCATCCCCCTTCGCCGCCACCGCCGTTGGCGCCGCCGCCCTCGCTGCCTAGCCCTAGGCTCCTCTCCGTAGAAGCTGCGCTCTCCGTAGAAGCTGCGCTTGCCCAGGTACGACCGGATCAGTTCACGAGGGAGCAAACGGCAGCCGCGACGGCGGTCTTCGCCATGCTCACTTTCACTGGCCTCCTCATCTACGTCGCAGTCAAGAACGGCTTCTGTACCCGCTGCACCCCTGAGAATCCCTCGGTGTCTGCCTCTTCTGCCACCCCAGCACTTCCCCCCGCATCTTCCGTGCCGCCATCCGCACCTGGGGAGCTGGAGCGACAGGAGGAGTCAGCTATTCGGTGGAAAGCAGATGAAAGTATCCGAGCCCAGAGGGCTCTGTCTGCCTACGGGAAGGCGCGTGAGCTTGCACCTTTGCCTGGCCAGCTCGCGAGGCCCGCCAGTCGCGTCGAAGAACGTGCCCGCACGCGCAGCGCTGGGGAGTCGATGCTGTCCTCCCCACCGCCCCCGCAAGCCCCCGCGGCTCAGTTGAAGGTTCAGCTGGCGTGGCTCGAAGACATGGAGAAGCACATCACGGAGCGGGTCGCTTCGGAGGATCACATGGAGAAAAGGGCTGCGGAGCTGCTCACGCTGGAGAGGGGAGGGGTGTTGGCAGGTGTGTCCATGACGAGCTCCCAAGCGTCGAACAAGGTCCTCGAGGTCAAGATCGACGGAAAACCCGTCCAGATCCAGGCCAATCTGAGTGATGCAATCTGATTGGGCCATGATGGTGACCCTGTATGCAGAGCCAAGCTTGACCTCGGCGTCTAAGGGAAAGATACGCTGCTGAGTGCCGACGGCGCCAAGGGAATGAAGATACGCCGCTAAGTGCAGATGAGCTCGGCACGAAAAGGAGGGTGGGAGCGCACGGCGGTCGAGCGCACCGAAAAGGCGGCGCGTGTGGCTGCACGCTCGCCGTGTCGCCGATGACGGTCGGGACTCGGGAGGGGCGCTGATCGCCGATGAGGGTCGCAGTCACGAGCAAGATGCTCTATGTGCTCCCGCGGGACACCGGCTAGAACATGTGCGTCTGGGTGAGAGGGCGTAGGTTCGCGTAGGCTTGACCCAAGGGGGACATGTACTATTTTTCATGTTTATACACGGTTATGCCGCCAGAACCCAAACGCAAACCCTATACGTCGTATATACGTATACCGTTACCGATTACCGTCACCGAGAACTTCCGAGAACGCGGCGGCCGGGCGCCGGGCCGGCGAGACCCGGCGTCTCCGTCTGGTTCTTGAAATTGTGAGCCCGAGATACCGATATACAAGGGCCGAGAGGTCGATCACAAGAATCACCACTTATCACCACAAAATTACAAGCTAGTTAAGGCAGCACTGTCCACTGACTATGAGGTCCTGGAGACAGTGAGAGATCACAACTTCCTGTACCATCAATAGTTCGAGAGGAGCGTGCCGCATGAACATTCGAGGTCGTAGAGATGCCCTTGGCACTGCCACCCTGGCTACGCGAGTCTCTCGTCGATCCCTCGTCGCACGAGCACACCCTCTCTGATGGGGCAAGAGCGCCGCGAACGCTCCACGGCAGGGTGACGGCCGCCGCTGTTCACAAGTGCCCTTCACAGGTGCCCTCAAGGATGCCCTGTTCACAGGTGCTCGTCCTTTAGGCGATTGTGGCGCATGACGTTGCGCCCTGCGCGTGCCGTTGCCTTATTGCGCGTGCGCGCGGCCTCCTCCTCGTCGTCTGAGGCGGGGGAGCGAGGCGAGGTGAGGCGCCCAGTCAGCAAGCGAGGCAAGAGGGGCGACTCGGAGCGCGAGGTGACGCGGCTCGGGGCCTCACCAGTGGTGGCGGTGGCGAGTAGCTGCAGGTTGGAGCCGAGCGGCACGCCGTCGGCGAGCGCGCGCTTCTCTTGCACGAGGATGGCCGCGCCGTGCTCGATGCGCGTGTCCGAAAAGTCCTCATCGAATGAGAAGGCCTGCGTCGCGCAGTCGGCAAGGCATGGGATGCATTTGCAGCAGAACCCGACGAGAACGGTGAAGAGGTTGAGGTACCAGCAGCCTGAGAGCAGCACAATGATCAGCGGCACGTAGTCGTCGAACCAGTCGCCACTAAAAGGCGGCGGCATGTTGTCCATCTGGCCAAAGGCTGTCTGATCAAAATACGAGGTGACGATGCTTCCATCGGGCGCCTTGCGATAGAAGCCGAGGCCGCCGTCCTGGCCGGTCTCGTTCTCGTGTATGAGCTTGAGGTAGTTGAAGCAGAGGGCCGATCCGAAGCGGCATGCGTACGTCGCGTTGAAGAGGAGAGAACTCGAGTCCGAGTGCCGATTCCAATGGATCGAATATCCCTCGCATAGCCTGAGGTTGAAGAAGGCATAGTAGGTGCAGGCCGCGCAGTAGAAGAGGGGCACGAAGATGACCAAGGTGACGGCCGCTCCGCCGCCGCCCAGGCCCATCCAGCGGATGAGGAGCGAGAGAGGCGACAGGTTGAGGTTGAAGGGCTCCCCGTCGAGCAAGATAGTCCCCTCGCACCAGATGATCGTGAGGGAGAGCACTATGCAGCAGACCGAGAGGACGCGGTAGAGGAGGGGCTGGATTTGCCCTTTCCATTTGGACACCTGTGGGGAAGAGGGCGGGGGCGCCGTGGTGGGCACTTGCATGCAAGGCAGGGGCTGGCTCTGCCCTTTCCGTTTGGACACCTCGGGTCGGCGCTCGGGACGACGCGATCCGCTCTCCACGTCTCTCTCGATGCGCGCGGGCGCGAGCCCGACGCCTCCGGGCGGCGGTGACGAGGCCGAGGGCTCGTAGATGCTCTGGTATTTGAGGGCTCGTCGCACAGCCTCCTCGTACATGGAACGAGAACGCTTCTCGTTGAGGAGTGCCTTCTTGAGCTTCACGTGCACGACCTTGAGACTCTTGCGCGTGATGGGCACCGTCTCGCCCGAGGGTGGTGCGCTGCGCGTGCTGCTGCTCGACGGCGTGCTAGTGGGCGCGACGCTGCCATGCCTGCCGCCAAAGAAGCCACCGAACCTACCCCGACTGATCGTGTTGGATTCCTCTGTGGACGGTGGCGTGATGTTGCCGCCATGCACCGCGGGCCGCATCGCGCGCGGCGAGCCTCGGGCCGCGGCCTCGATCTCGTACGAGCTCGCGCGGGCCAGGATCCCCGCCATGAACTCTTTGAGCTTCTCCGAGTCTTTTCCCGTCTCCCTTAGCAGCTGCTGGTTGGTGTCCTTGACCTGTTCGAGCGCCTCGTCGAGCCGCCGCCGCCCCGCCTGCAGCGCCTCCGACTGCAGCGCGACCTGGAACTTGACGTACCTCATGCGGCCCTCGATGTTGCCACGGTTCCACAGCGCGCGCGGCACCTCCACCAGCCCGTACGAGAGCAACGCCACCAGGATGAGCAGCGAGATGGCGTTGAAGAAGCCGCGACCGAGCAGCTTGAGCGTTTGAAGGTCGCGGAACTCGGGCATCGTGGCGAGGACGACGGCAAGGAGGATTATCCCCACGATGGTCGCGGGGACATAGAATTTGCTCACCTCTTTCAACGCATCACGAAACTTCGCACACTTCGTGTGTTCGCCCGACTCGATGTAGGTCCGAGTCAGATCGTTCATGAGGTAACCGAGGATGAGCGTGGTCCAGTAGGCCGTGGGAACGAGGACGGAGAGGATCTCAATGCCATCGAGGGGAAGGCAGCTACATGTCTGCACGCTCGGGTCGCACGCGCGGCAAAAGGCCCATGCTATGTCAAAGGGCAGCACGAGCACGTATGAGAAGCCGAGCGACCACGAGAGAGTGACCATGAACTGGAAGCCAATGAAGGTCTTCGGCTCCGCGAATCCGCGGATGAGCCATACGGCCAGGAGAACCGCGACAATGTAGCCCAGGTACCACATGCCGACACGCGTCGAGCGCGGGAGCAGGCGGCCCGCGGGGGCTCCGCGAAGTCAAGGTACAAGTAGGCACCGCCCCTCCGAGTCGCAGAGAGAGAAGACCTGGTCGGCGGCGCCTTGTTGGGCGCCGAGTCGGCCACGAATTGGTTTGGACGCCAGGCGCCGGTGAGAGGTGTTCGCGAAAAATCAAAATCAAAATCAGCAACTCAAACTGTAATCATCGCGTTTGAATGAGAGGGCGGCTCTCGGCCGACCCTCTCTCTTCCGCCCGAGTCCGGAGGTCAAGTGCATGGTTCTGAGCGAAAAGACGAACAGGGAGGACTGTCTGTCCCATCTCGGCAAGCCCAACACTCCGTTCAAGGGGCGCGGCGCGCTGCTGCAGGACGAAATGGCGGTCGTGAAGCCACTCAACGCTCGCCGAGCAGCACAGGAGCTATCAAGCGCCTCACATTACGTAATGCAGCTTGCGCCGCTCGTGGCGCCGGCATCCAAAGCCAGCTCATCGGTTCGTACTCCTCATCGGGTTGGGTCCTCGAAGCTCGTCCGTGCAATCCTCCTCATGTTGTTGCTTCTTCTGGCTGCTTCCTTCGGCGTGCTCCTCGCGGCACTCCTGTCCATGCAAGAGCCGGTGCAATTGGACTCGCCGCAGATGGTGATCGAGGAGTCGTGCGACATCAATTATTCCGATGCCCTCGCACCGCGCGCCCCAGCGATGCCTGCACCGCGCTGCGGCTGGGCCTGGCAGGGGTGGAAGGGGCCACGGTGTGGCCCCTCATACTTCTGTCGCATCGGGATCAAGTGGCGTCTTTCACTGCCCACGCCCACGTGCCGCCCACGCTAGGGGGGCAGCAGCCTCCGATCAACCTCTCTGCTGCGATGAGCGGTGACGTTGAGCGTATGATCGCTTCAGCATGTAACATGTAGGACGAAACGTACCGTGCAATGATGTTCATGTTACGTCGTAAGCGTAACGTCGAGCAGCCGACCGGTAGTGCGCACGGCCCCCGGTCATGATACATTATGATTCAACATGATGAGAGTCGAGTATGTGGAAAGCCTTTCAGATCTTCCACGGCCTGTGAGGCGCTGTGACCGCTGTGTGGGTTCAGTTTTCAGGATACGTCCATACGCGCCCCCGGGGCCGGCGCGGCCGCGGGGCGGCCGGGCCGCCCCCCCCCCCCCCCCCCCCCCCCCCCCCCGCCCCCCCCCCCCCCCCCCCCGGGCCCTGCCCCTCGACGTCGCCCTCGCCCGGCCTGACGGCACACCCACGACCGGCACCGCTCCACACGAGATAGCAGATAGGTTTAGATAGTTACTTAGCAGTTTACACAGTGTTCTATACACACTTTACTGGGGGAGAGAAGAGGTACAAAGAGTGGTATGCAACTTCTCGACCGGAGCAGCGAGCACCCCGCCCGACCGGCCACCGAGCCGCGGCATCAGTCATGCATAACTGAATGCCTCACCAGCATCGCGAGCGTCCATGTGAGGAGTGCCCACTTGCCGAAAGTTGCCCACGGACCAACGCGCAACGCCACCTGGCCCGAAGCCTCGCTCCAGTTCGGGTACAACTCGAGCAGCGTCAGGACGCACGCGTTCTCCACGAGGTCACACGCGCCTGCAAGGAGCGCTAGCCCTGCAGCAAGTACCCGACGGGCTGGGAAGCAGCGCCAGCAGAGTGCACCGGTCGCGGGCGCGTAGCAGAGTGGCAGCGCGAGATCCCCCAACGGTGCCAGATACATGGCCCGGTACGCCGCGCGACCGGAGGGGCCGAGCTCCACGAAGAGAGTTCGGGCCGTCTCCGCATCCCAAAAAAGAGAGGCGTCGAGGCGGCCAGGAAAGTGAGCGCGGTAGGCATCGTAACCCATGCCAGCGGTGACGATGACCGACGCCGTGCCCGCAAACAAGGCGACCCAGTACGACGCGCCACGCCCTGGCCAGCGCACCACTGTCATCCAGACGAGGCTGATGCTCGCCACGATCATGGGGCTGGCAGCAGACTGAAGAGTCATGGTTCTATGAATGGCGAGCTCAGGCACGAAAAGCGCGAGCGCAACGATGAATGAGAAAGCGGTCGCCACGAAAGTTGAAGTCGACGGGTCAGCGCCCTCCTTGGCACAGAGCAAGCACAAGCAGCAGGTCATGAGTGTCCAGCTGGAAAATATGCGCGCGCCGAGTTCGGTCAGCTCTTGCGGCTCAGCCGCGAATAGCGAATTTGCAAGAAGATCTGGCCGTGCGATGGCGAGCACCACGGACACTGAGCGGAGGCCAGCGACGGTCAGAAGCCAGACGGGTAGGGCGCGGCGGGGAGCCAATGGAGCCATTCACATGGCCTTTCTCGAGATGTCTATGAAGTTCTATCCGAACACTTCATACCTATACTGGGTAATCACCTCGAGCGGCACTCACGACACAAAAAGTCCGCACCCGCCTCTCACTGTTTCGGATGTTCCTATAGCCACCGAACGCACGAAGTTTCCTCGCGCTTGTGCTTGTGCTTGCTGCGCAAGCACGAGAGGCAGCTTCAGAGGGCGCAGCGATGTCCCTCCACGCAGGGGCTACAATGGAGATTGCGGGGTTCCGAGGTCGCCTGGACTTGAATGGATCAGCTGTGAAACTAGTAACCTGGCTGCCATGCATGCGCTGGGCAGCCCTCGTCATCCATACGAATCCTCCGGAATCGATCACCGTTAAGCCGGAGAACCTGGTCGCAATCGGCAGCCAGGACTGTGCAGTCTATGAGTCTCTGCGACGTCGAAGAAATAATTGGGAGCACGAGTTTCAAAGGCATGTGGAGCAGCGATACGCCGAGCAGAAGCGAATAGATGACAAGGAGAGGCGACAGCGAAGGGCCGATCTGCAGCGAAGTGATGAGGAGGAGAGGCGAAGAGATGAGGAGACGAGGCGCCAAGAGAGAATCCATCAAGTAAGAGAGGTGGCAGCCAGAGCTAAATCGACCAATCGCACAACTGATCTCACTCACGACGCTCTTGTGGTGGTGTGCCAATTCCTTAATCTGAGTCAGTTAGACCCGTTGCGTTTCGTGTGCAAAGCTTGGAGCGCTGCCGCTCGCGCTGCTGCACGTGATCCAACCTGGCAGCTGACCATGCTTTCTGCCAACGAGTTGAAGCGCTATAGCAATGCTCTGCCCGTCTCTCTCGCCATGCGGCAGCGCTGGGTGCATGTGAATCTACGAAAAGCCCGCCATACTCATACAGCGCAGGAAGCCAAGGCGGCGGGTTTGACGATGGGGCAGATGATTGCTGCTGGGTACTCTCCGCGTGCGTGCTTCGATGCAGGCTTCTAGCTTGAAGAGCAAGCCCGTGCACGGGGCAGGGCACCTCCGACTCATGCAGCGCAGGAGCCAAGGCAGCGGGATTCACAAGGATACGAATCGTTATTGAGAGCTGCTACTGGGCGCGCGTTGGTCCGCGCGAGGTCGGTGTTCGAACGGCTCGCGCGGGAGGCTATACGCTCCTGAGTCTTGTGGCTGGTGCACGACGATGCCGAAAGGTTGCTCAGGGTCGGGTCACTGCCGTGCCGACTCACAGCTGCCCTGCGATGAGCGTACTCAGACTGTCCGCGTTGATTCGGTTTGTCCCGACTGCCCGGGTCTGTGCCCGCGTTAATGCGGCTCGTTGCTGCCGTGTCGTGTGGCTGCGCCGCGGCGCGTGGCTGCGGAGCGCCACGCACCGGACCGCACGAGCCTGCGTGGTCGTGTGTACGCGGCGCGGCCGGGGGCGCTATCCCGGGCGTGGCGGCGGCCGAACGGCGACGCCAACGGTCGTGTCTCGTCGGTGTCACGGTGATGTGTGTCGTGTGGTGCACATGTTTTTAACACATGTTTGTTCATCCCACACGCACAGACGCTACATTCCACCCCAGCCGAATCTCACACGCCAGGCGGCCAGGTCCGAGAAGAGCCTCTCCCGCCACGAGCTCAGAAGGCGAGCGCGGTACGCATCAGCAAGCATCGACTGCCCAGTGAGCACCTTGCCGGCGGGCTGGCGGCCGATGGGTTGCCGAGCTGCGAGGCGTCGCAGTACCGTCGCGAGCGCGAGCGACTCTGTCGGCGTCCATCGGTCATTCTCCACAATCCACGCGATCGTGCCAGCACTGCTTCGGTCGTCGGCGCCGTCCTCCACGCCCGCTCGGAACGGCGCGCGACGCAAGCCGAGGAAGTCCATCATGAGGCGCACGAGGCGTCGCATCATCTCATCTCCGCAATTGAGCAGCGCTGAGCGCTCGAGAACCCAGCCACACCGATCGTCGCGCCGGGACTGCACGGTCAGGAGGGCGGCCGCCCCCAACAGCACCGGTCCAACTGCCGGTTGAGCGCCCAACTCGGCGCTGAATCGTGCCAACTCGGCGCGCGCGAGAGAGAGGCTTGCGCACTCATCGTGAGGTGAGTGCCCTCGTGGGAACAGCTGCGTGTCGAGCAGCCGATTGCGGCGCTCATCAGCGCCCGCGTGGTGGCGCTTCCGAGCCGCATTCTGCGCGGCGAGCATTGTTTCGAAGCCTCGTAGCGACTCATCGTGTGTTGATCGCCACGCAGAAGGTAGTGAGCGTGCGGTATTGGCACTGGCACCCGACGGCAGTGAGCGTGCGGTATTGGCACTGGCACCCGCATTGGCATCGTCTCTGGAAAAGGCGTGTGCGCCGGCACCCATGTTGGCAATGGCGCAAGCACCGCCCTGCACACCAGTGGTGTCGATCCCGGAGCCAGCATCTACCGGTACCGGGCTGCCTCCCGTGCGTAGATCGGACCCCGGTTGCTCCGTGTCGGGGCTTGCGGCGCCACCCCGCAGCCGACGCCAGTTGGTTCCGCCGAATCTCTTGAGGACTAGTTCTGTGGGAAGTGCACACGAGCGGGCGCCTTCATCTGCCCAAGCAAGACGGCATCGCCACGCCGCCGCCGCCGCCTCCGCCACAGTAACGCCCCTCTCGGCCGCCCCAACCCCCTCGATGACCTCCTCGACGTGAGCCCTTACCTGATGAGGGGGGCAATCAGTCGTCATCAGAGTGAGGAGGGATGCAATTAGGAGGCAATCAGACGTCATCGGGGTGGCTCGTGGTGAGCCCTTACCCAACGGCGCCCGTGAGCGGCAGTGCGACATTGGAATTCGAGCAGCTCGCCGCGCGCGGGAGGAGCGCTGTCGGTGTCCGCACCGCGCTGCCCACCGCCGCTCAGCAGTGCGGTGATCACGGCGGTAGGCTCGTGAGCGGCGGCTACCCCAGCCGCCGCCACCGCCGCCATCTCGCCCGTCGCGCCTGCCGCCGCTGCCAGCGCCGTGGGCTTCAGGATGGAGAGCAGACAGCGCGGTGCACCGCCCGGTTTGCCGTGCACCGGCGCCTGAGCCACGAGGTCAAAGGCCGCTCTCAATCGCGCATCGTCGGTGAACGTCGCTGTGAACGCCTCTGTGGCGAGACATACAAAGGTGCTGGCGTGGGGCACTGAAGCGGCCAGCGCGCAGAGCAGATCGGTAAGGTAGCGAGCGTGCGGGATACGCTGCTCACGACCCCACGGCAGCGACGCCACCACCAAACCCACAGTCTTGGCCTGTTCGGTGGGCAGCGGCGTCGTGCAATCGTGCTCCAGCGCCGTCGGTACACTCGCAACCTCCCAACCAAACTCCTGTGCCGCAAATGCCAGGTTGGCACGGGCGCCACGCACAGCCAGAGGGTTGAGGTCGCACCCCACCGCCCTTAGCCCACGCAGCCGCGCCGCGCAGAGGACCGTGCCAGAGCCGCAGCAAGGGTCGAGCAGCACCGGTGGCAGCACGCCGGCGGCAGCGCTAGTAGTGGTGGTGGTGCGGCCAGTAGAGGCAGCGTGGTGCTGCAGCGCGAGCGAGACGGCGAGGAGCGCCAGCTCAGGGTCGGTCGCCGCCGAGAAGCTATACGGGCGGCTCGTCCACGTTGACAGCCGCCGCTGCTGCCGCTGCTGCTGCTGAGAGGCTGCCGAACCCACATTGCGGCAGAGGTACCAGAGCCGGCGCGTCCGCACGAGCACGAGCTCTAACGCGTTGTCCGTGTCACCACGCCGAGCCGCGGGCTCGCCGGGCAAGTATCGAGCCACGCCACACAGGCACTCGTGGGCGCGCGGACCAACGTCGTCTGCTGCAAACGACTCGTAGCGCAGCGTCCAGGGTTGCTCAAGCACAGCCGGCCGACTTGGCGAGTCGAGCTCTGCCAGTAGCTTGCCATACGAAGATGCGCGTGCTATCGGCTCGAGCACGTGCATAGCGCTCTCAGCAAGGACAAGGGCCTTGGAGCTACTCTGCTGATGCTTGGCGACATACAATCGTGAACCGATGCGCGTTGCGTCGGGGCTCAGTTCCATGTGATGCAGGTCGCGATAGCGGCGAATTGGCGGCGTTATCACGAGCAGCGTTATCACTGGCGGAGCGAGCAGCAGCGTCGCCACATATCGAAGTCGCATCAATAGGCAGCGTGCGCGAGCCTGTCAAGCCACACAAGGCTTGGACAAGGCCATGCTCTCGATCGTGAGCGTGAATTTTGCCGTGAAGCCCGATACGGCGCCTTTTCGAGTGCGAGAATGGTACACGTTTTATAACTCGAGCGACGAACACGTGCGGCGTGGCACCATCGCACCCCCATAGCTAGGTCAGCCGCGTGCTCGCGGCGGGCAGAGGAGGGCAGGAGGCGCCGCCTCTCAAGCTCTCATACAGCGGTAGGCCTACGGTAGCGAAGCGACCGTCGCGAATGGAGAGCTGCACGTGCCTGGGCGCGGCGCCATTCTCGGGTCGAGCCCTCCCTCAGAAGTACGGGAAGCCGATGGCGCCGTGGGTGATGGCGCTCTGCGTGGCGATGCCGCTGAAGGCCATCATGGCGAGACGCGAGTGCTTGATCTCGGCCTTTTTGATCGAGTCGGTGACCTGGATGTTGCCCGTCAGCGCAAAGTCGCCCGGCGCGCGCTTCCCCTCCAGCGTCTGCTGGATGGCCGCGAAGCCCGCGATCTCGCACACGCCGCAGAAGATGAGCAGCACGATCATAGAACCCTGCTTGACTGCGGCGTCGTGGGCGGTGAACGAAGTCACCGACATCAGCGGCGAGTCGGCCGGCAGCCCCGGTGCGCGCAGGCCGATGTCCGCGGCGATCCAGCCGACAATCGCGAGCATGCACACGCGGCCGTGCTTCAGCTCAGCTTCCCGCATCCAACCGAGCGGGATTCCGGCCGACGAGAGGCCGAGCGGGTCAAAGCCCACGTCGCCGGGCATCGAGCCTGTGATGCCAAGGCACAAAGCACACGGAGGGTGATGAGCGCATGCGTGCTACTCGTCGGGGCCAAGCTGTGTTGAAGTGCGTTTGAGGGCATTGTGAGGCTTCTCACCGTCGAGGGCTTTCGGGCGCTCCATGAATGGCAAGGATTCGGACTTGACCATGGAGATGCTCGCGCGAGGAGTGACGCGGGCGGCAAGCGGCGCCGCGAAGGACATTGAGGCAGAGGAGGAGAGCGCGAGCATTCCGATCTGGGGCTCTGGGTATGCGCCGATAATTACCAAGTTCAAGACATGGCAAGTCAAGTCAACTTTTAATTTACAAGCGCCGTATTGGCTTAATTTGCCCAACCAACCCACGTCCGGAGCACACCTGTCTACCATTACTGTTTGTTCACACAATCCTTAAATCAGGAACACGCGCCAATCCATGTCTCCCATGCCGGCCTCTTCTTGGAATTTCACTCCCAAGCACCGCTGGTCCTTTCAAAACAACGCCATCTGCGGCATTTGCCTCTTCGCATGGCTCGAGCTGCTCTACGTGCGCCGCCGGCACGTTGACTGGCTGCGGTATTGGCAGCGCGTCGCCTTCGTGACGGCGATCGCAGTGCTCAACTCGGCACTCAGCGTCGTCGAGGCGATCATGCACGGGCGCGCCATTGAGAAGCAGAAAATCGATCCGCGCCCGGTCTTCATCCTTGGCCATCCGCGCACGGGGACCACGCTGCTTCACTCGCTGATGGCACTCGACGATGCCACGTTCGGCTACTGCTCCACGTTCTGTGTCGCGTTTCCGTCGGCGTTCCTGTGGCTCGAGCCGGTCAAGTTCCTCTTCGCGGGCCTTGTGTCCGAGAAGCGCCCCATGGACGAGATGGCGCTCGACCTTGACACGCCGCAGGAGGACGAGCTCGGGGTCAACGTGCTCAGCGCGGGCACATCGCCTTATATGCCGCTCACATTCATGACGGACGAGCCGTCGTTCCGACCGTACTTCTCCTTCAAGAACGCGCCCGAGGCCGACAAGCGACGCTGGACTGCCGCCTTCGTCCACCTGCTGCGCAAGCTGAGCCTCCGCTGCGGTGGCAAGCGTCTACTGCTCAAGTCTCCGGTGCACACGGCGCGTGTGGCGCTGCTGCTACAGCTCTTCCCAGAGGCGTCGTTCGTGTACCTGCACCGGCACCCACTCGTCGTGTACCAATCCGCGTGCCACATGGCCGATACCACCTACTGGCACATGTACCTGGCGCAGCCGACGAACGCCCAAATCCATGACTTCATCCTTGAGCAATTCGTCACTCTGTGGGAAGAGTACGCGGCGGACCGGGCACTGATCCCGGCAGGTCGGCTGGTCGAGATGTCTTTCGAGGAGCTCTCGACAGACCCAACAGCCGCCGTCGGGCGCGTGTACGCCGAGCTCGGCCTCTCGGGATTCGACGAGTGCGTCAAGCAGCGCGTGGCCTCGCTGCAGGTGGGTCAGCCCCATGGTGTGGAGCGAGGAGGGCCCAAGCTCAAAGGGTACCAGAAGAATGCGCACAAGCCGCTGCCCGCTGGCCTACGCGAGCTCGTCGCGGAGAAGTGGGAAGCTTACTCGAAGGCGTGGGGCTACTCGTGTGAGGAAGGGGCACCGGGGCAGCTTTGAAATATGTCTTTGGGCCGGCGCGGGGCCTCCACGCGCGGCCACCGTGGCTTTGCGTCGCGAGTCGTTGCACGTTGGTATCGTCTATGTGCCCGTGACGCGCTCTCTGTTATGACTTATGTCGTACCCTCGACGCTCGAGCTTCATTACCGCTTACCCGACGCTTACCCCCGCCCGCTATTATGGTCATTGATTTAACATTGATTACCGCCGCGGTCGTTTTAAAGACCGTGGGGGGGGCGCGCGTCCGCGGCCCGGCCCGCCGCGACCGTGCCGGCTCGCGGCTGACGCCCGCCCTCGGCGATCGGGGGGGGGACAGATGCGTCCCGTCCAAGGACCAAGCGCCACGGTGCCGGAACGCCATAGCCGGAAGCGTTATAAACCGGGTGCAGGGCTGTGTATAATCAGATCAGGCTCAGGATGTATTTTGAGTAAGCACCTCAGGCATATACACGGCCACCTCAACAAAAGCACTACAAGGATCTTTTCCAGCGGTGCTGTTACCTGTGTGCCGCGCCGGGTGCAGGGTGAGGGTGGGGACTCGTAACTCTATCTCTTGTGACTCTCGCTCTCGTGCACGGCAAGGCGCGCAGAATGGTCGTGAGACGGGATCGAAAGGCGCGCGACTTTGTGTCGTCCATGCTCGTCCCTCAGTTGAACATGCAGCCCGGCAGCGCGCCGGGAATGAAGTGGTTGGACATGATGCCGGCCCAGGCAATCATGGCGAGCCGACCGTTCTTGAGCTCCTTTAGGCGCATCAGATCGGCGGCCTTTTTGTCCTTCGAGAGCATGCCCGATCCGAAGAACGGGCCCAGGTTGCCCGGCTCCCGGGTGCCCACGCCGTTATACAGGTCGAAGAGTCCCTGGGAGGTGCAGCCCTCCACAAGGCCGATGAAGAGAAGCACCTGGCTCCACGCGACAAGCGGCAGCGTCGTGGGCGCGGTGGCCCAGTTGGACGCGCCCGAGAAGTCGATCTCCGCATTGCCCGGCAGGTGGATGCCCGACGACTGCACAATGATGCCCGTCACTGCGAGCATGCTCATCCTGCCGTGCTTCAGCTCGGCCTCCCGCAGCCATCCGACGTCGGGGTTGTTGCCGCTGACCATGTTCAGCTTGGAGAAGGACATCGGGTCCCACGGCTGCACCACGCCGCCAGGGAAGGCGGCCAGCTCCTGCGACGCGCCGACGTACTCGGAGAGCGGCTTGCGCGGCTGCTGAAGGTACTCCTTGCCCATGCCAGCGGGTGCAAAGGTGTCATCGATGCGCATCTGCGGAGGACGTTGGCGAGAAGGGCGCAAGCGTGAGCGTGGCGGATGAGGCCCGGGAACCGGATGCCTTGGCTTGCGCGCTGTGACGCCTCTCAGGCTGCGCCGGCGGCCAGACACGGCCTCAGAGCAAGGATGTTCCTGGGCGACGGACCTGCACGTGGGAGCGGGACGCCGGCAGCTGCACGGCCGGCAAGAAGGCAGCGGGAGCGGAGAGGACGGCGAGCATGGTCTCCGAAAAACGGCTCTGCGAGCGCGAGCGCGTGATAGACGACGCTCAGCAATCGGAGGGAGTAAAGGGACACTTCATAAATGAGCACACATGAGATTTTGTCGGCAGAGAATGCAAATGGGCGTCGTGGAGAGCACTTCACGAGTGCGGTGTCGTGCGTCGTGTGAACGTACAACCGTGCGTGTGAATATGTCTTTTGCTTAGTACATGTAAGTGTTGGAGTGTGTGAATTAGAAACAGGACCACACAGTACAGCGGCGCTCATGCAGGCGCGTCCCGGGAGTGTGTGAATAAAGATGTCGACCCTTCATGTACACTAGTGCAGGCCCTGGGAAGTGACCCTCCTCTCGAGAATGATGGCCATCTTGGCCGTCGACCCAGCCCGCGTGGAGGCTGCCGACGCGCGCGTGCTACGACCCACACGCGAAGACATGCTCGATCGCATCAGCGGTCAATCCAGCGCGGCCGACGGCAAGTTCGCGTGCCTCGAGTGTGGCGAGCGCTTCGAGTCTCTTGCTGCCGTCGATAAGCACAGGCGAGCCACGCACCAGATCGCAATGCGCAACGACGCAAATGCCCAACGCAATGGGGTGCCCGCAATCTGCCCCGAATGCGAGTTGCAGTTTGGCACGCTGCAGCAGCTCCAGCGCCACTTTGCTCGCAAGCACGTGACGGAGCGCCAGTTCCAGTGTGCAAGCTGCGGCCTTGGATTCAAGGCTGATACGGAACGCCGCGCGCACGAGGGCATGTGCATTGAAGGCCTCAACAGGGGCAAGGCGATTCGCTGCGAGCGATGCGGGATGATATGCATGACGCAGCATCAGTGGCGACAGCATCGGAAACTCACGAAGCACACAAAATTTGAGTTGCAGTGGGTCGATTCAGCAGCCATGGCAGCGGCCACCGCCGAGGCAGCCTCCGCGGAGGCCGCGGCCGCCGCTGCACGCCATGCGATGGCCAGTGAGCTAGCCGTTGCTCCGCTCGTGGGCCTGGCGCCGGGGCATGAGCTAGCGGCCGACGAGTTGTTGGGAGAGGTCCTCGAGGAAGGGACGATGGGCGCCGCGCACCCGTGCCTCCCAGCGGACGAGGCAGAGGTTGTAGAGGTGTGTCGAGTTGTAGAGGGGAGAGCGTACTGAGAGCTCGTATTCCCGGAGTACCTCTGCCCCGCCTCGTTTGTCATCGCCGCCCTCAGAGCGAGACAGAGACAGAGCTTGAGACAGACGTGGAGGTGGACGCACTCGACATGCCTTCAGACATGACACTCCGACCGGCCTTTCAAAGTGAAAGTCCACTATTTAGGTTTAGCACCCGACCAGAAGCACCAGTGCCGGGGAGAGTGGTCCCATAAAGTCGAAAGTGCAAAGGCAAAGTTAAAGCCAAAGTGCCACCAGGTCCAGGAACAGACGGAAAGAGTAATCAAAAGTGAAAAGAGCATTGCAAAAGAGATCAGCCTCCCCCCCGGTCAGTACCGTACTTTCCCTTTCAACTTTGCCGATCGGACTTCGGGGCGGAGGCAGCGGAGCCCGTGTACTCGTGAGGTCGTGTGACGGTGGTCCGGTAAGAGTCTCGTATGGTGAGCGCCATGGTGAGCGCGGGGGACCTCTTGAGTCCGGGGTTCCAGCCAGCCCGGGGAGTGCTCCCAGCCCGTTGCGTACCGGTAACCCCGGTTTATATTTACCCACCAGTACGGAACAGTAACGGACTTGTGACTTATTGTGACTGTGATTTCGTTCGATCCCGCGCGCGGGGCGCCTCTCTTCTCCTGGGACCCCGGGTGTGATGCTACTTCTTCCATCGGTGGCGTTTGCAGCCCTCGCTGCTCGTCCGATGGTGACCGCACGCACAAACATCCGCATGGCTGAGCGTCCAAACTACGACGCATATAGTACCTGGCGGAGGTCCGTACGAGGCCAGATTGACGAGCCGGACGAACCGCTGGTCCCGCAGACTGTTGATCTCCGCCGACCATTGACCGGCGCAGCGGCTCGAGCGGCGGCTCGGGAGGCGGCTCGCGAGGCGGCCCGCGAGGCGTTGGCTCGTGAGGGACCACCCGAGACGGACCGCTGGTATCCCGAGAAGGAGGAAGAGCAGGGCCTCCCGCCGCCGGCGCCTCCTCTTCCGGCCTTAGAGGTGAGTAGACGTCAGCCGCGCACGCCCGAGGCGGCGATTGTGAGCCTCGAGCGGATCGGGGCGCGCGTCCTGTTTCCACCGCCGGATGGCCAGCCGGCTCCACCAGAGGCATCGTGGGATGCGCTCGCTGGCGCGGCCGAGCTGCGCGAGCAGGTGGAGGAGGTGCTCGTGCTTCCCCTCAAGTATCCCGAAGCCTTTGCGTCTGTGCGGGCTGGGACGCGCCGCCTGGGCACAGACCGTGCAGCGGCGCTGCTCTTTTACGGACCGCCGGGCACAGGCAAGACGACCGCGGCGCGCATCGCGGCGGCCCAGGCGGGTCTCCCTCTCGTGTATGCGCCTTTAGAAGGTATCCTCTCCAAGTGGTTCGGCCAGGCGGAGCAACAGCTCGCAGCACTCTTTGACGCGTGCGCCGCCCTCGGCCGGTGTGTGGTCTTCGTGGACGAGCTCGATGCGCTCGCGGGCTCTCGCTCTCGCGACATCGACGACGCGTCGCGCCGGGTGCTCTCAGTGCTGCTTCGGCGTCTCGATGGTCTCGAAGCGCAGCCAGGCACGACCCTCATCGGGGCGACCAACCGTCGGGCAGACCTCGACGACGCACTCCTCTCCCGCTTCGACGTTCGCGTTCACTTCCCCGCGCCCGAGGCGGCGGCGCGCGCGGAGATCCTCGCCATGTACGCGAAGCATCTGACGGCCGACGTGTGCTCGCGCCTGGGCGCGGCGGCAGTCGGCTTGAGCGGCCGGGATCTCCTCGACGTGTGTCGCCAGGCCGAGCGCCGCTGGGTGACGAAACTGCTCAAGGGCCAGGTCGTCGAGCCACCGCTCCCGCCGCCTGCGGAATATGAGGATTCCCTCCGCCGCCGGCTCGAGAGCAGTTTTGTCAAAGAGAGCAGTCGAGCTCTCGAGAACGCTTCCGAGCAGCCGACGAGCGCCGCGACGAGCTCCGCGCGCCCGCCCGCTGCCGTGGACGCGGCCACCGCCCGCTGGAGAGCGCGACGGGGAGTGGCCAACCCGAGCGCCCTGACGAGCACAGGCTACCCGCAATCTCCTCAGTCCCTCGGTGGCAACTCCATCGTTATCGGGCCCTCGTCATCGGCATGGTAGCTCTGTCTTGTTGCCGGTGGACGCTCCAAGCCTTTGTTGCGCGCAAACCGGCTTGCGCTTTTGTACCACATGGTCGCATGTGCATGGAGCATTGTCGAAGGTTTGGGAGCAGTTCTGGCGGCTTGAGCGGCTTGCTGTTGCTCGGCTGGTTCCGTGGTTCGGTTCGATCCGATTCAGATCCGGATCCGTTCCGGTCCTGCAGACTGAAGAGACGCGCCGTCCGATATGCGCGTGACCGACAGTTCTCGGTACCGTACGGAATACAATGCCCCGTGTCGCGTGTCGCGGCGCGGGACCCTTTGTATACGATTTGTATACGGGTGTTTTAAATGATACTTGGATACCGTATCCCGTCCCGTGTGCATGCCCGGTATGGTATCTCGGAATAACATGTAATCATGTAATACACGGTACACTGACGATTGCTTCACGCACGCAGTTGGACCAAGGCCCGGCACCGGACCGACTCGACAGACGCACGCGCAACGGCGCAATTAACCCATGGCGATTCGCTCCAAGTTTACTCGCTTCACGCAACACGTCCCCTATGCCGTTTGGAAGAGTGTCGCGGGGAGTTCATGCACGCCTTCCAAAACGAGCCGATCTACCTGCACCGTGTCGAATGTCACGTTCTCGAAGACGGTCGGGGCGCCTCTGTGGAAGCCATACAGCGAGCTCACCGTCCGAGGCGTCACCTGCACGTTCCAGCCGCTGAAGCTCACGTTGCGAAAGATGGCGGCGGGCTTGTGAGCGTTCGGGCCGAGGATGACTTGATCATCGAGCCACCAGTCATTGGAGCAAAAGTACCAACGGTCAAGGTTCGTCAAACTTTGAAAGCGCGCGGTAGGCTGTCCATACGTGCCCACGCGCACGATTGACTCGATGCGATTGCCCACGCCGCGCGGCACGAAGACGTTACGGATGGACACGTCCTCAATCGTGAGGCCCCATGGGCACGTACGGCTGCCAAGGAGTGAGCCCAGGTTATCGTCCATCCCGCCCGATTGAGTCACGCGGTGCACGTACACGCCCTGCACGAGCGTCGACGTGAGCGTGTTGCGCCGGATGCCAATGCCGTACGTGCCGAGCTCAATTGCTGAGCCGATGTTGCCTTGGACGAGCGTCAGGTGCTCCAAGAGCGAAAACGACGAGTCAACCTTGATGTTGTCGTCCGCCGTGTGCAGGTAGAGGTAGCCGAGGTAGGAGCGGTCGGCGGTGATGCGAGGGCCGTCGGCGGCATCGACCCACGTCCCCGGCGTCTTCACATCGTAGAGGCGCGCGGGCTGGTTGTTCGCCTCTATGCTATTCTCGCCTCCGAGCGGCACGCGCACGAACTGCAGCCGCACGGTGCCATCGCCACGCTTGGGCCCCCATCCCACCGTCAGCTCCGACACGTCGACGGCATAGCGGCGGCCGGTAGCCTCGGGTTGGGCACGGCTCGAGAGCTCGACAAGGCCCGACATGATGCGCCAGCGGGTGTGTTGCTCCGCGTCCTCGAGAGTACGCCAACGTTGCCAGCTGCCGCCGTAGCCGTTGAGCACACTCGCGCTCGGCGCATTCCACACCGGTTGGCCACTCATTTGCATGCGCTCCATCATCCTCCGGCCGTTGACGCGGCCGAAACCGTTGACAACAATCGGTCCGAAGCCAGGGGCAGAGCGAATGCGCGGGCGTCCGCTGAGCACGCACGCGGAGGCATCGACGAGCTGGTAGCAGCCGACGCACTGCGGCTGAGAGCACGGCTCGGTGCGGCACGTGGATTGGCACGAGCCCGCACAGCTGCCGCCGCTGCGACCGTATAAGTCGAGGGTGGGCGAGGCCTGGATCGCCGCACACACTGCCGCGCATCCCGCATCGTCGCGCACCGGGTGCTCGACGTACGTGTTGCTGATCGGGGTGCTCACGTCAGCGCCGTCCTCCAGATGGATGAGTACCGAGCCACCATCGGCCATCGACGAGCCCGCAAGAGGGCCGAGGAACGTGACGGCACCGACGGGCTGCCCGAGGCGCCACGGAGCACCAGACGGCTCGTAGCATTGCCATCGCGGCGGCTGCAGGTCGCACGTGCCGCTCGCGATGCCAGCCGCGGGGATATCGTCCACGATCGTGCAGCAGTGGTCGTACTGCGAGCAGTCATACACGGCGTTCGCGGCGCGGAAACTGATCCAGAGAGCCTGGATCTTCGTGCCGTCGCCCTGAGCGCCGTCGCGAGCGCTATCAGGCACGAGTGTCAGATGGACAGGGGCTCCTCGTGGAGATGCTTTGGGGGGGTAGGGCACAACGAGCAGCCCGCCCTTCGAGTGGAGGCTCTCGTCTTGATAGAAAGCGCTAAAGTCGCCCGCGCTGCTTCGCAGCCGGAGCGACGTCGTCGCCTCCTTCGCCTCCGCAGGCAGCACAAACTGCGTCGTGTATAGATGCGTCAGATCGGACCAGCCGGGCCAGTGAGCTCCCTCGCTCTCGCGCGGATACGCGGCGCACTGCTTGGTGGCCGCAAACGGCGTGCCCAAGGGATCGATGGCCTCGAGCGCCATGGCCAGCAGCTCCGCATCAGCAGCGCAGGGCGGGAGGTTCGGCAGCGGCGGCAGCGGCGGCAGCGGCGGCAACGGCGGCAACGGTGGCGTCGGCGACGGTGGCGTCGGCAGCGGCGGCGGCGGCGACGACGACGGTGGCGTCGGCAGCGGCAGCGGCTGCGGCGGCGGCGACGGCGACGGTGGCGACGGTGGCGAATTTAGCAGTGGCGATGACGGCGATCGCGATGGCGGTGACGGCGCGCTGCTGCGTGGGAGGGGGGCGGCACTTGGTGATGCGGTCGCCGATGCTACTGCGGCTGCCGCTTCAACTTCAGCACGTGGAAGAATGGCCCATGGCCAGTCCTTGCTTGCCACCTCGGCGTCATCCGTCAGCAGCAGCAAGACGCCCACAAAACACATGCAAAAGGTGCAAAAGGCACACGCGAATTGCATACCCGTCCGCCACTGCCAACCCGCTGACGAGCTCTCACCTTTTTCCACGGGAGTGTATGCGGGTGCGGACCGGCTAGTGCCCTTCGTGGACGAGCTCGTTAAGGGTCTTGAAGAGGTGCTCGGCATCCCGAAGAGCCGCCTGCACTGTGAATTGCCTGAAATGCCTGTGAATAGACTGAAATATGAACAGCTAAAATTCCCCGAGAATCGCCCCGCGCCCCCCCCCCCCCCCCCCCCCCCACCTCTCCTC